>VFQN01002344.1_pt1 | contig 29495 bp, 47 predicted proteins | sample 3512371 | NCBI WGS metagenome assembly VFQN01 (sample SAMN10412370, study PRJNA504923) | tailings metagenome | isolation source: Replicate 2 from Balatoc abandoned mine | place: Philippines: Itogon, Benguet | collected 2017-08-28 | reverse complement strand
GGGGGGCGGGGGAGAGAGGGGGCCTCTCCGGGCCGGGGGGGGGGTGGATGGGCAGGTGAAGGGGGGTGGGGGGGGGGCCGCGGGAGGGTAGGGGTGAAATGGCGGCGATTCCCCTGTCATGGGCGGAGTGGACGTGCGCGTAGTGGGTTTGGCAACTTCCGTAGGTGGTTTGGGCCTGGACATACCACAGTAGTATGTAAGGGCGCGTCTTTCAGGCCTATGGGAGTACATCTAAGGGTAGACTCGTTGGGTGCTCTCCATATGGCCTGAAAGGTGCGGCCTTATATATTATGGTGGTAGTTCCAGGCCTAAGCCCCCAACGGAAGCTGTCAAACCTATTATGCGAGTGGGGGCAAGGGAGGGAGGCCAGACAGGGGCAATGTGAGGCGGGGGTACGTCCCTGTCGTGACCGGAGGCTCCCCTGTCATGTCATCGTGGTGGACGTGCCGGTGCAGGTGGGCGGCCGTGTGTGGGTGTGGGTGCGGGTGTGGGCCCGAGGGAGGGATTGATTGGGGGAAGGAGGAGGGCAGCGGGGTGGCTTTCCTGACTGCGCCGTGCCGGACGGGATGGTGCAGACCGGCGGCTGTGGAGGGAGGGGCGTGTGGGCATGGGGCCGAGGAAGCGAGAGGGGGGTGACCGCAGACTGGAAGTAACAGTGCTGTCCCCGCCCGTAATTGCTTGCTGCTAACCTGCATGCTTCATTCGCTGGCCCCAGGGCAAGACGTACTGGGCGGTCAAGGGCAAGGGCGCGTGGCTGCGCACCGCCGAGGGCCAGAAGCGGATACAGTGCGCCGAGTTCGGGTTCGAGGACCCTGGGCTAAAGATCTGCGCCTCGGCGTCGCACCTGAACAAGGAGACGGAGGTGGGAGGGGGGAGCATGTCAAGGCCGTTTGGAAACATGCCATGCATATCGACCACACTCACTGCTCGGCGGTGCCCTGCCAGGCCACCACCACATGCCGGCCAGCATTGTTTCCGTGTTACGCGTGGGGCTCTTGCCACGTCCACCTCGCGCTCTACCGCCTGTGCCCGCACCTCTGGCCTGGCCCGATGCAGGAGTTCATCGGGCTGTTCACCAGCCCTGACCCACTGTCCATGCAGGACATTATGGGGCTGTTCGCCAATCCTGACGCCCCACGCTGTGAGACTAGTGCCAAAACTAACTGTCCTGATCTGCCCCCGCTGCAGGAGTTCATCGGCCTGTTTTCCAACCCCGAGTTCGTGCAGGTGGGCAGCAGCCTCAAGCTGCTCATGGTAGCGGAGGGCGAGGCGCACATCTACCCCAGGTGCGGAGGCCTGCCGGCTGTACGATTGTCTGGAGAGCTGTTCCACCGGAAGGATTGTGCTGAGTTGGTACCTTGGCAGGCATCAACACGGGTTGGCTGCTGCTTTCTCCGGGGAGCGGGAACACCGGTTATCTCTGCGTCCGGGGTGCATTTTGATGCAAACCCACCCCGATTCCCCTCCCAACCCCAACCTCACCAGGCTGGCCCCCACGTGTGTGTCGGACACGGCCGTCGCCCTGCTGTGTATAGCCCGTGCTGCATCACAACCTTGCATCTCCACCCACTGCTACGCCTCTCACCCTATATGAACCTCAACCCCTACCCCACCTCCCCCATTAGGCTGGCCCCCACGTGCGAGTGGGACACGGCCGCCGCGGACATTATCGTGCGCGAGGCGGGCGGCGTGGTGCTGCAGGCAGGCAAGCAGGACAACAAGGGCAACCCGCAGCAGGAGTGGAAGGTGGGTGCGGCCAGGGCGGGGCGCAAGGGGAGCCGGGAGGAAGCGCTGTGTATGTTTATGTTCAAGGTCCCCCACCTTACAAAAACACCCAGCGTGTACTGAGCCCTCCATGGCGGTCACGTAGCAAAGCAGTTGTGAATGCGGCTTGCTGGCGATACGTCGTTTCGCAGCACTCTCCACTCGCTGCTGCCGACGCCCTGACAAAACGACCCGACACATTCCGTCATTGCACCTGTTCTGCCCATGCGAGAATGGCTAATGGAGGAGCTGTCCTTCTTCGTTCCAACTACTGTGATCACGTGCTACGGTTGTCTGGCGGTCCCACACGAGGCCTTCCCCGGCCCTCAACCGACTACTACGCGTCATTCAGCAGCCGCTTGTGAATTATAGATAGGTCAGAACGCCCACGCCGCTCACTACGACACACATCATGCATCCCCGACCTCCAACGTCAGGCAGCGCTTCTTCGAACGGCACGAGCTGGCCGAGAAGCAGCCCCCATACTAGCCAACCATATTCTGCACCCTTCAGATACTAAATCTTCACCACCAAGGAGCAGGACGCGGTATTCACCGAGAAGTGCACCATGAACCCGTCCTGCTTACTCAGAATCCTACTACACGCTGCCCGCATAGACGCACAACCCGCATCCGCCTTGCTCCGCCCATGCCTCTCCCCCCACAACAGGACGAGCTGGTGAAGGAGCAGGCGGTGGTGTACAACAAGGAGGACATGCTCAACCCCTACTTCGTGGTGTTCGGGAAGCGCCGCGAGGGGGCCGTGGCGCCGAAGTGAGGAGAATCCATGTGGCGCCGGCTCGTGTAGCATCTCCTTGGTACAGCAGCCGCATGCGCGGCGCATAGGGTTGGGCCACGGGCTATGACCACGGCTTGCTGGGGTGGTTGACGCTGGCGTGCCGTAGTCTGCAGTGGCTGACGGTGTTGGAGGAACGTGGTAAGCTGGGGCTAGGGCTGGAAGGTGGAGGTTGAGATGGTCGTTTTGGTTACCACCTGGGGGAGGTGGAGGGGCAACGAGAGACGTGCGACGGCGTCGATGGATGGGAGGGCTGTTCCAGAGCTTGACCGCGGCGGGCGTCTTCGCGTCGTGTAGGGGAGGCGTATGCAGAGGTGGTGTCGTAAGGCGTTGAAGCAGGCGAGATGGGCTGAGGCATGGCGGGGGCTGTAGGGGCCGCGGCTGGGGCCCGTAAGGTGTATTGTAGGTCCTCCGCGCCAGGTCGTGGCGTGCGCACGCGGTAGCTGTGCTGCGGGCTGCATTTCGCATGAGCGAGTGCGCAATTGCACTGGGTTGGCTGCGCGACGTTCGCCGACGTGATAGTGGCAATGACGTGCAGGCCTGCAGGTGTAACATTCCCGTGTACGGTGAGAACGAAGCACCTCGCTGCGCACCCGGGCGTCAGGAGAGCAAAGGCTAGGGACAGGGTGCAGCGCGTTGGGAGCTGCGTTCCCATGTAAGGTAGACTTGCGTCGCAGCTCAAGAGCAGCCCTAGCGCGGCCCGGCCTACGGCTCCTGCGCCAAAGCTGCCGCGCTCTCACCGCCAGCCTGCTCCTGATGCTGCTGCTGCTGCTGCGACCGTGAGGGCGGCGGCGGCTGTTGTCCTGCTGCAAAGCTGCCGGGCGCTGGTGCCCCCTGCCCCGCCTGCCCCAGGAAGTAGCGCGCCTCGTCGGCAGGGGACTGCCTGAACACGTAGGAGGCGGAGATGTGGCCGGCCTCGTCGAACTGCAGCCGGGAGATGCCGCTGAAGGCCGTGACCTGGGGCAGGAGGAACGCACGTGTTTGGGCAAGGGCCTTGGGCCTCAAGAAGTAGAGAGCTACCGACCGGTTGCATTGATTACGGCAGGTCGCAACAAAGTGTAAGGAACAAGTGCGGTACAGTGGAGAGCCAATGCAGGCTCCCGCATGCGTACGACTTCGTACTTAGCCGCTTACTTGGTGTGTGGGCGGCTGCCCTCGGATTGGACCCAGGTTGGTGCCTTGAGCGGACCTGCGGCCGTTGCCAGTGGACAGTGTCAGTCAGGCACCCAGGCTTGGGTCGGGACTACGGTACGGGGGTGGGTACGGGGGCTGGGCACAGCCGTTACCTGCCGTACTGCCAGTGGCAGAGTACGACAGGCTGTACATGCCGTTGTGATGCAGGGCTGCCACAGCTAGGTTCTGCCGTCCGCGTCTCTGGACGTTGGGACCCTTGCAGAAGCGCCCTGCCTCCCCACTACACAATCCACCACCGGCACCCACCACCTGACGTGCACGCAGCTGCTGTCCTCGCTGTAGCTCCTCACACCACGGAGCACAAAGTACATTTAAAATAATATGTAAAAATAATCTAATTGAAAGATGTTGCACCCACCAGCTGACGTACACGCAGTTGCTGTCCTCGCTGTAGCTGGCGTCCGTCACTGTGAACACCAGGTCCGGGTACGCCGCCCTGTATGCCAGGATGCCCCGCTTCATGGCCCGGCGGCCCTGGCCCACGCGCCCCGGCTGCCACACCACGTCGTACTGCTGGTGCTCCTCCGCCATGATGGTGTTGAGGAGCAGGATGTGCCCCTGGCTCCACACCTCCTGTGTGCGGGGGGAAGGGGCCGGGGAAGGGAGGGTACAGGAGGTTTAGGGCGGGTCCATTATGGCTGCCACACTGCATCGTGCTGCTTATGGAACGCAGCCAGGTGCTACGGGGCACACCGCGGCCTTGGCTCCCCACCTCTCGAGTGTGTGGCTGTGTGCGGAGGGGAGGAAGGCATGGAGGGAAGAAGGGGAGCGGTCAAGTGTTGGGGGATCGGAAGTTCGTATAGGGCTGGATTGTGGCCCTCGGCCATGACCAGGCCGAGCAGCAGCGACCAGCCTTGGGTCTACACATTCGGTGTGGACCACGGGGGAAGGGAGGGGGAACGGAACGGGACGGGAAGGGGAGATGGTGGGGGACGGGTTAGGCTTGGGGTGGGGCCGAGTGGTGTGCGGTGGGGCCGGCATCAGTGGTTATCAAGGTACCGGCGACAGCTGCCGTGGCGAAGGAATGAGAGTTACGATTATGCTGATTGAGGCCAAGTGTTATGACAAAGCAGTTCAGGGGAGGTGCCAAAGTCGTCTCAGGCGGCTGGTCGGTGCCTTCGGTACGGGTGCAGGGCAGGTGGGCCAGTAATACCAGCGCAACGCAGGCTAGCATGTCTGATTGCACGACGTGTACACCCTATGTGTACAGGGGAGACTAGTAACATACTGACCTCGTAGTACTGCCTGGCCCTATGTAGGGCTTGTTGCTTTCTGGAACCCAGGAACCGCCACGAGGTTGCAGGTGGTGGAGGGAAGGAGTGGGTTAGTAACACACGCGGCGCGGCGAGCGCACATTGTTGCCGAATTACTTGCCTGTGAGTAACATGAAATTTGTCTGCATCACCACCGCTGTTGTTGTGCAGGCTTCTTGCTGTGACGACAGCGCGAAGCGAGCGCCGCGCCGGTGCCGGGGAGGTGCGAAGGTTTTGGCCGCTAAGCGCGTACATCATTGCACGAAATAAAGCACGAAATAATATGAATACAAACACTACCTTGGCGTTGGTGCTTGCGCGGTTTGGGAATGGAAATGCATGGCGTGCCGACCGTATAAGCGCGATACAGAGCAAGTCGTGCATATCGCTGAGCATGTTCACACCACTACTTCACACCCATTCTGCCTGATCACGTTCATCAACGGTACTGACGTGGACATTGATCCTGGGTTGAGCGCCGTTACCCCTTGCCTCTTTCAGCACAGCATACATTCAACCAGCGTAAAGGTAAAAGCTATCAGGCCCAGTACAAGGGTATCAGGGTGTCTGCAGCGACCATGAGCTCAGGCACGCCCGGCAAGGCCGGGGGCGGGTCCAGCGGCGGGAGGCGCGGCAAGAAGGAAACGCTACTCAAACGCATCGCCCTCGGACCCAAAGCGGAGTGGAATAAGGTGCGTCCCTCCCCCCCTGGACCTGCTTGCCATTCCGGGCTTCTGGCAATTCTATCCTAGTCGTGCTTAGCAGTGCTGGGCCGCCCAGTGTACGGCTTGGGTAGGTGTGTGCTCCGGCGGGTCTGTCCTCCCGAGCTCCACCGCGTCACTGCCGCCACACGTTACCATCATACAACAGCAGCTACCATCCCCATAATGATAAGGGTCCAACACGATATACCCGCAGAGATTGGACTCCATGCCAGCATGCATGGCAGCGATTACGCGTGCCAGCACTAGCGGTCTTGTAGGCGGCTGGCCCCCCGCCCGCCCCGGCCCCCGTAACCCAACCAAACCCCACTTGCCTCACAGGACGAGCTGCTGACTGTGGTGCACTACCAGAAGCACCTGGTGGCCCTGGTGGTGGGACTGCTGTGGGGCGTGCTGGGCGCCAAGGGATGGGTGGGCTTCGCAGGGTGAGTGCCGGTAATGGGGGGCAGGGACAGGGGCACTGGGGCAGGGGGCAAGGGGCAAGACCAGCGGCCAGGGTAGACTGCACGAGTAGCAAGGCCGTTGTGTAACTCGGGTCCCGCAGGCGTTAGGCTAATTCTCCTACGCGACATGCGGGTGTCCATGATATAGATACCGTATATCCGTAGTTCACGACGACCCATGCCCGCTGTCCTCTCACCCACCCACCAGGTTTGGCGTCATCGAGCTGCTCGCAACTGTGACCTTCTACCGCGGCCTCCTCAGGTGGGTGACCACTTTGGGCTTTCATGTACAGAGTTACCTGTACAGGTATCAGCTTTCAGGCGTCGCCAGGCTAATGTGGGGATGGAATCCGCATGGTTGCGCTTTACTGCACGCCCGGGGCGCGTGCATCAAACAACCAGCTATGCACGTTGTCCTGCATCAAGCTGGAGTATATTCGTCAGGCTAAAACACGAAGCCGTGCCGTTGTTGAAGCTGAAGTATGATGCAGAACGCAGGACAGCGTGGGGATGTGCAGCTGCCTTGCGATTTTCTTATGCATCTCTTCTTCTGACCCACACGTGCTGTGCATGTTGCTGCTGCGGCTTGTCCCACCGCTGGTCGGTGTGCATGTCGTATTGGGGCCGGCCTGGGGCTGCTGTCTGCCATGATACCCACCCGCTGACCTCCCCACCCCACCCCTTCCCGTACGCGTACGACACGTACGGCTGCAGGGTGGATGAGGAGGTGTACGGCAGCGTTGCTGAGGCGCTGGGGGACGGGCTGCCCTCCGTCGTTGCCATGTTCGTGGTGGGTGGTGCTGCAGCGAGCGAGTGCACGTGTGTTGCTACCGGTACAGTGTCACACAGCCGTGCATGTACAGCAAAATCGCACACTCAATGCCTCATGGGCACCATGCCTTGCCGGGGATAGAGCGTACATGCAGTGCCCTGGTGCGGAGCCATGTACTCTCAACTTCAGGCATTCCTGGTTGACTCTGGTCCAGGCCCGCCAAATCTCCAACCTACTGGCTTCCGTTCGCTCCCCACAATGTCTGCCTCAGTGCCAGCATCATCCTTGCTCTTCGGTCTGCTTTGCTCGAATACGATTCCCGCTTTTCCCCCACCATTTCTCCTGTTCCGCCCTCGTGCAGCTGTGCTGGGTGCTGTCCATCAACCTCCTGTACCCCATATCCACGTATGCTGCGGATGACACGTGTTCCTGTTTTCCCCGTTGTGTGTTCCGCAGCTGTGCTGGGTGCTGTCCATCAACCTGCTCCACCCGCTGGCGAAGCCCCTGCTGCTGCCGCTGGCGCCGCTGCTGCAGTCCCTCGGGTTGTAGCGGACAGCTGCGTGGGGTGTGGCGCGGAGAGCGGCATAGGGGTGTGGTACGAGGCGGAACGGAGTTGTGCTTGGCAATGGAGTAGCCCCCTGAACTCCGTCGTGGTGGGGTACACGTAACGAGGCAACCGTGTGACTGGTCGGGTGTTGCACGAGGCAGGGCGGTGTGGGGCACCACACCAGGATCACGCACACCGCCAGCCAGGGGCGCATCCCTTGGTGAGCGGTGCCGTACGGCTTTGACGTGGTGGCTGGAGCCTGGCTTGGGTTGCGGTGCCGCGGTGGGGCGGCGCATTGCGGCGCTGGGATGCATGCGTTGCCTCGGTGTGGCCAAGGGGGTTGAGACACATGCATCCGCACCATGAGCCCCTTGATGTGAGGATGACAGGTGGCGGATGATGGCGAACGATCGGAGGACTTTGCTACCATCACCGGTTATAGTCAGCTTGGCACCAACCCACAATCCAACGAGTGCCAAGGGCGCTGGATGGGTACCTGTACATGTGTGGGCTTGGAGCCAAGTGCGCGACCTCGCTGGACCTCGCTGACATGTGTGCGTGCACTGACACGTGTGCTAGTGCTGACCGCCGCGTGCGTGGTCACAGGGCCGTGCAAATTTGCAGCTGGCATTTGGTTCGCACAATGAGCAAGGCTCTTCGCTTGGTGCTGAGGCGAGGGACGACGGGATCTCTGGGGTGCTTGTTGGGGTTTTGGCGCCGAGCTCGGGCTGTCGTACAGGTGCCATGCAGGCAGGCGGCAATCGATTGCGGGTTTGCGGCTGTTAGGCGTACGCTTAGGGTTGGAGAGGAAGCATCTTGGAGGCGTGAGCGCAAAGTGCAGGCTATAGCCAAGGGAATGGAGCAATGGATGATGGAGGAAGGTTTGCAGCAGCAGCTATGAGGGCGCGACGCGCGGGGTTCCGGTCGAACGGTCGAGCCAAGTCTTACTTCAGTCTCGTGTTGGCCTCCCAGTAGTGAGCCCCCCATCAAGCAGCTCTTCGCACAGGCCAGTGCCGGCCAACGCAGTCAGGGTACGCTGCCTAGGAGCAATGTGTAGAAGCAACGTTGCGCACGAAGGCAATACCGGTACCTACTGGCCGTCTCTAGCCGTACCGGTACCCTCACACGGCCCCACGTTCCCACCGCAGTGCCGCATGACAGCCTCAGGAACCCCGCTTCTATGGCAGGCTACCGTGCAGCAACACCAATTCTAGCACTGCTAAGCACCTTACACGATGCTAGCGAGGGGTGTTGAGTCACATCCGGGTGATGATATCCACTTCCACACTGGACCGCGCCTCGAACAGCTCAAGCGAGGCCCAACGCACCTGGACACAGTTGACCCAGCCCCAACGCACCTGGACACAGTTGACAGGCTGAGGGCACACGCCTTGCCGCATGATTCTGCACACCTGCCCCTCCGGCCCGCACCGCACCACAACACACCAGCAGCTCCAAATCCCACCAGCTTCAAGCGGCAGCTGCCCACTGCCTGCCGACGTAACACCCTCACCGGCTCCACAGCTCCACCCAGGTTCCACTAGCTCCACTGCGGCAGCGGCACAGTGCACACCCCTGCCGGCGGCGGCGGCGGCGGGACACCTACCGTAATCAGGGCTCACCCGTCCCGCGCCCCTGTCACGCACCAGCTCAACACTGCAACCACATTTGCCTATTTCAATTCGTGTCCATGTGTGACGCCATTAGGTCCGCCTGGTCAGTGGTCACGCCCTGGGCTTTGCCATGCCCTCGTCAGAACGCCTGGGTGGGCTTCCCTGGCTCTACCCCAAGGTTTGCAAGGACCTCGTCGCGCTTTACTGTGCACACGCATGCTACAAATGCCATTCCTGTAGCTACGCCCCCTATGTTGGGCCGCTTTGCCTGTCCTGCTGCACCCTGCTGTGCATGGCCTTCCCTTGCACGCCAACTGCCGTTTGTACAAGTGAATATGGCAGGGCTACACCGGATACATACGAGATACTCTCTCCAGCAAGTAGCGTCTTTTTAAGCTACACCAATTATACGAACGCAACCGAACAAAGTGCGTGCATCAGCTTGTGCAGCTACCCAACGCACGTCACTTGAGCCACCCAGCGCGCGTCGCCAGCAACAACGGGAGTACAGGGAAAATGGTGATGTGGACAACACCCTACCATGGTGCAACTTGAGCGCAATGTATTTTTAGCGCTCAAGCAAAATGCATTCACTGTCTTTGCAACCTGCTTGCGAAATGCCCATGGCAGTACAAACATGCAAATGCCACAAACTCTCCTTGCGCTACATCGCACAGCAGCGTTGCGCCACCTGTGTGTAAGTGTCAACAAAGCCTCGCCGACGCCGCACCCAGGACTGCTGGTGTAACCCCGGCGCGCTGCCCGCGCATCTCCCTCAACCCAGTAAGAGACTCCCTAACCCGGGAGCCTTCGGCTCGCCTACCCCAACGTTGCCATGTTGGACTGGCGCGTGCCGCTGTGCGAACGGTGCACAGCCGTAAGGGCATCAGCGCCGTTGCCCACCGGACCTGGCCACGGACAGGGCCAGCGTGCCGCGTGTCCCGGCTGCCTGCAACCGCAGCACCCCCAATGTCACGTGGACAGTACTAGGCCTGCCTGCCGTAGCCCAGCTTGGCCAGCGCCCAGGCAGCGTTGGCCAGGGTCTGAGCGTTGCAGTCCTGGGAACCCTTGACTCGGCCTGCACCTCGCCGCCAGTGCCTCGACGGCTGCCGAGAGCTTGTAGGTCCCCGGCTGTGCGGCTTACTGCAGGTGTGCCAGACCTAGCAGCAGGTTGGAGAGAGCCTGAGGGGTGAAGGCACCCCGCCGCTGCACCTCCTCCGCCAGGCGCTGCACCCCTGGCACGCCACCGCTGCCGTCCAGGCACCCAGCCTCCACCAGCCGGCCCAGGGCCCACACAGTGTTGCGCAGCTCCTGCTCCTTCATGCGCCCGGCAGCCGCCCCCGCAGCCTCCGCCAGGCGGGTCAGCAGCTTGGGGTCGGCGTAGCGCAGCTTGGCGCAGGCCCACAGCACGTTGGACAAGGCTTCGGGGCTGAGACGTTCCGGCTGCACCCCTCCCCCAACCGACAGCCGCTGCCGCACCCCCGCCAGGCCCTGCAGGTGCTCCGGTAGCGGCGTGTGGCCGCACTGCTCGTGAAGCCGGCCCAGGGCGTACAGGGCGTTGGCGAGGTGCTGTTCATTGGTGTCCGCCTGCAGCTCCACGAGGCGCCCGGTGAGGTAGTGCAGCAGGGGCGCAAGGTCGCCGGGTCTCATGTGGGGCAGAAGCCGTGTGCACGCCAGCAGGATGTTAGCACACTCCTGCGTGTCAAGGCCCTGCACCCCGCCCTCCAGCAGCCGCATGGCACTGGCCGCCAGCAGCTGGCCCTGACCCGCGGCTATGCCCGCGGGTGCCTCCGACAGGGACAGCCACAGCTGCGCGTGCGCCTCCCCCGTAGCCATGCGCACCAGCTCGCACCCGTCCTGCGCCAGCCGCCCCAGCAGCGCCTCCGCCAGGTGCCAGCCGCAACCCGTCCTGACAACGGCTCTGAGCGGCACGGTGCACTGGATGGGGTCCCTCAGTCCCGGCACCAGCGGCAGGTAGGCGGCCACCAGGGGCTGCATCACGGCGCGGCGCTGGAGGGAGGCTGCATCGGGGCCGCCGGCGGCAGGCGAGGCAGGGAGCTGCGGGCGGCAGCAAAGGAACGGGACAGGAGGTAGACATCAGTGCTTGAAGCTGGCCTCCACCTTTGACATACTTTCGACCGCAGCGGTTTGCAACCACTCGTTTGGCAGGCATCCTTGCGCGCCCGCCGTTCATCAGGGCCTACCTTTGCTGCCAGGCTGAACGCGGTGATCAGCTCCTTCAGCCTCCCCTCCCTCGCCCACGCTTCCGCGTCCCGCTCCACAATCCGCTGCAGCTCCCCCAGGTCGCGGGCGCGGCTGGGGTCGTGTGCCAGGGGCCGCGGGGACAAGGACCTGCTGCCAGGCGGGGACCCGGGCGGGGACTGGGACCGGGACCGGCTGCCGAAGGAACGGGCAAAGCCCGCGAACAGCCAGCTGCTTGGCCCAGGCCCAGGCCATGGACGTGCTATTTCCTCCTTAGTCAAGTTCCTGAGCTGCCCTCCGTCAGACCACCGTCCATAAGCTTCGCGGTTGGCTCCATTGGGCTGACCTTGAGTGCCAGAGAAACAGGTGTAGCTTGCCGTCGGTGCGCTGTTAAGCTCGTAATCCCTTGTAGGACTAGAGTGAGCTGTGTCGACACCTTCATACACCCGCTTTTGCTCCCCTGGCAGAACTCCCTTCGGCCATCCTTGAGGCCCTCCAAATGCAAAACACTGAAGTGCTAAGATACGCCTACTCGCACGCTGTTTACATGCATCAGCTAGCAGCATCTTTGTTAAATGCCTGTGAACCTCGTCGACACGCAAAGCGGAAACATTTTATTCAGCTGTCGGTGGGTTTCTGGACTGAGTCCTAGGGCACAAACGGTTTACGAGTCCTGGGGCGCAGACGTCATACAAGCTAAATGTATGTTGTTGCCATGCCGATTGTTGTGGTGCCGGAGATGCTGCAAAAATGTGAAGTCGTGTACGGTCGTGTCCATAGTGCGGTCTGCAGTGCATACAGTCTGCAAGTACTTGCTTTTCCCAGGGGCTGCGTCCACCCTGGGTTTTGGAGCTATATGCGTGGCCTTGCGATGGCTAACCCGCTCACCCGTCACTGCACAGCGCTGCACTGCCTGGCCTGGCCTGGCTCAAAAGCCCACAGCCTCACCGGGCCTCACAGCCTTCCTATCTAGGCACCAGTGCCGCGCGCATGCTGAAGAGCCGTACGCCGTGGCGACCATGCGCGCCGTTAGCTCTCGCTACTGGCACGTGGTAGCCCTTTCCGGCTTGACGCCTTCTCCTCTCGGCTTGACGTCGCCCCGAGCGCTCTTCTGCGACTCCTGGCCTATGCATGGAACCTCTTCCCCCACGCACCATGCCCGCAGGTGCCCGGTATCGACAGCAAATCAGCTGCGCCCACGAGTGCGCCACCCTACGGGGTGCGACAGCCTCTGCAGCAGACTGTGTGTTTATTTTCATGGATTTTCGAAGCTTCCAGGTGCCACAGCTAGGGATGAAACGGTTCAAATGCAATTGTCATAGTGGGGCCCAGGTACCCGCATCAATGCTTCGGTCAAGTACGTGACTCAGGGTGCAGGCAGCATGCACGCACGCAACTGCAACTCCTTTCCGTCCATTGCAACACATGCCGTCACACGCGTCACGCCGGCACGTGTGAGGCACGCCAGCGGACGCTTGCACCCCCACACGCCGCAACCATGCAAAGCTGCGCCAGGCCGCACCTGCAAGCACACCTTCCCATGCGAAGGCACAGCAATCCGTTTTGCACCGCGCTAGGCATCCACCACCTACGGTACCTGCCGTTGAGTGCCGCGTGGCCCCATGGAAATGTCAGTGCTCCGTCGCACATCGCAACCATCCTGCATCTCCTCCATCATGCTACCACACCCACACCGACGCCTGTGCGTGCATCCATCTCTGTCATACTATAAGCACTGCTCTGGTATCCCAGAACCGCATCCTACTACATCCATGCGCCAAGTCATACTAGACCCGTGTGCCAGGTCCCACCAGCTCTTCAACGGAAGCGTGCAATGACGGGCGAGCCGTGGTGCTGCACGATGCGCCACTTGCCGTTCTGCAGCTCGAATACATTGGTGGCCATAATCCTGGAGGGTGCGGCACGGAACGGAGGTGCAAGGGATGAAAAGGTTACATAGCAGGCATTGGTTGCCACACCGTTTGTTGCTGCCTTCCGTGTTCCCCTGGTGCTCTGCTACCGCCCGCCTGCCGTTAAAGCCGTCAGCTTCGATGGCCTCCACGCACGTGCCAGTGCCCCCCAGACGCTCCCTGGACACCTTTGGTAATACGCTCGCCCAGCTTCATGCCCATCACAGGAACCACCGCCCGGCACCCCTCGCCATCCACTTTGCAGGACGTGGCGAAGTTGCAACGCAGTCGGAGATGCCTCTTGTCATACACTACCACTCCACTGCAGCCCCCTACCGCCCTACCCACCTGCCGTTGGAGTCGTCTGCGTCGATGACCTCCACGCAGGTGACGAAGCCCATGTCCCCCCGCACGTGCACCCGCACGTCGTCAAGCACCACCTTGAAGGCGCCGGGACGCACGTTGCGCATGATGGCGCGCCAGCTCTCCATCACCTGGGGGGAGGGAGTCAGAATGTTGTACTGGTTTGCGAGCAGGACGTGGGTAGTATGGTATGTGGTTAGCGGGTACCTTGCGCATGATGGCGCGCCAGCTCTCCATCACCTGGGGGGAGGGAGCCAGGATGTACTGGTTTGCGAGCAGGACGTGGGTAGTATGGTATGTGGTTAGCGGGTACGTTGCGCATGATGGCGCGCCAGCTCTCCATCACCTGGAGCATATGGGAGGCAGCGCAGCGTTGCCAAACTGTCAGCCGGAAAGTGAAACAGGGTTGCGAGTAGGATGGGGTGGTCCGCTGCCTAGTGCCGCACCAGTTCCCCATGACCTGCGGTGAGGGAACAGGGTTGCGCCCGTTCCTGTACGTCAGGTCTGTGCAGTCCACCGTCCAGGAGACCGCAGCACCGCACCGCGTGAGAGCGCACTCGCGCCCCCCAAAGCCCGAACCCAACAACCAACGGGCATGCAACCATCTAGCATAGACAGCAGAGAGCCGCGGCCACTTGTCACATCGTCTGCTCCCTGCCCGCGACGGCGTCATTCGATCCCCACGCACCCTCAGCAACGCCCCCCTCACCTGCTCCTTGCCCGCGATGGTGTGCGCTCAGACTGGAATCTCTAAGCGCCCCGTTCAACGCTTCCTCCCCGCCCCCGTGCGCAACCCACCTGCTCCCTGCCCGCGATGGTGCTGGCCCCCGGGTGTATGACCTGCACGTGCTCCCCCTCACCCACAATCTTGTCCATCTCCTGTACGCACACGTGGCAGCACGGTGTAAGAGGCATAAGACACGTGTCCGAAGGCCCAGCGGCCGGTATGTTACTGTACCCCCTAGCACCCAGGGTCATGGCCTAGCAACCGCGTCACTTCTGCATACCGGTACCAGACGCCATACAACCGTACAGCCATGCCGTAACGCTCGCAGGCAGGCGGCATGGGTTTGCGCCGCCTGCATGCCCCTGCCGCTGCCCTCCTTCCTGCCCTTGACCCAAACGCTGTCCCTGCTGCCCTTGTGCTGTAATGCAGAACACATCTACATCATTCCAGGGGACTGCACCCTCTGCTACAGCTACTACAGCGACTGCTGCGCTCTGCGGCATGGCAGCCGCCGATAGGTCAGCGGTGGCATTGCCCGCTGCCCATTGCCCCCCCTGGCCGCTGCTGCGGCAAGTTCAGCGGGCTGCTGAACATGAATGGCGTCCGCAGCCTCCAAACTTCAGATCCCCGTTTGGTGTGGTCGGGATCAGGAGGGATAGTGTGACCACGTGCAACACGCCCACCAGCACCCGTACGGACCTCAATACGGCCAGACATGAAGGCCTGGTAGAACTTCTGGTTGGCGTCCTCCACAGCCAGTTTTCCAACCTGCTGCTTCTGCCTGTGGAGCAAGGCCGGAGGGGGGGAGGGGGTCAGATTGCATGGAGTGCTGAGGGTGAGGCTGGCTGCGGGGAACCTGTATTGCACGCCCTGACAGTAGCACCAGGCCACTCAATCGGCAAGGTGGCACGCAGGCCTGGCGGAGTTCATGTGCAGCAGCCCTTCGGAGTGAACATGTGTGCTTACTGGATTGTGTCGCGAATACGAGCCGCTTGGTTGTAGTCCTCAATTGCGAGCGCCTTGCGTAGCTGCTCCTCAAGCTCGGCGATGGTCACCTGGTCGCTGTCCAGCGCTGTCCGACAACGCAACCGCAGCTGCGCCTTAGAGTTACACGGATAACATCTTTGAGGCAAATGGGCAGGCGCCAAGCGCGCTTTTGCCGGCGCCACAGAGTGCTTAACGCTTCCAAATTGACGCAACATGACGCCCCTGTAAGATGACTGCAGGATGAGCTGCACAGGTGCTTAACTATCAAATAAATAAGAGCGTAGCACACAGCGATGTGTTGGACGGGCTCGCGTGCTGGCAACGTCGCTAGCTTGTTCGGACTTCAGAACTGCTGCCGGCTCGCCGTTCGCGATTTGTGCGCGCCTGCCAATGCAACGGCACCTTCGTAAGCTCTGCAATGGGTTTTACACACCGCCGCTTGCGCAGCCTGCTTTGCCGCACGCCCGCAGCCCCGCACCCTGGCATTCCCAATGACCTGCACCCGCCTCCAACTGACGCAACCAACACCTCCAAACTCCACAACATCCCTTTGCCCAGCACATCCCAGCATCCCGCTCCCCAGCACTCAGGCCTGCGCCCCCAGGCTGGCCAGCTCCGCCAGGATGCCCGCTTCCGACGCCAGCTTCTCCCGCTGCTCCGGAGTCATGGTCTTCCCGCCTGCGTGCAACACCGTGCAGGATGCGGCACGGGGCCAATTGAGTATGCGGCGAACACAGGTCCTGTATACCAGGACGGAATTGACGGGTGTCATCACCTAGGTGTGCAGGGGCCAGTAGGCGCGGGTCGCTGTCGTACATGGTCGTACAGGCGCCAGCGGCAAGTGCGTCCATCGTGGCCCTGTCGCCCATACCCTGTGCGCCTGCACTCTCCGTGCCCCCAATTTGTCCCCAGCAGGCCGTCCAAATTGCCCCGCATAATCGAAACCCAGGCTCAGCAGCGCGGGCGGAGGGATGCATCAGCACGCCTCCATCGGCCTGTGCACGCCGTCCTTACGTACCGGTAATGTACGCAGGGCACACGCACGCTTGTACGGGATCTGTAACAAGAGTGCTCCTGCTGTGCACACGTGCGCCGTACCCACCCTCTGCCGCGATCTTCTCCTTGAGTTGCGCAATCTGCCGCGCCTTCTTCTGCAGCGCCCGGATGCGCTTCTGCCGCGCCTCCTCGTCGTTGGCAGGGTCCCCAGCACCGCCCTCCTGCAGCACGTGCACAGCAGACCGATGATTAATTGATTGATTGATTGATTGATGATAACATGTTTGGTCAAGTACTTTGCTGCGGTGCAGCGCCTCCTCGTCGTTGGCAGGGTCCGCAGCACCGCCCTCCTGCGGCGGATGACCAGTCAAGTTGAAAGTCTCGCAGTGCCGGCATACCGTAGGCAACAGCCAGTCCGGGCAGTCCACGCACGCACAGTACACATCATGACCGCCAAGGATCGTGTGGCCACACCACCTGGAGTGTAACACAAATTGCCAAATGACCGCTACACCACTGATGCATTAGCGGGGTTTCCAACATGTTGATGGCGCTCCTGCCGCGCCTCCGCATCGTTGGCAGACACCCCCGCAACCGGCCTCCAGCACCCGGTCTACTCCTATGGCCCTAGCCAACCTGACGTGGGCCGGGTCCACGCCAGCAGCACTCCTTCGGCCTCCTGCAGCAGTGCAGTCTGCACAGACAATCACATCATCATTGCCCAGCCCTCACCTGGATGGACGCCCCCGCCAGCGCCGCCGCCGCCTGCTCCGCGCCGCCCGCCGCCCCCTGCTGCTGCTGCTGCCCCGCCTCCTCCTCCCCTGCCTCCCCCTCCGGGTCCTCGCTGCCCCCCGCGCCCTTCTTCTTGGCTCGCCGCTTGGCGTTCTTGCTGGCGGCCTTGGCGTTGCCCGCGGCCACGAACTCGGCGCCTAGATGTGAGGGTCACGGGGGGTTAGGCGGTAGGATGGTCACGGGGGGACGGAACGCAGTGTGTGGGTATGTGAGACCACACATTCTACATTAAGGAGTTGCATAGGGAGTTCTGCTGGCCGCCTTGGAATTGCCCGCGGCCACGAACTCGGCGCATACGTGCAAGGGACACGGGAGGACGGGACGGAGTACGACGTGTGGGACCACAGGTATCCAATCTGAGTCCGATCGCCAATCTTTGTGTTGCCAACAGCAACCAACCAGGCGCCTGCGTGCACCGGACACGACGCTTTCGTGCCCGGTGCCACCCCCACCCGGCGGCAGGCGCGTTGCCGACACGTCCTTGATGCCAACCCACGTTTACCCACTGCACGAGAACCAAACGCCCTGTGATGCCCCTCCTGTACGGCAAGGAACCCACCTGGCGGCAGGCGCTCTGCGGCCGCACCCTTGACGCGTCCGACCCATCACAGTGCCACATAGGTCACACCAAAAGGCTCACTCCCCCAATGTCCACACCCCCACCTGGCGGCAGGCGCTTGGCGGCCCCCCGGCGCCCCTGGTGCCCCTGGTGCCCCCGAATACCCCGCCCTCCAATGCCTCGCACACCCCCACCTGGCGGCAGGCGCTTTGCCGCCATGTCCTTGATGCGCCCCGGCCGGTCGTCGTCGTCGCGCGCCAGGCTGAACTTGGCGCCGCCAGAGGGCGAGGCGGCAGCACCGCCGGCGGACCTGAGGGGGCGACGGGGAGGGCGAAGGAGCAGGCGGGCGGGACCAGGGACGGGTCGACGGATGCAGCAGGGGGTGCGTGGGTAGTATGTAGTATTGCGTAGCCATCGAGCGCAGGTGGCTCGGGGCTCCTCCCCTCCGTCGATTTCTTCGGATTATGCTTTCCGCGGACCCACCCCGCCGCGGACGAGCGCGACTGTCGACCAGCTGGTCAAGGGGTGCGTTGAGTGCGTTTGTTTACTGGTACACGTGTGTTATCGCACCTCAGGTGCGGCGGCACGTAGGATGGTTTGGTGGGCGCCTCGGTGGACACCTCGCCCTTGGCCACCGCGTTGAGGCGCTCGGGGGACTGCGGGCGGTCGGAGAAGGTGCCGCGGGGCGCAGGCCGCCACGACGCCTCAAGCAGCGTGGCGAAGGGGACGTGCAGCTTCTGCTCGCCTGCGGGTACGTGAGGGGTAACATACATTCCAATTAAAACATAAGGCCGCACATGGGATGAACTAGCTTCTTCGCTTCCAGCAGCGTGGCAAAGGGGACGTGCAGCTTCTGCTCGCCTGGGGGAATGGGGGGAAGGGGCGGGGGGAGGAGGACCAGGAAGCAGATAAGGATAGTGGACGTGTCGAGAGTCCGGGCGGACGCGTGACGCGTGAGGTTCCATTAAGTACTATGCCAGGCATACACGGACACGCTAGCACCTGAACGTGGAGGGGAGAGGGGTTTCGGGCGAGGGGGGCGGACGCGGTTTTGTTGTGGTAGTTGGAGATGGATGTACGACACGGCCAACGTGTGCTCTCCCGGGCCAAACACGCGCCGGTGGCATTGATCGGACTTCGCTGCTGCAATGGCGCACAGGTTGATTGTGACATGGCAGGCAGAATGCCGTGAGCCCGAGTGCAGCTGCTGCTCACAAATGAGTGTCGAGCAACGGGTGTCTGCAGCGTCGTACGGTGGACGGAGCGCCGCTGCTGCGCCCAGCTGCTGCACGCCGCTGCTGTTACGGCAACGTACTCCAAAGCGCACAGTGAACACGTGCTGTCGTACCGTAGTAGGTGAAGACCTTGACGTTGTTGTCCACCCGCAGGCGGGGCGCGGTGCAATAAATAAGCCTGATAATAATCATACCTATTAAATTAACCACATTGACTAGTTAGTATCTCACCGTAGTAGGTGAAGACCTTGACGTTGTTGTCCACACGCAGGCGGGGCGCGGTGGTGGCTGTGAGCAGCAGGCGGCCGTCTGGGGACCACTCGGCCGCCACCGCGGGGGAGCGCACGGCGCCCATCTGCTTGCAGGTGCCGCTGGACTTCTTGTCGTAAAACACAATGTCGCCTGCGGTTAGCAGTAGGTGGCGGTGAAGGGGAGCATAGTGTATCACCGATTGTGTTTTGTTGCAACCCTGCCCTGCAGTCACAGGTGCCGCTGGACGTCGTGTCGTAAAACACAATTGCACCTGCAGTTACCGGTAGCAGCAGGGCAACACAGGTAAGCAGCCTACAGTGACCAGATGTGGTGCAGGCAAGCAGCGGGGGTGGCACAAGCAAGCAACGGGGCTTAGGGGCGTTCGGTAAGCGAGAAGGAGGGTGCCTGTAGGATTTCAAAGTAGGAGAATGTCGATGCCCCTGTCCCACACCCCGCCCCTTTACGTGCGTTGCTGCCCCTGGCCCCAACCACCCAAAGCGCATTCCCAGCTTCCCCCCTCTCACCCGGCAGGTTGCCGAACCCCGCGATCGCGAAGAAGCGTCCGAAGGGGTTCCACCGCACCAGGTTGTACGGCCCGCTGCCCAGGTCGTACACGGGCTTGCAGGCGGCCGAGAAGAGCGTCACCTTGGCGGGCATGAAGCCTGGAAGCGGCAAAGCACAGAAAAAGAAGTATAAGGTTAATCTGTTGGTATCGTGGAAGCCTTATCGGGGCGACGGGGAAATGCAGTACAGCTATGTATGTAATGTGTGCAGCTACGCATTTGACGGTATGGTGAAAAGGCGCAAAGGTCGGACACGGGCTCGCAAGAGGCGGGAAGCGGCGTCACCTTGGCAGGCATGAAGCCTAAGCGAGGGAGGGGCGGTGGAGTCAAGGACGGCGTACATAGGAATTGCGTTGCTACCCGCTAAATCACGCGATGTGAGCACTTGGGGATGTCGCGGCCATACATTAAGCGTAAAGGCATCAAGTTGGTTGTTGACGGGGCGTGGACGGCTAGACTGATGCAGCAAGTAGCTTGCCCGCAAGTAACCGGTGTTACCCACCGCCCGCCCACCTGCCACGGTGATGAAGAAGTCCCCTGCGGGCGACCACTGCACGTCGTGCACTGGGCCCTCCTTGGGCAGCGGAACCGTGCACGCCTGGTCCACGGCCCTGGGGGTGGAAGGGGTGGAGTTGGTTACGGTAGTAAGGGGGGAGCGGCCGTGCTTGGCTTGAGGTTAGAGGCGTGGGGCAAGGGAGCAGGTGGTGGGTTGGCGTGGTGCACGCCCGGTCGGCGGCCCTGGGGCGGGGTGGTGTGGGTGAGGTGGGGGATGAGAGGAGGTTCGGCGGTAGGAAGGCAGGAAGATTCAGACGATGGGGTAAGACGGGGAAGCGACTGGGTTTGCTTGGACTGGCACCACCATCCGGTGGTGGACTGGCGCGTGCTCGCCCGGCGCCTCGTGTGACCAAACCACCTGGAGTGTAACACAAAGTTTCAGAATGCCTGGCAGGCCCCCGAAGGGATGCATGAGCGCAGACGTGCTGCCCTTTCCCCGAGGATGCTGCAGCATGGGTGCATGGCCGCCCTTGGGCCCCTGCTCGACTCACTTGGGGTCGGAGGGCAGGAAGTGCAGCTTCTGCTCGCCGTAGTACGACTGGTTGGTGGCGTCGTAGTCGGCGTACGACAGCACCAGTACGGCACTGCCCGTGCTGTTCCACATGAGCCTGGCGCCTGCCGGGGCACAAAGTGAGGGGAGCGTCAGAGGGTGTGGTGCGGAAACATGGGTCCAACGTCCGCTCCCCACCCTGTGTGCGCACAAAGCTCTTTCACAACCAGAACCCACGGCTCGGCCCTCGCGTACCCGCGCAGAGGGCGGTTTTCCGCGACGGATACCTCTCCCCCTAGACCCACACAATAACGTCACCGCTTGCCGCGCAGCCTGGCCCCACAGAACCTTCGCCCCTTCCAAGCCGTGGTTGCCCCTAGCGTAGGTAGCCTGTGGCCCACGGCCCACGACCCCATGACCCACGGGTCGGCCCTCACGTATCAGCACCAGGGGCCTCCCCTGATGAGGGCCCGTCACCCACACGACCCACGGGTCGCGGCCCTGACGCACCCTGCGTGCGGAAGAAGCTCTTGCGCACGATGGGCGCCGGCTCCGCGCCGTCCGTGGCGTACACGCCCGCCGCGGCAGGTGAGCCCTTGAGCTCCGGCAGGAAGGCGGCCACCAGGGGCGAGGAGGAGGGGGAGGAGGGGGAGGGCGCGGGGCACACCGCCACGCCGCCGATGCCCTTGATGGCCACCTTGCGGTACGCTGCAGCAGCGATGCGAGTTATGAGTTATACTGACATTCGGAAGATATTGAAGCAGATATCATAGCAAGACTGAGTGCAGCTGCACGCCGTGCTGCATGCCCTTGATGGCCACCTTGCGGTAGGCTGCGGTGGGAAGCATCAGCATGAGTTGACGGTTTGAATAGCATGATTTCATTGAAAGTTGGATCATCAGTACTACAATTGCATCTCACGCCGCCGATGCCCTTGATGGCCACCTTGCGGTAGGCTGCAGCAGCACGATTGGGGGAGGAGCAATGCGTGTTAGGGTATCGGTGCATGTATCTTGTTGGATGCTGTACGCGTGTCTGAGTGCAGGTGCGCGATACGCCGCCGATGCCCTTGTTGGCTACCTTGCGGTAGGCTGCGGTGGGAAGCACCCGTGTGAGTTGAAGTTGTTACGAACATGAAATTGGTTCAGGTTTACTACGGCGAGCAGTTGGGGAATGCGGAATATGGTTGAAGGTTTGCGGCGTGCGTAGTACTGCAACAGCATGCCGTACTGCGTGCCCTTGACGGCCACCTGCTGGTGGGCTGCGGCGAGCAGCAGTCGTGGGAGTATCGCCGATGGGCTCGAAGTGTGCTACATGTATCATATAACACTGCAGTTGCACGCCGTGCTGGATGCCCTGGATGGCCACCTTGCGGCCAACTGCAGTAGCTGCCCGGGGAGGAGCAGCACCAGGGGCTTGCTGTCTGCCTCATTCCAATCGCCCCCTGTGCAACAGCATGCCGTACTGCACGTTGCGAGGCTTCTCGAGACGGCCACCGCCGATAGGCCACGACGGTGCAGCCCATGCGTTGTCCTCTCCCCCTGACCACGTCCCCCGTTAACCCGCTCTCGCATCAGAACTTTTCCCTCCCAAGCCCGCGTCGCACTCTATTTTCCCCCTAACTGACCCTTACTACCCGCCCTGCCCCCCCACCCCTCGCCTCACCTGTGAACCCGTCGGCCCTGCTGTACACGTGCAGGGTGTTGGTGACCATGTGCATGAAGCAGCTGTCGTCGTGCGCCCAGTGCAGCACCGGCCACGCGTCCTTGGCCACCTGCTTGTGCGCCATGGAGAACACCAGGCGGCCGGACGACACCTCCCACACCTGGGGGCCAGGGAAGGTAGGCGGGTAGATGGCTGAGTGGTGATTTTAGCTTCTGCTCTCCCCTCACCTGCCCTCTTTTCCAACGCCTGCCCCGTCCTTCTGACTTTAACCCGTCTGCCACAACCCCATACCCCATACCCCTGGGGGCAAGGGGACGTAGAGAAAATATGAGCAAGGGATGTGGTTCAAGGCCTGCTTCGAAAGTGAAAGCGGTTATGGTGGGAGGGCCAGCTGTTCGCAAGGACTGCGTCCTTGGCCACGTACCGTACTTGTGGGCCATGGAGAGCACAAGCCGCCCGGTGGACGTCTCCCGCACCCCCTGGTAGAGGCTGAGAAGTGATGTTGCCGCGCCCTGCTTTTCCCTCAGTCCCCTGGCTGCCCATGTGCATGAACCGCTGGTCTCATGCTGTAACCGCCACGCCCCACCCCCACCCCTGCCCCGACTCCAACGGCCTGCCTCCTCTTGTTTAACCCGCATTAACCCTGTTTCTCTTCTTGCCCCTGCACTTGCCCACTCTGCCACAACCCATACCCCTACCCCTGCCGCCGCCACACCTGCTACTATTCCTGCCCTTGCCGCTGCCCGTTAACGTTGTTGCTCTGTCAGCCGCCCCTTTGCCCATTTCCTCGTTCCTGCCCTGTGCCTTCCCGTTGACCACTTAGGCCCCTACGCCTTTCCCCCTCGGCACATGCCACTGCACCCGTACGGCAGCCCTTGGCAGCCTGACGGCAGCCCCACCACAAACTGTGCCGGCCAGGCTACGCAGCCGAAGGCCAAGCGTGCCCCACCCACCACAACCGCTGCCGCTTCTTACCGGTATGATGCTGTGCTGCTGCTGCCACTGCCCCCGTTGCCTGGCCCCCGGGCCGGCTCCACACCTCCCCCACCCGTCGGTCTCCTGCCCCTGTCCCTGTCCCCGCCCCCCACTTGCTGCTGCCGCCGCTGCTCACTTTTAGGTTCTTGGCGGTGCTGCCGTCCTCCGCCTTGCCCCCCGGCCGCGTGCACGTAACCAGGTAGGCCCCCGTGGGGGACAGCCCAGCCAGCACCACGCCCTCCTCGGGGATGGACGCGGAGGCCTGCAGGCGAGCCAGGGAGAACGGAGGAATGGAGGCCGTTCGTAGCATTACCGGGTGTATAACAGATGCGGTGCGTAATGCGGTGCGGTGTGTAGCATTTTACGGGTGTATATCATCTTGGTGCTGCAGTCGAGTGGAGGTGCAGGCGGAGGAGCCTGCACGTGGGCAGGGCGGGGGCCACGCCCCTGCTGCCTGCCTGCCGTGCCCCGCACGCACGCATGAATGCCATCCGTGTTTAGAAGCCAAAGCCCCATGCTGTGGGACGTGTCCACCGAAGCCCCACTCGCCTCCTGTCCATTGCCGAGGTTTAGCAGCTTGACGTCCGTGGGGGAGGTGGAGACGAGCTTCCCATCCTCCGTGCACACCAGCCCGGGACTCGACCCAGATAACCTGGAGTGCACGAGGATGTGCTTAGGTGCTTAATATGTTTGCAATTGCAAGGGTAGCTTGTAAGGCGCTTGGTTTTTTGCACACACCCTTGCGTTGCGCCGCCCTCAAGGTTGATCAGTTGAACACCATCCGGTGTTCTCCCTGTCACGCGAGGTAAGAGTGATATTCCTCATCATGATCTTCAATGTACAGACGGTAGGCCCTCGCGCATGATGGCCTACCTAGTATTTGCGCCATGCCTGGCTGTTCCGTGCAACAAATATCGCGTGACTGTTTAGCACTACAAAGGCTAGATGTAAACTACTGATTCGACTACTATGTGGCTTGGGTGTGTTGTTCGCGCGTGGGAAGCAGCTGTAGTTCACGAGTCTACGCCGGTACAATGTCCCAGTCCAATTGCATACCAGGTCGAGTGGTCAATAGCGACGTGCCCCACAGGAGTCAGCCCGTACCCCAATGCCTCCATCCGGCACGGGGACTCCCACGGGGGACTCCCCTGTCTCAGGCACGAGGCCCGGGTGGCCCTTCTGGGGTGGCCTCCACCTACAAAAGCGTTGGAGAATGAGCTCCCCTGTCCTCTGACACAGTCCTGTGCTCTCGGGACGTGCAGTAGCTGCAATCCAACCAGCGTGCCACGTGCTTGCAAGTCCAATTGAACACCAAGTCACCAACCGGAACGAGCACCATGCCCTGCAAGCCTGCCTCAGGGGGCCCGCACGCTGCAGGTGGTATCGTGGCAAGCTACAATGAAGGGTCACAGCGTCAAACCTACAAAACACCTGTACCCCTTTAACACCTGTACAACTGTAAGACCACGCATACAAATCACCGCAGGGCTCAGCTGTAGGGGCCAGGGGGGTGTACAGCTAATCTGTGTGGCTGCACCAGGTAAGCTGTAGGAAGGTGCAGGTATTGCGACCTTGCGCGCTGTGGTGTTGACTGAGAAGCACAGCAGCTGAGGACAGGGAGCCAGCCGCCAGGCGACCTGGCTGGCTAGCCAAAGCAGGGGCCCCTGGCCGAAAGTCCACGTGCTGAGCCAGGGTCAGGAGTCAGCTGTGGGATGGTCCAGCGCACCAGCCAGTTTGCCGCCCACCGGCACACCGTCCCATCTGCGCCCTCGACGCACGCCTCGACGCCCCACGGTCCTGCATGTCCTGGTGAAAACCGCACACCTGCCTGCAACCCTGCATTACCCTCTGCTCTGGTGCCCAGTCAGGTTTACCTTGGGTCAGCCCCCGGTACGTTCTGCCCAGCAACTTACGGAGCTAGGCATCAGGGAGCAAGGCCACCAACGTTCAAAGAAGCAAGGGCTGCTTCACCGACCAGTGGCGCGTACTTGCTGCGGGCCTGCGGCACAGGACCGGACGACAGTACGGGCCACGGTTAATCACGGTTAACGGTGCGGACGGGAATGTGCCTGCCCCTGACCTGCTGTCCTGCTGGCGTGTCACCGCGCGCTTGGCAGTTGAACCTGTGACTGCCTTGCAATTATTTAATTCTCTGGGCTGATGGACGCAGCAGAGCACTTCGCTTGTGCGCTATGTAGCTTCAGCGCTCCGGCCAAGCACTTCGGTAACAGGCTGCCACCCGATCTGCTATCATCTGATGCTTCTACTGGCGCATCCAAAGTTGTTTTCTTGGAGCAAGGATGGATCCTGGTGGATCCCTTCGCCGTGAAGGCGCATCCCCTTCTGGTTGGCGCGCTGTGCAGCGTATGCAGCAGGCCAGTATGCACAGGGGAGAACTGCTCACTCTTCTACTCAAAGCGGTTTTGCGCGGACTGTGCGCGGCGCAACTCGTCGGCGTTCCCGCCCGCGGTGGTCAAAAGCGCCAAAGGCATCTTTGGCGCCGCGGCACCTCCAGCGCAACCTTCGTGAAGCCCACGGATACAGAGTATCAGCCTCAGCCTCAACCTTGCACGCGGTGCATATCTTGGCTCTGCGAGCACGTTCCCCTTGGTGAGGGGTGCTGCCTTGCCGTGCCAGCGAGGCTGCAGCCACCAGCGACCAACCTCGCCAGTGCCATACCTACTCCACAATCACCCAGCTCACTGTGCCGCCTAAATGCGATGGCACCAGAAGTAGCCTATCAGCTGCTCGACGGTGGATCCGCACAGTTCCTAGCAGCGCTCGTGGACTGGCGCTGGCAGCAACGTCCTCACCAGTGCCGGCAAACCTCCTCAAATGAGGCGGTCCCGCGACGTGATAATCAGCCTCGTCAGTCGAATGCTGCAGCAGATGCAAGACGGATATGCTGCAGCAACTCAGCGACCTCGCCAGTGCCACACCTTCTCCACATCCACCCAGCATACCGTTCCAAGCGAAGTCTACACCTGTGGCGGCGAACCTCCTCATATGCGGCGGTCCCGCAACACAATACTCAGCCTCGTCCATCAGTTGCACCAGATGCAAGGCGCACGTGCTGCAGCAGCTGCCAGTCATGCTGCGTGGTCTACGGGTAAGCTACGTTCGGTGGTGTCGGTGGGCCCCAGTGCCTGCTCGGCATAGCAGTCTAGTTCAGAGCAGATGGGTGCGCATTCCCGCATGCAATGGGTCAGGTTATGCGACGTGCACTGGGTAGCGGGCATGAACAGAGGCCGTACACTCCTTTCGGTGGCTGAGCACGCGCTTTAACGGTCCATTCCTGGTATGCCCGAAACGGGTTTGCAACAATCGGGACCAGCCGTACACTCCTTCGTGGTTCCCCTTGGCCGTTGAGCTGTCTCATGCCTTGGGGCAAGTCTTGGTACTTACACTATTGGTTGCCTGTCGCCTTGGCAATAAGTGACATCACTATCCTGTGCCGTATGCAGGCGCGGTCAACGTACCGCGGGAGGGCCCGTCGTCCTTTACGGTGCATGCCTATGCATGGCACGTCCCACAAGCCTGGCAGGGGCGCAGCCCCACATCCAGCTGCAGACGAGTGGCCGAGTGTGGTTATACCGCAGTGGCCGAGTGTGGTTATACCGCAGTGGCCGCATTGCACTGTGGGGGCATTGCATGGTGGGTTTAGGTTCCTGCAGGCATGGTAGGAGTGCCAGGGCTTGCCATTGGGACGTGCAAGGCGTGGGCACACAAGGGGAGCAACGGAGGTAGGAGCGAGGGGGTGTACGGGCAGCTCTGCGTACGTAGCCTTCAAACGCATGAGTACCGTACCTATGCCTGATCATCGCGCAGAGGGGTCCCAAGGAATTATTTTAGGGCTTCGAGCACGGGTTTTAAAAATTAATTTATTTTCTCGCGCAGCCCTGGGGAGGCTGGTATTTCCTTCGCGCACGTGGGTATGCAGGGGTACCAAGGGTGTCTCCCCTGGTGGATACAGTCCACCCGTCAAGGAAACGCACCTAGCAGACTTGTCACTAGCAGCACCACCAGACGCCACACAGTGTACTGGAGCACAACTGCCTATGTCAGCTTGGTAACGTTTTTTTGGGTCCTTCCGCAGTGCCGCTGCCAGCCATCCAAAGGCCGTTTCAGGTGTTCAGCGCGCCAAGCCAGGTTTCGCGCAGACATGCCCTGTGAATTTCCCTGTTTCGCGCGGCCCTTGCCAAAAATTATTTTTTCCGGCGCAAAAACGCCCCAAATGGGAAGGGGAAGTAATTTCATGAGCGATGATATCCCTAAGGTACGGTACTCACATCTCTATTTCTCATGGGCGTACCTGTGTATCGACATGCGTGCCTCCAGTCCTCCTGGTGGGTCTGAGTACTGGTTGGACACTGTGCCTGCCCACTGCAGCGTTGGTGCTGTGGTACCGTACACGGTACGCGTGAGTCAGTGTGGGGTTGACGTGTGGCTGTCGGTGGCGGCTGCGGTGAGGCCCGCGATGAGGTAATAATAATAATGAGGGGGGGCGGTACCGCGATGAGGTGCCAGGAAGCTGGCCTGTGAACAACCTGACCACTGCGCGGAGCGGTCAGGACGACAAGGGGTTCGTAACAGGGCGGTTCATAGTATGTAACAGTGCTACGGTATGTTCACTTGGTAAGCCCGCTGTGGCCCACCTTGCGGTGCTAACAAAGCCTACCCTGCGCAGGAGCTGGGTTCTCGCAGGGGCCCAGTACTGAAACACACAACTCCCGGCTTGTCCACCTTGCAGGGGGCGTGTAGCTCCTACCTACTCGGCCAAATCACCTGAAACTTACAGCTGGAAATGCGGCTAGGGGACACAAGCGGCCGCCGCCGATCGGTGCCTGCTTTTCCTGATAACCGAACTTTCAACTTTGTGAACGAACCTTGGACGCAAACGTTGGACTTTGGACCAGACATTTTTAGGTTGTGAATAAGGTCTTTTATATATGTCATCCCGGGTTCGGAGCGAATCAGAGTAGCGCAGCGGAAGCGTGGTGGGCTCATAACCCACAGGTCCCAGGATCGAAACCTGGCTCTGATAAGCCTTATGCCTTCCGGAAGGCCTGATTGCGTTTTGCACGTCGCTCGTTGCGACCCATGGGGCGCTTCAGCTACGGGCTTTGTCCTCTGATCGTCAACGCACGCAGGCCATACGTTTGCTTTCGAGATATTCGAGGCAGATGTAGTCAAGCCATTTCACTTTCGTCGCGACCCATGGGCCACTTGCTGTCGTCCCAAATGCCGCGCCCCCAAAAGGCAAGCGTGAACCTCCAAAGTGACTGTATGACATCTGTATAAAGCTTGTAACGAGCGGTCTTGCTTCTGCCCCTGCAGCTGGGTTCACATTTTGTGCACCGGCACCCGCGCGTACGCAACGGTGCACTATGATAGCAGCTGCCAACACCATGGGCCTCCGGATCCTACTTTCTTAGCAAAGCGGTTGAAGCCGCTGACCAACAAGGATGTAGATTGTATGTGATACTGGTGCACTGTTAGCGCCATTCATCATGCCAGGGGAGCTTCCCTGATTCACCCTACCTGCTCACGCACTCGGGTGCAGGGCGGCGGGGGAGCTACCCTGCCATGGCCCTTGCCGTACGATTAGGAGCTGCTGCGTAATATCGCCTAGTCATGAGCCCATACGTAGGCCTTTGCTCCACCACCGTGCCCTACGCCACGCAGCTGCCCTGTGCCTCATGCCAGCACCACACTTGGAACCAGTTGGGACTGCTGTATGTAACGGCCTCCTCGCGCCCTTTATAAGCAGCAAGAAACTGCAAGAAACCACCCAACGTATCCAATGGACTCGGGGTATGACAGATTCTTTCCTAGGGCTGTAGGACTACGCACGCATGGGCGCCGAGATGTGTTCGGAGCTGCAGGCTGGCTGGTCTGCTGCATCTAGGTTGCGCGTGCAGGGGCTGTGGGTACGCCCAAGGGTGCACAGAAAAACCAGCAGTGGTGGTTCATCGTCGCTAAACACAAGATCCGACGTTAACCAAACTTCCTGAGCGCGACCAATACCTCAGAAGGCAAGGCCGGATTGCAGGTCATTGCCAGATCTACCGTACCTATGCCTGATCATCGCGCAGAGGGGTCCCAAGGAATTATTTTAGGG
>VFQN01002343.1_pt1 | contig 29508 bp, 35 predicted proteins | sample 3512371 | NCBI WGS metagenome assembly VFQN01 (sample SAMN10412370, study PRJNA504923) | tailings metagenome | isolation source: Replicate 2 from Balatoc abandoned mine | place: Philippines: Itogon, Benguet | collected 2017-08-28 | reverse complement strand
AGGCCTGCTGCTAGCCCCACCGCTGCCGCCGCTACTGCTGCTGCTCCCTGCCGCCGCTGCCTCCCAGCGCCGCCGCAGCGCCGCCGCCGCCTCCGAAACCAGCCGTGCGTTGTGCTGCGCCACTCGCTGGGGGCCCAGCGCGCGCAGCACGGCCAGCGCGGCGGGCACCGCCAGCCAGGCACAGGGGTCGGAGGTGCCCTGCCACAGGAACTCGCCGCGGAAGCCCTGAAGGGGAAAGGGCACAGCACATTCCATTGAGGGAGGGAGGGGTGGCGTACCGCCGGATCAAAACTCCAGTGGATATCCTGTGGGGCAGAAGGAAGATGTACCAAAACCCTGGGAACCTAGTATGTGGGAGTGCCTGGTTCGGTAGCAACGACCGGCACACTGCGCAGCGCACCAGACGTGCAACCCTTTGTCCGGCGCCCATGGCGGCTGGGTTGCCGAGTGCCATAAGCTCTACACCCATGCCTCCACATCTCACTTCCAAACGTGCCAATGCCCCAGCCCTCACGCACCAGTCCATAGCCGTGTGAGGTGACGTTGGGCAGCAGGGCCGCCTGGCGCTCGGGGGCAGCCCACAGCAGCGCCGCACCCTTGGGGGAGCAGCCCCACCTGGGGGGCGGTAGCGGCACGTGGCATGCGAGGAAGTACTGTAAGTGTAGTCGGTTTTGGTGATAGGATGGGGCAGTGGGGACGGGGACGTTGTCACGGGCACCTCCACCCGGGGTGCTGGTGGTGGTACTGCGTTCAGCGCAAAACTGTGGTGTTAAGGGATTGGTGGTGGCAAGGCAGCTCATCAACTGCTCAGGCGGCAGGAGGACTGGCCCGAGACGTTTGCAGCCTGCTGTAACTGGACAAGTGTCATTTGCTGCCACGCGTGCCGATTGCCGTTGCCACCGTCATTGGATATGCACGCCAGCACGCGGTCAGGGGTGACGCATACGGCAACGCAGTGTGAGGCCCCAGCGCCCCACCCCGCCCCACACTGCTCACTTGTGGAGATTGGTGACGTAGAAGTCAGCGCCAAGGGCCGGGACCTGCGGCCCACCGTCGAGCAACGAGCAGAAGGCAACGAGTCAGAGGCTGTGAGGCGGAGCCGCGGAGGACGAGACCAAATTGCTGCTGTTGATTACTGCGGCGGCCATGGTGGTCACTTCGATTTCCGTGCATCACTCCTGGTGCACCATGCAACAGGCAACAGATAGCATCGTGCCCTGCTGCCCTGCTCCGCAACCGGACGCACCTTCAGACCCAGTGACTACTGCACAACCCGTGCGTGCACGCTGCCAAATCAGGTGTTGCAGAGTGCAATACAATCCTTCCGTACCCATGGACGGTGCAGCATCACAATACACCACGGTAGGGGGGCAGCTCCCCTGCACAACTACTTCCATGTAACCATCCAAGCACCCAGCCAATGTGCCTTGCCACCTTGCTTTCCTCAGACGCAGAAACGCACGCACGCACGGAGCAACGGAGCAACGCACCTGCAGCCCCGGCACGTTGCCCACCGCGTGTGCCCCGTCCACCAGCACCTGCGCCCCGACCTGTACGACAGCACGAAGTACGGCAAGTGTCGAATGGGGGCACATGCCGGCGTCACAAGGATGTGTAACGGTACTCTAGGCAGAAATGCGCAACGGACATGTCACGCCGACTGCGAACGCTGTGGCCCCTGTGCAGTTGGTCGCAGCTTCCACGTGCATAAGCAACAGCAACACGAGGGTAGGGTACGGACGGACAGCGGCAGAACGAGCTGATACCGGTGATGCGGCAGTGGCGGGCGACGGTCCTGCAGCTTGCCTGCTTGCAGGCTGCCGCCATGGCTGCCACCGGGAGCACCAGGGGAGGGAAGGACACCACGTGGTCCAGTACGGCAACCTTGATGCGCCGCCCGCCAACCGTCAGCGCCGACTGCAGCACGGGCATACGCATTACGGCGCATGTACGACCGGTAGGTTAGCAACGAACGACCGGGGAGGGGAGCGCGGTCAGGGTATAAGAGGAAGCGCAAGGGCGGAGCGCCCGGATGGCCGGGTGGCCGCCACACAACAAGGCCGATGGGACACAACCGCTACCATATCCCGTACACCCTTTGCTGTATGTCGCACCTGTACGGCAGCCAGTATGGCGTCCGGCCGAGTCATATCTTCCAACCCCAGCTGCACCTGCAATTGGATGCAGCCATAGGACACGAATGGATGGTTAATGCATTCACGGCGTATTGCACCCTGCGCAGCGGTTCGCTCAGCATTGGACAGGTCCGTTATCGGCAGGGACCTCGTTAAAATGAGGACAAAGAGGGCACAACGCGGAACACGAGGTAAAGCCTAGCCATCGGGCCGTCCACCGGGCGAGCCCTCGCGCACCTCGATGACGCTTGCATCCGCGGCAGCTGCTACCCGTGCGACCATGCTCTTGACCTGCAGAAACGGCAGCGCAAACACCACCAGCAACCAGCAACGCCATCAGAATGCAATCCGAGCTCCACGGCTTTGGCAACCCAGAATGATATGGCATAGAACACCTTGGATTTGACGGCAGCTACGTGAACACCCCTTGCTGCATACCGACGGAGGCCATTAGCAAGGGAACCATGCGCCTTGGCTTACCGCCGGGTACGTGGTGTTGAGTACCAGCACCCAGTCGCCCCGCCGCAGCCGTACGGACCGCAGTACGGCGTTGACCGCCCCCGTGGCGTTGACCACGGGCACCACATCCGAGGGGCTGGCGCCAACGAAGCGGGCGGCATCCGCCGTGGCGGCCACAAGTCCTGTCAGGGTTTAACGGAGGGTGTGTAAAGAAAGCAGGGCGTACGAAGGGGTTAGCTCACACGTGCGTGGTCACCCGGGCTAGACTCACAGCTGGTGTAAAGGACGCAGGGCGTACTAAAGGGTTTGCCAAAGTGAGCTCACATGTGCGTGGTCACCCTGGCTGAACGCATGGCTAGCCTGCTGATAGGACCAGAACAGCAGGTGCGTGCGGTGCTGAGGATGCGTGGGTCGCACCGGAGGGCGCCATTCCGACACCCTGCAGCCTCATAGCAACTGGGAACATGTACCACATGCGTAGCGTACGGTACCTTTGAGCGCAACCGTCTCCATAAAGCGCACCGGCTGTGCCTCCAACTGCCGCTGGTACCACGCCTGGACCTCCAGGGACAGCCTGGGATGGGGATGGGGGTAGCAGGGACTTACGGTTCAGGGTCATCGATCCAGGGGAGCAGGACATGGCCATGTGGGAAGGCGGACATGAGCATGAGGACGTGGAGAAGGCGTGTTCACGGCAGCGTACCGGTAAGGGAGGGGCAAGGTCCGAAAGCCTGCACTGCAAGAGCCTGCTCCCGGCCGGCGGGGGTACGCCTGCGGCGCCACCCTCCATCACGTGGCGCATTTCTGCACGCTGGCATCATGGCAAACCCACGAACCGCCCCCGCATAGCGTTGGAACCCCCGTTACTGTACCACAGAGCGCCCCAAGCGGAGGCGTGTCGCTGATGCCCTTCACCTACCTGAAGGCGGCCCCGTAGCTCCCGTGGTTTAGGTACGACACCTCCGGGTCCAGTACGAACAGCTGCTGCCGTGCATCTCGTCCAAAGGCCGGCAGAGGCACGGGCAGTGCGCCCCCTCCCCCGCCGCCGCTGCTCACCCTCGCCGCCTTGTCCTTGGCCTTCAAGGTGCCTGTGGTGGCGCTGCTTTGGGCAGGGCCCTTCCCGCCCCCGGCCGCCTGGCCGGCAGCAACGGCTGCCTGCGCGCGTTTCCATCCCCGGTGCAACGCAGGTGCCAAGGAAGTTAGCAGTGGCATATGGCGCGGAACGGCATTGCGACTGCATGACTGGTACATTCCAGGGAGCGCTGCGGATGCCACGCGCCGCCATAAGGAGACTGGTATCGTCATGCTTTGCGAACTGCAAAGACTTCAACACCGCTGCTCTCTGCACATGATGGCCACCAGGCGAAACGCATCGCACCTGGAATTGTATGAGCAGGGGGCATTGCCACGACAGGTCGATGGCCAGTGCTGCCGGGTCCAGGGACACCGCCTCCTGCAGCCAGCTGCGGGGGCCGTGGAGGTGGGTGCAGTACGGCAGTACGGCAAGGCGCGGGCGGGATCACCGGCGGAACAATCAAGGATGTGTCGCACCGCAGTGCCGTGTAGCATAAGCATCGACCAGGGAGGGGGAAGACACGGTCCGCTGTTGTGCTGCCTGCATGCAGTGCACATGGATGACACACGGGGGCGCGGCAGCAGGCGCCATGCTACTCCACGATACGATCACTCCACAGGTGCCAGGGCGCTCGGTGTATGGTTGCGGCAGCTGCAGCTGCAGCTGCAACGGCTGTACGCGTCATCATGACCCGCGGCAGCAGCACACGCCGGCCTACCCTGGGTTGCCGCCCCTGAAGTCCTTCCCTGGCTGGTGGTACACCTTGTAACGCTGACCCTTGCGGGGCTGGGGACCACCACCACCACCTGCTGCTGCTGCTGCTGCTGGTGATGTGGCTGGTGCTGCTGCTGCGGCCGCCCCAGCTGTGGGTTAGGGTCAGGGGGTGGGGTGGGGTGTAGGGTCGGGGCTGGGCAGCCAAGGCATGTCTTTGGGCAACAGCAGGTGGGCAATCGTGCGGTGCAACCCTTGTGGCCATGTGCCTACATGTCACTGCTGTTATGCTCACAAATGCAATGCTGATGCATACGGTATGCATTGCTGCAGGCAGGAGCCCTGGGCGCAGGGGCACGGCCCCTTGGGAACACCATGCTGCCATCCAGACACACTGAAGGTGCTTTTAACAGGCCTCAGTCACTTTGCGCGGTAGGTACAGGAAGGGGCAAGCTAAAGTGCGAGGTGGTGTGGATAGGGTGAACGTAGGTCTACAAAAAGGTACAGGTGCTGCGGGTTCTGGCGCTCTCCGTTTCCGCCTTGACGCGTGGCTAGCACTTCCTACCCACCGGCAGGAGGTGTTGCGGCACCTGTCCGCTCGCCAGCTCCTCCGGGGGCAGCGGCCCCTTGGCGCTTTCGGTTACGACCTAGGCCTGCTATCTTGGTCAATCCCCACAACCCAAGGACCAACACCGCTCTCAGAGCGTAATGTCGCGCAACATCTCCAAGCTGTGTCATAGTTCACAGCTGCCTGGAGTCTTAATTGCGAACGAGGAGCCCTAATCAGATGTATGCACAATGGCAAATATGGCTGTGTGGTAAGGTAACCGTTGTGAATAGATTCGCGCATACATGAAGGCACGTCATCAATGCCCCATGGGCCGTGCATACATTATGCACTTCAACGCTTGTAGAATGTCTGTGTTTGTAATATGTAGTCAATAGTTACACCTTGCCTTCCGGCCAACGGTTTGTAGACGCAACACCATGGCAGCTCCGTCACCGACCCTGGCGCTTGTTGCAGCATCGCAACCCGACATTGTTCGAGCCAGTCAAAAGGTGACATGCTGCAATAATGGCAGCATTACGGCTCCATGCCCAAGACGGGTCCGCACAACCAACCCAGTGCTGCACTTCCCCGCTGGTGACTGAATTACCCGTTACCTATCCGGTATTCATGTTTAGGACGACATGTACATTGAACAGTATGTGGAGGCTACGCGTGAAGCGATGCGGCGTCTGCTGGGGCCGTTCCGGTCCCTCCGATATGCCAGGTAGGGTCCTTGCCCCTGCTGACGGCCCCGCCGTGGGCCTCTCCACGCTCGGCCTGCTCCACTGGCTCCCGATGCACCTGCTGTCATGCTAATCCTTGTTTGCGTTGGGTGGCGTGTTTTCACAGCCTGGGTGGCTCAGTGGGCATTGGCATACACAGCTGCTGGTGTACGGTTCCTGGCTTGAACCCCAGCTTTGTAACCTGGCGCTCCTCTTGAGCCTGTTTTCACGATTGCCTTTCCGTTATTGTTCTCGTTGTCCGGGTATCGTAGGGAGACCAAGCTGCTGGCGCTGGCGCTGTATCACGGCCTGACCACCGGCACAGGCAGGGCCACCCTGGGGGAGGAGTACTGCAACATGCTGCAGACCACAGGTGCGCCGAGGCGCAGCGCCCAGCCCCTAGCACCAACCGAACCCCCGCACCCCACTCTCCGTGTAAGCTATGGCCGTGTGCCCATCACCTGGCCTGGCGGCTTGCACATGGCTCCAAGCGGTCGGTCGTATGACCCGTGCGCCACCGCCAAGCTTCGCCCTGCTTTTTGAGCAAGCCCCCTCTTTTGCTTTAGAGCGTGCCAATGCCCCTACCACACCATAGCCTGCACTGGCCCCCGCGCCTGCGGCTCTGCACATGCCCACGCAACTACGATTGCCAGGCAGCAAACACCCGCGCGCTACCCCCATCCCCCCTAGCAGCTGCGCGCACGCAGGCGCACGTCACAATCACATGTAATACTGTGACTACCCGCCCCTTACTACCCTAACCCACCCGACCATGCGCCCTGCAGCGGACGGCCGCGCCCCCGACCTGCGCACCCGGCTGCTGCTGGCGCTGCTGCAGAGCCTGGGGCCCTACCTGGCGGAGAGCCTGGCGGCGCGCCTGGACACAGCGGCGGACGCGGCGGCCAGCGAGGCGGAGGAGGCGGTGGCGGAGGCAGAGCTCCGGAGAGAGATGGCGGTGGCTGCGGCGGCGGCGGGGGTGCAGGGAGAGGCTGGGTCGGGGAGAGGCAGCAGGGAGATAGAGGAGGAGGGGGAGCAAGGGGTGTGGAGAGATGGAGGAGGGGGAGGGGGAGGAGGGGCGTTGGCGGCGGCACGGGAGGCGGCGGCGCGGTGGAGGGTGGAGTGCTGGAGGGCGGTGGTGCGGGCGTGGCCGTCGGCCAGGTGAGGGCGTGGCGCGTGAACGGTGTGGCCAGCTGGGCGTGGGCACGGCAGCGGCAGCAGCAACCTAGCATATGGCTGATATGGGACCTCTGCCTGCATTGTGGCTTACGAGCAGGCCGGCGGTTGGAAGTTCCTGATGAGTCTTACCTATCTTACATCATGCAGTAGGTGTGTTCACGCCGGCCGCCAAGCAGGCCGCACAAGAACGCGGTGTCAGTGCTATCACAGGTGTATGGGGTTGGTTCCACCGTCACCGGCACCTGCTGCCACGTGTTCCCCCGTATTGCAGGCCGCTCATGTCGTACGCCGGTCGGCTGCACCTGGCGCTGTTCTACGTGTACGGCGCCTACTACGGCTTGGCGCACCGCGTGGCGGGCGTGCGGTACACGCTGTCGTCCCGGCCGTTGCAGGGGTGGGTGGGGGGCTGCAGGGGCCGGGGTAGGTTTGGATAGCAGCCAAGTAAGGCTGTATACTTGTCTTTGGTTGAGGCGGGGCTGATTCACGGGACGGTGCAGCGCCATCGCACGCTTTCTCACGCCCTGCCCTGCCCGTGTCCTGTTCTGCTTGCGGCATGCCCTGCCCGTTCGTGGCGTGGCAATATTTTATGCACGCATGCCTTCACATGTTTCGCGATCCAGTTGGCTGTGCAAGTCCGTCTTTCGAATTCTGTAACGCCCCCGCATGCCGTACACCTGCTGCCGTACAACGCAGGCGGGCGTCGTACCGCGTGCTGGGCCTGCTGCTGGGCCTGCAGCTGGCGGTGGTTGCGGGTCTGCAGGCCAGGAGGCTGGCCAGGGAGGCGGCCACAGCAGCAGCCGCGGCGGCCAAGCAGAAGCAGCAGCAGCAGCTGGGGCAACAGGGGGGGCACGGCGGCGGCGGTTGGCGGTTGGCGGATGAGGGCGAACCCGCCATCATGCTGGATGACATAGCGGGCGAGGGGCTGCCGTACGAGGAGTACGACGGCGGGGAGGGGGATGTAGTGCAGGGTGGGGGTAGGGATGGGAGGAGCGTGGAGGGGCTGGGTCTGGGGGAGGATGTGGGAGGGGCGGTGGGGAAGGCCGGAATGCCGGCAAGCGCACGGCCATCGGTGGAGGGCTGGGAGGAGGTGCACCACCCGCACGCGCAGCAGCGGCAGCACAAGCAGCAGTTGAGTAGGGCAGGGCAGGGGCATTTGGGGGGCTTCTGGGCCGGGCAGCAGGGGCAGGGGCATGGGGAGTACGACGAACACCATGATGAGGAGGATGGGGCGGGCGGTGGCGGCGGCTGGGAGGCGAGCGTGTTTGGCACTACACGTCCAGCACGTGGCATGGCGGGGGAGCAGCCCGTGGAGGACAGGCGGGGTCCCGGTCCGCAAGGCCCGGCAGTGGCAGCAGCAGGAGGTGCAAGCCCTGCTCCTACAGCTACAGGGGCAGCGGCGGGCATAGTAGCGGCAACGGCACCTGGGGAAGCAAGGGGCAGCGGCAGTGGTAAGGGCGGCCAGGCGGCGGTGGTGTACGCTGGGCCCCTGCCGGTGTTGACAAGCTCACGCTCGTGCCCCCTGTGTCTTAGCCCCAAGAGCTACCCCACGTCCACGCCCTGCGGCCACACGTTCTGCTGGTCCTGCATCGCGGCGTGGTGCCGTGAGAAGCCCGAGTGCCCGCTGTGCCGCTCGGGGCTGCGGCTGCAGCAGCTGGTGTGTCTGTACCACACCAACTGCTGAGGTGGGGTGGTGAGGGGGCGGTAATAAAGTGTAGGCGGTGGCGGTGGCCATGCAAGCTGAACTAAAGAAATGACGGCCTGTTGACTGTATGCAGCATGGCGTGTCAAGGAAGGCGTCTGAGCCCTCTGCTAAGGATTTGTGTTGTGCTGCTGGTGCAGCGTGCACGCTCGGCGGCAACCGTCTATGCGGTGCTGTGTCTCGGACCCGTGTCCTCGTGCCGTTGTTCCTGTGTTGTATCTTTTCTCACTTGACTGAGGAAAACTGGACAAGTTGCAAAAAGTGGCAGGATCCAAGGTCGGTTTCGGAGGCATGAGGAGGCGGATTTGCAAACCGTGCCGCAATGAGGTCGCTATATTCACAAAGGTGCACCTTGACTGTAAACGACTACATCCGAGTTAATCTGCAAACTCATTACTTCAAACCTACCTTTCAACCTTCCGGCGATGGAAGCCTCTCTGTCCCTCCTGACAACCGATTATCCCGAACTGCTTGAGCACATTGCTACTTTCCTTGCAGATACTCATATAGCATTTAGCCTGCGACCGGTTTGCAAGGATACCGCGGCGCTCTTCAGCGCGCCAAAATACAAGGCCGTTCGGCTCTCGCAGTCTTGCCCTGCGTTCGCCTTTCAGGAACGGTGGGGATGCAGCTCGGCCTTTGCGCAGCTACAGCTCAGCCAGCGGCGGCAGCTGCTGAGCCTGGTGGCAGCCAGCGGCGATGTGGAAAACGTGGACTGCGTCATGGCTAACGCGCCGGACTCCTGGAGCACAGCTACACTATCATCGGCGGCCAGGGCGGGACATCGTGATGTCTTGCGAAGCGTAGCAGATCAAGGCGCCATCATTGACACGCACGTCCTAGACGCAGCGGCAGGTACGGACTCAGGGGCCACACACGTTGAACAGTAACACCCAGTCCTTTCGGGCGCACACCTGCAGGTACATGACCAGCTTGCTCGCTTGCAATGCAGTATCCGTGTGCTTGATCTTGCTTCCCTGGCTTTTGCGTTGCACCGTTCCTCCGCCGGCCCTGACTCCTCGCACAACACACGGCGAGTTCTCTGTGTCTTGGGTAGAGTCGGCTGTGGTGGTTGGTGAGGCATCCATGATTGCCCCCGTGTGCTTGTCAAGCACGAATTCCAAGTCCCTGTAACCTTCTCACGAAGAAAAAAAAACAACAACTGTATGCCGCCCAGGTGTGGGCAACTTGGAGATGTGCCAGCACCTCACAAGTACCTACGACACGTGCAAGCCCAGCAGCAGCACCCTGGAAGCCGCAGCCGGTGGGGGCCACTTCCGCCTGGTGCAGTGGCTGCTGCTGGAGGCCAAGTGCCCGTGGAGCAACGAGGCAATGCACACGGCCGCAGCCGGGGGTCACACCGAGCTGCTGGCCTGGCTGCTGCAGCAGCCTCAGCTACACGACGAGGGCCTGGAACGGTCATGGAGCTCAGCGGTGGTGGGTGCAGCCGCGGGCTGCGACTTCGCTACCTTCCGGCAGCTTCTCGAGGAGCCGTGGCCGCCCGGGCCGCACAATGCGGCCGCTGTGCGCTACACCCCGGAGCGGCACCCGTGGCAGTGCATGGTACAGGAAGCCGCCGGCAGCTGCACGTTCGACTGGCAGGCCAAGGTGGAGCTGCTGCTCGAACACCCCTTGTATGACATGTGGCGCCAGCTGCCGTGGTCCTGGAACAAGGCCGCCACGCGCCCGGATGCGGAGGACCGACTGCGGCAGCTATTCGCCCAAGGCGTGCCCTCAGGCAACGCCCTATTCATGGTGTGCCAGGACCCCAGCACAAGCTTGGGGGCTGTGCGGCTTGCGCTTGAGCACAGCAGCGCCTGGCTGAGCACGTGCCACACGGAGGCAGCTTGTGGAACCGGTCGTGTGGACATCCTCCAGGCCCTCCGCGACGCCGGCTGCCCCTTTAGCACAAGTTGCATCTACCTCGCGGCCGGGGCGGGCCACCTGCCAGCGGTGCAGTGGATAAGGGAGCACCTGCCAGCGGAGCAGCGCCGGCTGACGGCGGAGGTATTCAGGGCGGCTGCGGGCTCGGGCAATTTGAGCCTGCTGTGGTGGCTCAGCATGCAGGAGGACGCGGGGACCTGTCCCCAGGCCTACAATGCGGCTGCGGCTGCGGGCAGCGTGGAGGTGATCCGGTGGCTGTACGCCCTGGACCTGCCCTTCCCGGTGAGCACGGCGTACGGCATCTTGCATGCTACGTGTTATACCATATCACGATCCTGGTTGCAACCAGCACTTTGACAGCGTGGTGTGAGGCTGGTTTAGAAGTTCTTGGCTTATGCGGCGTGAGCACCTCAGCTGAGGGCAATCAGGCGGCAGAAACAAGCCGGCCAGGGATCTCTGCCTGCACTCACAAGCATGCACGCCCACAATGGGCGGCTCGGTAGCGGGCAGGCTCATGCGTAGGGCCCATTGAAACCCAGCTGAACCGTGGTCACGGCAGGTCCTCACTTGTTGCGCATCGCCCCTCATTTCTGTTAAGTGCCTTTTCCGCCATCCTCGATCCACGCCGGTGCCTCTCACCCTTACCGCGAACGCACTACTATGGCACCCCTCTCTGCACCCTGAACCAACTCCGCCTTTGCCTTGCCGTGACCCAACCCCAGGCCACCGGCGCTCCCTACCTGGCAGCCGCACGGCACGGCAGCGTGCTGGCCATGCGCGCCCTCGCGTCTTTAGGGTGCCCCTGGGGACGCCGCGGGCGGGTGTTGGCGCGGGTCATCTGCGCCGCCAATGTAAGCGTATACGGGCTGCAGGAGCTGCTGAGATGCGGCTGCCCGGTGGTGTGGCGCAGCGCCTTGGGAGCATCCAAGCTCAGGGGAGACCTCGGGGTGGAGGCGTGGCTGCGGGGATTGTGGGAGGAAAGCAAGAGGGCGCTTGCAGAGATGCGGGCTCGGACAGGGGAGCCGTGATGCGCGTTCAGGGTGGGGAGGTTGCGCTATGTGCGCGAATTGGATGGTATTGGGTGGCAGAGGGCAAGCGTGTAGGCCGGTGATGTGAAAGCGAAAGCGACAACATGCAAGTGAGGGGACCAGGCTTGTGGGTCGACTTGGAGACGCTGGTGCGGATGACAAGGAGCACGAGAGGACTTGCGAGCGGTCGGCGCAAATGTCCAAATGAATGTGGTGCTTTATTGGGGTAAGGTGCGGAAATGGGGGTTGTTGGTGTTTGGGGTGGCGTGCGCGGCTGTGGTGCGAGCCTTGTCTTTTGCCTTGGAGGGGGTGGCGCCGGGGGAGGAAATGGGAGGAGCGGCGAAGGGGGAGGGGGCGGCCGGGCAGTGTCCGGCCGTCGGTGGAGGGCTGGGAGAAGGTGCACCACCCGCACACGCAGCAGCAGCAGCAGCAGCAGGGTACGGCAGTCAGGGTCACTCGGGCGGCTTCTGGGCCGGGCAGCAGGGGCAGGGGCATGGGGAGTACGACGAACATGGTGAGGAGAGCAAGGGGCGGGCGCAGAAGCATGGAGCAGCCCGTGGAGGACAGGCGGGGGTCCGGCCCAGAAAGCCCGGCAGTGGCAGCAGCAGGTGGTGCAAGCCCTGCTCCTACAGCTGCTTCTGTAGCAGGGGCAGCGGCGGGCACGGTAGCAGCACGGGCAGCTGGGGAAGCAAGGGGCAACCGCAGGGGTGGTGGTACAGGTAAGGGTGTCCAGGCGGCGGCAGTGTATGTTGGGCCCCTGCCGGTGCGGACTAGCTCACGCTCGTGCCCCCTGTGTCTTAGCCCCAAGAGCTACCCCACGTCCACGCCCTGCGGCCACACGTTCTGCTGGTCCTGCATCGCGGCGTGGTGCCGTGAGAAGCCCGAGTGCCCGCTGTGCCGCTCGGGGCTGCGGCTGCAGCAGCTGGTGTGCCTGTACCACACCAACTGCTGAGGTGGGGTGGTGAGGGGGCGGTAATGAATTGTAGGCAGTGGCGGTGGCCATGCAAGCTGAACTAAAGAAATGATGGCTTGTTGATTGTGTGCAGCATGGCGTGTCGGTGCACTGGGTGTCAGGGAAGGCTTTTTGGCACTATGCTGTGGGTTTGTGTTGTGCTGCTGGTGCAGCGTGCGCGCTTGGTGGTACGACGGGTGTGGCGTGGCATGGTTCCCTGACTTCATGAAGCAGCGTGAAGGGCAGAGGACCATCGTCCCTCGCTCTTGTAGCACTGAGGCATGCACTTGCATGCACACATACTGCACAAATGACTGGCAACAGTACTACCAGCACCACTGCTGGAGGCTGATTTGGCCGTTTCGCTGCAACGAACTGTGTGCTTGGCCATGGCTTGGCTAATGCCGGGGGTTTGCAGCTGGTGGCTGGTGCGTTGCAGTGTCGTCTGTCGTGGACGGTGTACTCGTGCATTTGCCCCTTCAGCTGCATAATCTTACATCACCTGACTGAGGAAAGATTCTGGGTAACTACAAGGAGAGGAACAGGTCAACGTCGGGGGTGTGGTTTCGGAGGCGGGATGAAGCCATGAGGCGGTTCGGCTAACTCACCGTGAGCTTAAGACAGCCGACGTTGGACCATCAAGGAACTTCAGGGCTTGAGTGACTAACTACATAAGACTTGCGAACTCTGCGCCCCTAATAAGTTGCCGAAATGGAGACCTTTCTATCACTCATGATCACCACTTACCCCGAACTACTTGAGTACATTGCATCTTGCCTTCCAGTACCTCATGTAGCATACGGACTGCGACCGGTGTGCAAAGGTACTGCTGCGATTCTCAGCGCGCCAAAATACAAGGCCGTTCGGCTCTCGCAGTCCTGCCCTGCGTTCGCCTTCCAAGAGCGATGGGGTTGCAATACGGCGTATACGCAGCTGAAGCTCAGCCAGCGGCAGCAGCTGCTGAGCATGGTTGCAGCCACCGGCGAAGTCCAGAACCTGGAATGCGTCATGGCTCACGCGCCGGGCTGCTGGGGCAAACCTACGCTGGTGTCGGCTGCCAGAGCAGGGCACCTTTCTGTCCTGCAAAGACTGGTGGCGAAAGGCGCCACCATTGACGCGCACGTCCTGGACGCAGCGGCGGGTAGGTCGTCAGGGCACGGGCTGAGGCCTGAGGGCTTGGAGTGGCTACAGTCGGGCGCCCAGCTGCAATCGCATGTCCAGCTCACGTTACTTGCTACGGTCTGTCTGTCTACCTTAACCTTGCTGCCTTACTTTCTGCGTCGCATCGGTCCTAAGCGCTTGCTCAACTCCTGTGAACCTCACTCCGATCCTCCTCTATCGTTGTATCGGTATGCCCTGCAGGCGGGGGCCACCTGAAGCTGTGCCAGCACCTCGTGAGCACCTACGAGGCGTGCAAGCCCAGCAGCAGCACCCTAGAGGCGGCAGCCGGTGGGGGTAACCTGCGCCTGGTGCAGTGGCTGCTGCAGGAGGCCGACTGCCCGTGGACCGCCAAGGCTACGTACACGGCCGCTGCGGGGGGCCACACCGCGCTGCTGGCCTGGCTGCTGAAGCAGCCCCAGTTCCTCAGCGACGCAAGCGCACCAACATGGGGCCTCGTGGTGGAGGGTGCGGCCGCGGGCTGCGACCTGGCAACCTTCCGGCAGCTCCTCGAGGAGCCGTGGCAGCCTGCGCCGCACAACGCCGCAGCCACCACTGCCGCCGAGGTGCTCTACGTCCCGGAGCAGTACACGTGGCAGCGCATGGTGCAGGCAGCTGCCGGCAGCTGCACGCCCGACTGGCAGGCCAAGGTGGATCTGCTGCTCGAGCACCCGCAGAGCCACAAGCGGGTGTTGTACCTGTACAAGGCGGCAACGCATCCGGACGCCGAGGCGCGGCTGCGGTGGCTGCACGGCCGCGGCATGTCCATCAGCAGCACCCTGCACGATATGTGCCAGGACCCCAACGCAAGCATGGGGGCTGTAAAGCTGGTGTTGGAGCAAGGCAAACCCGGCCTGGGCACGTGGCTGACGGAGGCCGCCTCGTCGACGGGCCGGGTGGACATCCTCCAGGCTCTTTACGACGTCAACTGCTTCTTTGACGCCAAGTGCATCTACCTCGCGGCAGAGGCGGGCCACCTGCCGGCGGTGCAGTGGATAAGGGAGCACCTGCCAGCGGAGCAGCGCCGGCTGACGGCGGAGGTGTTCAGGGTGGCTGCGGGCTCGGGCAACCTGAGCCTGCTGTGGTGGCTGAGCATGCAGGAGGATGTGCTCTTCTGCCTGGCGGCCTACAACGCGGCCGCGGCGGCGGGCAGCGCGGAGGTGATCCAGTGGCTGTACGCCCTGCGCCTGCCCTTCCCGGTGAGCACCGTGCCGTATGGCACTCTGCTTGCTAGGTTGCTACGTATTGTACTGTATCACGATCCTGATCCTGTCCGCGATCGGCTAGTCGGCGGCGTGGTGTGGGAATGACATAAAAAAGGAAAAGTTTTTGGCACATGCGGCCTGAGCACCTCACCTTACATAAGCGGCAGGATTAAGCAGGCCAGGGATCCCTGCCTGCAGTCTCATGGGCCGCTCGGTAGCAGACAGGCCCATGCGTAGTGACCAGCAAGGCCAGGCAAATTGTGGACCCACGGCAGGCTCTCATTTGTTGGGATTGGCCCTTCATTGCTTCTGCATTGTGCCTTTCTCCTCACCATTCTGCTCCATGCCGGCGCTCAACTTCACCCGGTCAGCGGACGCAGTGATTGTCCACCACTCTCTGTACCCTGCACCAACTCCACCCGTGCCCTGTTCCTATCCAACACCAGGCCACCGGCGCTCCCTACATTGCCGCGGCCCGGCACGGCAGCCTGCTCGCCATTCGCACCCTCGCGTCGTTGGAGTGCCCCTGGGGGCGCCCGGGGCAGGTGTTTGCGCGCGCAATCTGCGACAGGTACGGCGATGTGGGTGTGGGCGTGCTGCAGGAGCTGCTGAGCTGCGGCTGCCCGGTGGTGTGGCGCAGCGCCTTGGGAGCATCCAAGCTCAGGGGAGACCTCGGGGTGGAGGCGTGGCTGCGGGGGCGGTGGGAGGAAAGCAAGAGGGCAGCTGCGGAGACGCGGGGGCGGGCGGGGGAGCCGTGAGGCGGGCTTGGCGGCAGGAGGTGGTGTTGTGTGCGTGTTTTGCTTGGTTAGTGTGAGGAGGTGGAGGAGGAAGCAGTGGGACCTTGGAATGCGTGCATGCGACGAGGGGTGAGGGGGCCCAGGCTTGTGGCTGGGTGTTCGGGAGGCCGGTGGTGTGGCAAGGTGTACGAGAAGGACTGGCAAGCGTTTGAACGGTGCTCGTTGCTCAGGGTGGATGCAGGGCGACGAGACGGGTGCGATGCATTAAGTTGAGTGAGACGGTCTTGAGGCTGGCATTTGGGTTTGCGTGCGTGGCAGTGGTGCGAACGGCATCTTCAGCTGCGTGCCTCCTGTCTGGCTTGGTCTCGGAGGATGCTGGAGGACGCCATTCCGTGTTGCCGAAAGAACGAACGAGTTCAGCAACACCGTATACATATGTTGTAAAATATTAAACGACCAAACTCTGCGAAAGTGCGCCAACATGTCGAGAACTCTGCAGACGACAGCCGAGGCACCTTTGGCTCTTCTCGCAACTAGCTTCCCAGAGCTGCTCCAGCACATTGCCTCTTTCCTTCTTCCTTCGGACGTGGCTTTCGGGTTACGACTGCTTTGCAAAAGGACCGCCGAGCTGCTGTCGGCGCCGACGGTGCGGCTTTCGCAGCCTTGCCCAGCACTTGACTTCCACGCTCGGTGGGGATGCGGTTCAGCTTTCACGCAGCTAAAGCTCAGTCAGCGGCAGAAGCTGCTCAGCTTGGTTGCAGCCAGCGGCGATATGCAGAACTTGGACTGCATCCTGGCCCAGTTTGCCGACAACTCGTGGGGCGAAGAGGTACTCACCGCAGCAGCCAGAGCTGGCCACCGCCATGTACTAGAGTACTTCGTTGAGGAAGGCGTTGTCATCAATTACAATGTCCTGGATGCAGCGGCAGGTGAGGGCATTGCACCATTCTTCCTCGAGGTCGGCTAGGAACTCTTTCAGTACTTGGCTAGGTGTGGGGTGGACGAGGGGTCCTGATCTTGGGTTGTCCACAACAGATGACTACGAACCTAGAGAGCGGGTCGCTGCCACCCACGTGCACCGTGTCATTATCAGCAGACAGTTGCACGCCGCACCTGCATTCCTCGCGTCCGTACCCGTACCGGTATGCAACATCCATGAGTGACCCATGGGTCACCCACGCTGCGCAGGTGGGGGCCACTTGGAGCTGTGCCAGCACCTCCTCAGCACCTACGACACGTGCCAGCCCTGGGGCAGCACCCTGGCAGCTGCAGCCGGCGGCGGACACCGCCACGTGGTGCAGTGGCTGCTGCAGGAGGCCAAGTGCCCGGGGCTGCTCCATGCCATTTTCCGGGCCCCGGCCAACGGCCACACCGAGCTGCTGGCCTGGCTGCTGCAGCAGCCTCAGCTACACGAGGAGGACTTAAAAGAGTCATGGAGCTATGCTGTGGAGGGTGCGGCCGCGGGCTGCGACCTGGCCACCTTCCGGCAGCTCCTCGAGGAGCCGTGGCCGCCCGGGCCCCGTAATGGTACCGCCGCCGCGGCCGTACGCTACACCCCCGAACAGTCCTCGTGGCAGCGCATGGTGCAGGCAGCTGCCGGCAGCTGCACGCCCGACTGGCAGGCCAAGGTGGCGCTGCTGCTCCAGCACCCGCAGAGCGCCTTGTGGCTTAGCTACCAGGGCACCGAGACACCGTGGTCCCTGCACGCCGCGGCACGCCAGCCTGACGCCGTGCCGCGGCTGCAGTGGCTTCACGGCTTGGGGCTGACAATACATGCAGCCCTGCCGTACCTGACGCCCGAGTCTACAATCAGCACGGGCGTGCTCCTGCTGCTCCTCGGCGTCTTGCAGGCTGAACCGCTGGACGGTAACCAGACGGCCGAAGCGGCCAATCGCCTTGCGGCGTGCGCCTGCCGAACAGGTCGAGTGGAGCTAATGCAGGCCATCCATTCGGCGGGGCTCCCCTTTAGAGACGACGCCATCATGCAGGCAGCCAAGTCCGGCCACCTGCACGCCGTGCAGTGGATAAGGGAGCACCTGCCCGCGGAGCAGCGCCGGCTGTCAGCCACCGTGTTCCGGATGGCGGCGTACTCCGGTAACCTGGACCTGCTGTGGTGGCTTAGCCTGCAGGAGGACGCCGTGACCTGTCCCCAGGCCTACAGCGCGGCCGCGGCTGCGGGCAGCGTGGAGGTGATCCGGTGGCTGTACGCCCTGGACCTGCCGTTCCCGGTAAGGAAGGGGTGCCGGTTACAATACCGCAGCGTTGAACTTGTGTCAAGGTTAGGGTGCCAGAGGGTTATGCTACCGGTCACCCCATGCCGTGCCTAGGAGGACTACCTGAGGTGTGGCAGCCAGTCAGGTGGCAGCCGGAGTGTATCATTCAAGCACGTCCAGTAAACGCTGTGAACTCACCTGGACCTACCTCTGCTCGCCCTGTGTCTGCAACCCGCACTTGAGGTGGGTCCACAACCGTGCGCTTTGCCCCGCTTTGACAGGCCACCGGCGCTCCCTACCTGGCCGCCGCCCGGCACGGCAGCGTGCTCGCCATGCGCGCCCTCGCGTCATTAGGGTGCCCCTGGGGGCGCCGCGGGCGGGTGTTCGCGCGGGCGATCCATAACAACAAGCAGAGGGCGTCGTTGTGGGTCCTTTGGCAGCTGATCAACTGCGGCTGCCCGGTGGTGTGGCGCAGCGCCCTGGGGCCATCCAGGCTGAGGGGAGACCCCGAGGTGGAGGCGTGGCTGCGGGGATGGCGGGAGCAGCAGAAGGGCGCAGCTGCAGAGGCGATGGGAGGGCAGAGGAGGGGGAGCGAGGGCGGGGTGGGGGCTGGGGCGCAGTCGGCGTAGTGCTGGGTAAGAGGTGCTGCTGGGAAGGTAAGGGCGTGGAGACGGGGTGGTGGTGCTCTCGGTGGCGCTGAGGGAACCATCCGGAGCAAGACCTGGCAGCGTTGTTGGCTGTGTGGGGTTGTGGTAGGAGGAGGGCCCATGTATTCAGCAAGGGGCTAGGTTCGTGCGTGCCGGCGGACATGGGGTAGTACGTGCTCGTCCATGGCGTTACTGGGTTTCCCCGCGGGCAGTATCGACGGCAGTGGCAGGCGGTGAGGTGGTAGGTGACCAGGGCAGAGGCCCTTGCATGCTACGGTTCCTGCACACACTCGGACTTAGGCGCTTTGCAGAAGCGTCTGACGCAGGTTGCTGCAGGCTACTCTAGACGGAAGGCGACATTTGCGCCTTGTGTACCGTCGCATGCATGGTCATGGTAGGCATGGCCATCGTACCAGGCTTCCTGCTTGTGCGCGTGCTGGCTTGCATGATGCTGGTTCCGGAGCAAGGATGATCGAGTTCGGCCTTGGAGCAGGAGGGCTTTGATGTGTTGTGTCTGGTTGTGTTTCCTCCCTTAATGGCGCTGCCAGGTGCTCGAGTGCACGCGAGGGTGCAGGTCGCTTGGCTGATTCTCGCTGGGCCATGCGAGAGTAGGGCAGGCCCATGTCTGATCGAAACACCTGTAGTGCATGGCGTGCTGAACATGCGCTAATGCGAAGGGAGCTGGGGCAGGGGCAGCCTGCTGTGGTACCGTAGCCAACTAGCCATACGTTGTCCCCATGGGTACTGCGGGTCCCGCAGTGCGAGACACTGTGTCGTGAGCCGGAGCAGGAACGTCCAGCTTGCAAAGAGTGTCAAAGTGGGTTGGGTCGCTCCGCAACCCCGAACTCGCATTGGGACCACACTACGACACAAAGCGCAATAAAGCCAGGTCACGACTCCAAACACATACAGGAACGCAACATCACTGCGCTGCTCAACAGCTGCAAGAGCAGCAAGACTGAAGCGTATCCAACCACAAGGAAGCCACAGCACGCGCCATTGCACCGCGCTGGCTTGCCGTGCAACGGTGCAAGGTCTTAACCAGCTCGTGCCGAAAGCGCAACCCTGATCAGGGCCACGTCTGTCTCAAGCATACCTTCAAAACATTTCTCTGCCGCCTAAAGCAACGCGTGCTGTACCAACGTATCATGCCCTCGCGCTACGCAAGCCTTGCAAGCCGCGGCATGCATCCATGCCACAGACCTCCAGGGGTTTGTCACGTGTATCCGAGCCGCATATGGCTGGGGCCTGGGGGCCTTGGACTCATGTACCCTGTGCCAACCAAAACATGATGCATAACGGTACCAGTGCTGCTACCAAGGGACGTATTCCTACAATCAGTAATGCCACCAACACGAGTAGCATCTGAGCACTGAGCTGCCCAACTTGCCATCCGCATGCCGGTGCACAGCACGACAAGTGGTTCCCCATGCATGCCCACTCCCTCCGTACACTGCTGTATTGCTGCTGCCCTGGCCGCTCAGCCTGCGTGAACACGCACACTGGCGCTACCCTCGCTGGAAGCCGCCTCCCGGGTAGGAAGCCAGGGCCATCCAGCACGCCTGCTGCGGCACATCGGTTGTGCTATCGCTGGTTGCAACGGCTTTACTGCTGCAGCTGCTGCTCCTGTTGCTGCACGAGGAACGGGTGCAGCAGCGCGCGGGAGGCCGTGGGCCGCTTGGCCGGGTTGGGCTCCATGAGGAACCCCAGGAACGCCTGCAGCTCAGCGAAGCCGCCTTCCTCCCTGGCAACCAGCATCCTGCCCTGCCCCGAGCACCGCCGCAGAGACTTGCCCAGCGCGAACATGTCCATCTTGGAAGTTAGCGCAATCCGCTTGGCGCGCTTGGTGGGCGCAGCCGGCGGCGCCACGCGCCGGCACGCCTGCTGCGGTTGCTGCTGCTTTTTCTTCTTTCCGCCCTCAGCAATAACCTCGGGCGCCATGTAGACAGGAGTGCCCGCCCAGTCGTTGCTCAGCAGCCGCCCGCTCGAGTCGGTGCGCGCTGCCAGCCCCAGGTCCGCCAGCGCCACCTCGCCGCCGGGCATGCGCAGCAGCAGGTTCTCCGGCTTGATGTCGAGGAGGCAGATGCCCCGGCGGTGGAAGTAGTCGAGGCCGCGCAGGCAGTCGATCGCGACGGTGCGGATGCGGTCCACGCTGAGGAAACCGCTGGCAACCTGGGATGCACAAGGGGCAAGGACGGGATGTAGGGATCCGTGTTTTGCACAAAAAGCCTGGGATGGTGACTAGTTACGTGTATGCAACAGCGAAGCAGCTGGCTCGGCGCCTCTTCCAAAGACCCCAACACGTGGCAGTTCCCCAGGATCCAGGGTCCAATCCGCACCCTTCCGTCCCCGCCCCCGCACCCACCACCTCTTCCTCCAGCGTCCCGCCCTCCATCAGCTCAAACAGCAGCTCGTGGTGTGCGTCCGTGGACCGCACGTCCAGCAGCTGCACCGCGTGCCGGCAGCCCTGCGCCACACGCAGCGCCGCCACCTCGTCAGCGAGCACCGTGGTGTGGGCAATGCCGGTCGGCATGCGCTTGCGTGCGGCGCGGAAGGGGGCGCCGCCCGGCGGCATGACCAGCACCAGCTCCACGAGGCCAAAGGCGCCCTGCAGCGCGAGGGGGACACGAGGGAAGGGCGGGAGGTTTGCAGCAGAGCAGCAGTGAGTCGAGCTCTGCCTGGCTCTGCTGAGGCCAAAGGACAGGGTGAACGTGCTTCAGTACACATGCCATTGGACGGATAAACATGCTAGAGGACGCACCCGGCGGTAAAGAATGGTACCGGGTGCATGGCACCAGGATCCCAACGGTGGGTTGTGTCCACACAGGGAGTGCGTGTGGCTCTGATGCAGCATTGTGGGTCAAAGGAAAGCCCCCATCACGCTGGGCCGCGCTGGTCCCGGCTCTACCACAGCACTGCTGTACAGCGAGCATGCACTGTACGTGACTGTTCGCCAGCTGTATGCTGCCCACAGCGCAGTGTCGTGCCTACCTGTCCCAGCCGCCGCTCTGCCACGCAGTTAGCAAGCCAGCTCCCGTCCATGGCGTCATTGCGCCAGACCTCGCGTGCAGCTGGTGATATGGGTGCTGGTGCACGTACGGATGTCCCATGCTGCGAGGCGGCCTGGGGCGGCTCCAGCGGGGCTGTACTGCTCACGGCCGTGCCAAGAGGGCATTGGGTGTCCCGGGTGTCAGGAACTGAGGGTAACTGGCTGGCCAGCGGCAAAACAGAGCTGTGTGCGGAGGCAGAAGAGGCTGGGGAGAGCTCCGGAGCCGAGTCTGGCGCGGCGGAGTCGGTATCGGAGCAGGATGTGGACGTACGGTCTGAGCTGGTTGGAATGGGCATGTGCTGGCTGTCCAGGTGAATCGGGCCTTGGGGCTGCGTGAGAGGAGCCGGGACAGAAGCAACGGGTCAGAGAGTGTGCCTGATGCGCATTGCGTGGCACACAGGATGCACTTCAGGAAATGGGTTGCCCGAAGCGAGGAAGAAGCATGCCGCAGGTTTGCAGAGTGAGGTGCAAGCGACCGTCAGTTCAGAGCATTTCCGGACGACGTGCCAGGCAATGCCAGCTGGGGTCCGAGGTAATCGCATCCGTTATGCTGGAAGCCTAGTTCAAGGGACATGTCATGTTGTCTGCTCCTGCTTCTCACCTGCTGTGTGAGCTGGTGTGCTACTGCATCGGCGATGAGCGTGCTTTTCGGTTGCTGCCGAGCAGGGCTCGGGCACCAGGGTCGCCGAAACGATGTGCAAATGGCCCACGGGCAGAGAGCCTGTGCAACGGAGGCAATTGTTGTATTGGTAACGACGCGGCGTTGACATCAGCAGTTGGGTCGACGCCCATGGATGCGTCCCGTCCAGGACCTCGACACAGGTATGCAAGTGGCACCACCCTACCTTTGTGCAGAAAAATAGCACATAAAGCGGTAGAGAAATGGGCCAGAGAAAGCCCAGGCCGCACACAGTCGCGAACGCCACAGCGACCCCAGCCAGCAGAAGAGGCGGACCGAGTAGTAAGCACATGATGATATTGGTGGTGGAAAGAAGCGAGGATGACATGTTGTCAAGAGGTCGTTTGGCTTAGAAGGCGGTTTTCAACATGTTAGCGTCGCGCTGCACCAAGACGCAAGAGCAAAGCGCTTTGAAGGTCTCGTACTGCTTTTAGTAGCATATATGTGCATTTGCGTGGTATCCGGGCTCCCTCAAGGCTACACGGTCCAGCAGTAGTGAACCACAGTAGTGAACCACCGTACATCACGGATATGCACTCAGAAAGCATGCAGCGCGTAAACTATCTGCACGTCATCATTCGTTGTGATGCTGTGTCCTGACTGTCAGGCGCTTGCCGTGCCGGTCGCCGCTACCGCCCTTGCTGCTGCCGCGCCAACTGTGCAGCTACCCCCTCCCCACTGACGCCCCCTTCGTGCACATACATCGTGCAGTCCCAGCTCACGCATACCACGTTCGGTTTTCCCTTTTCCCGTTCACACTCCACCACTTGCACCTGGTCACCATGTGCACCCTCGCTCCTCTCCCTTCCTCGTCTGATCCCCTCCCTGTTCTGCCACTTCCTCGCTCCTGCTCCTATGTCCAAACCCTGCAACTGCCTCCCGACTTGCCAGACCCGCCCACTAGGCTATCACGCTCTGGCACGCACCAAACGACCACAGCTAAGCCCACAGAAAAATTACCCCCGCGTGCCTGCTGCCACGCTGCCCTCAGCCGCACGTGTTGGGCCCCACGCCTGGCCAGCCCGGCAGCAGCGCCCCGTACAGGGCACGCAGCAGCGCAGCCTGGTGCTGCAGCAGCGCCTGACCCTGGGGCCGCGCCATACCTTGGGGCAGGGTCCCCCCTGGAGGCACGAACTGCCCTGGGGCCAGCAGCGTTCCTAGGGGCAATAGCGCTCCCTGGGACGTCCCCTCAACAGGCTGCTGCTGCTGCGGAGGCAACAGGCACCCCTGACGCGGCAGCGTCCCCTGTGGCAGCGGCAACCCCAGAGGCGTAGGCGCTCCTTGCAGCCGCAGCTCGCCGAATGGGGCCGCGGCCGTCATCACCGCCACCGCCGCCTGCTGCCGCACGGTGGGCGGCGGCGCGGCGCGTGAGGTGCACGAGGCGCTGCCGCCTCGGCCGGGGAGCCCCGAGGCCTGACTGGCGGGCTGCAGCAGGGGCAGGGGCTGGGTCCGCGGCAGCGGCCGCAGCGGGTGCGGGGCCGGGGGTTGCGGCAGAGGCTGAGACAAGGACTGGAGAGGTGTTCTGGGTTGCGGCTGAGCCAGGGCCTGCAGCTGGGGCTGGAACGGGGACGGGGGCGGCTGGTACCCAGGCGCCACTACTGCGCACGCAGCCCAACGCAGCTGCTGCTCCGCGGGTTTGTGGTTGGCCCCCACTGCGGCAGCGCTGGCCTGTTGCTCCGCCGCCGCCCCAAGACCCGCTGCCGTGCGCTGCCGTTTTAGCAGACGCGGCCGCGCGCCCTCGGCCCCCGCAGCCGCACCCTGGGCCCCGCCGCCTGCAACGCACAATGAGGTGCCGCAGCTGCCAAGCCCGGAAGCGTTTCGCAGCGGCCCCGCCCCCGCATGCGAGTGCGCCTGCGGTTCCGCTTTCCCCTCCTTCTCCTTCCCCTCCGTCGCCACCTCCATCGCCACCTCCGTCGCCGCCTCCGTCGACACCTCCGTCGCCACCTCCGTCGCCACCTCCGTCGCTGCCTCCGTCGCCGCCTCTGTCGCCGCCTCCGTCGCCGCCTCCGTCGACACCTCCGTTGCCGCCTCCGTCGCCGCCTTTGTTGCCGCCACCTCCGTCGACACCTCCGTCGCCACTTCCGACTCCAGCGGCCGCTTGAGGCGCCTTGCTGCAGGCTTCTGCGCAGCAGGGTTGCATCATTACGCAGCGGAGTTCAGGGCAGGTGAAAAGCTACGCAACACTAATGCATACGCTGGCGCAGGCCAATTTGCTGTCCTTCACCACGCGCACAACACTTTCCGGGGTGCTAGGGGGTGTTGGTGCCTAGACGCCAATCCCTGTACAGATGGCTCTCACTTTGGTTCTGCCCTTCGGCTTAATTCCATTCCGCTGTCCCGCACAAAGCTCCCTCTCGAAGCAAAGCGGGTTATCCCACTGCGCTTGGAACTCGTCCCACAGCCGCCCCACCGCCCGCAGCTGCTCTGCCAGGCCGTCGGCGCTCAGGCAGACCGCGGACTCGAGCACCTGTCACAGCATCGAATGAGTGCATCAAGTTTGGATATCAACACATGTCCAAATTTCCGCACGGCCACCAGCCCAAGCACAACGAGACGGCGCTGCAGCCCAACTTGCCATAGGGGTTGGGGCAAAACACACACCCCGCACCTTGCAGGCGCAGGCGTCCAGGCCTTGGCTGGCGGTGTATAGGGTGCCGTGCGGAAGCGTCACCGCCCTCACGCCGCCCTCCGGCGCATCCCGTCCCAGCGCCGCCGCCGCCCGCCGCACCGCCTCCGCTGCCGCCTCTACCTCGTCTGCCCCTGCCCCGTCCCAGCGCAGCAGCACGCCGCCACCCCCCGGCAGCACCCCGTACTCCCGATACGTCAGCGCCCCTCCCCCAGACTGCGACAGGCCCGCAAGAGCGGCCCTGAGAGCCGCTGCCCCTTCAGGGTCACTGTGCGTAGCCAGGCTAGACACCCCCGGGCCACTGAGCAGCACCACGTCCCCCTTGCCGCATCCCACATTCCACCACCACCGCGCTATGCCGTACGCGCTGCGTGACGTGTCCCCTCCCGCCCACAACCGGCGCCAGGCAAGGTTAGTGTCTTTGGTCCGTCCGCCCTTGAGCGCCTGCACGGTTGGGTACTCTGACGAACGGGCCCGTGCCTCCATCACCTCCACGGCCCCCACCGACAGGTTTTCCAGCGTGGGGAGCAGCGGCACGGCCGCGGCCGCGTTTCCCTCTCCCGGTGAGGCCTCCCCGCTGCATCCCCCGGTGCACAGGTGGCTAGGCTGGTGCTGCAGTCCCGGTCCGCTGTCGCCGCTGCTGCCGTCCTGAGGCTCCGAAACCGGCAGCTGCAAGGAGTAGGAAGAGCCGTTGCTGCGGCCCTCCCGTAGGGTAAGGCACACGTAGAATGGCCAGACGCGCAGGCCCAGCAGGAACTCGGCCGTGTCGCCGCTGAGCAAGTTGATAAACAGGGTGTCGCACTCCACGCTCTCGGCTTTGGCCAGCAGTGAGCGTATGGGCCCTAACCCACAGTGCCTGCTGCGCACCGACGGTAGCTGGAGGAGGGTGAGGCGTGCGGCCTGTGGCAGGCCGCGGGGCCACGCGCTGAGCGCAGCTACCGCTTTTGTGATGTCCTCCTCCGGGCCTCCGAGCACCAGCTCACGCGTTGCCTGCACATGGGGGTGGTGGTTGCCCCGTGTTGGGCACCGTAGCAACTGTAAGACCACGGCCCCCAGCGGGCGCCCGGCCAAACGTGACAGCGGCACTGTCCAGAAGTGGTGCAAGGCGCGTATGGGAACTGGGGGAGGGCTTGTGGGTGGTCTGCGCGACGGAAACGGCGTAGTGGCAGGCGGCTTTGCTCAAATGACGCCATTCCGCTGTGTGTATGTGTATCTATGACCGTCTCTGAGCGCATTTGCAGACACCGGTCCCGTCCGCACCACACGGTCCCGTTTGCACCACAGCACTGTGTAACTGCTGCCCCATTTGCCAAGTGCACCAACACCCCTGTCACAAGCTGGTCCAGCCGCCCACCTGGCCGCGCGCGTCGTGCCCCAGCCACAGTGTTGCTTTATACGTGTGCGTGGTGCACAGGCTGGTGATGGTGTCGGGCAGGGATTCCAAAAGGCGCTCTGTCACCCCACGGAAGTCTTCCCTGGAACAGCCAACATATTTGTCGTCAGAGTGGAAGCCGACGTGCCGCAAAGGCACGAGGCGGAGAGACTGGGCGGCCTCTGCCGCGTGTTCGAGACCGCCAATCCCATAAACTTGCAGGCGGCGGAGGTTCTGCGGCACCCCAGCGGGTACGGGTACAAGGCGGTTAGCCAGTTACACCAAGAAACCAACGCAGGGTATGAGGCAGTCGCGGTCAAGCCAAGTACGTGGACAGCATTGCACGGTTCACAAAGGGTGCACTGTCTGGAGCTGCTGAGAAACAGGGGCACCAGGTAGCCCCCACCTGGTGTGCCTCCAGGCCCGGAAGCTGCTCCTTCTGGATCGTCAGCTCGGCCAGCTGCAAAGCTGCAAGGGCCTTGTGGCCCGCCCTTGTGTCGTGGAGGGTTCGCAACTTGTAGCTGGTGCCCAGCTGCCCCATGTGTAGATGCACCAGCAGGGAGCAGCTGCCCCCTCCCCCGTCCCCCGAGCTGGCCCCAGCTCCGCCGCTGCCTGCGGCAGCTGCTGAGCTGCTGTCGTCTGGCAGGCCGCTGCCATCGGTCATGAGCCCACCGTCAGGTGTGGGGCTGTCGCTGGAGTTGGCAGCAGCAGCAGCAGCAGCAGCAGCAGCGGCAGCAGTCCCAGCAGGCTGCGCTCCGAGGGCTCCTCCGTCCCCGCCGGTGCTTCTGGATGTCGCAGAGGCGGCAGCAGGCGGTGCTGCGACGAGGACTGCACACAGCTGCGTGCACAAGGCCTCAAAGGTGGTCACCAGTCCCACGAGGGTGAGCCTCTGGAGGCGGCGCAGGGACTCGGCCGGCTGCCCCTTCAGCGGCGCCAGCAGCAGGGAAGGCGGGTGCACGCCGGGACTCCAGCCCAGTTGCAGATCGCAGCTCGGCGGCTCCTCTGGAAAGAGCTCAGCATGATGAGGGGACCCGGACGTTTGCTTTCTGCGCCATTCCGCGTCGATGCTCAGGGTGAGGCTGTGCACGCTGGAGAAGCGCGACAGGCACGGGGCCGGGCCCTGCGGGCCCCTGATCCGCACGTTAAGCCGCAGGCTCTGCAGCCCGTCATCGACCGCCCGTTGGAGCGTCTTGCAGCTGAGGCGGGCGGCAGGGAGGCAAGTTTGGCTGTCGCAGGCCGAGTCGCCCCCTTGCGTCAGGGCAGCCACCAGGCTGCGGCGTGCGCACATGGACAGCTGCTGCAGCACGCGCTCCAGAGCGCTTCCACCGCAACCAGGATCACTTGGCGTGCGGTGTGCTGCTCCCGTTACCTGGCTGGAAGGGCCGGCCGCCTGGCCGCAAACCGCCGAGGCCATTGCGCTCCCGTACGGTACGTCTTTCAGTGCCTGCCGGCAAGGCGTAGTGTTTCGACATGAGAAGGCCGATGGGCAAGTGAACATCAGCCGTAACGATGCAAGGCCTGCTACATGTCCCGCGCCGAAACATGGCGTGTGAAGGGCCTTTGCAGGCGTACAGCCTGGGTTAGGGGAGGCTGGGTCAGGGCAAGGGCACTCGGCAAGGGGTAGGGCGCGCACAACAGTGGCCAACTTCCATGCCCAAAACCACCACACTCACCCGCTAACAGCAGCATTCAGTTGAACCACGCCATGAGCCCTCTCAATAGCAGTGTTCACGTTGCTCCGGCCTGCGCCCAAGGACAGGGGAACGCAGGGACACGCTGGAAAGGTCCGGTGGGGAAGGGCAGGTAGGGGTGGGCGGGAACGGCTCGAGATGCTCGCATGAGCAGTGCTGCAAGATATTATTACAAGTCATCATCACAATTCTTGGATGGAATATGAGGAGCCGCATGCCTGGCCCCTGAACGCGTGTGTGGTTGGCGCCAAATCGTCGCAGGCAGTGCCACCTTCACGAAAACAGCAATAAGTTGAAGCACTACAGCGAAGATTGTTGCAAAGCTAATGGAGAGGAATAGGTCTTGCCAGGCAAGCGCAGAGACGCTTTCGCGCTACCGATACTGGTACTCCCCGGCGTTCGTCGAGCTACGCCACGCACCTGCACTTTCCAGCCTTGAGTCTATCATGAGAGTAGGCAACCAACTAGGCTTAACCTTCATGTAAGCGGTTGTGAATATGGGAGTGCCTGGTCACTGTGCATCGCAGCGCATCCGGTTGTCGCCCAGCAGGGGAGCCCTCCTATTTGCTTGCTGGCATCCCCAGAGTTGTTATGCCACTGGGGTACATCGTGGAATCAGGGTCAGGCCAAGATCGCTGATCCCCTACATCGTACGTAACAGTCGAAAAACAATGATTCACATGCATGAAGGGCGAGTAAGCATGCGGCAGCACCACCTGACACCAGAACCTTCTGCTGCTACCGGTACTGCCCATTCGTGCAAGCCGCCCAGTAGCCTCGTGCTGACCACCCTAAAGCCAGTTGCCCCTCCCAGCTCCCACACAAACAACAGAGACTCAGCAACTGCTTTCCGTCTACCCAGGCAGCATTTGATGTATGGGTGCGCCAACTGGGTGCATGTGCTTGTAATGCAATGGCGGCTTGGCGGGGTATTTTGCATGCCTGCAGAAATGGGGTCACCCATGCTCGTCCATGGCGTAACTGAGTTTTCCCGCGGGCAGTATTGACGGCAGTGGCACGCAGGCGCTGAGGTGGTAGGCACCAGGGCAGAGGCCCTTGCATGCGATGTTTCTGCTCACTTCGTCGTAGGTCGACATTTGCGCCATGTGTACCGTCTCATGCATGGTGAGCCTACCGGGCGTCTTGCTTGTGCGCGTGGTTGGCTTGCATAATATCTGGTTCCGGAGGAAGCACGATCACGTGGCCTTGGAGCAAGAGGGTTCTATTTGAAATGTTGTCCGCCCGTGAAACAACTTGCAAGCGCATCCCCTCTTTCCATTCCCAGGTGCGCGCGGGTGCGGTGCACAAGGGAGTCTCCCCTGAATGTGCAGGTCTCTTGGCCGCATTTGATTCCGTCAGGCCCAACACGACATGCCAGGTGCATCATGTCCGTGTTCAACCTGAGCACCTACAGTCCTGCTTCAATAGCATGCTGGATATGCACCAACACGGAGGTGTCTGATGCAGCGGTAGCCTTCGGTAGCCTTGGCCTTCATGCCGCCATGGGTACACGCGTGACACTCTGCCCGGAGCAGGAACGTAGAGCGTACGAAGAGTGTCACAGCGGGCTGAGGCACTCTGCAGGCTTTGCACTGCACTGTTTGACTACACTATGACTAAGGCGCAATAAGTCAGGTCACGACCCCAAACACATAAGGGAACGCACTGCTGCACACTGCACTGCTCCTCCTAGCGCCGCCCCCCGGCTTTGCCTTGCACACTTGTTGCACTTTTTAGTCT
>VFQN01002342.1_pt1 | contig 29527 bp, 48 predicted proteins | sample 3512371 | NCBI WGS metagenome assembly VFQN01 (sample SAMN10412370, study PRJNA504923) | tailings metagenome | isolation source: Replicate 2 from Balatoc abandoned mine | place: Philippines: Itogon, Benguet | collected 2017-08-28 | reverse complement strand
GGGGGGGGCCAAAGGGGAGGGGGAAGGGGCAGTTGCAGAACCCGGGTGGGGTTAGTAAGAAGGCGAGCAAGGCGGCGATGCTGAGGGAGGAGTCGCGGCTCAGAAAGGAAGCGGTGAGTGGGGTGGGTCGGGGCGGTGGATGATGAGGAGTGAGGGGGAGGGCAGGGGAGGGAAGGGGACGGGACGGCAGAGGAGGGAAGGGGAGGGGAGGAGAGGGGAGGCCGGCAGCAATGCCACTACAATGGATAGGGCCTTCGGATGGGCTGGCGTGTTTGAGGTCGTCAATGCCGTGCACGGCGCAAGCAGCACGTGCTTATGGCTGACCCCCCTACTACCGGTGCACTGGACGGTCCAAGCGACAGCCAATTCTGTTCGCCCCACCATTTTGCCTGCACCACACCAAGTTGCCAACAACAGCCGGCGGTACCAAACTCGCAGCCCGCTTGCTCTTTCCCCTGCAGGCGTTGCGCAGCATGTCCATACCCCGCGGGGGCGCGGGCGTCGCAGTGCCGCTGCCGCCCGTACCCCTGCCCCCGCGGCCAGGGCAGACCGCTACCACGGCCTCCGCCAGCCCCGCACCGTCCCCAACGCCGCCCGCCCGCACCGCACCCACGGACCAGGACCTGTGGGCCTCCATACCCCTGTCCTACAACTTCTCCCCCGTGTTTAAGCTGCTGGAGGAAACGGCGGTGGCGGTGCTGCTGGACGAGCTGCCGGAGGAGCTGCTGCAGGCGGCCAGGCAGCTGCAGGGTCCGGGGGCGGGGGCGGGGGCAGCGACCCGTGGGTCGGCGAGCAGCAGCAGCAGCAGCAGCGGGTTCGGGTACGCTCCAGGGAGCGACTGGGATGATGAGGATGACAGTGATGACGGTGGATGGGGGGACTCGGACGGGGAGGACATCTGGGGCGTCCGGCGCGGCGGGCGCAGGGGCGGCGGGCGGAGGGGAGGCGGAGGCCGCTCGTGGGCGGAGCAGCAGCTGCTGCAGGCGCTGGAGGGCGTGCCTGAGGCGCTGCAGGGATGCACGGCCTACGCGCTGCCCGGGGGATGTACGGCACTGCTGGTGCAGGTGGGGGGGGGGCAGGGGACAGGGGCGGGGACGGTGGCCCGGCTGGGGCAGGGGCAGGGTCGCGATTGCAACACGGGATGTAAAAGGTAGGGCCAGGTGGGGGCTGGGCACATGCGGGGGAAGCAAGGGTGAGCTCCAAGGGGTTGCCTTGCCCATGGGCTTTGGTGGGCGCACACAGCTTACCAACGCAGCACGGAACCCCCCCATCCCTGCAGTCAAACCGCAGATGCGTGCGTCCTCTCAGTATTGCCCTTGCGCCTTGCTGCATGCCTGCCGCGTGCCACGTGCCACGTGCCAGGACGGACGCGCGCTGGCTGCCGCCGTGCGCTGGTTGCGCGACTCTCTGCCCGCCGTGCCGGGCCTGACTGGGCCGGGGAGCAGCAGCAGCAGTGGTAGTGACAAGGAAGCGTCCAGCAGCAGCAGCAGCAGTAGCAGCGTGATCCGGAGCCTCAAGTACGAGCCCCCGACCATGGACGCGCTGCTGGGCATCGACTTGGAGTGGCCCGCCGCGCGGCAGCCGGGGGCCAGCAGCGACGTGGCGCTGCTGCAGGTGGGTGTGGGAGGGGTATGCGTTGAGGCCGGGGGTGTGCGGGGCGGTGGTAGGGGTATTGCAGGAACGCCGTCGTGTACGGGGCTGCATGCACGAGAGGGGAACTTCTGGTGGTCTGGAAGGCCTTGTCAGGGTCCGGGCAGCGCAGCTTAGGGCGGTGGCACTGGCGTAGGGGGCGTTGCTTGGTACATGTAGGGGGCCAACTGCTTGCCAGCCCACTTGCTGCAGAGCGACATGCCTTCATTTCGCCTTGCGAATGTCCTCCCGCAGATTGCCACGCCAACGCGCGTGCTGCTGCTTCATATCGCCCACATGCGGAAGGCGGCGACGGGTGGGTACCATGCGCATGCGTGATGCCAGCATACCTTGCCAGCGCACGTGGCAACGGCTGGCGTGAGGGGTGCACTGGGCCGTGCGGCCTGCAGCCAACATCTAATTGGCCTGCAGCTAGCCGGGGCAGCCACGCGCGAGGGGTCCGGCTCCCGTGTGGAACCTGCCGCGCGTATCCAGACCGCACCCTGCACTACAGCGCACAGGTTCCCCCGCTGCCTAAGGCCCATGAACGCCGTTGCTTGGCCGTTTGCCGGGTGACTTCCTGTCGGCAGCCACCGATGCAGCCGCTACCCTCACAAGTGGCCCTCCATGCAACCTCAGCACGATCACCTGTTTCGTTGTTTGCCTTGAAACCCCGCACCGCTGCACACGCCCCGTCCGGCCCATCGACCGACAGCAGGGCTAACCCACGCCGCTACCATCCCTGCTGCACCTCCCCTCCCATGCCTCCCCCATCTTCCTGCCTCCCCCCGCAGCCGTGGGCGGCCCCCTTCAGACCCTGCTCCGAGACCCCTCCCTCACGTGGGCTGCCAGCGGCTGGGACGCGTCGGACGCCCGCAAGATGGAGGCGGCCTTCGGGAAGGGCGTGTGCGCCGCCATGCGGGTGGTGGACGTGCAGGTGGGCGCTAGCAGGACATAACGAAGTGCTGGTGCAAGCAAGCAACGCAGTAGTGTATTCCAGCGGTGGCGCGGTCAATAGTCATGTGCCGGTGGTGCTAGTGGACATGTGGGGACATGTGGGGTGGGGGCGTGAGCGGTGGGGAGGGGCTGGCCACGCAGTCACGGTGAGCCGCAGCAAGGACAGCACGCGCAGTGGCAAGTCATGCTCCAGTTGCCCGCTGCTTCGCTTCGCACCGGGGGCTTGCCTTTTACCTTGTGCCCTACACCTGCTCTCATCTATGCCCTTATCTACCCTCACCCTCACCCTTGCCCTGCCCGTCAGTCCGCGGCCCGTGCCGCCGGCTGGCCCCGTGTGGGGCTGCTGGCATTGGCCCGCGAGCTGCTGGGGGCCGCGGAGTTCTCCAAGTCCAAGCGGGTCACGCAGAGCAACTGGGCCAAGCGGGGTCTGGACCTCAAGCAGGTGGGAAACCCGGGCGGCAGGAAACGCCTAGGTTTTGAGTGGTGCTGCTCCTGCAGAAAGCCGAATAGCAGTCGGCGTCAGCGCACCGGTACGCAACGTCTGTTGGGTGAAGTGGGTGTGGCATGGGCCAGTGCTGGGGCCATCACCCGTGCCGTCACACCCGTACGCGGGCCTGCAGGCCATACCACGCTGCCAAGACCATACACAGGACAGGCCAATCCCCTCCAGTCAAGGGCTCGTGGAACACGTACAATTGGCACCCATGCCGCACGTTCTTGCAGATCCGCTACGCCGCCGTGGATGCGCTGCTGCCGCCGCTGCTGCTGCGCCACCTGCGGCTGCTGGCCGCCATGCCGGGACTGAGGTGCAGCTTCTGCAAGCAGGTGGGGGCCGGGAGCGCGGTGGACAGAGGGTTGTGGGAGGGCGGGGCGCACTGTAGGCACCCGGGCTAGAAGCAAGACGGCATCAGTGTTCGTGGGCTGCAGTGGGCTGCAGTAATCCGCACAGCGCCCAGCGGCGGCATACACGGTGCCCCTGTGAGATTGCGGCCCCTGCCGATCCAGCCTAGACGGCACAGGTGTCACCTTGAGGTCGCAGCTTGCACCTACGCCCGCTTTCGCTGACTGCTGCAGCACAACGGTTAAGCTGACAGTAGCTGTACAAGTAGGCAGCTGCTCGTACGCCTTGCCAGTCAAGTGCCCAGGACATGCTCGCATAACAGCCCAGACACAGTCCTACCCAACTCCTCGTCCTGAGCCGTGCGCCCTTACCTCGCCAACCTCGCCCCAACGCCCCAGGCCATGCACGCACCCTCGGGCGTGAAGCAGCTGTTGCAGGTCGCTCGAGTGGCCGGTGCCGCGTCAGGGGAGTCCTCACCGTCGGGGTCCGGTTCTGACAGCGAGGGTACGGCAGCATCATTGGAGGGCTCCGCCTTGCCAGCGGAGCCTGTGAGCTCCTGCGTGCACTGCGGGCGCACCTTCTGGGCCAACGACACGGCGGCGCCTGCGGTCGGCAGCACAGCGGTGGGTGCAGCCCTAGGCGGGGCGAAGCGTGCGAAGGGGCAGCAAGCGGACGGGGGCGCGGGGGGAGTTGGTGACGGGGCAGAGCTGGAGGCGGGTGTGCAGCTGGCGGGCACCAGCCTGTGGGTGGACCAGGTGCACAAGCTGCGGCGGCGAAGGCTGTTCCCGCTACCGGAGGGCTGGGCTGGGGCTGGCGCTCCAGGGGCTGCCTCGGCGGCCGGCGGCGTTAGCGGCGGCAGCGGCAGCGGGGAGAGTGCAGCTCATGCAGCGGCGCCTGCTGGGAGAGCGGAGGTGCCCGTCCCTCCAAAGGTCGCTGGGAAGGCCAAGGGAAAGGCAAAAGCAGCCAAGGCTGCGGCGGCTGCGGCGGCAGGGGCAGATGTGTCGAAGCGCAAGAAGTCGGTGTGGGAGGCGTTTGGGGAGGCGGAACCACAACAGGCGCCGGCAGGGGCAGATGTGTCGAAGCGCAAGAAGTCGGTGTGGGAGGCGTTCGAGGAGGCGGACCCGCAAACAGCGGCGGCCATGGAGGAGAAGCTCCAAAAGCTATTTTTAGGAAAAGAAGTGGAGGGCAGCTAAGGCTGAGCAGAGTTGTGGGTAGGGTACACGGGAGGGGGGGTAACATTGCGGAAAGGTCGGGCTGAGGTGGGGAGCTGAGATATTTTGATGAGAGGTTAAGACGCAGGGGTGCAGTGCAGCAGTGTGAGCTGCAACGGTGTGGTTTGAGATGGTGGGCGCAGTGAGGGACCGAGCTTGCTTGCGTGAGCAGGATGAGAGTCTATACCAGGGGAGCTCCCTGGTCTATACTGATGCCATAAGTGCTGCCGTGCTGGTTTCCTGCACTGGGCGCTACCGTTCGCGCGTTCGGCCGTTCGGGCACGCAACTACCAACTAGGTGCGATAAGTGGCAGTGGGCTGGATTCATGGTCACTACCGGTCAGCCAAAGCCTACGGAAGGGGAACCTGTATGCTGCTGCGTTCGGGTGGGGGTATCGGACTGTGTATTTTCCCCTTGCGTGTGGCCCACGGTGCGCTTGGCGTGGGCTGCGCCTTTGGCAAGCTCATCACCACGCTTGGCATTAGCATAGAACACTGTTATAGCCGCTCCACTAGGCAGTAGACACGTATGTAGTACCGGTAGGGTACCGTGGTTGTTGCAGGTGGTTGTCATAGTGGCAACGCAGATGCCGAAGCCTAAGCTACTCGGGCTCCTGTAACGTGCTTCAGGTGGTGTGCCGTGGCTCGCCGCTTGCGCTTTCGCAGGCTCGAGCGGCCTGCAACAACAGCATGTTACACGCCTGAACGCAGCGCATATGTTCACTTTGTTGCCGGGCCGGCTTGCAGCATGCCCTAGCTCCAAGCCTGGAAAACGTTGAAGGTGGATAAACTTGTGCGAGGGAGGACCGGTAGGGGCAAGCCACGCACAAGGCCTGGTGGCACAAGCGTGTAGCTGGAGCACAGGCACTGCTAAAGAATTCCCCTGAGCTCGTCAAGGCAGCAACATTGGTGGGCAGCAGCATAACTGGGCGTTGATGCAGCTCTACAGCTCGTAGTCTGCTTCGTACAGGGATGCATCGTACGTATGTGTCAGAGATGCTTTCGCGGGCTTCTGCTTCCGCACGACCGTTGACGTCACAATCTATACTTGCTGTTTTATAAGGAAACATTGCACATCTGGTTGTCTTTCCAAGTCCTGGCGCCTGAATTACGACTGCGACGGTATTCTCTCAAGAGCGACAGCGATGTAGTCGCCAACCTTTATTCCGTTATAGTAAACAGCGGTAGCGTATTAGGCCCGCGGTGCGTCGAGCCTCGACTGCTGCAGCGAGCTGGAGGAAAATGCAGGGCACTCCGCAGCCCCTAGAGCGCTTCAGCAGGCGCAGCCGCTTTGAAGCCCTCGTATCAAAATATGAGGCAGCGGCAGAGGTCGTCCGCAATCACGCAGACACGGTAGGGCGTTGCCGACTAGCGGCAACCTCCTGGGCATGGCCAAGCGGTCTGGACCCTGGAGGACGGACGCGCCACGTGAAGGGCCCCCCATGCCGCCTTACGGGGAAGGGCCTACGTGCCCCATGATTTTACGTAACTGGCATGGCAAGCGGAGAAAGTGGGACGGCGCTTGGAGTGCACGTGGGCTAACACACTGCCAGGAGCGTCCTGAACGTGGCCCTGCCGCAACTTCCTGCAAGTTGTTCTCTCGACGGCACAAAGCATTTTAATCAGTCTAAATCCAAGGCTGCGCAACGCAACATATCACTGTTAAATTGCTCCATCACAACCCATGCTGCACTCTGCGCATGGCGCAGCTGGCTGGTTATAGTGAGGGGGGGAGTTAGGTGGTGTGGTTGTCCCTCGCTTGCAGGACGTGGCCCTGCAGCCACAGGACCAGCCCATCGCCGAGGACGAGCCGCAGACCGACCTGCCCGTACAGCTGCAGCTCGTACCAACCGCCAGCGGCACGCCGTACGCCGTATACACCGCCAGCCCGTACGGCGCCCGCAGCAGCTTTGCGGACGACGGCGCCGGCGGCCAGGCCGCCGCCGCCGGAGGCGCCGACGGCGACGATGCCGGCGGCATCGGCGGCGGCGGCAGCATGGCTACAGGGTTCCGGAGCAATGGCAGCGGCCTGCTGCAGGGTGCAGGTGCCAGCGTGGTCCTGTCCCCGGGCCTCGGTGGCATGGGCAGCCTGCTCATGTCCCCCAGCGGGGGAGGAGCTGGGGCAGGGGGTGTCCCCCTGGTCTCCCCTGTCAGTGGGGCGCCCGACCGGCGGCGGTCCGTGGGTGGGGCGGGGCTGGGCATGCGCGGGAGCAACACACTGCTGCCTGCGCTGCTGGGGGGCGGCGGGGAGTGTGATGTGGAGGCCGACGGGGGGCTTGGTGGCGGAAACGGCGGGGGCGGTGGACTGAGGAGGCTGGATAGCGACGCGGATGGGGCGCTGGCGGGCGAGGAGGTGGGGCTGGGGGCGGGGGCGCTGCCGCTGGATCCCATGGCCGTGGGAGTGCCGGGCATGGGCTCGCTGAGCCTGAGCTTGGGGTCCGGCGGGGCGGTGATGAGCCCCTTTGCGACGGACGGCATGGGGGGCGAGGGCGGGGCGGGCGGGGCGGCGGGGGGCGGGGCGGCGGGCGGGGCGGGGGGAGGCAAGGGCCGCGGCGCGCGGCGGCACCGGGAGAAGGCGCCCAAGAAGGCGCCGCTGCTGGCGGGGAGCAACTGGCTCAAGATAGACTACAAGGGGGTGGACAGCGTGATCCGGGTGGACCGGCACAAGCTGATGCACAAGCTGGGTGTGCAGGTGGGTGATGGCACTGACGGAGGGAGGGAGGGCAGGGAGGCGCAGGGAGCGATGCGGCTCTTGACCTTTAGCATGCCGCAGGCGCTCTGGGTCAACTGCCTGCCCGGGCAGAGCACAGAGTATGCCTTACCGGAGGCTGGGGTTCACTCCTGCTTGGTTGCGCCTGTACGACAACTTCCGTCCGTTGCTGCCCATTGTCCCATGACACTACCACCAAGGCCCGCGACCTGCGTCTGCTGGACCTCACCTCCGCCACGCCGCCCGCCATCCTGGACCGTGACAAGGCCATCATCGTCAACCTGTGGGCCATAAAGGTGCGCTGAGCGTGGGCGTGAGTGTGGGTTGAGCGTGTGTGAGTAGTGAGGGGCAGAGGCCTACCATGTAGTTTCGATGCTATGTTGTGGAGGGCTGCTGGCGGCACAGCAACGAGTCGACGGGGGTGGGGGCGTTCGGTCAGGGCACGCGCGGCAAAGTATGCAGGCAGGGCCATTGGTACTTGCGCCCCGCGGCTGTACAACCCGTACTTATCTTCCCCTCCCTGTCCCTTTCCGCTCCCGCCAGTGCGTGATCACGCTGGACTATGTGTTGGTGGTGGGGTGGGGCGGCGCGGGGGGCGGCGGGCCCGAGGACCGGGCGGTGGCGGAGCTGGTGGGGTCCTTCGTGAGGGAGCTCAAGCGCAAGGTGCGTGGGGCGGGGGCGGGCACGCGGCGGTGCTACTACCGGTATGCAGCCACCGTATTGAAGCAGCCATGCGCTGCCATTTCCCAACTGCGCAAAGCGGCTGATGTGGCCGGGCGTGAGAGCTGCCGTAAGACTTTATGTACCGAGGATCTTTTGCTGGTTTAGAACGGAAAGCCGTGCCGTTCTTGAGCCGATATTGGTACCAAGCCTTGTGCAGGGAAACGTTTTGGGCCTGATATCTGCCCGCACTCCCACGGCTTCCGTGCAGCTGTCCGGCGAGAGCAACTTGGCGGCTGCGCGCGCAGCTGCAGGCGCTGGTACCGGCCCCCACACGCCGCGCGCCGGTGACCGCGCCGCCGCCCCCGCCGCCTTCGCCGTCCACGGCGCCGGCGCCAGCGGCCGGCCGGGCCCGGGAGCGCCGCCGCCCGCCGCCGCCGCCATGGCCCGCGGCACGCAGGCTGCCGTACGGGATGCGTACGGTTACGGCAGCCTGGAGCTGCCGTTCGAGCTCAAGGTGCTGGAGCTGTGCCTGGACCTGGTGCGTGGGCCTGGGGGGCCGTGGTGCACGGGAGGGCAAAGAAATGCGCTCAGCTTATCCATGCGTATACGGTGGTGTATCAACGCTGCCAGCCAGGCTGTTTGTGGGCGCTGCCCTGCCTCCTGATTACGTACACACACATTTCTGTCCGGTCCTCGGCCGCAACGTTGCACCCCCTGCTGTCCACAGACCGCCTGCCAGCTGGACGAGGCCACACGCGCCCTGGAGGACGAGGCCTACCCCACCCTGGACTCGCTCACGCAGAAGGCAAGGAAGGGGCCACGGGGCTGGGCCGGGGGCTGGTGCCGGGGCCAGGCGCAAGCAGGAAGCGCCAGTAGCAAACCCGGCAGGGAGTGCTTTCAACCGCTGCTGCCGCCGCTCTACCCGCTTCGTACCCTTTCCGTGCTTGCCCCAATTCATGTTCTTTCCCGTTCTCCTGACTCCTTGGCCCGCAGGTCAGCGCACTGAACCTGGAGAAGGCGCGCCGTGTCAAGAACCGGCTGGTGCGGCTGACCAAGAACGTGGAGTCCGTGCGGGAGGTGGGGCAGGGGCAGGACAGGGGGAGGTTGGAGGGTGCTTGAGACGCGGGAGGGACGTTGGCGAGGCAGTGAAAGGAGCTCTTGTGATGGCGCTTCCCTGCACTCCACCTGTTGTTTCTTCACAAAAGCACCCAGCACACCCGCGCCTTCCCCATCTGCCGTTCCCTCCATGCTGCCCCCCTGACTGCGCCCCTCATTGCCACGCACACCGCGACCTCCTTGCCATCCTTCTGCTGAACAACCAATGTAGGACACTGCAACGTATGTACAGACAGCCTGTCCCAGGTGTAGTGATGCACCAACCGCCTCCTACTGCCAGGTTCTGGAGCGCTTCCTGAACGACGACGGCGACATGCACCGCCTGCACCTGACGGGCGCGGAGCTGTCGCGGCAGGTGTCCATGCGGCCGGGCGAGCTGGGCCGACTGTCGGCGGGGCTGGTGGGTTGGGGGAGCGGGTGTGAGGGGCAGCATAGGAAGGGGAAGCGAGGTAGGGCCGCATCGGTGGGACTCAGAATGGGTTGCGCGCTTACGGCGTGTGCTTACTACACGCCGCCAGGGCCTGCACACGCTTGCCTCTCGACCGCCCTCCCCTTCCCCCACGTGCCGGATTTCGGTCTACCGGTGGCCATTGATTTACACAACGCGTCTGCTTCCTACCGCCTGGCTTCTGACTTCTTTCTTTCCCACGCGCCTGCTCTCTCCTGCACTGACCACAATATTGCATGGCCCCTACTCCCGTCCGGCAGCTGCCCGGCGGCGTGGGCATGGGCTCCGTGGCGGACAGCGACTCCTCCTCCGACTCCTCCATCGACGAGGCGGAGACGGCGGCCGTGGAGATGTTGCTGGAGGCGTACTTCATGCAGGTGGACAACACATTCAACAGGCTGCAGGTGCGTGCGCGTTCCAACTGTGCACTAGGCTCATTTTGGTTATGGCTGGTGGTACTGCTGCCTGGACGTTGCAGGAGGGCAGACGCCGCCGTCTGCACAACCGCAGCGCACAGCCGCACCTGCATCCCGCCGTACCTAAACCCCCGCCGGGATGCTTAACAGCATAAGGCTCCAATGCATCCACGTCGAGTCGCGCACCGTACAACATCGCACGGCACACGTATGACCCGCAGACGGTGCACGAGTACATCAAGGACACGGAGGACCTGGTTACCATCCAGCTGGACCAGCACCGCAACCAGCTCATCACCATCGACCTTATCCTCACATCCTTCACCACCGCGCTAGCCATGATGACGGTGGGTAAAGGTGCAGCGGAATGCGGAGGCGGGGTTATAGACACAGTGCAGCATCCAAACCGTTGAAGGGCTGGGGTGCTGGGGGCAGTCAGGAAGTTCCAGGCATGGGGAGCATGGGGGGAGGTGCAGGAGAACGGCAGGGTGTGCTACACGTAACGATCCGTCACCGGGGCCAGGCTAGTGGTTATTCTGTTGCTCCTAATGGCTTGTGACGCACGCGACACGCCCCAGTGCGGTCTCCGACGGACGCCTCAGCGTGACGGTGGGCGGGTGGTGCTGGGGGGAAGGAGGGCGTGTGCATGTCCATGTCTTCTCCCGTCGTTCTCCTTTTTTACATGCCTGACAAGTGAAAGGCCCCTCGCACATGCTCCTGCTCAGTGTGTGGGCGGCTTCTTCGGCATGAACCTGGACAGCGGGCTGCAGGAGGCGCCCCGCCTCTTCAACGTCGTGGCCATCACCACCAGCACCGGATGTCTGCTGGCCTTCGGCATCTTCATCTACTTCCTGCACGCACACAAGCTGCTATACTACTAGGCAGCTGGCCTCCCCCCCGCCAGCGGGTTGGGCAGGCGGGTGGAAAGGAGGCTGGGTGTCTGGAGGCGTGCGGCTTTGAACGTGTGGGCGGTTAGCCGGCGATCGCAGCGGTGTACGGTGTGACTCAGCTTGATGGCTGGCTGAGTAGGGTGGGCAGGGCAGGTACGCAAGGAGTACAGGGGCCAGGGGTTGCGCAGGTGGCTGTTGGCTGCTGCGCAACCGGCCAGCTGGGGCGCTGGGAGTGAGGGCGGCTCGGGGGAGCTGCACGAGCATGCGGGCGCGATGGGGTGTGCCGACGCCCCAACTAGGGCGAGGGTGGTCGCTAGCTTGGAAGGGCTGCACGTGACAGGTCGGCTGAAATGGCGGGGCCCGGGGTGTTTCTCGTTAAGCTCTTAGGGGCCGCATGGATGGCCCGCAAACGGTGGTGCGTGGCGGCGTGCATTTACCGGAGTAGGTACGCTTCAGCACTGACGGCAGGTTGGAAGCACTGGCATGACGGCTCACGCTTACACGGTGGGACCCTAGTGTGTGTGCTCATTGCGTGGTTCTTCTTCAACGCCACGCATGCATGCATCCGCAGGACATGACTCACCCTAGGACTGACGACCCAGTAGGCATGCAGTGTGACCGCACGACGGGTTATGGTGGCTGCCGTGCGCGAGCTGGTGTTGCAAGCACGCGCGAGCATGGCTGAGGGATCAGGAACGACGACGAACTCAAGTGCCATTTTGTGAAGGACTGTCAGAGTTTTGGGCCCGGCGCTGCTGTCACGTCGGCACATGCAAACATGTGCCGTTGGGAGTGAAGCCGACGTTAGGCGAGGGATGGGGGTTCCCATTTGTCCTTGTGTGGAAGGGGCTGGGCTCTGGAAGGCAACCAACGTGTGAGAGTACATACGTATGCAGCTTTAGCTGATACGCACAGGGCAGTGTCAGTGGGGAGGATCTGGGAGGATGGGTCACAACTGGTGGCCCAGCAGGTGGGCGGCACCAGGGGGGAGGCGGGGACACACGCTCCGCAAACAAACCACGTGACAAGCCGCATTATGTACTAGACCCCTGGTCCGTTGTGTTTGACAGCGTGCTCGTTGTCGCTATATCTCAGCACTGTCACCACTCCGTCAATACTGCCACAGAAGCGGCTGGGGAGGCAGCTCCAGATAGCCCTGGCACGTGGATTAGGCCTGTCCTTCATGCAAACCGACACGATGCTGCCAGGTGAAAGGCTAAATTACGCGAGACTATAGGTCATTTTCAGGTGTATCGCGCACGCCTGGCCTTGGTGAGCCTGGGTGTGCGCTCTTACCTCGCCGAGCATGGCATGGCCACCACAGCCCAGCACAGAAGCGGCTATTGAGGTAGCCCAGGCCCCCTGGCACGTGGCATCCGCGTGTCCTACATGCAAACCGACGCGATGCTGCCAGGTTGAAAGACGAAATTACGCGAGACTGTACGGGATTTCAGGTGTATCGCAGGTTCTACTCTGCCTTGCAAAGGTGGTAAGCCTGGAAGTTGAGCAGTTGCTGTCTTGCAACATCCTCCAAACCCATGTATCATTTGCATTGTTTAAGGGTTGCTTTCTGATTCCTTGTGGGGTTGTATAACTCTCCCGCGGGTCCGTACTCGGGCAACTGGGGCAACCGAGAACCGACTCAACCCCGGCAACACACGCGCCCTGTGGAACATTCTGAGTGCTTAGCCCCACCAAACATCACTTGGAGAGTCGTTGCGGGGCGGGGACTCCCTTAACCTTATTCCTTACTCCTCGATCATCCAGCAGAGACAGGACCTTGCGGGCAGCAGACCAAAGCAACGCAAAGATGGCGGCCGCAGCAGCTCCGCTGCTGGTGACGGAGAAGTTGCTGGTAGGGCCAGGACTTTGGGAGGACCTTTTTTCGCTATGCTCGAGTTTCGCCAAACCACCTGGCCTGGCCTCACCACGCAGTTGTCCAGCATCGGGGTAGCACAAGACTTTATCTCGTTCAAGAATGTTTCGATGGAGTCGGACAAGTATATCTGCGTGCGCGAGACGGGCGCGCAGAACACCGTGGTCATCGTCGACATGGCCAATCCCCTTTCGCCTGCCAGACGTCAGATCAGCGCGGACTCTGCCCTCATGTGCCTGGATAAGAAAGTGATCGCTTTGAAGGCGGTTACACCAGGCACAGCGGGTGACACGCTGCAGGTCTTCAACTTGGACACGAAGACCAAGTTGAAGGCTTACCAAATGCCGGAGACCGTGGAGTTCTGGAAGTGGACGAGCCCGACTATGTTGGGCCTCGTGACAGCTACGGCTGTGTACCACTGGGACGTGGAGGTAAGGGGGAGGGTGCCGATCGATCGTGGTTCGCGTTCCTAACTGCACATGACTGTTGCGTGGCAGGTTCCAGCCTTTTACGGTTAAATGCCTATGATTGACAGTATATTGGACGGGAGGGATGCTCGGGCAGTGTGCAGCACAGGACCCTCGGGTCGGCGTACACGTGGGCCTGCAGGGACGTCCAGCCTTTGAACTTGGTGCATGAGGAACTCCGCCCTTTTTCCTGCATACTTTCCAGGGCGCCTCGGACGCCCCCACCAAGGTGTTCGACCGCACGCCCAACCTAGTTGGCGCACAGATCATCAGCTACCGCGTCAGCCCTGACGCGAAGTGGGCGGTGCTGATCGGCATCGCCCCGGGTGCCCCCGAGAGGTGTGTTCGTGACATAGGGCGGGTGGGATACGTACTTTGTAGGCCGCAACGGCAGCGTCGCCGCTGAAAAGTGTGGAGGCACGGCTGGCAGAGCCATCAGGGAAAAGGAGCAACCCGTCAGGTGTGCCCGTCCTTCTTAAGGCATAGCGAGAGATCCATGGTGTGTGGGCACCCGAAGCGTGTCTCAAACTACTCGTGTCTGTCTTTGTGGGTACCAGCCGGGGAACGACCTGCCCATTACCTCATGTGTTGCAGGCCCCAGCTGGCCAAGGGCCTCATGCAGCTGTACTCGTTCGAGCAGTCGAAGAGCCAGCCCCTGGAGGCACACGCCGCCGCTTTCGCAAACGTCAAGGTATGCCACATCTAGTCTTTGTCCTGTTCGCATGCCGTGCACTCGTGGGGGTACCAGGACGCATGTACCTTGCGTTGGCAGGTCTCTGTGCGTGGAACGATGGTACGACTTGAGGCCTGCGCACCTGGGCACATGACAGACGAGGTTCCGCACTGAGCTGCAGCTCGCCTGTCGCCTGTGATGCAGTTCACGGGCCGGGACACCCCCAGCCTGGTCATCTCGTTCGCGCAAAAGACGCTCAAGGACGGGCAGATCATCTCCAAGCTGCACGTCATCGAGCTGGGTGGCGCGGCGGGTGGGTGTCGGGCCAGGGCGGGTGGGCACATATGGCCGCATTGTCACGTGGGACTCCCCGCCTGCGGAGTCCCGGCGTTCTCCCCTGGCACGTGGACCGGATCGTACGCCAAGCTAGGACACGCTACCAACCTGCAAGCGACCAGGGGGTGCTGGTGCCAAACGGACTGCGCGACTGCACCGTGCTGACGTTTCCAGACCGGGCACACACTCTACACCACGCCCCAACTCGCTTCCGCAGCCGGCGGCGCCATCAAGCGGAACGCGGAGCTGTTCTTCCCGGCGGACTTCGCGGACGACTTCCCGGTGTCGCTGCAGGTGCGGGGTGCCGGGTGCGGGACACACGGGCTCGCGCGGCAGACCAGGCGTGCCAGGCGGCGGCGTGGCGCGCGACACGGTTACGACTCAATCTCTGCGGGGCAGCTATCTCATCTGTACAACAACCGGTTGTGGTTCACTGTGGCCGCGGGTTAAGCGCTGGCGCGGGGGATGGGGGACATGGGCGCGTTGTGCACGAGTTGCTTGGAGGTAAAGCGGTACGGACACTTGTATCCTCCTCGGCATGAAAAGGCAAGGGCCTTGGCAAGCTAGCGGCGCGCTGGCAGGACCACCTTGCGCATACACACACCACGGAATGCCACAGTCATCAGAGGTGCTGCTCTTTGGTTGGCGGCTGATTGGCTATGGCCTGGTGCGGGCAGTCTGGTGGTCCCCCGGTGGGGAGCGCTAAGGCCACGTGCTGTGCTGCAACACCCGCTCACACAGATCAGCGAGAAGTACGGGCTGGTGTACGTGGTGTCCAAGCTGGGCTTCGTGTTCGTGTACGACCTGGAGAGCGCCACGGCCGTGTACCGCAACCGCATCAGCCCAGACCCCGTCTTCCTGGCCTGCCCCAGCGACGCCACCGGCGGCATCTACTGCATCAACAGGTGCGTGCAGCGAGCGGTGCAGTACAGCCCACACTGCACAAGTACATGGCTGGGGGCAAGGCACACGGCGAACTTGGTGGCATCGCGCACAGAGACACCGCTTGCAAAGTCAGCGTTCTGTGTTTGAACGGGGCATGCCTGTCCGCTGACCGGGGAAGCGGGCACTGACCGGCCCCGTGTCGACACGCAGGCGCGGGCAGGTGCTGCTGACGACGGTGAACGAGGGCACCATGGTGCCCTTCGTGAGCCAGCAGCTGGGCAACCTGGAGCTGGCCATGGCCATGGCCAAGCGGGGCAACCTGCCGGGCGCGGAGGCGCTGGTGGGGCAGCAGTTCGAGCGCCTGTTCGCGGCGGGCCAGTACAAGGAGGCGGCGGAGGTGGCGGCGGAGTCGCCGCAGGTGCGGGCATTGCGGCGATGTGCGGCGTTTGGGGACGATGCGCACGTGGGCTGACCAGCAAGGGTCAGAGACCGCTTTGAGCCCAGCTCAGGCTGCAGGATAACCTGCAACGCCCAGTTCATGTGTCCACTTCTGCACCGTCTCGACTGCATGCAAGCAGTCACTCGGGGTTATGGCCATGCCACAGCCGCGTTGGGGCGCCACTGTCAACTAAACGTAATTGTTACTGCACGCCTTCTGCTGCATAAAGAACTGCAGGGTTGTTACCCTCTGCTATACATGCAGTTGCATATACTGATTCGTACTGCATTGCACGACACAGGGCCAGCTGCGCACGCGCGAGGTGATGGACCGGCTTAAGGCGGTGGTGCCCCAGGCGGGCCAGAAGCCGCCCATCCTGGTGTACCTGGGTGTGCTGCTGCAGCGGGGGAAGCTCAACGCCGCGGAGAGCGGCGAGCTGGCCAGGTGGGGGCTTTGGGGGCGTCTGTGGGGCAGCGGGGCGGGGGAAGGGGAAGGGACGGGGTGCCGTTGCCCGGAGAACGCAGGGATAAGGGGCGTTGGCAATGGGAGCGTGATGGTAGCCGTACGCGTAGGGCTGGGGAGGGTCGCTGGTGGAGGAAGTGCGGGAGGACAGGGAGCGGCAAGCTGCAAACGATGCACCACTTTCAGAATGGGAAGTATTAAGGGCGAACGAGTACGACGTCACCTACTGTGCATGACGCCGCCGTGCCACATCGCATGCGCGAGGAAGTGCAGCTTACAAAGGCGGTAAGGACAAAGAAGCGCCCAACGGGAAAGGTGGGGGAGGGGCCTCGGTGCGCAAGCCGTCCTGGCGTCGGCAGCTGACGCGTTTACTAAATTTTGATGCCGGGGGCCTCACATCAGTGTCACTAGGCGATCACTGCTGAAGGGTCACATGGGGCTGCATATCGTCAAGTAGAGTTGCGTGTCACTTCTGCTGACATCACGCTTACGCCGTATGTTGGTGACCGACTGCTCTCTCCTTCCCTGTACACCAGGCTGGTGCTGAGCCAGAACAAGAAGGAGCTGCTGGTCAACTGGTGGGGCGAGGGCAAGCTGGAGGTGGGTGGCAACAGGGGGCGCGAGTTCTGGCGGGGCTGTGTAGCGTATGCAGTTGCGTGGACAAAATCGCAAATTAGCAAGCAGGTTCTAGTAGAGGGCGAGGCAAGTGGCATGTCCGGCGATTGGAAGCGGACATCGAGGCGTCTCCGCCTGTGGCGGGGCTGTGTGCAGTGAGGAGGCCTGGCCCGAGAGCGAAAGGCATGCGTGGCGCTGAATGATGGAGGGCCAGGCCTGCTTTAAGCCTGGATGGCGCAAGCAATACTGTTATGAGCACGGGTATTAGGGCTAGGGACACGCAACTGCTTGTTGCATTGGTCAGGCTGTCACGAGCCCTACACGACGGTATTCCGCACCCGTTGTGTGCCCCCAGGCGTGCGAGGAGCTGGGTGACGCCATCAGCGCCTCGGGCGACAAGGACTTTGCGCTCAAGGTGTACCAGCAGTGCGGCGCCGGGCCCAAGGTGCGGACCCGGTGCAGCGGATCAGCGGAGCTGGGACCAGCCGCGCCAGTGCACACCGGCAAAGGGGGGCCAGGGCGTAGACAAGAGGGAGTGTCAGGCAACAGCCTCGGGTCGCCTTCGCAACGCAGAACCACATCACCCCGTATGCTGCACTGGGTCCTGCCTGCCTGCTCCTACCGTATGTGACAACTCGACATCCCCTACAAGCCTCCCCCTCATGGACCACGTTGACCTACCGACATCGTCTGCCTCCATGCCCTCCTACCGCCAGTTCCCATCTCACCCTGACTTACGCCCCGCTGCCCTGTCCCGCCCCGCCCCACAACCCCCTCCCCCCTTCCCCGACCCCAGGTCATCGCCACGCTGGCTGAGAAGGGCGACATCCAGGCGCTCATCGCCTACACCGGCAGCACCGGCCAGAAGCTGGACTACATGTTCCTGCTGCAGAGCCTGCTCATGAACAACCCAAACGGGGCCGTGGCGCTGGCCAAGATGGTGGCCAAGCAGAACCCGCCGCCGCTGGACACCAACGTCATGGCCGACCTGTTCCTGCAGGTGTGTGCCCGGATATGACCACTCGTGGCCGGCGAGGACATTGGGTGATAGGCGCGTGTGGCGGTTCACTGGCTGCCCCTGAAGCTCCACGGACACCCCTCGTGCTTCACATACACGAGGACATCAACCGAAAGCACCTTACGTCACAAGGTTGCTCGCCCTCCGAAACCCTCTGTCCTCCTACACGTTATGCGACGGTCTGAGAGCTGACTTTCGCGTTTGTCCCCCGCCTGCAGCGCAACATGGTGCGCGAGGCCACTGCCTTCCTGCTGGACGCGCTGTCGGGCGACCGGCCCGAGCAGGCGGCGCTGCAGTCCAAGCTGCTGGAGATCAACCTGGTCACCAACCCGCAGGTGGGAGCAGGGGGGTAGGAATGAGATGTTCCTCACCAGGCGGGGTGGGGCAAGGTCGGTGGGTTGGGGTTGAAAGGCGACGTTGGGATGGGGTTAACGCTGGGGCCCCTTGGCGTCATGGGAGGAGAGGGCCAATGCAGCCGTGCCCCTGCGTTTGGCTCATTCGTGCAGGAAGTCAGGTGCGATCACCTTGTAGGCCCCCTCCGTACTGCTGGACCCCTCCAGCCCGCTATGCCGCTGCTACTCCTGAACGTTCCCTCTCCTGCGCCCCCGGTGCGCCCCGCCCTGCAGGTTGCGGACGCCATCCTGGCCGGCGGCACGCTCAGCCACTACGACCGGCCGCGCATCGCACAGCTGTGCGAGAAGGCGGGGCTGTACATGCGCGCGCTGCAGCACTACACCGACCTGTCGGACATCAAGCGCTGCATCATCAACACGCACGCCATCGACCCGCAGGTGGGGGGAGAGGATGGCCATGCGGGGAAAAGGTGCCCTGCGGGAACGGCAGGGGAGGACGGTGAACAGAACAACGGGACTATTGGTGGGGTACCGGGCAGTGGCGTGCGCTTCGGGCAGGAAAGGCCTAACACTCGAAGGAGTAGGGAAGCCAGGATGCATGTGGCAAAATGCCGGGGGTTAGCATGCTCTACACTTGCTGACTCCATATTTGCGCCGCGCCGCCACGCGCAGGCCCTGGTGGAGTTCTTCGGCACCCTCAGCAGCGACTGGGCGCTGGAGTGCCTCAAGGTGGGGAAGGGCGGGTAACCAGGGCCTGGGTCAAGCTGGGTGCTTGTCGTCGTGCCGGGGCGTGGTACTCGAGGCGGTGCTCCCCAACGAGCTGTGCTTGCCCCGTAACGGGCCAGGTACGCGCTCTTGCGCCTAGCCCATAAAGCCCCTTACGCCAACACCACCATTCGTTTGGTCCTTCACCCCGTGGCAGGTACAGCAGGAGCAATTGGCTGAAGTAGTATTGTTACTGTCGTTTTCAAAACGTGCTTTGCCCCATCCCGCAGGAGCTGCTGGTGAGCAACATGGCCAACAACATGCAGCTGGTGGTCAACATCGCCAAGGAGTACACCGAGCAGCTGACCAGCTCCAAGGTCGTTGAGCTGTTCGAGGCGTACAACTGCTGGCACGGCATCTACTTCTACCTGGGCGCGCGCATCGCCTTCACCGAGGTGGGGCAGGGGCGCAGGGCGTCCCTCAGTCGCATGGGTTGGCGCACGAGATACCACTGCTGTAAATACCTGCTGCTGAAAGTCAGTCGTACCGCACTGCGGCATGGGGCATGAGGCGAGGAGAAGGGGCTGAGGCTCGACTGAACCCGTGGCCGAGGCGACTGAAGAAGGACGAGTACGGTCCTGCTCGCCCGTCTGGAGCGTTCCCGTAACACCCATGATGACACCCGTGTCCTGGACCTGCCTGACGCTGCCGCCTTTGCCCCTGCCCCTTCAACAACTTGTCTTCCGACCGCAGAACCCCGACGAGGTGTTCAAGTACATCGAGGCGGCCTCCCGCACCGGCAACCTGAAGGAGGTGGAGCGCGTGACGCGCGAGTCCAGCCACTTCAACCCGGAGAAGGTCAAGGCCTTCCTCATGGAGGCCAAGCTGCCCGACGCGCGGCCGCTCATCAACGTTTGCGACCGCTTCGACATGGTGGAGGACCTCACGCACTACCTGTGGGTGACGGGCCGAAAGGGCGCTGCCGCGTTAGTGACATGCCGTAGTGTCCACCAACACGTACTGTCGGCGCCTTGCTGGTGGCGTGTGTTTCCTCCCCTTGTTGGATGCCTGTCTCCATCCACAACCTGACGACCCGTATCCTTCCCCTCCCGGCTGCCTAAACCCCATACACCGCAGCTTTGCCAACAACATGCTGCGCTACATCGAGGGCTACGTGCAGAAGGTGTCCCCCGCCAAGGCGCCCGCGGTGGTGGGCGCGCTGCTGGACTGCGAGGCGCCCGACGAGTTCATCAACAACCTCATCCTGTCGGTGCGCTCGCTGCTGCCGGTGGACGGCCTGGTGGACGCGGTGGAGCGGCGCAACCGGCTCAAGCTGCTGACGCCCTTCCTGGAGCACCTCATCAGCGAGGGCAGCCAGGACCCGCACGTGCACAACGCGCTGGGTGAGCGAGCGAGCGTGCGAGCGTGCAAGGGGAAGCGGATGGATAGCGGGCTGGCATGGTTGTTCCAGGAGGGAGAGGCAAATCGGTGTGTGTTGGGGTCGACAGCTTGGGAGGCGGAATAGCAGCAATGGTGGGCGGATGTGAGAGTGCTTAAGAGCTTGCTAGCGGCCCTTGACCACCATCCTGAGTCCGCACGGTTTCCTTACCTTCGTTTTCCCGCGCAGGCAAGATCATCATCGACACCAACAACAACCCCGAGCACTTCCTCACCACCAACCCCTACTACGACTCGCTGGTGGTCGGCAAGTGAGTGCACTGCGACGGCATCGGCTGCTAGGCATGCACTGGCAATCGAGGTGGCGCGAATCAGCACTGTCAGCATCTCTAGCTGCCCATCACCTCAGCCATCAAGCCGTTGCCATGATCCCCCTTTTGCCTGCAACTCACAGCCTGGCCATGGTTGTGACGTCGATAGAGCGCAGTCGCCCTCACCTCACCTCACCTCTCTTCCACTCCTGTTGTCACTCCTGCTGCCGCCAGGTACGCTGAGAAGCGCGACCCCAACCTGGCCGTCATCGCCTACAAGCGCGGCCAGTGCGACGACGCGCTGATCGAGTGCACCAGCAAGAACGCGCTGTTCAAGCCGCAGGCCAGGTGCGCGCCGGCTGCCGTGTACCACACGCTGCAGGGCCATCCACACAAGCAGCACCTGCAAATACGCCCAACATTTGCCTGGCTCTGCATATCGTGAGCAAGCACGGTGCTCGCCTGGTTAACCCTGTACTTGTCCCTCTTCGACATCCACCCCAGGTACATCGTGGAGCGCGCCGACCCCGCGCTGTGGCACAAGGTGCTGGACGAGGAAAACCCGCACCGCGCCTCGCTCATCGAGCAGGTGGTGGGCACCGCGCTGCCGGAGAGCCGCAACCCCGAGCAGGTGCGCGGGGAGGGTGCTGGGCAACTGAGCGGCAAAGGAGGGAACCGCGTGGAGCGCGATGGGTGGTGGAGGCGGTGGAAATGGGATGCTGGCCATTTTGCTGGCGGGGTCGGGGTGATCCGAGCGTGTCACCCTGGTGTCACCAAAGGCAATGTGACGAGCCTGCACTACAGCGACCGCCCAATACACATTTACCCTGGCTGGAGGGAGGTGACCAACTCCAAGGAGCTGGTCAACCTCCTCAACACCCAATGAAGGTGTTGCAGAGGCTCACCAGCTCCTTAGCGTGTTGTGGAAGTTCGCTAGCTCCTTGGCGTTGGTCTCCACCCTCCAGCCAGGGGGAATGTGTGTTGGGCGGTCGCTGTAGTGCAGGCTCGTCATGGCCTTTGGGGTCCAGGGTGACACCCTTAGGGGTGATAGCAGTGAGTAGCGTGTGGCGTGAAAGGGGCTTGGCTAACAGGCATAGCGCCCGGCACGGAAAACTTCCAGGCGTTTGCGCCCACTCCGGCCACGACTGCCCTGAACAGTATTCCTCCTAAATGCTGCCTCCCCTCCCGTGTCCTCCCGCCCCCCAGGTCAGCGTGACGGTCAAGTCCTTCATGGCGCGCGGCCTGCAGGCGGAGCTGATCGAGCTGCTGGAGAAGATCGTGCTGCAGAACAGCGCCTTCTCCAACAACGCCAACCTGCAGAACCTGCTCATCCTCACAGCCATCAAGTCCGACAAGACGCGCGTCAAGGTACGCGGCGGCGGGGCGCACAGTAGCAGCGTATTCGCGCACATAGCGGCAGAAGTTGAAACGTTGACAAGGTCCTGGGCTGGGGCTGGGGCCGCTTGATTTGGGAGCATTTGTCCCTTGGCGTATATGCACGCTTCGGTCTGTATAACATTATTGCTTACCGAACCGCCCCCGCTGACCCCAGGGCTACATCTACCGGCTGGACAACTTCGACGGCCCGGCCGTGGCGGAGAAGGCCATCGAGCACGGGCTGGCGGAGGAGGCGTTCGAGATCTACAAGAAGTTCAACAAGCGCGTGGAGGCAATCAAGGTGCGCGCCCAATAGTGCACGGGTGTTAGCATTTGCTCCATGTACCGCTGCCGGCTTTACACTTGTGCCAGCCTGCCGTATTGCCGTACTTGTTTCTGCTGTCCAGTCTCTGCTCCATGCTTCGCGTGCCCGCTCCCTGATATCCGTTATACACAACACCCCTCCTCCTTACCCATGACCTCACCACCGGCTCTCCGCTCCCGCTGCACAGGTGCTGCTGGACCAGCTGAAGGACCTGACCCGCGCCTCCGAGTGGGCGTCCAAGTGCGACGAGGCGCCGGTGTGGAGCGAGCTGGCGCACGCGCAGCTGGAGGCGGGCCAGGTGGCGGAGGCCATCGGCTCCTACCTCAAGGCCGCAGACAGCACCAAGTGAGCACGGTTGGGCGAGCGGCCGGGCGGGGGGGCTCTAACCTTAGGTATCGAGGGCCATGCACTGACCCTGGCAACCCCCTGGCGGAGTTGGAGTCCACGTGGGTCTGGCGGCTGCGATTGGCAGCAGCAGTAGCGAACTTCAGCGCACGCGCGTGTGCAGTGCTCGTCCGTTGCCACCATGCATCGCGGTGTTGGTTGCCGTCGCCGCTGAGCGTGCGCCCCCCTCTCCCGCCTCCTCCCGCTGCCAGGTACATCGCGGTCACGGAGGCGGCCAAGGGCACGGGCTGCTACGATGACCTGGTCAAGTACCTGCTCATGGTGCGCAAGAAGGTCAAGGAGGCCAAGGTGAGGGGAAGATGGGGCCAGGGGGGGGGGGCACGGCAAACAGGCAGAGGCTAGAAACCCGCTGTGCTAGCAGCTGCAGCTCTTCTGCACAGTACCCCACCGCTGGACCAGAGAGCAGCACACGTTCACGCGGCACATTGCGGCACTCATGATACCTCGGCTCCTCTCTGCCCCTTGCAACGCAACTCCCACCAATGCCCCCATGCACCCAGCATTTGCCTGCAACCCCGTTTCCCTGCCCCTAACACACACACCCCTCCTTTTTCCCAGGTCGACACGGAGCTGGTGTACGCGTACGCCAAGACGCAGAACATGGCGGCGCTGGAGGAGTTCATCAGCGCCACGCACCAGGCCAACCTGCAGGCGTGCGGCGACCGCTGCTACGAGGAGGGGCTGTACGAGGCGGCGCGCGTGCTGTTCGCGCACCTGCCCAACTACGGCCGCCTGGCCTCCACGCTGGTGCGCCTGCGCCTCTTCCAGCAGGCCGTGGACGCGGCGCGCAAGGCCAACAGCCCCAAGACCTGGAAGGAGGTGCGCAGGGGCCGGTGGACGGGAGGTCCTTGTATTTACCGCACGTGGTCTGCGGGGCAGCTCACCCAGTGTGTACGCTGGAGGTGTTGCCGGTCCCTGGCCTGCGCCTGCATTTCCGGCCCCTGCTTTATACGCCTCATCCCAAGCACACAAGCCGTCTCACCCTCGCTCTCAACCCTCCGACCGCATGCCACCTGGCCCTCCCGCCTTGTCCCTACCCGCACTTTGGTCCTAAATTTCACTACCACCACACCCCACGCCCCATACCCGACAGGTGTGCTACGCGTGCGTGGACGAGAAGGAGTTCCGCCTGGCTCAGCTGTGCGGCCTTGCCATCATCGTCAACGCGGACGAGCTGGAGGAGGTGTCCGAGTTCTACCAGCGCAAGGGCCACTTCGACGAGCTCATCGCGCTCATGGAGAGCGGCATTGGCCTGGAGCGCGCGCACATGGGCATCTTCACGGAGCTGGGCATCCTGTACGCCCGCTACAAGTGGGTGCCGGGTTGTGTTGGGGGGCGTGTGCAGGAGAGGGCGGGGGTTTGGGTCACGGCTGGGCACCCTGTGCACTCTCGGCAAAACGAGTACGCTGGTGTTACGCCGTCGCGATCGTGCTACCCCATTATCAGCCTGGTTAATGGTAATGTAAACTGGACTACTGACCGCTCGTTGACCAGTTTGGTGCTACCTGAACAGCTGACCCTACTCCTGCTCCTGCCTCGGCTCCCGCAGGCCCGAGAAGCTGATGGAGCACCTGAAGCTGTTTGGCAACCGCCTCAACATCCCGCGCCTCATCCGCGTGTGCGACGAGCAGCAGCACTGGAAGGAGCTCACGCTGCTGTACATTGCGTACGACGAGTACGACAACGCCGCGCTGTGCATGATCAACCACTCGCCCGTGGCGTGGGAGCACGTGCAGTTCAAGGACGTGGCCGTCAAGGTAACAGCAGGGGGAACGGGAGGGCGTGGCCGCGAGGGCTCTGCGTGGTAGGCCCTGGCACTGCCGGTCGTGGGGCCGTTAACCGCCCGGGGATGGTGCGGGACTAGCCGGTTGCAGGGTACCGTCCAGCTGTCGTACGTGCGGAGCCCCTGGTACGTCTGCGCAGTACGTGGCTACTCCGACACTGCCCCTTCCTACGACACGACCCTGCGCTTTCCCTTTCCCACGCCCTCACCCCTAACCTCTCTCCCGCGCCCCTGCCATCTCGGCACTCCCTCCTTTCGCCTCCCAGGTGTCCTCCACCGAGACGCACTACCGCGGCCTGGCCTTCTACCTGGACGAGCACCCCGACCTGCTGTGCGACCTGCTGGGCGTGCTGCAGTCGCGGCTGGACCACGGGCGCGTGGTGGACATGATGCGCCGCGCGGGGCAGCTGCCGCTCATCAAGGACTACCTGCTGGGCGTGCAGGTGGGCCGGGAACGCGCGGGCCCTGGTGCTGGCGCAGCACATCCATCGCCCGCTCCTCGGACCAAAACCAGCACAGGTCCAGACGCTGCACTCGCCCCTGTGCCCATAGACAGGCTGTCTCTAGCCCACTACCCACGGTCCTCGCTCGGAAGGGCTGCCCACACTGCGTGTGATCGCCCCCTGCCTCTGCCGCAACCTCACCGTGGTGGTGTCCTCACACACCGCTGCACTCGCTTCATATGTTATTCCCGCCTCTGTCTTAATTCCTATCCCGCAGAAGTCCAACCACGCCGAGGTGAACGAGGCCATCAACGGGCTGCTGATCGAGGAGGAGGACTTCGAGGGCCTCAAGCACTCCATCACCACGTACGACAACTTCGACCAGGTGCGGGGCAGGAGGCGCGCCCTCGGGAGAAGGGGAGTTGGCCGCAGTCCATGCACGAGCGCGCTGCAGCGACAGAACGCCAACTGGGTCACGCGCGCCGCCGCCGTTGCGGGACGTTTCCTGGGCCTTTACGCCGGTCCGTCTCCTCCTTTTCCCCTTGTTGGACCTGTGGCTGGCCCATTTGTTTTTTGCGTGCCCTCGCCGAAGCCCAGCACGTGAAGCCCACACCGCTCCTTCCCAACACCTGATCACCTGAATGAACGTTCTCCCGGCGTACCTGATCCTCCCGTCCTCCGTCACCCGCAGCTGGGTCTGGCTGTGAAGCTCGAGAAGCACGAGCTGATCGAGTTCCGGCGGCTGGCGGCGCAGCTGTACAAGCAGAACGGCAAGTGGCGGCGCGCGGTGGAGCTGGCGCAGGCGGACGGGCTGTTCCGGGACGCCATGGACACAACGGCAGCCAGCGGGGACGCGGAGCTGGCGGAGGAGCTCGTCAGGTGAGTGTGGTGGCTTCGGGCAAGGGGTGAAGCGAGCCGCAGGGGGGTTAAAGGACTGCAAAAGAGTGCCCCTGCTTATCAGCAGCGAGCGAGGTCAGCGCCAGGCACGTGTTGTGTAAGCTACACTAAACTTACTCGGAGTATTCACTTGAAAGTCTGGCCCACTGAAAGGCCGGCCAAGGACGGGCCTGTGAGGGAGGGGGCCGCGCAGGGTTGCCGTGGCACACGTTCTGTGGTCGGGGCGCTGTGCTGGTCGGCGCACGGCAAACCGCACCTGTCAGTTGCCCAACGCACCCACCCGTGCCCTCACGCGCACGCCGCAGGTACTTTATCGAGAAGGGCGAGAAGGAGTGCTTCGCCGCCTGCCTGTACACCTGCTACGACCTGCTGCGGCCAGACCTGGTGCTGGAGATCAGCTGGATGAACGGCCTGGCGGACTACTCCATGCCGTACATGATCCAGGTGGGCAGGGGGGCGGGTGGGATGGACGGCAGGGACTGGCCTCCGTTGGTAACTCAGCACTGGGTGTATGCTCGCACGGAGGGCTCAACGGCCTGGTTTCGCTTGGCTTTCCTTTCAGCCTGCCCGCAAGTGCATTACGGTAGTTTGCTGCACTTCGTCTTCTGCAGCCTTAGACAACCGCCGCAATACCCATCCCTGCATTTCTTGCACGCCGCAGATGCTCAAGGAGTACGTGGGCAAGGTGGACCTGCTCATGAGCGAGCGCAAGGAGCAGCAGAAGGAGAAGGAGCAGGCGCAGCAGGCGCAGCGCAACCAGGAGGCGCAGCGCAACGCCTACGCCACGCTCATGCCGCTGGCGCTGCCCGCGCCAAACATGACCGGGCCGGGCGGGCCTGGGGGCGGCTACGCGGACGCGCACCACGGCCCCGCAGCGGCCGGCTTCACGGGCGGGGCCATGCCGCACGGGGCCGCGGGCTTCGGCGCGGCGCCGGGCATGGGCGGGTACGGCGCGCCCGGGTACGGGCAGTACTAAAGGGTCTCCAGTGCTTGAGCTGCGGCGGGTTTAGGTTAGCGGGTGTGCGGATGAAGAGTTCCTAGTCGCTCTGTGGGTTAAGTGGTGGCTGTCACAGTGCGGGGTTGAGAAGGGTTGGGGATAGGGCAATGGATAGGTGAGCAGGCTGTGTGGGCGTTTGCATCAGTGAAGGTACGTGGCCATGGGCCCCCCGGGAAGTGAATGGAACAGGCTTGGCGAGGTGCCTGGGCGGCGCAAGTGCATGCTACGGTGAAAGGGTGTGTGCCAGTAGGTTCTAGCGATGCATGCTGGCGCGGAGGAGTTGTCGAGTGGCTGTGAGTTACCGCTTGTACATGTGCGGGTGTGCCTGCACACTGGTCGGGTCGCGGGGCCCGCATGGTACTGCATCAAGGCTTGGAGGCATGTGCCGCCAGTGACTAAATAGCGAGGGGAAGAGCGAGGGGTGCATTCAATGTCGTGCTGTGTTGCACCGTCACTAACTAAGACGCTGACAGAGGCTGACGAAGGTGCAGCACGTAGGTGCTGTTGTAACCCCATGCCTATGCATGACCGCAGCCCAGGTGATGTAGCCACGAGTGAAGGAGCCCTGTACCGTTCTACTGCGCGCCCATGGCGCCCACCTGCGCCCACACATGACTACCAGCGTACCAGGGCACCTGCTAGCTTGTTTGTCCGTTGGACCCCATACGTCAGGTATGCTTAGGCCAACCCGGGTCGCCTCATTTCGCCATGCTTGAACACTCGGCAGTGCTTAAGCACAGGTCCGCTTGGTTGGGTCCCTGCTAGGGCCTCCGGCTGCTGATGACAAGTGCGGCTCCAGGGCACGGCGCATGGGGTCACAATTGCAGGATCGGTGCAGGTGGGGTCAGGTGGCTGGGATACTGGGCTAGGGTTTTGAACTGCCCTCTTCCTGTACCAGGGCGTGTGGGCCACCCTGGGCTACCATAACGCCAGGAGGGAGCGTACACCCGCGTACACACCGCTCCCTGCGCCAACGGTATCCATGAGGGGCCCCGGTCCCTGGCTGGCTGTGCAGCATTGTGACGTATCAAGGCGGTCGGTCCCCTGGATGGTGCATGACTTGGTGAAAGCAGCCCCTGCTGCCTCTCGCCCAGGGGAGGGCTCGGAAGTGCAGGGCAAGGCCCGCTCTGCAGGACCTTGTATAGAGGAACAAAAGTTATTAATGTTCATGTTCAGGAGTGGACTACCGATCTACCGTACCCTTGCTGCCCATGGGACATGTGCGCTCATGACAACTCCATGACGTCTCTGGACCTTGTCTTCAAGTATGGCACTTATTGGACACGCACATCACTGTCCGCTCCCCTGCTCGCACTCGGGCCATAAACTGTCTGACTTGGACACACCCGCATACACAGCACCAGCAGCATCAGGATCAGGGGATCTGTTCAGGATTGTCGGCTCCTGGCTTCCACCACCTCACCGTCTTTCGGAAGCACCGCCACACTGCTCAACAGGCACAGCTCATTTCCACAGGATTGTTGCAATTATTGCGCCCACTTGCCCTGCCCCCTACTCTGCAACTGTGCAGCCGGCTACTCCACCAGCTCTATTGAGTTGCCCAGCGTCACCGACTGGAGTAACCACTGCTGCAAGCGCTACTCGTGTCTCCAGCAGCACCAGCAGGAGCTCAACCCCGCGTGTGCCCCCTTTACACGTTGAACGGGAGCTCCACGTGCAGGTACTTGATGCTACTGCCCGACCCGTGCACGTGCCAGAACTCCCCCACGTCGGGCTGCCCGGCCGCGTGCCGCACCCACGACATGTGCCCCAGGGCGTTCAATGCAGCGGTAAACGCCTCAACGGAGCCCCGAAACATCTTATCGGATTGGACACCCTGTGCGTTCACCGCGGCAACCATGCCCGCGGCTTGAATCGCAGCTGCAATGGCCGCGCGGCTCTGCGCCGCAGAGACGCTGGGGTGGTGGGCCAGGAGTCCGGCGTGGTTGTGCTCAATGACAATACCAGGGCCGCTCTCATCGCAAACGAAATCGTCGCGTTGCATCCAATTGACGAAGTCCCTGCAGCTCTCATCGCTCGGACGGTGCCGCGGAATGTGCGGCGTTGAGCGGGTGGCCATGCCGTAATCCATCGCCCAGCTAGGAACAGCGTAATATTGCAACCAGAGCGAGGCCAACAGTGCCCAAGTGTTCCCAAAGCAACCCACGGCTCAACGTGCCCAGGCAAGTAGGTAGGAAGGAGACTTGTCCGCAAACCCTCCGGGACTGGGGAAGCGCAGCGGGAAGCTACCTGGCTACATGCTACATGAATATCGGCTTACGGAATTTTCGATGCTATCTGAATTTCTTTACAACCGTTTGCATGGTCAGCGCACCGCGACCCGCCACCCTGGAGCAAAGCAAGCAGGTCTACCGCCCATTACCCATACCTACTTGCTGCGAGCATGTGGCGAATGGCACCCGCCAAGCCCCCTTCCCGGCTTCCGGCCAGCGCACACGCAATGCACCATCCGCACAATCACCTGCCTCCGTAACGCAAAACCGGTGCCACAATACGAGCCGTAGTGAGCAACAGATTGCTTCCGTTGCCTAGGTACCCCTGCTATGGCTGCTACCTCTGGGCAACCCTACATCTGGAGTAGCCTATCCGCGGACTGTGCGCAACCTGCTCTTACCCGCCAGCCTAAAGACACACCTTTGTTGGCACGCTGTGTTGGTGGCGGTTCCACTGCTGCCTGCTCTTGCTATTGCTGCTGCTCCCCTGGGCTTGCCTCCGCCCAGAGCTCCCGCCCCTGGGCAATCGTCCGCACAATGCTAACCTGCTGGCCCATCGCGTAGCTCGTAGCAATGTGGCTGACAGCCTGAGGAGCAGACCACGGCAGAGGCATACTCCGTGCCCGACCTCAACGTGGGCATTCAAC
>VFQN01002341.1_pt1 | contig 29531 bp, 27 predicted proteins | sample 3512371 | NCBI WGS metagenome assembly VFQN01 (sample SAMN10412370, study PRJNA504923) | tailings metagenome | isolation source: Replicate 2 from Balatoc abandoned mine | place: Philippines: Itogon, Benguet | collected 2017-08-28 | reverse complement strand
GCGGCATGGCGTGGCTGCGCCCCGCCTGCAGATAGATCTCGCGGGCGTGGAGGGCAATCGCCGTTTCGCTTTCGAGCACGACATCTTTCGGCGCCGCGCGCAGACCTTCCCAGACGGGTTCGGCGGCATGGCACATCGAACAACGGGTGGAGACGAGATCGCGCACCGCCGGGAAATGCCCGTTCGAAGCGAAACGCTCTACGGAGGAGGGCAGGCCGGCCTCGGCGCTTTCGCCGGTCAGCACCTTCGGCACGGTGGAAAGCCACATGATGAGGAGGAACAGGAGCGCGGTGACGAGCCAGGTCCAGGTGGGTTTGCCCTTGCGGGCATGGGTCGTGTTGAACCAGTGCCGGATCGTCACGCCCATCAGGAAGACCAGCGCGGCGATGATCCAGTTGAAGGCCGTCGCGAAGGCGAGCGGATAGTGGTTCGACAGCATGAAGAAGATGACGGGCAGCGTGAGGTAGTTGTTGTGCGTGGAGCGCTGCTTGGCGATGACGCCGTATTTCGGATCAGGCGTGCGTCCGGCGATGAGGTCGGCGACGACGACGCGCTGGTTTGGCATGATGATGAAGAACACGTTGGCCGACATGATCGTCGCCGTGAAGGCACCGAGATGGAGGAAGGCGGCCCGGCCGGTGAAGACCTGCGTGTAACCCCAGGCCATGGCGACGAGGATGCCGTAGAGAACGAGCATCAGACCCCAGGTGTTCCTGCCGAGCGGGGACTTGCAGAGAAGGTCGTAGAGGATCCAGCCGAGCGCCAGCGAGGCGAGCGAGATGAGGATGGCGACCGGCGTCGAGACGTCGAGCACCGAGCGATCGACGAGGAAGAGGTCGGCGCCGCCGTAGTAGACCAGACAGAGCAACGCGAAACCGGAAAGCCAGGTCGCGTAGCTTTCCCATTTGAACCAGGTGAGGTGCTCGGGCATCTGGGCCGGTGCGACCAGATATTTCTGGATGTGATAGAAGCCGCCGCCGTGCACCTGCCATTCCTCGCCATAGGCGCCGGCCGGCAGATGCGGCCGCTTCACGAGGCCGAGATCGAGCGCGATGAAGTAGAAGGACGAACCGATCCAGGCGATGGCGGTGATGACATGCAGCCAGCGGACCGCGAAGGTCAGCCATTCCCAGGCGATGGCGTATTCATACATCGGTGCGCTCCCTCATCGTCGTTTTGCAAGGCGCACATTGCGCAAGAATCGCGGGCGGGGAAAGGGGGCGGCCTACCGGCGGTTTCCATGCCCGTCCCGAGCCGGGTTCCAGGGGGTAGTGCTCACACCGCCGCCGGCATCGTCGCCAGGATCCAGTCGCGGAAGGCGCGAATCTTCAGGATGTTGCGGCGGTTTTCCGGATAGGCGAGCCAATAGTCGCGGCCGTCGTTGCAGGTCAGCGTGAAGGGTTGATAGAGCTGGCCGGCGGCGACCTCCGCCCGGAAGTGGCCGGGATTGAGGATTGCGACGCCCTGGCCGGCCATCGCCACCTGCGCGTCGATCGTCTGCACGCCGAGCTCGTTCGGGGGGAACCGTTCGAGGCCCGGGTTGTCGATGCCGGCCGCGGAAAACCAGGTGCGCCACCAGATGTCCAGCGGGCTGATGATCGGTAGCTTCAGAAGGTCGGCCGGCTCATTTACGCCGCCGATCGTTTCGGCCAGTGCCGGGCTCAGCATGGGGGCGAAGTCCATGCGCATGACGCGGTGGCAGGTGAGGCCCGGCCAGTCGCCCTTGCCCCAGCGGATCGAGACATCCGCCTCTTCCCGGGCAAAGTCGATCAGGTCCTGTGACGTGGAAAGCCGGACGGCGATGGTCGGATGCTTGAGCTGGAAGTCGCCGAGCGTGCGGCTCAGCCATTGCGTGGCGAAGGTGGGCGTCGAGTGGATGTGCAGCTTCTGCTCGGCCGCGCCGCGCAGGTCCGCCACCGCTTCGGCGAGTTTCGTCAGCCCCTCGGCTACCTTCGGCGCCAGTCGCTCGCCGGCCTCGCTCAGGATGACCTGCCTTGGCTGGCGCAGGAACAGCGTCTCGCCGAGCGTCTCCTCCAGGAGCTTGATCTGGTAGCTGACCGCGGTCTGCGTCATGCCCAGTTCGTCGCCGGCGCGGGTGAAGCTGGCATGCCGGGCGGCCGCCTCGAAGACGCGGAGCGCATTGAGCGGGAAGTTGCGCGACATCTTCAAGGCTGAGTTCTCTTTATGGGTGCAGACGAAGCTTCGATTGGAATTCCATCATTTTTGCGCGCATCCTGCAAGCAATGGATTGGAATTTACGAGGTTTTACCATGACATGCATCGTCAACGAGGCCCCGGTGGCACATCTGCCGTTTCGCAAGGAAGGCCTTTGGCATAAGCTCTCCCGTGTCTTTCATTGGCGGCAGCGCAGACGCCGCCCCCGCCTCGATCCGTGCGAGCTTTCCGACTACATGAAGCGCGATCTCGGTTTTCTCGACGGTCGTGGCTAGTCCGCCGTGGGTGCGCTGTCTCTGTGCCGCCATGCGGCAAAGGCAAGCAGCACTTCCGAAGTGGTCATGGCGGCGATGACCTCCGGGCGCTTGTCGTCCACTGCCGTGCCGCCGATCGGCAGAACCAGCCGGTCGGCCGCGCCGCGGTCGATGCCCTGTCGTTCCAGATGGTGCAGGAGGGAGGTGCGCTTCGACTTCGATCCGACCATGCCGACATAGGCAAGGTCGGTGCGGGCAAGCGCTTCCTGCCCGATTAGGAAATCCAGCGCATGGTCATGGGTGACGATGACGATGGCCGAACCCGGCGGAATATCGGCGACAAGCGCTTCCGGCAGGGCGGCGAGGCGATGGTGCACCTCGGAGGTGAGCTGGTCGAGCTCGCTCTGGCGTGCCTCCACGACGAAGACGTTGAGCGGCAGCATGGTCAGTGCATCCGACAGTGCCCGGCCGACGTGACCGGCACCGAAGATCCAGACCTGCGGCTTCCGCCGCTCCTCTTCCGCAAGGCGCGCGTCGAGGGTCCGGCGGGCCGCCTCGTCGGCGATGGTGAAGGCGAGTTCGACACGCCCGCCGCAACACTGGCCGATCTCGGGCCCGAGCGGGATATCGAGTCTAGCCTCACCGCCGGCACCCGCCAGCATCTTGCGGGCATTCTCGATCGCGTCATATTCAAGCTGGCCACCGCCGACTGTGCCGTGAATTTCGGTCGGCGCCACCAGCATGAACGTGCCTTCGTCGCGTGGGGTCGACCCGATCGCCGCCGTGATCTCGACGATGACGATGCGGTGCTCCCGGGCGAGAAAGCCCTCCAGACTGTCCTGCAGAAAGTTCATGTCATCCTTCTTCGACGGCCCTTGGCCGTCCGATGGCCGATGCACGCGTTTCGGGCGTGTGTGGCCTCTGGCGGAGCAAGGCGCTCCGCCGCCGGGGATATGCGGGCATAGCGGGTGCCCAGCATGTCCGTTTCTATTGGGCGGTCCAGCCGCCATCCACTGATATATGGGTGCCGTTGATCGATTTTGCCGCATCGGAGGCGAGGAAGAGCGCGATGGCCGCGACTTCGTCGACCCCGACGAATTCCTTGGTCGGCTGGAACTTCAACATGACATCGGACTTCACCTGGGCTTCGCTGATGCCGCGGGCCTTGGCCGTGTCGGGGATCTGCTTTTCGACGAGCGGTGTCAGCACATAGCCGGGGCAGATGGCGTTGACGGTGATGCGGTTCTCGGCGACTTCCAGCGCGACGGTCTTCGTCAGGCCCATGATGCCGTGTTTGGCCGCCACATAGGCGGATTTGAAGGGCGAGGCGACGAGGCCGTGCGCCGAGGCGACATTGATGACGCGGCCCCAGCCCTTGCGCTTCATGTGCGGAATGGCGGCGCGGATCGTGTGGAAGGAGCTGGAAAGGTTGATCGCGATGATCTGGTCCCATTTCTCCACCGGAAAATCCTCGATCTTCTCGACGTGCTGGATGCCGGCATTGTTGACGAGGACATCGACGCCGTCGAACTCTTCCACGGCCGTCTGGATGAGGTCGGAGATCTCGTGCGGCTTCGTCATGTCGGCGGGGTGGTAGAGCACGCGCCCCTTGCCGAGGTCGTCGAGCTTTGCGCGGGTTGCCTCGATCTCGTCCTTTGCGCCGAAACCGTTGATGACGACATTGGCGCCGCTTTCGGCGAAGGCGGTGGCAATGGCAAGGCCGATGCCGCTGGTGGAGCCCGTTACGACGACGCTTTTCATGCTTGCTGTCTCCCGATCATGCTGCGTTGCGGTAGCCTACGCCTAAAACTCGCGCGATGACAATTGCGTTTTCCGCGCGGTACAGTCCCGCTGAAAGCAGAACATGACTTGCGTTTTGTTTTCCTTTGACATTCGTTTTAGTATCGTATTGAAGATTCCGAAGGGTCTGGGAGCGACCCGCAGCTGGGAGGAAATGATGGGCGGATATGTTCTCGCGATCGATCAGGGCACGACATCGAGCCGGGCGATCGTCTTCGACGGTAGCCAGAAGGTCGTCGGTTCCGGCCAGAAGGAATTCACGCAGCACTTTCCGCAATCCGGCTGGGTCGAGCATGATCCGGAGGAAATCTGGGACAGCGTCGTCTGGTCCGTCAAGGCCGCGTTGAAGAAGGCGGGCCTTGCCGCTTCCGATATTTCCGCCATCGGCATCACCAACCAGCGCGAGACTGTCGTCGTGTGGGAGCGCGAGAGCGGCAAGCCGATCCACAACGCCATCGTCTGGCAGGACCGCCGCACCGCCTCCTATTGCGAGAAACTGAAGAAGCAGGATCTCGAAAAGACCTTCACCCGGAAGACGGGCCTGCTGCTCGACCCCTATTTTTCCGGCACGAAGCTTTCCTGGATGCTCTCCAACGTGAAGGGCGCGCGGGCGCGGGGCGCCAAGGGCGATCTCTGCTTCGGCACGATCGACACGTTCCTGATCTGGCGGCTGACCGGCGGCAAGTCCCATGTCACCGACGCCACCAATGCCAGCCGTACGCTGATGTACAACATCGGCACGAACGCCTGGGACGAGGAGTTGCTCGACATCCTGCGCGTGCCCAAGGCCATGCTGCCCGACGTGCTGGACTGCGCCGCCGATTTCGGCGTGACGGAGAAGAGCCTGTTCGGCGCGGAAATCCCGATCCTCGGCGTTGCCGGCGATCAGCAGGCGGCCACCATCGGCCAGGCCTGCTTCGAGCCGGGCATGATGAAGTCGACCTATGGTACCGGATGCTTCGCGCTGCTCAACACCGGCACGGACATGGTGCGCTCGAAAAACCGCCTGCTCACCACCATCGCCTACCGGCTCGACGGCGAAACGACCTATGCGCTGGAAGGCTCGATCTTCATCGCCGGTGCGGCCGTGCAATGGCTGCGCGACGGGCTGAAGGTCATCAAGGCCGCGTCCGACACCGGTGAGCTTGCCGCCAAGGCCGATCCGACGCAGAACGTCTATCTCGTGCCCGCCTTTACCGGCCTCGGCGCGCCGCACTGGGATCCGGATGCCCGCGCTGCCATCTACGGCATGACGCGCAACACGGGGCCGGCGGAATTCGCCCGCGCCGCGCTCGAGGCCGTCTGCTACCAGACGCGCGACCTGCTCGACGCCATGCACAAGGACTGGAAGGCGAACGGCAAGGAAACGGTGCTGCGCGTCGATGGCGGCATGGTCGCATCCGACTGGACCATGCAGCGCCTCGCCGACATCCTCGATGCTCCCGTCGATCGCCCGACCATCCTGGAGACCACGGCCCTCGGCGCCGCGTGGCTCGCCGGCCAGCGCGCGGGCGTGTGGCCGGACCGCAAGGGGTTCGCCAAGTCCTGGGCGCGGGATACGCGTTTCGAGCCTCAAATGGACGAGAAGACCCGTGCGGTGAAGATCAAGGGCTGGAAGGATGCGGTTCGGCGAACGCTGAGCGACAGGTAGGCATTCCTGCCGAAGCTGGCATGCTCTCGATACGGGCGGCCTTTCGGTGCGGCGCCTCCAGATGCTATGGCCATGGCATGCAACTATCCTCTCCCACCGTCGAAGGCCGATCCTGCGGTTCGTGCACGCTCTGTTGTCGTTTGCCCGAGATCGACCTGTTCGACAAACCGGCCAACGCCTGGTGCACGCATTGCGTCGAAGGGGCGGGCTGTTCCATCTATGCCGACCGCCCCTCGGTCTGCCGGGACTTTCTCTGTCTCTGGATGGTCGACGAAACGCTTGGGGACGAGTGGGAGCCAGCCCGCGCGCGCATGATGATCTATCGGCAGGGGCCGCAGATGACGGTCCTCGTCGATGTGGATCACCCGGACATCTGGCGAAGCGAACCCTACCACACGCAATTGCGTCAATGGGCGCGTGAGGCCGAGCGCTCGGGCGGCTATGTCATCGTCTTCTGGCGCGACGACGTGTTCAAGATCTGATCGGCAGCCGCGTCCGGTTGTTCGCCCTTGGTGACGGCGCGCTATGGCCTTTGGGTCGGGCGCCCGAAGACGGCGGTTTTCCCGGGTGCGGGGGCGGCCTGACGGATTGGAGGCGGTGACGGCTCCTGCCTGCATGCCGCCGGCCCGGGCAGGCGATAATGCGTGTGCGGCACGAAGAGAAGATCGTGCTCCGCGACGATCGCGACCATGCCGTGCGGCAGCGCGAGCGTCGGCAGGTGGTCGTGCATGAAACGATGAAACTCGACGGCGATCAGCGCGTTGAAAACCACCTCTGCATAGGCCACCGGGTCACTCGTCGCCGTTCTCCCGCCCGAGGCCGTGACGCCAGTCGAAAATCCATAGTGGTAGTGATCGCCGCGCGGGATGGCTGCCGCCAGCGCCAGCACATCGTGCATGCCGTCGATCGGAGCGGATTCGAGCGTGTCGAAGGCGCCCTGCCAGGCGCTGCCGACGGCATTGCATTCGCTTGTGATCTCGGCATCGGATTTCGCCAGGAAATCGTAGACCCCGCGATTGTAGAGGCTGATCTCGATGCCCTGGTTGAAACGCTTCGCCGCGTCGACGGCGCGTTCATGCGCCGAGAGATCGAAACCGAGACCGCTGAAGGTTTCGGGCATTCCCGGCTGGTGGCCGGCATGGCGGAAGGCGGCATGCGTCGCCCGCTGGATCTCGCCGGCCTCGTCGCTGATGCGAAGGGTGAAGACGGGATCGAAATTCCGGGTGGGCAGGTCCTTCAGGAGTACGGTCAGCTGGTCCTTGCCGTTTGCAAAGGCACGGCGATCCACGATCTCTCTGGTGAGGGAGAAAATCCCGGATTTCCAAGCGCGGAACTCATCGATGAGCCTTGCGCGTTCGTTCTCCGCCACCATGGAAAGGGTCTCCGTTTCGACCTCTCCTAGCATTTGTGAATTAAGATATTCCCGGCCCGATTGCGCAAATTTGACGGAACCGGCGCGCGAGACCGGCATTGCCGGTCCGTTTCTTGCCGATGGTCAAAAATATTCCGGTGCGCCCTGTCGGCGGAGCAGCTACTCCTACGTCTATCAACCAATGGGAGATCACCATGCTGTATGCCGTTCTTTGTTACGATGCCGAAAGTGAAGTCAACGCCTGGTCGAAGGAACTCGACGCGCAGGTCATGGCCGATCTCGGTGCGGTCAACCAGCGGTATGCCGAGGCCGGCAAGCTCGGTCCCGTCGCGCGGCTGATGCCGACGACGGCGGCCGTCACCGTGCGCAAGGGCGCGACGGACGATATCGTCATGGACGGCCCCTTTGCCGAAACCAAGGAGCAGTTCCTCGGCTTCTTCGTGCTCGACGTGGAGACGCTGGAGGAGGCAATCACCTTCGCCCGCGAGCTTTCCGCGGTCAATCCGGCGAACGGCACCTATGAGGTCCGGCCGTTGCAGTATTTCAATCCGGGAGTACCCATCACATGACAGAGCTTGCCTGGATCGATCTGGCGCTGACCTCGGCACGGCCGCAGGCCATGGGAGCGCTGTTGCGCTATTTCCGTGACCTCGACATGGCGGAGGAGGCCTATCAGGAGGCGTGTCTTCGCGCGCTGAAGACCTGGCCCGACAAGGGCCCGCCGCGCGATCCGGCTGCCTGGCTCATCTTCGTCGGCCGCAACAGCGGTATCGATCAGGTGCGCAAGCGTGCCAAACACCAGCCGCTGCCGCCCGAGGAGGTGCTGTCCGATCTGGAGGATACGGAAAGCGATCTCGCGGACCGGCTGGACGGTGCGCATTACCGCGACGACATTCTCCGCCTGCTCTTCGTCTGCTGCCACAAGGACCTGCCGGCGACGCAGCAGATCGCGCTGGCGCTGCGCATCGTCTCGGGCCTGTCCGTCCGGCAGATCGCCCGTGCGTTCCTCGTCTCGGAGGCGGCGATGGAGCAGCGCATCACCCGCGCGAAGGCAAAGGTGGGGGCCGCCGGTATTCCCTTCGAGACGCCGGATGCGGTGGCGCGGGCCGAGCGGCTCGGCCTTGTCGCCGCGATGATCTATCTCGTCTTCAACGAGGGCTATTCGGCCGGCGCGCCGGACAAGGCGGACACGCCCTTCTGCGCCGAGGCGATCCGGCTGGCACGCCTGCTCCTGAAGCTCTTTCCCACCGAACCGGAGATCATGGGCCTGACGGCGCTGCTCCTGCTCCAGCACTCGCGGCTTGCGGCCCGTTTCGACGGGGACGGGCAGATCGTCCTGCTGGAGGACCAGGACCGCGCGCTGTGGGACCGGGGCCTGATCGACGAGGCGCTGGTGCTGATCGACAAGGCGATCCGCCACCGGGCACCCGGTGCCTTGCAGATCCAGGCGGCGATCGCTGCGTTGCATGCCCGTGCGAAGACGGCCGGTGAGACGGACTGGTTCGAGATCGACCTGCTCTATCAGACGCTGGAGCGCCTGCAGCCTTCGCCGGTGGTGCGGCTCAACCGCGCCGTCGCCGTTTCCAAGCGGGAAGGGCCGGAGGCGGCGCTGGCGCTGATCGAGCCGCTTGCCGAAAAACTGAACGGCTACTTCTATTTCCACGGCCTGCGCGGCGGCCTTCTGAAACAGCTCGGCCGTTATGGCGAAGCGCATGAGGCCTTCGACCGCGCCATCGCGCTCGCCACCTCCTCGGCCGAGGCCGCCCATATCCGCCAGCATCTCGACAGCATGCAGCGGGAAAGGGCCGCGGCCGAAAAATAATCCGCTTTCGATGTCGGATTGGTCGCCTGACAGGCGTCCTTGAGACGAACCAGAGAACATACCCAACGAGGAGACAGACATGACCGACGTCGAGATCAAGCCCGCCAACAACCGCGAACTGGTGCTCACCCGCGTTTTGAACGCCACACCCGCGCAGCTCTTCAAGGCCTGGACGACGCCGGAGCTGATGAAGGAGTGGTTCGCGCCAAAACCCTACGAGACGCCGGTCATCGAGATCGAGCCGCGCGACGGCGGCAAGTTCCGCACGGTGATGACCGGCCCGGACGGCTTCCATATGGACAGCACCGGCATCTTCCTGAAGGTGGAGAAGGACAGGCGCATCATTACGACCGACGCCTTCGGCCCCGACTGGAAGCCCACCGAAAAGGCCTTCTTCAGCGCCGAGATCCTGTTCGACGACGCCGGCGACGGCAAGACCCGCTACACCGCGATCGCCCGTCACTGGTCCGTCGAGGATTGCGAGATGCACGAGAAGATGGGTTTCCACGAGGGTTGGGGCCAGGTGGCGACGCAGCTGGAGGCGGTCGCCGCGCGGCTCTGACAGATGTGCGGGGACGGGCGCGCTGCATCCGTCCTCTTCATCTTCGTGAACACACTGTTTCCCGAACGGCCCTTTCAAGCCGCTTGCGCCGGCCATATCTCTTGGCAAATCCCTCTTGCTTGGAGCATCCCATGGAACTTGGCCTCTATACATTTGCCGACGTCGATCCGAATGCTGCCGACAAGGGGCGGGAAGGGGAGCGGCGGCTGAAGCATCTCCTGGAAGAGATCGAGCTTGCCGACCAGGTCGGGCTCGACGTCTTCGGGCTCGGCGAACACCACCGGGCGGACTACGCCGCCTCCGCGCCGGCCGTCGTTCTGGCCGCCGCGGCCGCGCGGACCAAGAGCATCCGGCTGACGAGCGCGGTGACGGTGCTCTCCTCGGATGATCCGGTGCGCGTCTTCCAGCAGTTCTCGACGGTCGACCTCATCTCCGGCGGTCGGGCGGAGATCATGGCGGGACGGGGCTCCTTCGTCGAATCCTTCCCGCTCTTCGGCTATGCGCTCGATGACTATGACCGGCTCTTCGAGGAGAAGCTGGACCTGCTTTTGGCGCTCAACGAGAGCGAAACGGTGTCGTGGAACGGGACGATGCGTCCGCCCTTGCCGGGGCTCGGCGTCTATCCGCGCCCCGTGCATGGCCGCATGCCGGTCTGGATCGCCGTCGGTGGCACGCCGCAATCGGTGGCCCGGGCGGGGGCCTATGGGTTGCCACTGGCGCTTGCCATTATCGGCGGTACGCCGTCACGCTATGCACCGCTTTTCGATCTTTACCGCGAGGCTGCCCGCCGTGCGGGTCAGGATGCGGGCAAGCTGAAGACCAGCATCAACGTGCACGGCTTCATCGCCGACACGACAGCCGCTGCGGCCGACACCTTCTACGGTCCGCAGGCCGAGGTGATGAACCGCATCGGCCGCGAGCGCGGCTGGGGGCCGACGAGCCGGGCGCAATTCGACCAGTCGACCGGGCCGGCCGGCCATCTCTTCCTCGGCGATCCCGAGACGGTGGCAAAGAAGATCGCCGATCACCACCGGATCTTCCGCAACGACCGGTTCCTGCTGCAGATGGCGATCGGCCCGATGCCGCATGACGCGGTGCTGCGCGGCATCGAGCTCTACGGCACGAAGGTCGCCCCGCTGGTGCGCGAGATGCTGGCGGATGCAGCAAAGGATGCCGTCGCCGCTTCTGCCTGACAGCGGCGCGCGGGCGTGATAAGAGGCCCGCGAAAGAGAGATGCGATGACCCTGGAAAACGACGAAGACCTTAACGGCCTGAAGGCCATCGGCCGGATCTGCGCCAATGTGCTGCAGCACATGTCGACGGCCATTCAGCCGGGCATGACGACGGCCGAACTCGATCTGATCGGCCGGCGCATGCTGGAGGCGGCGGGCGCGCGTTCGGCGCCGGAAAGCTGCTATGCCTTTCCGGGCGCGACCTGCATCAGCGTCAATGAAGAGGTGGCGCACGGTATTCCGGGCGACCGGGTGATCCGCGACGGCGATCTCGTCAATATCGACGTTTCCGCCGCGCTCGACGGCTATTTCGCCGATACCGGTGCGTCCTTTACCGTGGGGCGGTCGACGCCGGCCGTCGAGCGCCTCTGCCGTGATGGCAAGCGGGCGCTCTGGGTCGGGCTGAAGTCGGTGAAGGCCGGCCGGCCGCTTGCTGAGGTCGGCAATGCCATCGGCGAATTCGCCCGCAAGAACCGCTACACGCTGATCGCCAATCTCGCCAGCCACGGTGTCGGCCGCTCGCTGCACGAGGAGCCGACGGAAATCGCCACCTGGCCGGACCCGCAGGAAAAGCGCCGCATGACGGAAGGTCTCGTCTTCACCGTCGAGCCGTTCCTCTCGCTGGGCGCCAACTGGGCGGAGGGCGGCAGCAACGACGAATGGACGCTCTACAGCGAGCCGAGCGCACCGACGGTGCAGTTCGAGCACACCGTCGTTGCCACCCGCAACGGGCCGCTCGTGGTGACGCTGCCGGGTTGATCCGGGGATCAAAGGCCGTCTTTTGCCGGCCTTGTCGCTGCAACAGGCGGCCTTGGCCGCGTGCATCCCACCGACACACTGCCGACCGGGTGCGTGCAGGAATTGGCTGGCAGCAAGGGACATTTTCCTCGCCGGCAAGCTGGCTGCGTCGGCGGAATGCCGTCTTCGGCGCCGCCGTTCCCGGTGGAGCGCCTTCCATTAAATCTCGGTAATCCGGGCGCTTGGCGATTGTTGCGATGCGTAAACTCCTCTAGGTTCTGCGCGAACCGGCGGCACTGCCGCCCCATGCAAACGAGAGTTTCGCACCTTGTTCCATTCCTTCTTCCCGCAGCCGAAGCTGTTCTTTTCCTCCCTCGTCGTCTGGACGCTGCTTTCGATTGCGGTCTGGTACACGGTCGGTGCCGATTTCGGTGCGGTGTTTGGACTTCCACCATGGCCTGCGGGTGTTGACCAGCCTGTCGGGGTCGGTTTTTTTGTCACACCAGATAGCATATGGTTTGACATATATTTTGTGATCTGTGCCGGTATTTTTGGTGCCTTTTGGCACGGCAGAGCGAAGGATCACCCTTGGGTGACTTGGTCAATCTGGGGGTCGGTGTTTATCATTTTCTCGACTTACTTTAGTGTGCAAGTTTCTGTCGCGCTCAATGTTTGGCGCCGTCCCTTCGGAGATTTGCTTCAACGTGCATTAAGCGGTCCCGGCAAAGCTACCGCGCAAGAGTTTTACGATCTGATGCTGATTTTCTGCGAGATCGCTTTCATTGCGGTCTTCGTCTATGTGATCACGCGGTTCTTCGTCAGTCATTATGTTTTCCGATGGCGCACCGCGATGAATAACTACTACATGTCGGTTTGGGACAGGGTTCGCCACATCGAAGGTGCCTCGCAACGTGTCCAAGAAGATACAATGCGTTTCGCATCTATCACCGAAGGATTGGGCGTGAACCTGATCGATGCGGTGATGACGCTTATCGCCTTTCTTCCCGTTCTATTTGCCTTGTCGGTTCATATGGGGCCGTTGCCTATAATCGGCGAGGTTCCGCATGCTCTGTTCTGGGCTGCGCTGTTTTGGTCGGCTTTTGGTACATTCCTTCTGGCATTTGTAGGTATAAAATTGCCGGGGCTGGAGTTTCGCAATCAGCGTGTCGAAGCGGCTTATCGTAAAGAATTGGTCTATGGCGAAGACGACGAGGCCCGCGCTCAGCCGCCAACGGTGCGCGAGCTTTTTGACAATGTCCGGGCAAACTACTTTCGTTTATACTTCCATTATCTTTACTTCAATGTTGCTCGTTCGTTCTATTTGCAAGCCGACAATCTGTTTGTCTATTTTATTCTTGTGCCTACAATCGTTGCGGCCAAGATCACCTACGGTATCATGCAGCAAATCCTAACTGCGTTCGGATCGGTAGCCGGATCTTTCCAATATCTGGTGAACTCCTGGTCAACGATTATTGAACTTCAGTCGATTCACAAACGTCTGAAGGCCTTCGAAGCGGCGATCGATGGGCAGGAGCTGCCGAGCATTGACCGGCAGTTCATTGACGTCGGCGGCAATGAGGAGCTGGCGAAGTAAGATCGACGATCAGAGGGCGGCTCCGGCCGCCTTCTTCTCGTTTGCGAGAATGTCCATCGCCTCAACATAGCTGACGCAGGCGACGTCCTGTTTGCCGCAGGTCTCCGTCAGGAAACGGTCGAGCGCGCGCCAGTAGGCGCCGGCATTCATCTCCACGAAATGGAAGCCGAGCTGGAGGGGGATGCGCCCGCCGTCATATTGCTTCGTGAAGGCGTCGCGGTAGGCCTGAAGCGTGCTTTCCTCGAAGGCGGCGCTCTTTTCCGGCGCTTCCTTGCCCTTGGAATGGCGGACATAGAGATTGTAGTCCATGGCGATGACGGGGCGCCGTGCTGCGCCTTCCGGCACGAGGGGCAGGGCGAAACGGGCGATCGCGCCGCTAGCGACCGGCATGGCAGGCCCCTTCGAGACGAGGCTGGCATCGTAGGTGAAGCCATGTGCCTCCAGCGCCTTGACCAGTCCGCTGCCGGCCGAAAGATAGGGCGCGCGAAAGCCCTTGATGTCCTTCGTGACGAAACGCTGCCAGTCCGCCGGCTCCCGTTCGCCGACGCCAGCATTCTGCCAGGCATTCTTCAGCGCCTCATGGAAGAAGGTGAATTCGCTTTTCCAGTCCTCCGTGCTCCACTTGCCGCCGTCGAAATGGCCGCAGGCGTGGCTGCCGATATCGTGGCCCTCGAGCTTTGCCAGCCAGATCTCGCCGAGGCGCAGGATCGTCTCCTCCCGGTCCTGGGAGAAGCCGACATTCGAACGCCCGCGCTTTTCATGCGGCGCCTGGTAGGTCGCGCGCTCGTCCTTCGGGAACAGGAAGGTGCAGGAGAGGAAATAGGTGAAATGCGCGCCGGTGCGTTTCGCCATGGCGCGGCTCTTCTCCCACAGGAGATTGTCGTGTGCCCCGTCGAAGGAGACGATGACAAGCTGCTTGGGCTTTGCGGTCTCGACCGCGTCGTCCTTGGCAAGGGCCGGGCCGGCGGCGAGCGCTGCGGCGAAGGGAAGGAGGACAATTCGGGACGAGACTGAGGACGACATGGCTACCCGCGACAATTTGCAAAGGGGTTTTCATGGTTTGCGAATGCGGCAATCCTTTGATCGGGCTGGAATTGTCGCCTTGCGGAAGCTATTCCAGAAGAAACGGCCGCGGGCCGCGCTTTCTTCAAGGGGCATTTTCATGACGTTGCTCATCGCCGGTCTTGTTCTTTTCATCGCCACCCATCTTCTGCGGCCCTTTGCGCCGGGCCTGCGCAATGCCGGCATCGCCGTCCTCGGCAAGCCGGGCTGGATGGCCCTGCATGGCATCGTCTCGCTGCTCAGCCTCGTGCTCATCGCCTATGGCTTCGTCGATGCGCGCGAGAACGGTGGCGAGATGCTCTATTTCCCGCCGACCTTCCTGTCGCATATCGCGCTGACGCTGATGCTGATCGCCTCGATCTGTCTCGTCGCCGGCTTGCTGCCGGCGGGGCATATCCGCACGAAGCTGAAGTTCCCGTTGCTCATCGCCATCAAGACCTGGGCGCTGGCGCATCTTCTGGCGAACGGCGAGAGCTATTCGGTACTGCTCTTCGTGACGATCCTTGCCTGGGCGGTCATCCTGCGCATCACGCTGAAGAAGCGCATCGCCGCCGGGGAGACGAAGCTGCCGGTTTTTGTCTCGGCGAAATATGACCTGATCTCCATCGTCGTCGGCCTCGCGCTCTATGTCGCGATCGTCTTCAAGCTTCACGAATGGGTGATCGGCGTTCCGCCCCTGCCGTGATCATCGCCTGATCCCCGGCTTTTCGCGCCTGCCCCCTTACAACGCCGTCAAAATGGGGTAGAAGGCGCTAACTTTAAGCGTGAATTCGAGCCGGGCAGAACATGGCAAATCAGGACGACAGCTTTATCCGTGAGGTGAACGAGGAACTGCGCTCCGACCAGATGCGTCTGGTGTGGAAGCGTTTCGGTCGCATCCTCATCGGCGCCGCCGTCCTCGTCGTCCTCGGCACGATCGGCAAGGTGAGCTACGATTATTGGCGCGACAGCGAGGCTTCTGCCGCCGGCGACAGCTTCCTGGCTGCCCTGACGCTCGCCCGCGACGGCAAGAACGAAGAGGCGCTCGCCGCGCTGACCGCGCTGGAAAAGGACGGCTTCGGCTCCTATCCGGTGCTGGCACGCATGCGCTCCGCCTCGCTGCTGGCGACGACGGACGCGCAGGGTGCCGTCAATGCCTTCACGGCAATCGCAAAGGACAGCTCCGTACCGCAGGCGCTGCGCGATGCCGCGCGTCTTCGTGCCGCCTACCTTCTCGTCGATAGCGGCACCTATGATCAGGTTTCCGCCGAAGCCGAGCAGCTTGCGACGCCCCAGAGCGCGCTGCGCCACTCCGCACGCGAGGTTCTCGGCCTGTCCGCCTTCAAGCATGAGGACTATGCGCGGGCCAAGGAATGGTTCGACGCAATCATCGCCGACAGCGAAAGCCCGCGCAATGTCGCCAACCGGGCGCAGATGCTGCTTGACCTGATCGCCGCAAGCGGCAAGCTGTCCTCCTGATCTCGTATCGTTTTTATGCAGTTCCGGATGAAAGACCGCTTCGCCCTTTTACCGGAATTGATTTAGCCGGCCACCGAAACGGAACACATCCATGAGCTTCACCGTCGCCATTGTCGGACGCCCCAATGTCGGCAAGTCCACCCTGTTCAACAGGCTCGTGGGCAAGAAGCTCGCGCTTGTCGACGACACGCCCGGCGTCACGCGGGACCGCCGCCCGGGCGATGCGCGCCTCATCGACCTGAAATTCCGCATTATCGACACCGCCGGCCTCGAAGAGGCTGCGCCCGAGACGCTGCAGGGCCGCATGCGTGCCCAGACGGAGGCGGCGATCGACGAGGCCGACCTCTCGCTCTTCGTCGTCGATGCCAAGACGGGCCTGACCCCCGTCGACACGGCACTCGCCGACATGCTGCGCCGCAAGGGCAAGCCCGTCGTGCTCGTCGCCAACAAGTCGGAAGCGCGTGGCTCCGACGGGGGCTTCTACGATTCCTATACGCTCGGCCTCGGCGAACCGACGGCGATTTCCGCCGAGCACGGTCAGGGCATGCTCGACCTGCGCGACGCCATCGTCGCGGCGATTGGCGAGGAGCGCGCCTATCCCGAAGACGACGAGGCCGTCACCGATGTTGACGTGCGTGCGGAAGCTGCCGCCGAAGGCGCAGAGCAGGACGAGGATTTCGAACCGGAATATGACGAGACGAAGCCGCTGCGCGTCGCCATCGTCGGCCGCCCGAATGCCGGTAAGTCCACGCTGATCAACCGCTTCCTCGGCGAGGACCGGCTGCTGACCGGCCCGGAGGCCGGCATCACGCGCGATTCGATTTCCGTCGAATGGGACTGGAAAGGCCGGACGATCAAGATGTTCGACACGGCCGGCATGCGGCGTAAGGCGAAGGTGCAGGAAAAGCTGGAGAAGCTTTCCGTCGCCGATGGCCTGCGCGCCATCCGCTTTGCCGAGACCGTCGTCATCGTCTTCGATGCGACCATTCCCTTCGAGAAGCAGGATCTCCAGATCGTCGACCTCGTGCTGCGCGAGGGCCGCGCCGCCGTGCTCGCCTTCAACAAATGGGACCTGATCGACGACCCGCAGGCCGTGCTTGCGGAGCTGCGTGAGAAGACCGACCGCCTCTTGCCGCAGGCACGCGGCATCCGCGCCGTGCCGGTGTCCGGCCAGACCGGCCGCGGTCTCGACAAGCTGATGCAGGCGGTCATCGACACGGACCGCACCTGGAACCGCCGCATCTCCACCGCCAAGCTCAACCGCTGGCTGGATGCGCAGCAGACGCAGCATCCGCCGCCGGCCGTTTCCGGCCGCCGCCTGAAGCTGAAATACATGACGCAGGTGAAGGCTCGCCCGCCGGGCTTCATGATCTCCTGCACGCGTCCCGACGCGCTGCCGGAATCCTATATCCGCTACCTGACGAACGGCCTGCGCAACGACTTCAATCTGCCGGGCGTGCCGATCCGCATCCATTTCAGGGCGACGGACAATCCGTTCGCGTCAAAGGCGAAGAAGAAGCGCTGACGCCCGGATCTGGCCTGATGTGCCCGCGGATTGCGCTCGGTGCGAAGCCGAAGCGCGCGCGAAACCGCGCCGCAAAGCGGGATTGCGATTCATAGCCGACTGCGTCCGCGATGCGCAGGACCGAGAGTTCGGTCGATTGCAGGAGCTGCATGGCGATCGACATGCGCACGTCGATCAGGAGCGTCTGGAACGACCATTTTTCTGCTGCAAGCCTGCGCCGCAGCGTTGCCTCGCTGACGCCGGTGGACGTGCAGATGCGGGCACTCGTCCAGTCGCCCTGCGGATCGCTGGAGATGAGGTCGCGCACGCGCTCGCTGAAGAGAGCCGGCCTTGGCATCGCAAATCGCGCCCCTGAAAGATCGAGCCAGAGCAGGAGTTCATCGATACGGTGGCGGACGATCTCGGCGGGGGTGCTGTCGGGGTCCCCGATTGCCCGTGCGCAATCGGCAAAGGCGCCGCGAAAGCCCGTGTGCATGCTCAGGACAGGGAAGGCGCGCGGGAAGGGTTGGCCTTTGCCGGGCTTTCCGGCAAAGGCCGCGACGGTGTCGGGCTCGAAGGCGATCCAGCGGGCCTCGTAGGCGCGCTCGCCATCGGCGGCATTCACCACGTCGAAGGTCTCGCCCTGCGCAAGCGCAATGCAGCCGCCCGCCGGCACCACCCATTCCTCCTCGCCGCTGCGCAGGATTTTTGTCCCGTGCTCGACGAGGATGAGGAGGGGGCGATTGATCAGGATATTGGCGTATCGCAGCCGGTTGTACTGCACGATGCGGGCCGAGGCGCCGATATGGGGGCGTATGGCGATCTTCATCTGGTCCATCCAGTCTCGTGTCCGAGCCTATCGCCTCGGCGGGCCCGGACAAGACGCCTGCCGTCAGCGTCTGCCCTTCGCCGAGAGGGTGGCGGTGGCGAGTGCGTTCATGGTGCTGACGAAACCGACCATGGCGGGCGTGGCATTGTCCGGCACGGGCAGCTTGTCGATGCCAAGTGCCTTCACCGTGATCGTATAGTCGTGTTCCGGTCCTTGCGGCGGGCAGGCGCCAAGAAAGCCCGATGTGCCCATGTCCGTTGGTGTCATGCGCGCGCCTGCGGGCAGTGCGGCCTTTCCGCTTCCCGCACCGGTGGCAAGCGACGTGGCGCCGGCAGGCAGGTCCACCACGACCCAGTGCCACCAGCCCGAGCCGGTTGGTGCATCCTTGTCGTAGATCGTCACGACAAAGCTGCGGGTGCCCTCCGGTGCGTTCGACCACTGGATGTCCGGCGAGAGATTTTCGCCGGTACAGCCCATGATGTCGGCGAATTGGGGCGGCTGGACGGTTCCGGAGGCGAAGGCCTTGCTGGTAACGGTAAAATCGGCCGCTTGTGCTGCCGGTGAGCAAAGGGAAAGCGTGGCGGCAAGCGCCGCGACGAAGCGTGGTGTCGTCATGGATCGGTCCTGTCCTTGATGAGAGACAGGAAAAGACTAGGGCGGATTTGTGCTCGTGTCGGCGCCCGACCGATTGATTTTGGCACCGATCCGATCAATCAGCCGTTCGGCAGCTTGTCCCTTGCCACCAGTGCACCGTGATGCTGGATGACGGCGGCTGCGACATCCGCGGCGAAGCGGGCGGCCTCTTCCGGCGATGCACCCGTCGCAAGGCGGGCGAGGAAGGCGCCGTTGAAGCTGTCGCCGGCACTGGTCGTATCGACGATCTTTTCCACCCGGGCGGAGGGGGCATGGCTGCGCTTTTCGCAGAAGACAAGGGTTGCGCCTTCCGCACCATCCTTCACGACCAGCTCGGCGACGCCGAGCGCCCGGTAGCGCGCGATGGTCTCCTCGAGGCCGGAATCGCCGAAATGCGTCGTCTCGTCGTCGAGGCTCGGCATGACCAGCGTTGCGGCGCGTGCGCCCGCGGTGATCGTCGCACGCATGCGCTCGGCATCGTCCCAAAGACGCGGGCGGATGTTCGGGTCGAAGGCGACGCGTTTTCCCGCGGCCTTGGCACGCCTGAGTTCGGCGAGCAGCGTTTCGACATCTTCCTCCGGCAGGATCGCCAGCGTGATGCCGGAAAAAACGACGGTGTCCGAGGCGTCGACGGCGGCGCGCAACCGGTCGCCGTCGCGCGCCAGAAGCTTTGCTGCCGAGACGGAGCGCCAGTAGGAGAAGCTGCGTTCGCCGTCCTTCAGGTGGATCATGTAAAGGCCGGGCGAGCGGCCCTCGATGCGCGCCATATGCTGCGTGCCGATGTGGTGTCCATCCATGAAGGCCAGCATTTCGTCGGAGATCATGTCGGTGCCGACGGCCGAGAAATAATCGACGCTCCAGTCAGCCGGCAGGTACTGGCGGGCATAGTAGGCGGTGTTGAACGTGTCGCCGGCAAAGCTCTTGCGCATGAGGCCACCTTCGGCCTGCATCAGTTCCACCATGCATTCGCCGATCGTCAGCAGGCGTGCCGCCATATCCGAAAGTCCTCCCGACCCGCGCATTTTCGGACGAAGCGGCGTTGCTTCTGTCCTGGAAAATACGGTCACTACAAAACGCTCTAGTTGCGCCGGAAAGAGGAAATACTGTCAAAGAGTTGGCGGGGCAAGACGATACCGCCGCTTTCCGCCTGCCGTTGCCGCTCCACGCGGTCGAGGCCGGGGATGTGCACGCCATAGATGCTGGAAAGCCGTTCCACCTGGTCGGCGAAGCGGGTGGAGAAGCCGTCGGCGAGAAGCTGCGGGGCGAGCGCGAGGATGAAGAGGCCGACGCCGGGGGAAGCCTCGCCCGCCTGGAAGTCCGGGGCATCCAGCGACCAGTTTGCGCCGGTGAGGCCGGCGGCGAGCACCTCCACCATGAGGGCGACATTGGCGCCGCGCGTTCCGCCGAAGGCGAGCAGGGCCCCCTTCATTGCGGCGAAGGGATCGGTGGTCGGCTCCCCCTCCTGGTCGAGCGCCCACCCCGCGGGAATGGTTTCGCCCCGGGCGGCCGCCTCACGGATCTTCACATAGGCGGTGGCGCTGGAAGCCTGGTCGACCAGCAGGAAGCGCCCGTCGGCGAGTGGGGCGGCGAAGGCCAGCGGGTTGGTGCAAAAGACGGGCAGGCGGCTGCCTGCGCCGGCCAGCAACGCCGGCCCGTTGGTTGCCGCGATCGCGACAAGACCTTCCCGGGCAAGCTGCGCGGCATACCAGCCGAGTTCACCGGTGGTGTAACTGTTCTGGACGGTGAAGACGGCGACGCCGAACGCCTTCGCCTTCGTTACCAGTTCCTCGTGGGCGATCGAAAAGCCATGCTGGGCCACGCCGCCCATCGCGTCGCATTTCACGATGGCGGGAACCGGGGAGGTGAGGAGCGGTTCCGCCCGTCCGGTAATCCGTCCATCGACAAGGCCGCGCAGGTAATCCGTCAGATGTGCAAAGCCGATCGCGCTCTTGCCCGCCATTTCGGCATCCACGGTGGCATCGGCAAGGGCCGTGGCTGCGGTCTCCACCATGCCGACGCGTATCAGCGCCGTTCGGGCAAGGTCGCGTGCGTCCTGCGGGGAAAGGGTGACGGCATCGGTCATGGGGTCAACCTTCTCTCTGGAATTTGCCGGCATCATCCCGATCGACCCGGCTTGCGTCAACCTTCGAAAAATCGGGGGGCTGCCGTTTACGGCCCGCGGGGGCCGCGTTACATCTTGCCGAAGGCAACTGGCAACCGGAGCGAAAAGGCATGGCGAAGCCCCGTAGGACGGTCGACGATTGGTGGCGCGGCGCGGTGATCTATCAGGTCTATCCCCGTTCCTTCCAGGATACGACCGGCGACGGCATGGGAGATCTCCGGGGCATCACGAAACGGCTCGGGCACATCGCCTCGCTCGGTGTTGATGCGATCTGGCTCTCGCCTTTCTTCAAGTCGCCGATGGCGGACATGGGCTATGACGTCTCCGACTATTGCGACGTCGATCCGATGTTCGGCACGCTCGCCGATTTCGACGCGATGCTGGCGGAGGCCCATCGCCTCGGCCTCAAGGTCATCATCGACCAGGTGATCTCGCACACGTCGGACCAGCATCCCTGGTTCGTCGAAAGCCGCTCCAGCCGAGGCAATCCAAAGGCGGACTGGTATGTCTGGGCCGATCCCAAGCCGGACGGCACGGCGCCCAACAACTGGCTGTCGATCTTCGGCGGGCCGGGCTGGGAATGGGACGGCGTGCGCAAGCAATACTACATGCACAACTTCCTGACCTCGCAGCCCGATCTCAACTTCCACAATCCGGATGTGCAGGACGCGCTTTTGAAGACCGTGCGCTTCTGGCTTGATCGCGGCGTGGACGGCTTCCGCCTCGACACGGTGAATTTCTACTTCCACGACAGGAAGTTGCGCGACAACCCGCCGCACGAGCCCGACCCGGAGGCGACCGGCCTCGATGCGCCCGATGTCAATCCCTACGGAATGCAGACCCATCGCTACGACAAGACGCAGCCGGAGAACGTCGATTTCCTGAAGCGTTTTCGCGCGCTGCTCGACGAATACGAAGGCCGTGCGACGGTGGGCGAGGTGGGCGATGGTGCGCGCTCACTGAAGACCGTCGCCGATTACACGAGCGGTGGCGACAAGCTGCACATGTGCTACACGTTCGATCTTCTCGGGCCCGATTTCACCGCCGATCACGTTCGCAAATGCGTCCAGGGCTTTCAGCGCGCGGTAACGGATGGCTGGGTCTGCTGGGCTTTTTCCAATCACGACGTCAACCGCCATGTCAGCCGCTTCATTCGGGCGCCGGAAGAGCGCGAACGCGTCGCCAAGCTCGCCATCACCTTGCTGTCGACCTTGCGTGGTTCGATCTGCCTCTACCAGGGCGAGGAACTCGGCCTCACCGAAGCCGACCTCGCCTTCGAGGACCTGCGTGATCCCTATGGCATCCGCTTCTGGCCGGCCTTCAAGGGCCGCGACGGATGCCGTACGCCGATGCCCTGGCAACATGGCGAAGCCCATGCCGGCTTCAGCGCCGGAAAACCCTGGCTGCCGGTGCCGGAGGACCATGCGCGGCTTGCCGTCGACCTGCAGGAGAAGACCGCCGGTTCGGTGCTCAACCACTACCGCGCCACACTCGCCTTCCGCAGAGAGCACGAGGTTCTGCACGACGGCGACATGGCCTTCCTGCACTCCAACCACGACATCCTCGCGTTCACCCGCGAGAAGGGCGGCGAGAAACTGCTCTTCGTCTTCAACCTGACGCATGAAAAGGCCGAATTCGTGCCGGCCAAGTCGCTGAAGCTTGGCGCACCGCTTTCGGTGCCGGGCTTCGGTGCAAAGCTGAAGGACGGGGCGATCGAGCTGGACGGGCTCGATATGGCATGCGTGCGGCTGTGAAGATCAGGCGGCCGGGCGTTTCAGTGTCTGGTCGCCGCGGCCGGCAAGGAGCCCGGCAATCGAGATGTCTTCGTCCAGGCTATCCCAGTGAATGCCGCCCGCGCTGAGTTCGTAACCTTAGACGTGCGGCTTTGTTTGCAGCGAGAAGGCGAGGCAACCAGGCAAGGGAGTACCAAGCGTCCGGCCATCATCCAGCGATACCAACATCGTATCATCGTTGAAGTGAATCTCAGTTGCTGAAATATTCACGCCACGTCGTCTCGATAAGCTGTCTGTTGTCGATGACAAGGCGCAGGATGGAAGAAAGCTCCTTGCTGTTGAAGCCATGGCTTTCCGCGATGCCGATCGACGGCTCCAACCACACCTTCGCAATGGCGCCGCCGCCCCTGACATGTATGTGCAAGGGTTCACTCGGATCGCTTCGTTCGAATAGAAGAAGAACTTGAGGTCCTTGTAAGTAAATACGGTCGGCATTCCGGCCTCCCGGATCGGTTTTGCCGCAGAATTTACCGAGTTCCGTGCAGTCGTCTTCAGCGCAATCCGTTACTCGGCTGGTCTTGTCGAAACGGCCGCTTTTGGGCGAAGGAGTGGCTCCCGGAAAGTCGAGAGCTGCATTTCAATCCATCAGCATGAACCGGTCCACATCCACCATTCCACGGTCCGAAATCTTGAGATGCGGGATCACGGGCAGCGGCAGGAAGGCGAGCTGGAGGAAGGGCTCCTCCAGTGTGGCGCCCAGCGCGAAGGCGGCCTGGCGCAGGTGGTGCAGCGTGTCGCGGACGGTTTCGTAGGGTTCCAGGCTCATCAGGCCGGCGACGGGCAGTGCGATCTCGCCCGTTACCTTGCCGTCCTCCACGACCACGAAGCCGCCCTTGATGTCGCCGAGACGGTTGGCGGCGAGCGCCATGTCGTCCTCGTCTACGCCGACGACGCAGATATTGTGGCTGTCGTGGCCGACCGTCGACGCGATGGCGCCCTTCTTCAGCCCGAAGCCCTGTACGAAGCCATTGGCGTGGTTGCCGTTCTTGCCGTGGCGCTCGATGACGGCGACCTTGATGATGTCCTGCGCGAGATCGACGGTCGTCTGGTTGCCCCTGGCGGGCAACCGATAGCGGCGATGTTCGGTGATGATCTTGCCCGGCAGGACGCCGATCACGGGCGTCTCGCCGTCGGTGACGGGTATGGCGAAATGAGCGGCGTTGACCGGGCGGGCCTTGACGCTGTCGAGCCCGACCGGCGCGACGGGCCGGCGTGTCGCAAAGAGCGTATCGTCCACCCTGCGACCGGCGGAAAGGACCATCTTGGCCTTGCAGTTCTCAAGCGTGTCGATGACGACGAGGTCGGCGCGCCAGCCGGGCGCGACGAGGCCGCGGTCACGCAGCCCGAAGGCTTTAGCCGCCGAGATCGAGGCAGCGCGGTAGACGGCGAGCGGCGCGCGCCCATGGCCGATGGCGGTGCGGATCATGTAGTCGAGATGGCCCTGTTCGGCGATGTCGAGCGGATTGCGGTCGTCCGTGCACAGTGCGATGAAGGGGGAGAGACGCTCGGTGATGACGGGCAGCAGCGCCAGAAGGTCCTTGGAGACCGAGCCCTCGCGCACGAGGATATGCATGCCCTTGCGGATTTTCTCCAGCGCCTCCTCGGCGGTCGTGCACTCGTGTTCCGTGCGGATGCCGGCGGCAAGATAGCCGTTGAGATCCTTGCCGGAGAGCAGCGGCGCATGTCCGTCGATATGACCGCCCTGGAAGACCTCCAGCTTGGCGAGACAGACGGGATCCTTGTGGATGACGCCGGGGAAATTCATGAACTCTGCAAGGCCGATGACCTTCGGATGGTCGCGGAAGGGCAGAAGGCGTTCGATCGGAAGGTCGGCGCCCGATGTCTCCAGATGCGTCGCCGGCACGCAGCTCGATAGCTGCACGCGGATGTCCATGATTGTTTCCAGCGCGCTGTCGAGGAAGAACTCGATGCCTTCCGTGCCGAGCACGTTGGCGATCTCGTGCGGGTCGCAGATCACGGTCGTCACGCCATAGGGCAGCACGCAACGGTCGAATTCGTGCGGGGTGACGAGAGAGGATTCGATGTGCAGATGCGTGTCGATGAAACCGGGCACGACGATGCGGCCTGAAATGTCGATTTCCTCGCGGCCTTCATAGCCGCCGCAGGTGCCGACGATGCGGTCGCCCGAAATCGCGATATCGGAGGCGACGAGGTCGCCCGTCACGAGATCGAAGAACCGCCCGCCCTTCAGCACGATATCGGCGGGCTCCTGGCCGGTCCCCTGATCGATGAAGCGTTCCAAGTCGGTCATGGCGAAGTCTCCCGATTCCATTGCGGGAAGACTCTAGCGGGGTAGCGGCAAGAAAAAAGGGCCGTTGCTTCGAATTGTGCGTGTGTCGGCTCAGACCGAGAAGGTGAGGGTGAAGGCGAAGCGCGCCTGCGCGCCCGCTACAAGCATTGTCGTAGAGGGCCTGTCTTTCAGTTCGCGCGATCCGCCATATTCCGCCGCCGTGCCATGCCAGGGCTCGACGCAGAGGAACGGTGCGCCGGGCTTGGTCCACAGCGCGAGGTTCGGCAGGTTCTCGAAGCGGAAGGCCAGTGCGGGGCCGCCTTCGGCCTGGAAGGTCAGGCTGCTGCCCGCGCCTTCGGGGAAAACCAGGGCGTCGTCGATGAAGAGATCAGGGGAGAGCACGAGCCGGCCCGCTGAGAAGGGCGAGGCGGTGCGGCCTTGCGACAGCAGGCCTTTTTCCAGTGGCTGGCGCTGCGGCTCTCCGCCATTGTCGAGCGTGACGACATGCGGCTTTCCCGCTGCGCCGGGCAGGGGCCAGATGAAGGCGGGATGAAAGCCGAAGCCGAAGGGCATGGCGGACGCGCTGCGGTTCTCAACCTCTGCGGCCACGGTAAGGGTCGGGCCGTCGAGGCTGTGCTCGACGGTGAGCAGGAAATCGAACGGATAGACGGCGCGGGTTTCGTCAGAAGCCTCCAGGCTGTAGCGGCAGAGCGTGTCGCTTGCCGTGGTCAGCGAAAACTCCCGGCGCCTTGCAAAACCGTGCTGCGTCATCGCATGGGGATTGCCGTCAATGAGGATCGTGTCGTCGGGTGCCTTGCCGACGATCGGGAAGAGCACGGGCGAGCGGCCCGTCCAGAAGGCGGCGTCGCCGTTCCATAGCCATTCCGCCGCGTCTCGGGTCGTAATCGACTGCATTTCTGCGCCGAGCGATGACACATCGACCGACAGATGGTCGTTCTCTATGCGGGTCGTGGTCGGCATCGGCTCGTCCTCTCGGTTTCCGGCGCGCACAATAGCCCCAAAAGCGGCCGGACTTGCAAGGCCTATCCGGCCATGGCTAAAGCATGCCGGGAAAAGGGTGCGCTGGCTCTGTGACCGGCATCGGGCCCCTGGGCGATCGCAATGTGGTTTGGGTGTGCCTGCGCCAGCGAGGAGGAAACAGATGCAGCCGGCATGGACCACGAGGGTACCGGGATCTTCTGAAATCGGGGCGCTGGCGCAGCTTTGGTTCGAGGGGTGGCAGGACGCACATGCGGCGGTGCTTCCGGCCGCGCTGGCCCGCCTGCGCACGCAGCAGAGCTTTGCCGACCGCCTGCCAGCCATGCTTGCGGATACGCGCGTCATCGGGGAGCCCGGCGCCGTGCTCGGCTTCTGCACCATCCGGCATGACGAACTCGACCAGCTCTTCGTGGCGCCGATGGGGCGCGGCAGCGGGGTTGCTGCGGCGCTCGTGGCGGATGCCGAACGGCGCCTTGCCGCCCATGGTATGACGACCGCCTGGCTCGCCTGCGCGATCGGCAACCACCGTGCCGCGCGGTTTTACGAGAAATGCGGCTGGCACCTTGCCGCGACCGTCGTCCATCGGCTGGACACGACCGAAGGACCTTTTGACCTGGAGGTCTGGCGCTATGAAAAGCAGCTTTCTGCAGCGGTTGCGGATTGATGGCGCGTCGCCGCCATCCTATGTTGAGGGTATGACCCGGAACGACGCGGCAGGACCGATCATCGTCTTCGATGCGGAGTGCATTCTCTGCTCGGCCAATGCGCAGTTCGTGCTGCGGCACGATCGTGCCCGGCGGTTCCGTCTTGCCTCCATGCAGAATGCGGTCGGTGCGGCGCTCTATCGTCACTTCGGCATCGATCCCGCCAATCCCGAATCGATGATCATCGTGGACGGCGACCGGTTGCTGAAGGACAGCGATGCGGTGCTGGCGATCTATGCCGGGCTCGGCTGGCCCTGGAAGGCTCTGTCCTTGCTGCGGTTCATCCCGCGCGCCCTGCGGGACCCGGTCTACCGCTGGCTGGCGCGCAACCGTTACCGGCTGTTCGGGCGGCGGGATGCCTGCTGGATACCCGCGCCGGAGGATGCGGACCGGGTGTTGTGAGGCGCGTCATTGTTCTCGGCGGTTATGGCGGTTTCGGCGCCCGGCTCTCGCGGCGGCTGGCGGCGGACGGTTGGGAAGTGCTGATCGCCGGCCGTGACGGCGGGGCTGCCGCGCGTCTCGCCGCGGATTTGCCGAATGCCGTGGGGCTGGTGGCCGATCGCAATGGCGATCTCGGTTCCCTCCTCGAAGACCACTATCCGCTTTTGCTGATCGATGCGGCAGGCCCCTTTCAGGGCAGCGGCGACCACGTTGCGGAGGCGTGCATCGCGCGGGGCGTGCACTATGTCGATCTTGCTGATGCGCGGGATTTCGTCTGCGGCATCGGCCGGCTGGATGCCGCAGCGCGGGCGGCGGGCGTCGTGGTAATTTCCGGCGCTTCCAGCGTGCCGGCGCTTTCGGGAGCGCTCATCGCAGAGCTTGCGACAGATATGCGCCGTGTGTGTTCGGTCGAAATGTCGATCAGCGCTTCGAACCGGGCGACGGCCGGTGCGTCCGTGGCGGCGGCAATCCTCAGCTATGTCGGAAAGCCGGTGCGTCTCTGGCGCGGCGGACGCTGGCGGCAGGAGACGGGCTGGCACCGGCTGCACCGGCAGGACTACGTGGTTCCCGGCCGCCCATCCATCCGGCGGCGGGTGGCGCTTGCGGACGTGCCGGACCACGATATCGTCCCGGCATCGCTCCCCGGCCGGCCGGCGAGCATTTTTCGTGCGGGCCCTGAATTCTCCTTTCAGCTCCTGACGCTCTGGCTCCTGAGCTGGCCGGTAAAATGGGGATGGCTGCGCTCGCTTTCGCCCTTCTCCCGCTGGCTGCTGCCGCTGCAGAAGCTGAGCGCCCGCTTCGGCACAGACCGCTCGGCGATGGCGGTGGAGGTGAAAGGGATCGTGGGTGATGTACCGACGAAGCGCCGCTGGACGCTGATTGCGGAAAACGGCGACGGCCCCGAAATCCCGACCATCGCGGCCCATGTTCTGGCCAATGCCATTGCGGCAGGGCGCCTTGCGCCCGGTGCACGGCCGGCGGCCGGCACGGTGCGCCTTGAAGACTTCGCTCCGCATTTCGAAAGGCTTGCGGTCCACCGGGCGATCGACAGCCGGTCTTATGTGCCGCTCTACCGCCGTGTTATCGGCCCGGCCTATGATGCAATGCCACAGCCGGTGCGGGACATGCATGACGTGATCGGCGATGCCGGTACCGCCGGCCGGGCGCGCGTGCGCCGGGGTCGTTCCCTGCCGGCGCGGCTTGTCTGCAACGTCATGCGCTTTCCGCCTGAGGGCGAGCACGAGCTGCATGTCTCCTTCGAGGAGCAGGACGGCGTCGAGCGCTGGACCCGGGATTTTGCCGGCCGTGCCTTTTCAAGCGAACTCAGCGAGAAGGGGGCACGGCTCGTCGAGCGGTTCGGGCCGATGCGGTTTTCGTTCGACCTGCCGGTGGATGCCGCCGGCCTCACCATGGTGATGCGCGGCTGGTCCGTCTTCGGCCTTCCGATGCCGCTGGCTCTGGCGCCGCGCAGCGTGGCGCGCGAATGGGCCGACGGGGAGGATTTCTGCTTCGACGTGCCGATCGCGCTGCCGGGCATCGGCGAAGTCGTGCACTATTCCGGCCGGCTGCGACGGCTGTGATCAAAACGGAAATGGCGGCCGTAGCCGCCATCCCATCCTGCCCATCGGTTTCCCGGATCAGATGTTGTTCTGCAATACCTCGCGCAGCTTGCCGAACAGCTCGTCGATCTCCCGCTTCTCGATGATGAGGGGCGGGGAGAGTGCGATGATGTCGCCCGTCGTGCGGATGAGCAGGCCTTTTTCGTACGCCTTGAGGAAGGCGTTGAAGGCCCGTTTGGTGGGCTCGCCCGGAATTGAGGCGAGCTCGATGGCGCCGATCAGGCCGACATTCCTGATGTCGATGACATCAGGGCAGTCCTTCAGCGAGTGCAGGCCGTCCTCCCAATAGGAGGCGAGTTCGGCGGCACGGGTCAGCAGGCCTTCTTCCTTGTAGGTGTCGAGCGTGCCGAGCGCGGCGGCGCAGGCGATCGGGTTGCCGGAATAGGTATAGCCGTGGAAGAACTCGATCATGTGCTCCGGGCCGTTCATGAAGGCATCATGGATCTCGGAGGTCACGAAGACGGCGCCCATCGGGATCACGCCGTTGGTGAGGCCCTTGGCGGTGGTGATGATGTCCGGCTTCACGTCGAAATACTGCGCAGCAAAGGGTGCACCGAGGCGGCCGAAGCCGGTGATAACCTCGTCGAAGATCAGCAGGATGCCGTGCTGCGTGCAGATCTCGCGCAGCTTCTGGAGATAACCCTTCGGCGGGATGAGCACGCCGGTCGAGCCGGCGACCGGCTCGACGATGACGGCGGCGATGGTGGAGGCGTCGTGCAGGGTGATGATGCGCTGCAGTTCGCTGGCGATGTCGCCTCCATGTTCCGGCTCGCCGCGCGAGAACGCGTTCTTGTCGGGGAAATGGGTGTGCGGCATGTGGTCGACGCCGGTCAGCAGGCTGCCGAACATCTTGCGGTTGGAGACGATGCCGCCGACGGAGATGCCGCCGAAATTGACGCCGTGATAGCCGCGCTCG
>VFQN01002340.1_pt1 | contig 29531 bp, 36 predicted proteins | sample 3512371 | NCBI WGS metagenome assembly VFQN01 (sample SAMN10412370, study PRJNA504923) | tailings metagenome | isolation source: Replicate 2 from Balatoc abandoned mine | place: Philippines: Itogon, Benguet | collected 2017-08-28 | reverse complement strand
CGCCCCCTCCGCCTCCCCCGACCCCTTCCTAACCACCTCGGGGTGCAGCCCCGCCCTCTCCCCGTTCCTGCCCCGCGTGCGGCTAACCCCCAGCCGCGGCATGCCCCGGTTCAGCCCCTCCAGTAACACACACGCCTTGCACACCGGCTGGCTGCTGATGTAGCCGCACCGCTCGCAGTTGCGCGGCGCAGGGCCCACCGGCTTGAGCTTGTCCCCCTCCCCTGCTGCTCCCGCTGCTGCTGCTGCTCCCGCCGCTGCTGTTGTTGCTAGTGCTGCTGTTGCTGTTGGTGTTGCCTTCAGGTTGGCGGCGAAGCTCTCGGCGGATCGGATGACGTCCACGATGGCCAGCGGGCGGGCGGCCTGCGGGGTTGGGTGTAGGGGCGTGGGAGTGAATAAGGCGGTCAGTGCGGGTGGGCGTGATTGCGGGGGTTAACGGTTAGAATGACAGACGAAGTCTGTGGGTTTTGGGTGTGGGTGACACGTCCACGATGGCCAGTTGGCGGGCGGCCTGCGGGAGTGAGAGTGGATGTGGGCGTGGGTGTGGGGGTCAGGCAGCAAGGAGGCATACGCACCGGTATTATTGAGTGTGGATGTACGGGAAAGGAGAGGTCCGTGCGCTCGTTGGGCATCGCAGGCCCACAGATCCAACACGGCGTCAGCGCGCCTTTTAGACGCCCCAGAAACGTCACGCAAACCTTCTACGCCTTCCGTACACGCTTCAACTGACACCCGACCCCGTTGCCGCAAGTCCCCACCTCCAGGTCCTTTATGAACTCGCGCGCAAAGCCGCGCGCCGCGAAGGGCGCGTAGATGCACTCCGTTGAGAAGTAGTCGAGCTTCTTGAAATGCGCGTACAGCACAATCTCCTTCTCGTAGCTGTAGAGGGGGGGATGGAGAGTCGTTGGTAAGGGGGCGAAAGCATGTGGGAAGCGCGGGAGCAGGGCGTGGGTCAGGATGGGCAAAGCGAGCGAGTGGTGGATCAGGACAGGGCCGGTAATAACGGGCCCACGGTGTGCTTTTTGCGGCAACACCACACGTTCATCGGTTGACCCCATTTTTGGACATCAAGTAGAACGCAGGCGTGGTAAGGGGCAGGGCAATGGCAAAGGGCAAAACAGGAGTGGGGTGCGCAAGAGGCCGGCTCCCGCGGCCAAACACTACTGCACGCCCACCGTGTCACATGGCCATGCACTGACCCGCCCATGCTACCGTCCTTGCTTTACCCGTCTCTTCCCTTTACGGTTCTTGCTGCTCTCCTCCCAATACCGCACCACTGCATTGACACGTGCCCACGCGGCCCCATGGCCATGCGCGCCTGACCCGGCCCACGCCCCCACATGTACTTGCTATCGCTATCGCCATGTCGGTTATTCAATCTCTTGCCGCGCGCAGTACTTCTGTAACTCCTTGACGCCTAGCACTGTTTCCTCGCGTTTCACCCTTCACGCACCCCCACCTGTACTTGAAGGGCTTGACACGTGGCAGGGGAGAGTCCTCCCCTGTGATGATGGACGAGCAGCGGCCCAGCCTGCGCACAGGGACACGTGTCGGGCAGACGCGTCAGACGCATGTGCCAGGTACAAGTGGGCACAAGGAGCATATTTGAAAGATGTAATGGATAGGAACGTCTGTGACGCAGGCTCTGGTGGAGGGCAAGCAGGTGCCCAGGCTGCGCGTGAGGGCGTGCATGGTTTGGGACAGGGAGAATGAGGGTGGGCTAGGCGAGGTGTTACAGCCGCATGCACGCAGGGTGCACCGCGGTGTGGAACCAGCTAACACCGCACACCGTTTGCCATGCGCACATGCTGGTTTGCCATGCGCACATGCTGCAGACTGTACATGCACGAGGGCATGCGAGCCCATGCCCAGGTACGTCGGCATGCACACACGATTCCCAGTGTGCACCTGGCGTGCCTGCTGAAGCAGAACCGGTACCCCCCACGGGCTATCGGCAAAGCGCTGTCACTGCAGGCATATGCAGCCACCCGCCCATTGCGAACTTACTAGGCATGTGATCTCGGCTATTTAAACATGGCACCCACCGCGGCACGTCGCCCCGCAGGATGTTGAGCAGCACCGTCTCCGCAACGTCGTCCGCGTTGTGGCCCGTAGCGATCTGGGTAGGGATGGGGATAGGGAGGTGGAAGCAATGTGGCAGGCAAAGCGCAGTTAAATGGGGTGTGGGGACCAGACTCCGACCGGCCACGCCACAGGGCAACAGACCAAAGACCCTTGCAAAGCTTAACCCCTCCGCTTACATTTTCACGAAATACAGGGAACCAGGCGGGTGATCATCCAACGGCGGAGTCGGGACTGGGTGCCAAGGCTGCTGCCCCACCTTGTTTGCGCGGCACAGCACCGCCCCCCTGTCCAGCGCCTGCCTCCGGAACACCCCGCAAAAGGTGCAGTTGTTCTTGGTGCCGATCTGCGCCACGATCTCGTCCATGGTCCAGCCGTACAGGTCCTTGTACGACACCACCGTCAGCGGGATGCCGTACTGCTGCTCGTTGCGCTTGACGGTCTCCAGCGAGTCGTCGCGGTATCCGGAGATGCCCTCGTCGATGGACAGCAGGAACAGGTCCAGGCCGTACCTGCATTATCGGTAACAAGGAGAACAAAAGATATTACATTTGGGGAAGCAGGAAACAGGTGGGGGTTCTGGTGCTGTGGGTCAGGGCAACGGGAATGACACTGGTCCTTTGCGGCCGAATGACACTGGCCGTATGCTGCGTGTCTCGGTTGAACATCAGGACAGGTCCAGGCCATGCCTGCATGGAAGGGGGTACTATAAAGGCCAGTGACAATCGGCACGGTAGCATGCAGTGCGTGTAGGGGGGCGGGCGGGCATGGGATGCATACCGGTAGGTCAACCGGACTGCACTGCGCCGGAAAGGCTGTTGCACCTTTACCATTATTGGTGGTACAGGTTACGAACAACATGCCCCAATTTTACAGCAGGTAATAGATGTAGCACAACTGCCGTATTCCTGGGCCGCCACCTCCATGGCTGCGCTGGCCGGGTCTGGACACCGCGGTAACTCAGGGCCCCCTAATGCCATCCCGCCAATCAGTGCGCAGGCCGGTGCAGCTGCACGTCAGCGTGTCGCGGACGTGATGTCGCGGAGGCCCCTTGCAGCACCATTATTGCGCTGCGTGACTGCCTGTAATTCCGTGGTACACACCGGTCCGCATGCTGCTACACTAGCCCACATGGCCCTCCAGCCCGACCGGCGGCAAGGGCGGCAGCACCCCACTGTGCCCCTCCCTGCGCAAACCCCTCTTCCCACGGCTGTACCGCGGCCTTACCTTCTCTAGGCCGAATGGTCCCGCCTGCATGGCCTTCCAGGACTGCCCCCCAGACGGACCCGGTGCGTAGTAGGCCGGTGCAGCTGCACGTTAGTGTGCCGCAGGCGCCACACCGTGGGGACCCCTTGCAGCTTGCAGCACCAGTATAGTGCTGCAGTACCGTACTACCAATAGTTTCGTGACACACACTGTGTGGTTCGCATGACCCTCCAGTCCGACCGGCGGCAAGCGGCCGCAGCACCCAAACCCTTGACTGTGCTCCTCCCTGCGCACCCCCTATCCCCTTGTGATGTGCGAGACCATGACGGCTGCACTGCTGCCCACCTTCCTGGTATAATGCCAATTGACCCGCCTGTTGGGCCTTCCAGGACTGCCCCGGAACGCACCCGTGTCGTTCGTTGAGGGTTGTCATGACGTGGGCCAGCACCGTCGAGTCCTTGCCGCCCGAAGCCGCAATCGCTACGCGCTCGCCCCGCTTGAACAGTTTGCTCTCAATGATGGTCTGGTGCACCTCCTCCTCGAACGCCGCGTAGAAGCATTCGCGGCAGACCTAGCATTTTGCATCAGGGGCAGCCGGCGCCTTAATGCGCTACACAATTGCGCTTTGCACTGCTCTGAAGTCGGTACTATGACACGTTGCAGTCGTCCTTGCCTGCTCTTGCGTCTTTGGGCGCTTTAGTCGCGCCGGTGCCGTCTCACAACGACAGCAAACGAGCTTCATTGTTGGTGATGCGCAGCTGTAAAGTTTTGACTACATAAAATGTGTACCTAACCTAAGTAGTCTGCCTCCGGTACGTGCGCGTCGCCTCGTGCCATGCTGCGCTGCTGCCAGTGCCAGCATGGGCAGGGGAGCCCCATGGCATAGCAGATGCGGCCGTGAGGTGTGAGGTACCGCTTGAGGAGCCGCAGGCTGGACTGCGCCATCTCGTTCGCTTACGGCAACAGCGTTAATGCTGACCCAGAAGGGCGCGCTTGAGATCGGTGGCGTGCTGAGCCGTCTTCAGTAAGCCGTGCCCCATAACATGGAGTGGAAGTAAGGCTGGACCTAGAGCTAGGTAATGCATATGTGCATTCCCGTCGCCTATGCAATAAATACGGTGCCGTACATGCTTAGCGGAGCGAATTCGCTGCTCACCTCAGGCTAAAATTCATATCCAGCACACGAGCATCCTGTGCATTCCAGGAACAAGCCAGGCTTATCCGCTACGCGCTTGGGCTGTGCGGCAATCTGAAAGGAATTTCAGCAAGCAATAAATAACGCTGCTGTACGCCCTGCTTTCCGTACTGATCTGTGGACATCTAGACACGTAGACAGGGGAAGCCGCTGCAAGACTCGTGAGCACGTGAGGCCACCACTTTCCATCTGAAGCGTTACAGGTTGAAGCCTTCCCCAAGGGTAGGGGACCAAGAGCCGGTGACAAGCACCACCTGTCCTCCTATACCACAGTGGCACGAAGGCCAGTCTGCACCCAGGCACTACACTAGCTCAGCCCTCCCAAGATGGCGTGGTCTTGTGCGTAGCCAGTGGCGGGCTGATGACAGCCGTAGCCCACAGGCCAACGGCGGCACGTGGCGCAGCAGTGCCGCTGTGGTCCTGTGGACAACCGCCGCTCGACTTGGATGATCGCCAGGACCCTGCCGGATGTTGCAGGGGCACAGGAGAGGGGCAGAGCATTAGGCACGGGCATGCTAGGGGTGCGACTGGATCCAAGGACTGGCATGCGCAGGACACAGGGCCAAACCCTCAGGGCAACGAAAGGTTGTCCTCAAGGGGCATCGGACATATGCTTGTCATTATTGCAAGAGCATCATAGGGAAGGCGCCCGTGTGACAGTGGTGAAATGCGTGCTGGTGGGTGCATGAAGGTGCTGATTGGCTTGGCTCAGGCGAAAGGGAAATAAGTGAAGCACAGATGGGGTTGGACGTCCCCACCTCATTTGAACTATGCACTGTATGTTTAATCATCGCCAAGACTGTGTGCACGTGCGATGCCAGCGTGTCAGCGTTGCTAGACACGTGTGGACATGCGCTGGTGATCGTGGCTGGTGGATGCTGGATGCAGTGTTGCCCACAGACATGCGGGTCGAGTGATGGTCCCGGTCAACGTTGGTCAGATAGGAGCGAAAGACAATAAGGATGAAGCATTGCGGGTAGTAATTCCGCCTCATATGAACTATGCATGTATTGACTCATCATTCCAAGTTGACGGTTGGGACCACCACTCTGTGCCTTGTGCCCGCTGGCCGTAAACGCTACACTAAATCACTGATGTTGTGCAAAATATGCAAACGGACCATCATCTGTTGATGCCGCTAACGGCCTCACCATGGAGGTCCGTGGATGGTTGTGGAAGAGGTTGGGAGTGCGGGAGCGCAGGCTTCCAGGGCGGCTCCACCATGGCCGCCGTCACTCAGGCCGCCGGCATGTGCTCATCGCCAGCAGGGAGCCACCGAATTGCGATATGGTTCTAGGACGTGCACGAAGAACCTGACGCAGAGCTCCCTGCATGCGCACGCAAGAGGGACAAGGCTCGGTACTGTCGACACCATCGGCAGACAGAAGCGTACACGAGGGGAGCGCACGCAGCAGAGCCGTGCATGATTTACGAATAGTTAATTGAATTCAGCACATCGGTCAAGGAAAGGGGGAAAGCATGTCGCGCGCGGCCGCAGTCGTGCGGAGGCGGCTGACGCCATTTTGCGTTGAGCCCGCCTGCCTTTGCAATCCTCTCTTCCTCACCTTGCGCAGAGGTTGGCATCTCTGCCTGGCCGCCGCCGCAGCCGGACACATCAGTCCTTGCGGTCAAGGGTAAGCATCGAGAGCATGCCGGCGAGAGCCGGCACATATTCTTGCACTACATATTTGCTAAGTATACTGTACCGATGCGGTGTGCCCGGTACTGTGAGAATGGAAGGCTCTGCGTGCAATGTCCGTTAAGAGCAGGAGTCCTCCTTGCAAGGTCCCGTACAGTCCCATGCAGGGCCGCATGCAGGCTCCACAGTCGATCCCGCAACGCCTGTTTCATTTGAACCATTTTAGTGAACTGCTCAGTTTGAAGGTGGCAACATCCTCCACATGCCCAGTACGCCCGGCAGTAGTAAGAATGACAGTCTGTATCCGCACTGGTAGGAGCAGGACTAGACACCGTTTAGTCCCCGGCAGGCCGCATGCAGGCCGCACGCTCCGCAGCCCCTGGGCCGATCCCTCAACGCTTGTTTCTCCTTGAAGTAGATACAGCCAACCTGCACAGCTCGAGGTGAAACCAGGTGGAACATCCTCCACAGGCCTCCCAAGTGTGCCCCGTTGGTCCTCCCCTGGTCCTCCGTGTCCATCAGCTGTCACGGTTGTGCCACCCGTGTCTAAAGTGGATACGTTGGCAAGCAACTTGTGAAGCAAGGGAGAGATCTCCCACCCAGTGACAGGCTGTCGGCGAGGAAACGTATTCTGGTTCCTGGGAAGGGGCCGGAAAGCAAGGGGAACGGGTTTCCCGGCTAGGAGCCTTTGCTGAAGGCGATGCCAGGAGAAGGAGATGCGTGACGTGCGGATTGCATGCGCAGAAGCTGTGACGGGCACAAGGGCATGCGTTTGTTCGTTGGCGATGGGGGCCGGTGGCAATGGCATTGCCTGCACATTGGTGTGGCTGAGGAGCGGCAGGGGCACGCGCCTTCAAGAAGTTCAAGGCACTACACAAGCTACGTACGCCTCAAGCCCCCCAATCAGGGGAGCTCCCCTGCCCCCAATCATGCGCACGAGTGGGGAAGCCGACTCAGGGTCTGGGTTGGTAGGGAAGAGGCTGGAAGGCGACCAGGAGCAGCCGCGCGGTGCAGTGGAGTGCAGCTCCCCTGGTGGACTGCAGGTGAGAGCTGACCCGGCTGGCTGACCCGAGCAGGACAGGGCACGGCCAGGCCATGGAGGCCTGGTGCCGTCCGGTAAAATAGCATACCGGTACACAATTCAGGTGTGGCATGCGGCAGCGTGCGCCGGCCGTGGTTGCCAGTGGTGCTGACCTCCCTGACGCGCCGTGGCTCAGCGTGCCGGCACACGTGCCAACCTACGTGCCACGGCAGATCGCGGCTAACGGAGCGGCCCATGGGTCGATGCAGCGCGAGCTAGGATTTGCTTCCTATCCATCCTGTGCAACGGCGTGTGTGATGCCTAGGGCATGCTGGCTTGCGTTGAGTATAAGCTAAGAAAGCCGAGCCCGATTACCAGCCCGTGTAGCTCGCCGAAGACGCAGGGCTGCACCAGCCCTGCGCAAAGCTGACTGTTCATGCAAACATCCATTCTGGAATTCTAGGACTGCTGTACCAGGGCAACTCGTATGTTTGCTTGCGCTGAAACTAGTCGTCCAAGGAATGGCGAGAAGCGCGTCCGATGCAGTCCATAGACACCCGACAGATCAGCAAATGCTACCAACCCAATTGCACTTTGCATATGCATACCTATTATGTCATTAGGCACAGAACTGCGCCTGCGCTGACCCACTTTCCTCACAAAGAGAGCTGTGTTTGTAGCCATGCGCGTCCAACGGGCTAGCTTGGCCCGGTCTGGAAAGCACAATGCCAACTTCAGGCGGAATGTCGCCAGACCGGCCCGTATGACCGTAGTTTGTGCTGCACCGGTGCCCGACGCTAACGTCGTCGTCATCGGCGGCACCGGGCGCGTGGGCTCGTCGACAGCCTCGGCGCTAATCAAGGAGTTCCCCAACCTGAAGCTTACGCTTGCCAGCCGCAGCGAGTCTTCCTACAAGGCGGCAGTGGACCGGAGGCCGGAGCTGTCCAAAGCGGCCTTCCAAACTGTGGACATCACCAACCCAGACTCGGTCAAGGTGCGAGCAGCGCCCGACCTCACGCGCTGCAGCTCAGCCTTTCGCACGCTTTAGGAGCGGGCAGAGGGCTAACGATTAAGCCCTACGCCCGCTAGTGGACAGCAGCGGGGATACGACGATGCCACCAGCCCCGTGCCGCCTTGACCTGGGTCAGGCGTGTTGAGCGCAGCCCCTTTACGCGGCCAGATTCTTGAGTTGCAAGCATGATGCAGCAGTGGCAGCCCCTTATTGGACACTTCGGAATACAATCGACGTGCACGTAGCAACTCAGCGTTGTATGCCATGCGGATTAGCGGATGCAACACCCAACAACAGCGTACCACAACCCCGCCCACCCCCGTTGCCCCCCCCCCCCCAGGCGCTCCTGCGCTCCTCAGGCGCGGCCCTGGTGATCCACACAGCCGGACCCTTCCAGCGCTCGTCCAACTATGCCGTACTGGAGGCGGCGCTGGACACCCGTACGCCGTACATCGACGTGTGCGACGACACGGCGTACTCTGAGCGGTACGTGCAGCGGTACGGCAGGGGGCGGCTGTGCCTTACTACTTGACGCACAGTTAGCCAAGGACATGGGAAACAATGGTATCGTCGATTGGGGTTCTGCAGGTTGCTGCTGCTGCAGTCTGCTGGTGGCTCGGGAGGGCCTGGGGTTAGGCCTGAGGGCAGAGGTAGGGTGCAAGGACGTGCGGTGCGGCTACCGGTATTGCTTGGGCCTCGGCCGAATTCGCTGCTGTGCTGCCTCGATGCATCAGGCACAGCTCCGCTTTGCAGATGTCACTCGATCCCGATGTGGGTCATGTGGGTCAGCTGTTAGTGGCCATGCCCGCCGGCTGGCGATCTGGGTCGGCCTGTCCGGCCCATGCTCCCCGGCTGCTGGGGCCGCGCCTCTCACGCTGCTACCAACCACAAGCGCACGCCCCACCAACCAGCTCGAATGCCCCCTACATCCATGTGCCTACATGGTTGCTTGTGTTATCTTGGTCACGCAGCGCCAAGGCCACGTACGGCGACCGCGCCAAGGCGGCCGGCGTGCCCGCCATCATCTCCGCCGGCATCTACCCCGGCACCTCCAACGTCATGGCCGCGCACATCATTTCCATTGCGCGCGGCGAGTACGACAACAACTGGAACCACAAGGAGCGCGCGCCGGGTGGGTGTGCGCGTGCGTGAAGCGCTAGGGAGCCGTGTAAGGCGTCAGGGAGTTACAGGCGCAGGTTGGGTGGCGGGAGCAGTGGGTGGCGGGCGGGTGGCGGGAGCGGGAGGTGTCGGGTGAGCGGAGAAGCAGGGCGACCGTTGGTTGCCGAGTGGGGGTGAGGAGTGCGGCAGCAACTGGAACCAAAAGGAGCGTGCTCCGCGTGGGTGGAGGAGCAGTCGGGCGGTCAGGGCAGTGGGTGCCGTGTGGGTGGGCGAACCGGTCGGACGAGCAGTGGAGGTACCAGGCCTCGAGGGGCCGGGGCACAGCCCTCGCCCCTGGCCCCCGGTGTTGACGAGGGAGAGCCTCCAGCCTCCTCTCGGGGCTTGGGTAGGCAAACGTGTGGTGCAGCCGGGCATGGGCATGGGAAGAGGCGACAGCTGGGTGTCGGGTGGGCCGCGGCAGGGGCCGAGGACCAGGCCCGGGCCAGTTAGGTAGCCTCGTGGTGCCTGGCATCAGCTTGCCGAGTTGGGCTCAGCCTGCGCGCTGCTGGTGTGTTACGCCACTGGAGAGTCCACACTGCATGCGCAATGCGGGCGGTGAGGCCTGGATGGCTTCCCTCGCGGCCGCCGTGACGTCGACCGGTGCCATGGCCCTTGCGCCGGGCCATCCACGACCACGCACTGAGCTGACTCTGCACCGTCGGTAACCCCGTCATCCCCGACCCACATCCCGCAGGTGAGGGTATCGAGCCCAAGTGGCTGCGCTACAGCTACTACACCGCCGGCAGCGGCGGCGCGGGGCCCACCATCCTGGAGACCAGCTTCCTGCTGGCGGGAGAGGAGGTGAGTGGGTTATCCGGGGTGGTGTGGTGTGGTGGGTTTTGGGGGAAAGAAAAAACAAAACGGCAGCTGGGGGGCCGCGTTGGATAGGAAAGTGTTGCTCCCGCGCAAAGGGCCGCTGCCGTACTGTGAACGAAACGGGTGGTTTTCTGGTTTAGCGCTGTGCGCTGGCATGGCGGTGATGCATGACCGGTGCGGACTTCATTGGGGGCCCGGGGAGGAGGGGAGGGCGGTCCGGACAAACAGCGGCATACTGCTGTGCCACTGTGTGCTGAGTCGGCGCTTGCGGCTGGTTGGTTAGGGTGCAGCTCGGTGGGTATGAGATAAGGAAGGGGGCTGGAGAGGCAGCGAGTAAGCGCAGCTTACACAGCGATTCCAGTGGAGATGGGGAGAGGAGGTACGAAGAGAGTAAGGGCGCACACCGACTTGTGGCAGGCGCAATAAAGAAATGCGGGATGAGGTCTGGCGGGGTTGCGACGGAACTAGCACTGGGCCTTGTGAGTGCCTGTGTGTACAGGCGCTCCTTGGAGCAAGAAGCATGTCCACGTCAGGATCAATGAATGGGTGCGCCAGTGTTCGGTCTGGTGTGGTCTGGTGCAGCACGAATACCTTTTTCGCGTTCATTAATTACGGTACGTGCCCGGCCCCCCTGCTGCAGGTGATTGTGTACAAGGACGGCAAGGAGGTCATTCTGCCACCCATCAGCAACCGGAGAGAGGTGGACTTCGGGCCAGGTGGGGCGGTGGCAGGGCCAGCGGCTGCCCTCGCTGCCATGTAGCTTGAGCAGTCTGCCTGCAGCTGTGCCGGATGCACACTTTCATCCACGCTCCCAGCGGTTGCGCGCTGTACGCTACGTCAACTGGAGAACGTGCCACGCGCGCGCGTCCGCTGTGCAGTGCGCACGCCCTCGTGCACGTGTCCGTTGCCCGAGCAACTCCTGATCTGCCTGCGTGACTGGTGGCCCCATGGACTGTTGTCCTCACCGTACCAGCCGGCGCCCAGCTGGTGTACGCGACCACATTGGGCCCCTTGCGCCCAACCTAAAGCTGTTTTTTTTTGCCAACATGGACCACACCACACCCCGCCCCGCCCCCACACTCCGTCTGTCTCCATGTCTTCTTACCATTACCACCACCCCTTGCCCCCTCCCACAACAGGCATCGGTCTTTATGTCTTCTTACCACCACCACCACCGCCGCCCCCTGCCTCTCCCCCTGTCCAGGCATCGGGCGCAAGGGCACCTACCTGTACAACCTGCCCGAGGTGGTGTCGGCGCACAAGTACATGAAGGTGGGTGCAGCAGGCAGGACAATTGGCACGGTACATCATACAGCGCAACTAAACAGTGCTGGCGCCTGACGTCTGGCTGTATTCCGCATGCCGCTGCGCCATGGCACGCGTGTCACTCACTCCCTCCCCTGTCCGCCTGTCCGCCTGCCCGCAGGTGCGCGACGTGTCCGCTCGCTTCGGCACCGACCCCCACTGCCCATGACACGTGCCTCCAGTCCCTTCCCGTGCCCCGGTGCTTCGCGCTGGGCCAACGCCTACGGCTGCCACTATGCATCGGCCCCATGGCACTTGCCGCTCACTCGCTTGTCACTGTTTCCCGGGGCTTCACGTGACATCCCGTCCCTGTCCGCCTGCCCGCAGGTGCCCGACGTGTCCGCGCGCTTCGGCACCGACCCCTTCATCTGGAACTGGGCCATGTGGCTCACCGCGCGCCTCATCCCGCGGTAAGTAACAGGCCGTCAGCGCTAGCATTTGTGTGAACTGGGTTGCTGGCATACTTCATTGGCGTGTTGGGCCTGCTTAGGGCACGACCGCCCTCCTGCCCCACTACTCAGCTCTCCACCGAGAATGCACACTCCTCCGCGCCCTGCGCCCTGCGGCCGGCCCCCTGTCCCGCCTCACCCCGCCGTACTCATTCCCCGTCTCCCACCCCCCTCCCCCAGCTCGCTGCTGAACGACCGCACCTTCGTGAAGCGGTTCGCGGCGCTGTCGGACCCCTTCGTGCGCAACGTGGACAAGATCATCGGCGAGGCGGTGGTGGGTCCTGCTGGGAAGAGAACGGCTCTCGTTTCTCGTTATGCACCCGTGGAAATGGGAGATAGCGAACTTGGACGTGGGAGAGAGCACATCGGTTGGACTCAGGGCGGGGCTGAGAGGCAGATGAGTGGAGCTGAGCCACCCGCACGTGCACTTGGCCCGTGCGGCAGTGCCACACACCGCAACGCCCGGCCTCGTCGTGAAGTCACCCCCCGCTATTTCCCCCGTCCTCCGCTGCAGGCCATGCGCGTGGAGGTTGACATGGTGGGCGGCAAGAACAGCAGCGGCATCTTCGTGCACAAGTACCTCAGCCAGTCCATGGGCTACTCCACCGCCGCCTTCGCGCAGTCCGTGCTGCAGGGCAAGACGCAGCCGGGCGTGTGGTACCCGGAGGAGCGGGAGGCGCTGCAGGTGGGGATAATGGGTGCAGGGCATGGGTGTGGCGGAATTTGCGAGTGGTTGGGGGGGTCCCGGGCGCTAGGGCGTGTGGTACCCGGGAGTCGCTGCAGGTGAGAGGCGTGACTGGGGCCTGGGGGATCGGTTTTCGGGACTGGTGTGGTAGAAGGCGTGTCTGGGCGGGTTTGTCGGGGAGTACGGTGTGCGGTGCCCCGAGGAGGAGGAAGCGCCGGAAGTTTGGGCGGTGGACGCTTGGTGCTCGGTCAGTCCTGCGGGTATGGCACCTGCGGTGAACGCAATGTGCAGCCCTACCCCCGACGGCATCGGGCACGGGCGCTGCCCCTGCATGTGTCGATGGCTGCATCAACAGCATCCGTAAAAGGCACACGCCATCATTACGTGCGTCAAGCAGTAGCCATCGCACATTCAAGAAGCCCGTTTGCGACATCCTGTCTCTGTGTCGTCCATGTCTACCCCCCAGGACCGGCGCCAGTTCCTGCAGCTGGCGTCCACCGGCTATGCCACTCTCAAAGCTCATCTGCCCTTGCTTGACAGTGCGTCCTGGCCTGCTGACTGCGCGTCCCACAGGACCGGCGCCAGTTCCTGCAGCTGGCCTCCACCGGCTGCTCGCGCTTCGACCTCAACCGCTCCGCCTGGGCGCTGGAGAGCGAGATCAAGCAGATCGGGGGGCTCATCTACTGGTAAACAGCAGCGGCAGGTGGAGCAGTGGCAGCTTGCTGCACTACTGGTTGACAGCGGCAGCTGCAGCAGTGGAGAGCACGTCGGGGGCTCACCTGTTGGTGGAGATGTGGAGCTGGTGGTCTGGTAGGCGTGGGCTGGAGGGGCTGGTAAGCGAGGATTGATAGAGCTGCCTGTGGGCAAATCTGCAAGCAAGGCGACGAGGGGCCAACTGCAGCGGAGAAAGCTGGTCCAGCTCGGGCCGGCGGGACGGTGGTGCCAGCACCACCTGGGTGCATGGGCAGGGGGTCAAGCAGCTGCGGGAAGGAGATGGCGGATAGGGCAGCGGCGGCGGGGAGGAGCTGAGATGCTTTGTCAGGCCAGGGTGGTGCCAGGGAATGGTGGGAGGCTGACACGGGCATGGGGATACGGTACGTGCGTTACGCCGCGCGGCCCGTGCATCGGCGGCTGCACGTTTTTGACGAACAGGGAGAAGACCTTGGGGGCTGTGAGATGGCTGGACTGGCTTTGTACGCTGGCTGAGAGCCCGAGGATAGTGTGGCGTGGTGTGGTGGGGCCGGAGTGCCAACTAGCTGCAGGTGGTGTGGTTGGGCATGTACGGTGGTGACAAGGGGTTCTTTGTGGCCAGGGCCTGCAGGCGCACGGCGTCGTGGATGACGGTATGTGAGGGCCTTGCCTGGTCGGCACAGCGCTACAATTAAAGGTGCTGTGCGGGCCTGTGCTGACTGAAGCTGACTGCCGGGGCAGACCTGTCCCAGCATAGCGGTGCCGCAGGGCACTGTGGATGGGTCTTCCCTGACATAGGCATTGCGGGACACATGGAGTTGAACGTACGGTGTGCGCATGGTAGCCATATCGCAGTTGTCGGTACGTGGGCAAGTGGTGTACAGCGGCGCAACACGCACGGGGTGCTTGTCCTGTGCACTGTGCGCTGCGGTGCTGACACGTGCCTGCTGGACCGTAGGCTTGTAAGGCAAAGTGTTGCTGCACTGCTCATCTCCATTCTCTAAGCCTCACGTAGCCAGCTAGGTCACGAGTGTGACCAGGTGTGGCCCAACACGGAGTGAGGGGCACTACATACTACGGTACGGTCAGCAGGGCATGGCAAGCGTGCGTCCCCACGCACACGGTGCCTTGGAGGCCTTCGGTGCCTTCGAGGCGTACGATACCTGCCTTTTCAACCGGGTCGTCAAGCCTAGCACGTGTCGGTTACAAAACGGCAGTACCCTACGGATGCGGGTGGAGAACCGCAGAACACTGTGCTGCCCCTGGTGTGTACGGCGACGCGACAGCCATGTTGTTGGCCCGGGGTGCGCCTAAAGTGGCCAAGAGCCATGCGCCAACACATCACCTCGTTGTCCTTCGCTGCGACCCCACCAACGTTCTCCTCTCACCACCACCAATACTCCGTCCGAGGCAGGGAACCTCCTGCTTCCTCGCACTCTTGCCACTTGCAACTGCAAACGCACACCCTCCCGCCCCAAGCCCCAACCAACGGAGACAACCCTGTGACTCCTTGCAACTCGTCCCCTCAGCCTTCGCCCCCACAACAATCCTGCAGCAGCCCAGGAACACAACCGCACGGTACTGTCCCTTCACCCCCTCCGTGCCGGCGCGCCGCCGCCCTGCGCCGGCGCCCCGCCCTGCCCCGGTGGCGGCGGCATGTTGGCCTTGGCGAACACGTTGAACACCATGAGCGCGCCAGCAGCAACGAACAGCCAGTTCTTCTGGAGCCACGTGCGCTCGTCGGGCGGCGGAGCGGCGGCGGCGGCGCCGCCGCGCTGCTGCCCGCCGGCGCCGCCGCCAGAGCCAGCGGCGGCAGCGGTGGCGGCAGCGGCGGCGCGGGGGCGGGCGTTGGGGTCCAGGGTCTGCGATCCAAGGCTGCCAAGGTCGCCGAAGTCGGAGGGGACCTCTGCATGGTCAACGGTCAACGGTACGACGGGTCAACGGTCAAAATTTGAGTTTGGAACATGCTTGCATTCGTAGGAGGAAAACACGCATCGATGAGGCTGGCAAGGTCGATTGGAGTCGGAGGGCACCTCTGCATGGTCAACGGTCAGCGGGCAAATAAAATAATCAGGCACGCGGCTCAGCACGCGGGCTCCTAGCCAGGGAAAGCATGCAGCCCCAACGACGATTCGGTTAGCTGGACGTGCGGAGTCTGTGCAGCAGCATATGGCGATGCTGGTTGGAGGCTGTGTAACAACCACACGTCTCTCTACCTAGGCACGAACGCCTGCGTCACCGCCAAGGTACGTGCCCCTCGCCAGGCGCCAAGCGCCAACCCAGCGCGGCCAAGCACCTCGCGACACGCTCGTCAACAAATTACACGGCCAAACCACCTACGCCCCGCCCATCCGCCCATCCGTCCCCGCCCACCTGCGAACTCGCCAAAGAGCGGCTCAGGGATGGCCAGCGAGGGAGCCACCCTAGGGTACACCACGCGCACAGGCAGGCTGCGGCCGGAGCCCGCGTCGGTGTCGGCATCGCTGCTGTCGCTGCTGCTGCCCCCCTTGGCGCTGCTGACGCAGGACGGCACGGAGTAGGTGAAGGCCACCAAGGAGCCCCCGTGGTGCACCTGCAGCTCGGCCTGTGGGTAAAGTGTGGGTTAGGTGTGGGTTAGGTCCAATGTACAGAGAGGGCATCATACGATCTGGAGTGAAAAATGAGGGTCGTGGTGTCCATGCAGCTCGACCTGGTGGTTACAGTTAAGACACGCGTACAGCAAGCGCGTCGTGTCTTGGGAATGCAAGGTCGTGTTGCAGGAAATGCATTACGCTCAATACCGATAGGGCTCGCCGCTGTTCCCCATTGGGCCCGCACCTTAGACGTATCGGCATGAGCCTTACCGAGCCCAGGCTCAGCCGTAGGCAACCCCAATTACCTTGTTCTCACGCATAACGGCGCCGTACCGCCACACCCTGTTTGTACCACACTCAGGCGCCGCTCGACACGTGCTACCCATTGGCACCCTCCGCACGTGTCAGCAGCCCTGCTATCATACACCCGCCCGTGCTACCCCCGCCCTCGCCCTTGAACCTGAACGTCACCCTCGCGCCACGCGCGTGCCTGCAATTAAACTCGGCCCTCGACCCCGCCGTACAAGTCCCGCCCCCGCGCCAGTTGCCATGTTGGTGTTCACACCCCAAGCCCGGCCCTCACCTGCTCGCTGACCGGCCCAGGGCACACCAGGCACGAGGCCCGTACTGACGCGTTATAGGACAACAAAGATGACTTTGCTGCCGCACAACTACCCCACTTCTGGCCTCGCAACAAGCCCAAGCAACGCCGCCCCCGCCGCAAAGCTCCGTCACATCCCTCGCCACCCACGGTCGCGTCTGCCTTCAGAATCACTCCTCATCCCCGGCCCCTCACCTCCTCGCTAACGGGTCCAGGGCCCACCAGGCACGAGGCCCGTACCGACGAGGCCAGGACAGGGCCCCCCGCCCCGTTGGAAGGCCGCACGCGGACTGTGTAGAAGCTGCAGCAGCAGGACCCAGCAGCAGTGCGCAGGCTTTTGCTCAAGCACATTCATACCATGCTAAAGCAGCTATGTCAGGGCCGGGATACTCAGGATGCAGCGGTTTCTCTTGGGGCGGGGCACACCCACACGGGGCACTCCACCCGTGCACCCACCTGTCGGCCTGGGCTGCGGCCTCCAGCTGCTGCCGGTCCGCAGCCGACAGCTCTGGCCGGTTCCAAGCCAAGTCTCCATCCTGTTATGCTCGCACCGTTCGCGAAAAAGAGAAGAGAAAGGCAGGGTATCAAGCGGCGCTGCGACTACTGCCCCCTGACGTGATCAAGCTGCGTCGTGAAACTCACAGTTACTATGTTCCCAGCAATCGTGCCGTAAGGCTTATAGGTTGCCCCGCCATCGAGAGAGTGCTCCACGATAAGCTCCGCGCTGGCGCGAGCCAGGGCCGCTAGAAAGAGAGCACCATGTAGCAATGCTTTCCTAGTGAGCATTCTTAGTCAGGGTCCTAAACAGCGCAATGTTTAGTCTTTGGCGGACAGCAGGCAATGTGTATGATGGACAGCGCTGGCGCCTGTGCTTGTTGTCCCTACGTTTGCAATTGCAATTATCGTTGCCTGGAGTTGCCCCCAGTATAAACAGTTTAGAGAACGTGGGAAGCTGGGAGCTGAGGACCTGGCTAGGGTCGCTCGTGCGAAGTACGGGAGGGGTGCAGCAGGGTGCAGTTTGCTGCTGCTGGGGCCATGCAGCCACTGCAGCCTGCACCACGCAACCACCGGGCTAAGGTATTATACTATCGCTACGAGGTTGTGCAAAGGTGTCCAAGGAAGCATCGATGTTGTGCTGCCATGTACTGCTGATCGCCCACTGGCCACTGCATGCTCTTTCCCACGGCCGTGCGTCCACCGTGCCCCATACACCTCCCTGACCGCAGCTAGGGACAAAAGTAAGCCCTTCAGGACGTGGCGCTGGCGACGTGCGAGATACACATGAAGACTAGGCATAGTACGACTTGGCAGCGCAGAAGCCTATGTTGTGCCGGCACACAGCGTGGCAGTCCAGGATGACAGCTGCCCGACCCCACGCCCGACACGCCGACACGGGGCCTCTGCTTACGCCCAGTTGCTGAATGCTTGCGTACCGGTAATGCGTTGCACGCAACACACCTGTATCAGTGGCTTCAGTCAGCAGCACGCCGTCTCCTCTAGTCCGCCCAGCACAACCATTCTGCTAAAATGCAGGGGGAAGGGCATCCCCTCGACAGGGGCCACAATTAAGCCACCCTCGGTCACCCACAGTCACGGTGCGTCGTGCGCTCGCCAGTGCCCAGGAAATTGAAAGAACTCCTCAACTGTCTTAATTCGTCCGGGTCAATTTTGTTGGTGCTCCGAGCACAACACGTGTTGCCCGGGAACTGTCTACCTTCATCATACACTAACTGCTCAGTACTGCCCAAGTAAGCTAGCGTACAGGTATCACTGCGTGCACCCTGCCCGCCAGGTCAACAAAAGCATGTCTGTATTGCGTATGCCTTGCGCCTCGCACAACCATCAGCGGGCAGCTGAGCCTGTCAGCCGCCCTCACCTGCCACGAGTGTCATGTCAGCGTACGGGGCCGACTATTGCTTTGATATGTCACTGTATGCTCCACGCCTGCTTCTTGCCGGTGGACAGTCAGCGCAACACCGCTCATAGGGCAGCCTTGTTGACACAGCGTACCCCGCACCACCACCCCACCATCAAGCCGTGCCATGCACAAACCGGGCTCCTGCACGGACCCCTCTCCATCAAACGCGATCCTCCTTGACCGTGGCATCCCACCCTTGCACTCTCCAATGCACCATGGAGGAGTGCAATCAGGAGGGCCGCAGGAACGTGATGCTGCCCGTTATCTTGCCGTCTTGCATCCACTCCGAGAAGCGCGCCAGCTGTGCCGCCACCTCCGCCTCCACCTGCTGCTGCTCCTGCTGCTGCCGCTGCTCCTCCTGCACCTGCCCCATCTCGCCGCTGCTGCCATCGCCACCGCCACCGCCGCCAGCAGCACCCGCACCACCGCTGCCGCTACCAGCTGCAGCCGTAGCGGCCGCCGCAGCTGCAGTGGCAGCAGGCACGTGGGGCTGCAGCTTCAGCGCTGCGTGCCAGCCAGCCCCTCTCTTGAACCTCAAGTTCATTGAGCGCGGACATACCCCAGTCCATCCGTCCTTGCGCTGGCCGCCCGCCCGGCCCCGCACCACTACGCGCGCCTCCACTCCAGCCGTCAGACCCGTCACCTCACCGAATCTGCCGGACGGGCGGCAGGTGAGCCAGATGGCTGCGGCCCCCGGCCCAGCTGCAGCATCTTTCCCATCTGGGTCCATCAGCTTTGGATCCAGGTAAACACTGACCCACCAGTACAGCCCACACGCCAGCAAGTCCTGGCACCCGGACGCGAGCGCCGCGGCAGACGCCCCAACTGAAGCGTCCACATACGCCACCTCCTGGTCCTCCACCATCTCCCTCAGCCCCTGCTCCAGCTCCTCCCTGCTGATGCTCCACTCTATTGTCCGCCCCTCCTCCGGCACCGCCTGCCGCCGCGCGGGGGAGCAGTACCAGGGGGACAGCTCGCGCTGAGGGTCAACACGCAGCATGTCCTCCTTCTCCTTCGCATCGGCTCCCACATACCGCAGCAGGAACCCCAGCTCTGTCCGGCTGATGTCAATTGACTCATAAGCCGGGAGGACATGGTGCAGGTACGTGCGCCCTAGGCGGTGCAGCCGCACCAGGCCGCACAGCTCGGCACGTGTCGCTGCCGACACGCCCTGCTCCTCCTCCTGGGCCTCTAGCCAGCACGCCAGCAGCAGGAGCACGCTGTCCTCGCTGTCTGTGCCGAAGTCGTCAGCTGCCAGCAGCTCCCTCACCGCCACCGCGGGCAGCTGCAGCAGCTGCCGGTACAGGTCCGGCCGGGTGAGGGCTGCCACGGCGTCCCCAAAGTGCGACACCAGCTGCTTGGCCAGGGCAGAGCGCACGGCGTCAAAGCTGGCTGGATCGGCAGAGGTGCCCGGTTCGGGGAACAGGGCGTGAGAGTGATATGCAACAACGGCCCTTGGAGATGGAGCAGCTCCTGTGCTGGTGGACCCGCCCTCCTGCTGCTGCTGCTGCCCCTGCTCCTCCCCCGCCTGCAGCCACGCCAGCATGGCCTGGTCGCAGGCCTGCGGGCAGTGCTTTACCCCCAGGTAGCACGCCTGCTGCCGCACCCGCAGCAGCGCCTCAAAGCCCAGGTCTGCGCTGAGGCGGCCAGTGTAGATGTACTCAATGGCCTGGCGCGCAATGGGCTCCTCATCCTCCGAGCTGAGGGGCACGTGCACCTCGGGCAGCGCGCTGACAGCTGCGCCCTGGCACCCACCACTCGACGCGGTCGAGGGTACCTCAGATCGCGCATCTGTCTTCTGCATTTTGCACTGGGGCCTGGGGTCGCTATCAGCTTGTGCGCTGCCTCCTTGAAGCGCTCCCCTGGCCTCAGGCGCTGTGCCCTGCCAGCAGGCGTTTTGCAGCTTAGCTTCAAAGAATGTTGAGGCCAATATGAGGATGATCTTGTGAGCGGGGAGAGGGTCGCCCACGAAGCGGATGCCTGCCATCGCGCCCCCTTCCAGGCCTCCTGCCGCGCAGCTGGCTCCTTCCTGGACATGCTGCTGCTCAAGCTCACGCTCCAGATGAAACCGTATGCAGACATCCGCGTTGGTCCATGATTGGAACTGGGATGCTAGCCCAGCGCGAACGGCCTCGCTCATGTTACTGCAGCTGCCCTAACGTGCTTACCAGCTACAGCCTTATAACTACATACGATTATAAGCACCAGCTATGCAGGTACAGGTATACGGGTTTGGCGACAACGGTGTTGCACTCAATTCAAAAATTCCTGGGACAGCCCGTGGCAGGGCCCCCGAGTGGAGGAGGTGAGGCGCTTGTGGAGGCGGACAACTGGCCATGGAGACCACTGCCGCAACACGCGTTGAAGCAACGAGGACGTTCATTCCTCGCCCCTCAGCCCTCACCGCCTGCTGCTTGCCGGTCAGCACCAGCCCTAATCCCATACCCTGACCGTGCCCCCTTCCCATGTCCTGCTGTTCCCCTGGGCCAGCCCAGGCATGCATGCTACAAGAGCAGGAGGGAAACACGCTTGCAGCCAGACGTATTGTGGGGGCTGCGACGTCGGAGGTGCACCTGCTTAGTGGCATTGCCCGACTCCTCTAGCACACAAGAAGCGCACCGAGGCATGCTGCCCGATGTCGAAGTGTTGCAGCCCTGTCCAACAGTCCAAGTCCCCATCCCAGTCTGCATTGCTATGCATGCAATTGGGGCCATACGAAAGGGGAAGCCGTGCCGTTCGTGCTATGAGATGCTTGACACGTCGGCTCCAGCAGCACGTATGTAGAGCTCAAGCCCAGGGGACTGCTCATGCCCCTGCTCATGCCGGAACGGACTATTGGTCTACCATACACGTCGTTGCACAACGGCCCAACACTGACCCTGGTGCTGTGGCCATGGCAAGTCAGGACGGGTCAGGAAGGGCCCTGTCGCTGAGGCACAACAGGCGATTATACATACAACATGCTAACCCACATCCCTGCCTGTGAAGCGCTATGCGAAATGTACAATGCACGCCTGGTTTGCTACAGCTGTGCTGTAGCGTATCAACCGTCGGCACGCAGTCATCATGCCACCGATCATGCAGGCTGTTGGCCGGCGGCCAGCATCCAAGTCCTGCCGCACCACGGCATGCCCTACACCATGGAACACGATGCATTTGAAATGTGTAAAAGCCAGGGAATACAGTGCAAACATGGGAAGCACAGCAGGCACCGGCAATCACGCATGTCTAGCCAGCCAACGCTGTGCTGCATCATGTACGTAGCGCCTGCTGCACCGGGCGTGCCCGCTGTCGTGTACTCACGCACGTCGTCTGTTGGGCAAGGCAAAACCGTACGAACCAGCGTCACCATACCGCTCAGCTTCGTAGTTGACCTCATCTCCACCACGCACCACTCCCGTGCGTGACCTGCCGTTACACAGACAGTTCATCAAGGAAGAGCCGTGCAGCAACACCTCCGCCCCCATCCAGCCGGTGAGCTCAAACGTCTAACCCCAGTTGCTCCGTTCCCTACTGATTGCCGTCACGAAGACACCAACGACACTAGCAAAGCCATACATCTGCTGTCATCGCAACCTGCAAGCTGTGCATGGCAGCGCCTCGCAACATGGTCCCTGTTGCATGCCGCCCGCATCCGATCGGCCCCAACCAAGCCAAGCACTGGATGCCGTGGACTCGCATCATCGATAGCACTGCAATTCTAGGTTTGCAAAAGGATCACGTCTTGTTATCGATGTTGGCCGAGCACTATACGCACGGCTAGCTACAACAATGCTACCACAAGGGCGTGCGTATGACAACTTGTACACTACCGGTCTCCAGCAGAACGCCTACATCGTACATGCAAGCCGTACCCATGCAGCAGCCACCTGCGGTCAATCTACACGCACTGTTGCCGTGTGTTATAAAGGTACCGTTGCCAGCAGGTCGTAAAAAGCGATGCGACGTCAGCTGCAACAACGAACCCAACCTTGCACAGCTAGTAGTACTTCTGTACAGCCAGGGACCCCCCGGTGTACAGCATGCAGCATGCAGTGCAACACCGTGCACGCCACCAACACCGTTGACGGTCAACCCACACCATGCCTGTGCGGGAGGCCATACATGCACCAGTTCCAACCAGCAGCAGAGCAACTATTGGTACGTCAAGACGGACGAGAGTGCATCAACAACCTTCACAAGCTTGGCAAGGTAACTTTGAACAATGGGTAACAGCCTTTGGCGTCAGTATATTGCCTTTCGTTGCCTCGGAACAGTACATATCAATCATGCAGGGGTACAATGACGAGTTCGCCACCAACGTCCCTTCAACACTGTCCTGGATTCCCGTCCAACCAGCTACCAACTGCTGCAATGCTGCCGTCAATGCCACACGTATGCGCAACAGTCAAGGCCTGTAAAAGGTGATGCTGCCAGTGATCTTGCCGTCTTGCATCCACTCTGAGAAGCGCGCCAGCTGCGCCGCCACCCGGGCCTCCCGCTGATACCACTCCTGCTGCTCCTGCGCCTGCTGCAGCCGCTGCTCCTCCTGCACCTGCGGCTGCTGCTCACCTGCCTCGCCACCGTTGCCGCCGCCAGCGGCACCAGCAGCAGCAACAGCAGGAGCAGCAGCAGCACCGCCGCCAGGGCCAGCCGCGACGGCCGTCCCTGCGGCCGCAGGCCCCGCCGGCTCCAGGGCAAGCGCCGTGATCCACCCACCCATCCTTCCCAAGAGCCTGTTCCTGGAGCGCTGGCATCTTCCGGACCAAACAGCCGTGCGCGATCCCCGCACTACGACAAGTGCCTCCGTTGCCGTCAGGCCCGATACCACCCCAAGGTGGCGACGCGCATGACAGCTGACGCTGATGCCAGCTGCTCCGGGCCCCGGTGCATCGCCATCGCCTTGGGGGTCCATCTTGGTTGGATCCAGCATTAAGCTGACCCTCCAAATCAGGCCGCACGAAAATGAGAGTGCAGGCCCGAAAGCTGACGCCCCAAAGGACGCTACCACAGGCACCATCTTCTTGCTCTCCATCATGCGCCTCAGTCCCTGCTCCAGTTGGTCCCTGCTGATGCTCCACTCCACAGTGCGCCCCTCCGCCGGCACCACCTGCCGCCGCGCGGGGGAGCAGAACCAGGGGGAGAGCCGCCGCTGGGGGGCGCAGGCAAACAGGTCCTCCTTGTCCTTCGTATCGACCCCAGCACACCGTAGCAGAAACCCCAGATCCGCCCGGCTGATGGTGAAGGGGTCGTACACAGGCAGCACGTCGTGCAAGTACGTGCTGCTCAGGCGGTGCAGCCGCACCAGGCCGCACAGCTCGGCACGTGTCGCAGCCTCCTCCCCCTTGTTCGCCTCCAGCCAGCACGCCAGCAGCAGGAACACGCTGTCCTCGCTGTCTGTGCCGAAGTCGTCAGATGCCAGCAGCTCCCTCACCGCCACCGCGGGCAGCTGCAGCAGCTGCCGGTACAGGTCCCGCCGGGTGAGGGCTGACACGGCGTCCGCAAAGTGCGACAACAGCTGCTTGGCCAGGGTGGAGCGCACGGGCTCAAAGCTGGCTGGCTCACCATCCGTTCCAGACTCTGGAAATAGGGCGTGGCAGGCGTAGGCCTGCAGCACTGCTGGCACAGCCTCATTGCCTGTGCTTGGCCCTGCGCCGTCCTGCTGCTGCTGCTGCCCCTGCTCCGCCCCCGCCTGCAGCCACGCCAGCATGGCCCGGTCGCAGGCCTGCGGGCAGTGCTTGACGCCCAGGTAGCACGCCTGCTGCCGCACCCGCAGCAGCGCCTCAAAGCCCAGGTCTGCGCTGAGGCTGCCGGTGTAGATGTACTCGATGGCCTGGCGCGCAAAGGGAACCTCGGCCTCCGAGCTGAGGGGCACGAGCACCTCGGGCAGCGCGCTGACAGCTCCACGGTCGCGTCCGCCCTCCGAACCGCTAGCTGCGCCTGCCGATACGACCTCAAGTCTCTGCCTCTTGTCCCGATGGCCATCAACGGCGTCGCTGGCTGCGACTCCGTCCTGGGTTCGCACCCCAGCTGCCATGCGCTTCCAGCAAGCCTTCTCCAGCCTGGTCTTGAGGAACGGAGTTGCTAGGACCAAGATAATCGTATGCGCTGGGAGAGGGTCGTCCACAAACTGCCTGGCAGAGCCGCATGCCCGTGCGCCCTCCGCTTCGTCCTGCCGTTCCTCCTGCTGCTGCTCGGGCGACCGCTCCAGGTGGAATCGTATGCAGACATCAGCATGATCCCATATGCCAAAATGTGAAGCTAAGCCATCGCGAACACTCTCGCTCATGTTGAGTCGCTGGCAGTATACGTTACAGTTTAGTACTGCGATTGCTAGCAATGTTGAAGCGATTGTATATGTTCTTTGCGGCAACTCGTGCCCTCTGGTGCACTAGTCGCAATGCCCCGTTCTGACTGCTAACGGCCCTTCATGACCCACAAGACACTCGGCAGCTCTCCGGCGCAAGCCTTTGTTACCAAGCCCATGCAGTCTGCGTTCTGCGTCTGTGGGGCCAGATCAGGCTGTGAAGGCAGCTGCCCAGGATAGCCTTGTGCAGGGGCTGGCACGTGGCAGAGCATGCGACCACATGGCAACCCCTTGCACTGGTCAGGGCACAAGTGACGCACTTGAATACTGAAGGGGTTCCTTTTGCCAGACCCAACCTGACCCAATCAAGGTATTTTTTTTGCACATGCGCACAGGGCTAGGCGAGCAACCCATGCACCTGGAGGCTAGGCAACCGTACTGGGACACAGCACGCCGGCCAAGCCACACTTGAAGTCAGCAGCTATGCTAGGCCATAACCCAGGAGACGCGAGACGGCATCACAACACAACATCCTGGCTTCCTGGGGCATACACTGTGTAGGGGACATGTGGCACAAGGGATTCAGGCGTACCGCAACTGATACCCAGCGCCCACAGCCCACTTGTCGCTCTTTGCAAGGCCGCACGCCGGGGAGCACTGGATCCCTGGGGCTACCTATGCTAGGAACATACAGAGATACGGTACGGTAAATGTAACGGAGCAGACTGCGAGTGCGTCAGGCCTCTACCGCACTGGGCTACAAATGCCGTGTGTAACCTGCGAGGAGCGGGCTGGGCCTTGGGCGGGCACTCTGGTCCGGCGGCCGGCCGGCATCGCAGTCCTGCCCTTTGCCCACCTGCCCTGCAGCATCCAGCATGCCCCACAACGAAGCTGTAACAGTGACACGTTGCGAGCTGTTGTAGGCACCGTATAACAGAATGGTAACGTCAGAAGCATCGTCAACGCGCGCCACGCGTGTTAGGTCAGCAGCTCGTGTCTCCCACCATGCCACCAACACCGTGCTGTATCAAGCAATGCTTGCCGTGCAGTGCGCCACCGCCACGTACTCAAATTGTATGAGAAGGCAAACTACACACACACCAGCCTCGCTGCGCACATCAGTAATGCTAATGCGGCATCCGTACGCACCAGCCTCAGCACACATTTGGGCATCCACCTCATAACGACCATCACCTTGCCTCGCGACCCGCCGACCAATGACCTGTCAAGTGCCTGTAACACCGACACGGAAATCCATTTAGTACCACCGAGACCCGCAGGACAGCACCGCGGCTTGCCGTCAAGGCGTGGTCCCAAGTACGGCACAGTACGTACCATTGGCTCGCAGTACAAGCACGCGAACTCCACACGTGCACCGCTCAACAACGCGGCCCAAGGCCTCGAGGTGCCTATTACTAGTAACCCGGCCGCTGACTTGCCCATTGTAAGCCAAAGCCACACTGCCTGCACTAAGGAGTGCCCCTGCTTGATGTTGCAGTTTACCGTATGCGTGTTGTTCCAGTTGGAGTGCTCCCAACTGCATGTGAGCGCGGCAAGCCACAATGTGACCTCAAGGCTGCAGAGGTGTACATACCCACTACCTGCCACAAGGCTTATATTACTGTATACACCATTGCACCTACTTGCAAATGGTGTTCGTGATGGCGCCATGGCCACACGGTCGTCTAATGGCTATCAGCAATCCTCAGCTCGTCACGTGTGGCAACCCTATTAATAGCATGATCCACCAAGCGTGCACACGTGCGGACGTCAGGAGGGGAGGCAACAGGCCCGATGCACACGTACACCGTTAACCCACACCCACGTGAACAAGGCCATGCACCTGTCCTGCACAGCGGGTAGCGGAGCAACTACCAATTCATGCACTCCTGACAAGCCAAAATGCGCCACAGGCGTCAAGTCGCAATTGGCAAACGGCAGTAGTGCAAGGGCGCAACAACACCTACACCAAGGCCCACTCAGTAACGTCTCGGCTTTCCGTTTAACCGGGCCTCAGCATGGCAAGGCTACCGCCCATGCTGCACACAGGAGTCAGGGTTTGAAGGTGATGCTACCGGTGATTATGCCGTCTTGCATCCACCTCGAGAGACGCGCCAGCTGTGCAGCAACCTCGGCATCCACCTGCTGCTGCCCCTGCTGCTCTTGCTGCTGATCCTGCTGCTGCTGCTCTCCTGCCTCACCGCCGTTGCCACCGCCACCGGCAACGGCAACTGCAACTGCAGCAGCAGCAGCACCACCACCGCCGCTGCCGGGTCCAGCTGCGACGGCCGCCCCTGCGGCAGCAGGCCCCCCCGGCCCCAGGGCAAGCGCCGTGTTCCACCCGCACCCCCATGCCTTTCCCAAGGTCATGTTCCTGGAGCGCTGGCACCTTCCGGCCCAGGACTTTGTGTTCGACCCTCGCACCACAATCCGTGCCTCCATTGCCGCCAAGCCTGTTACCGCTCCAAATCGGCGAGACACCCTACAGCCGACCGAGATGCCAGCCGCTCCGGACCCGGCTGCACCGCCTCTGCCCTCTGGATCCATCACAGCTGGGGCAAGCGTCATGACGACCCTCAACAGAACGCCGCACGAAAGCACCCATGCAGGGCGCTTGTGCGTACATGCCGCAGCCGCCGCTCCAAAGGACGCTACCAAGTGCACCACCTTCTTGCCCTCCACCACCCGCCTCAGCCCCTTCATCAGCTGCTCCCTGCTGATGCTCCACTCCACGGTGCGCCCCTCCGCCGGCACAACCTGCCGCCGCGCAGGGGAGCAGTACCAGGGGGAGAGCCGCCGCTGGGGGTTGACGTTTAGCATATCCTCCTTTTCCTTCTCATCGGCCCCAACATACCGCAGCAGGAACCCCAGCTCCGCGCGGCTGATGTCGAAAGCCTCGTATACAGGGAGCACGTAGTGCAGGTACGTGCTGCCGAGGCGGTGCAGGCGCACCAGGCCGTACAGCTCGGCGCGTGTAGCTGCCGGTACGCCCTCCTCCTTCCCCTCCTCCCCCTTGTTCGCCTCTAGCCAGCACGCCAGCAGCAGGAACACGCTGTCCTCGCTGTCTGTGCCGAAGTCGTCGGCTGCCAGCAGCTCCCTCACCGCCACCGCGGGCAGATGCCGCAGCTGCCGGTACAGGTCCCGTCGGCTGAGGGCTGCCACGGCGTCCCCAAAGTGCGACACCAGCTGCTTGGCCAGGGCGGAGCGCACGGCGTCAAAGCTGGCTGGCTCATCGTCAGTTCCTGGCTCGGGGAACAGCAAATGGCAGGCGTACGCATGCAGCACTGCTGGCACAGCCTCAGTGCCCGTGCTTGGCCCTGCGCCGTCCTGCTGCTGCGGCTGCCCCTGCTGCTGCCCCTGCTCCGCCCCGGCCTGCAGCCACGCCAGCATGGCCTGGTCGCACGCCTGCGGGCAGTTCTCAACACCCAGGTAGCACCCCTGCTGCCGCACCCGCAGCAGCGCTTCAAAGCCCAGGTCTGCGCTGAGGCGGCCCGTGTAGATGAACTCGATGGCCTGGCGCGCAAAGGGCACCTCGGCCTCCGAGCCGACGGGCACGAGCACCTCGGGCAGCGCGCTGACAGCTCCACGGTCGCGTCCGCCCTCCGAACCGCTAGCTGCTCCTGCCGATACGCCATCAACCCTCTGTCTCTTGTCCCGATGGCCATCAACGGCGTCGCTGGCTACGACCCCGTCCTGGATTCGCGCCCCATCTGCCGCGCGCTTCCAGCAAGCCTTCTCCAGCCTGGCCTTGAAGAACGGAGTTGCTAGGACCAAAATGATTGTATGCGCAGGGAGAGGGTCGCCCACAAACTGCCTGGCAGAGCCGCATGCCCGGTCGCCCTCCGCTTGTTCCTGCTGTTCCTCCTGCTGCAGCTCGGGCGACCGCTCCAGGTGAAACCGTATGCAGACATCAGCATGATCCCATGTACCGAAATGTGACGCTAAGCCATCGCGAACACTCTCGCTCAACATGTTGAGTTGCGGCAGTATGCGTTGCGGTTTAGTATTGCAATTGGTAACAACGTTAAAGGCAATTGTATATGTCTCTCTTGCAGTAGCTGCTGCCCTCTGGTGTTTGGTCCCATGCCCGTTCTGGCTGCGAACGGCCCCCACTTCCGTCCGTTGTCTGGGCAGGTCTGGGCGTCCGGGCCTTCATGACTATAGGGACGCTCGGCAGCTCTCCTGGATAAGCCTCTGTTACCGAGCCCTTGCAGTCTGCGTTCTGCGTCTTGGGGTCAGGTGAGGCCAGGTAGCCCAGCTGCCCAGATAGCCTTGTGCGTGGCAGGCTGTGGCAGGCACACGTGTGAAAGGCACGGACGTAGGCAGCTATACTAGACCATGACCCAGGGGACGCGAAGCGGCATCCTAACACACCGTCATTGGACATGCACAGCGTAGGGGACAAATGGCACAGGGGATTCCTTCTGGCATAATTTTGCCACAACTTCCACGGCCCACTTGTGGCTCGAGAATGCTTGTTGGCAAGGCCGCTGCGCGTGTTCGCAAGCAGGGGAGCACTAGATTCCGGGACTGCTATGGACATGAGGCTACGGAGCAGACTGCAACAGATTCACGCCTTGATCACACTGCGCTACACACAACGAATGCGCAACCTGCAAGGAGGGCAGGGCGGGCGGTTGGGCCAGGTTGGGCGTCCGGTCGGCATTAGGGGAGACCTCGCCTCTAGCCGGCAAAGCGGTCCTGCCCTTGCCCTGCTGTCCTGCAGCATGCATCATGACCAACAACGGAGCTACAAAAGATGCTACAACAGCCATCGTACAGTACAGCTGCAATTATGGTATCAATTAAGGTAAGGATCGGGGCGCGAAAGTTGGTTCTTAGACCGACTTTCCCGGGATTTCCAACCCGGGTTCGAATCCTACCTCAGGCGAGATTCC
>VFQN01002339.1_pt1 | contig 29552 bp, 32 predicted proteins | sample 3512371 | NCBI WGS metagenome assembly VFQN01 (sample SAMN10412370, study PRJNA504923) | tailings metagenome | isolation source: Replicate 2 from Balatoc abandoned mine | place: Philippines: Itogon, Benguet | collected 2017-08-28 | reverse complement strand
CGGAGCAACGGTGTCCGCCACCTAACCGAGCCTCCACCGAACCCAGGACGGTTCAGGTGATCGCGGCCAACGTCGACGTGGTCGTCGCGGTGCACGCGCTCGACCGGCCGCTGCGGCCGCGACGCCTGCACCGGGCCCTGGCGATCGGCTGGGACGGCGGCGCCGTCCCGGTCGTGGCGCTCACCAAGTGGGACCTCGGCGTCGCGCCCGAGGTCGCCGGCGAGGTCGCCGACCTCGGGGTCGACGTGATCGCGGTCAGCGCCGTCGCGGGCGAGGGCCTGGACCGGCTGGCGGCGCTCGCCCGGCCCGCGCGGACGATCGCGATGATCGGCGAGTCGGGGGCGGGCAAGTCCTCGCTGGTGAACGCCCTGCTCGGCCGGGACGCCCTCACGACCGGGGCGGTGCGGGCCGGGGACGGCAAGGGCCGGCACACGACGACCGCGCGCCACCTGGTGGCGCTCCCCGGCGGGGGAGCCCTCATCGACACGCCCGGGATCCGCGAGCTGGGACTGGCTGCCGACGAGGGCGGCGTGGCGGCGGCCTTCGCCGACGTCGCCGGGTTCGCGGACGGCTGCCGGTTCCCCGACTGCCGCCACGACACGGAGCCCGGATGCGCCGTGCGGCAGGCGGTCACGGACGGGGAGCTCGACCCGGGCCGCCTCGACAGCTACCGCGACCTGCGCCGCGAGGCCGAGGCGATGGAGCGCCGCGGCGGCGAGCGTGCCCGCCGGGCGCACGGGCGGGCGGGCGCGCGCATGGTGCGCGAGGCCAAGCGCCACAAGCGGGGCCGATGGTAGGCCCCGTCGCCGGTCAGACCAGGCGGAGCTGGGCGGGCGGCGGGTCGGCGGCGCGCCGGGCGCGGCGGCCGAACGGGGTCGCGCCGCCCGGCTCCGGCCCGCCGTGCGCCCGCACCATCGCGCGCACGCGGGCGGAGAGCGCGTCGCGCTCGGCCCGGGGCCCGTAGGCCGAGCGGTACCGCCGCTCGGCCGCCGGCACCAGCTCGGGGTGCGTGCGGCGCAGCCAGGCCAGGTAGTGGTCGCGCACGCCGGGGCGCAGGTAGAGCATCACCGGGCTCACCCACGTCGCCCCCGCCGCGCAGACCGCCGCGATCACCTCCTCGAGCTGGTCGTCGCCGTCGGAGAGGCCGGGGATGATCGGCGCGATGAACGCCCCGCACGGGACCCCCGCCGCCCGCAGCCGGGCGAGCGTCTCCACCCGCCGCCGTGGATCGGGCGTGTTGGGCTCGGTCGCCCGCCAGACGGCGGCGTCGAGGGTGCCGATCGACAGGCCGGCCTGCACCGGCATCCGTCTCGCGGCGTCGGCCAGGAGGTCGGCGTCCCGGCCGATGAGGGTCGACTTGGTGAGGATCGAGAAGGGGTTGCCCGCCTCGGCGAGCGCCTCGACGATGCCGCGCGTCAGGCGGTACCGGCCCTCGACCGGCTGGTACGGGTCGGTGTTCGTGCCCATCGCGATCACCTCGCCGGCCCATCGCGCGCCCCGCATCTCGGCGCGCAGCCGCTCGACCGCGTTGACCTTGACCACGATCCGGCGGTCGAAGTCCTCGCCGATGTCGAAGCCGAGGTACTCGTGCGTTGGCCGCGCGAAGCAGTAGACGCAGGCGTGGCTGCACCCCCGGTAGGCGTTGATCGTCCAGCGGAAGGGCATCGCCGACGTCTCGGGGACGCGGTTGACGATGGTCCGCGCCCGCACGTGCAGTAGCTCCAGCCCGGCCAGCTCGCCCCGGCCGCGGTGGCTCTCGGCCTCCTCAAGCAGCGCCGGGCGGCGGCGGTCGTCGCCGGTCAGCTCCCAGCGCAGGCGATCCGGACCGTCGGAGGGTGCGGCGCGTGCCATCGGGCCACCCTAGACGAACATGTGTTCGATCTCCACGACGGGCGCCGCCGCGGCGAGCCGAGGTCCAATTGGACAACGCCCCGAGGTCCAATTGGACAACGCCCCGAGGTCCATTTGGACAAAGCCCCGAGGCGCCCGCCGTGCGCTATTCCACCCGCACCCACTGGTCGTCGCGCCCGTCGCCGAGCGCCGCGAGGTTGGCGAAGGTCATCCTCACCTCGCGGCTGCGCCCCGACGGTCCCGTCGTGCGGACGAGGACGACCGCACGGTCGCCGTCGTCCGACACCGGCGTCGCCTCGACGGTCGAGCCCTGCTCGACGTCGCGGCGGCACGCGGCGAGGGCCTCGCGGGCGCGCTGCTCCGCGCGGCGCTCGTACGCCGGATCGGGGGTCCCGGGCGCGTAGGCCGTCCAGCCCGCCCCGAACGACGATGCGATGCGGGCGCTCTCCATGTCGCAGGTCGCTGCGGCGGTGCCGTAGAGGGTCGCGAGCGCCACCGGGTCGGCGTCCGGGGTCGTGGCGGCCCCGGCGCCCCGGTCGTCGCTGCAGCCGGCCGCCGCGAGCACCACCGCCAGGGCCGCGATCGCGGCGAGCGCCCGGACGGGCCGGGCGCGGATCACCCCACGGGGTCGCGGCTGGGGACGCCGACGCTCCGCCAGAAGCGGTCGACCTGCCCGAAGCGCCGGGCCACCGCGAACGCGAGGACGTTGGTGCTCTCGACGCTGGTGATGAACCAGACGCGGCCGTCGGCGCGGAAGCACATCAGGCGGCCCTGGTTCGGCGCGTTCTCGCCGAAGCCCCAGGTGCCGTCGCCGGGCACCCGGCCACCGCCGCCGGCGGGCGCGCACTGGCCCCGGGCGACGGGGACACCGTTGGCCGCGCGGTGGCGGCTGTAGCCGGCCTCCAGGCCGTTGAGGTTCCGGAACAGCTCGAAGTAGGAGCGGGCGCCGTATGCCGACTGGGTCTCGCACACGATGCCGGCGATCGAGCCGCGCGAGCGGTCGTCGTCGCTCTCGCGGGTGCACCGGCGGGCGACGTCCGGCTCGAGGCGCTCCAGGAGGAAGCGCTCGCCGCCGTTCGGGAAGCCGGCGGGGCGGTCGACCAGCACCTCCGGCTCCAGGGGGGCGGGCGTGGTGACCTCGACGGTCGCCGGCGGCGCGGTCACGTCCGGTGTCGTCGGCACCGACGGCGTGGTGGGCAGGGGCGCCGGCACCGACGGCGAGGAGGTGACCGTCACGGTCCTCGGGGAGGTCGTCTCCCCGCCGCAGGCGGCCAGCAGCGCGCAGGCCCCGAGGAGCGCACCGCCCGCCGCGACCCGTCGTCGCACGGTCCCACCCGGCATCGACCGCCTCCCGTACGCGGAACGCGGACGAGTCTAGTCGCGGGATTGTGGGCCGGAGTCACCCGTTCGTACGGTCACGAGGCCGATCCAGCCCTCCCCGTCCCGCCGCAGGTCGGTCAGCTCGTTGCCCGTCGAGTGGCACCAGGCGGGGAGGTCGACGGCGATCAGGGGATCGTCGGCCAGCAGCGCCAGCTCCTCGCCGTCGGGCGCCCCCGCGGCCGCGCGGGCGATGAGGTGGATCGGCACGGGGCACCACGTGCCGAGCGCGTCGACCACCCGGGCGCTCACGGGGCCAGCGGGCTCATCGCGCGCAACGTCGCCACCGCGTCGGCGAAGGCGCCGACGGCGTGGTCGACCTCGGCCTCGGCCGTCGTGGCGCGGAGCGTGAAGAGCACCGACGAGTGGGTCCACGGCGCCTCGAGGCCGATCGCCTCGAGCACCGGGGCGGCCTTGCCGGCCGCCCCGCAGGCCGACCCCGGCGACGCCGCCACCCCGCGCGCCGCCAGAGCCAGGCAGAGCGTCTCGCCCTCAACCCAGCCCGCGGACACGTTGACCAGTCCGGGGATGCGCCCGGCGGGGTCCGGATCGCCGTTCAGGCGCACGTCGGGCACCGTGAGCAGGCCGGCCAGCAGGCGCTCGCCGAGCGCCCGCGCGCGCGCGGCGTCGGCCTCCATCCCGGCGCGGGCCAGCTCCGCCGCCACGCCGAGGCCGGCGATGCCGGGGACGTCCTCGGCGCCGGCGCGCTTGCCCGCCTCCTGCGTGCCGCCGGCGATGAGCGGGTGCAGTCGCGCGCCCGGGCGGACGACCAGCGCCCCGGTCCACGGGGGCCCGCCGATCGCCCCGCCCCCCAGCACGACGGCGTCGGCGCCGAGGGCCGCGGCGTCCAGCGGCACGCGCCCCGCGGTCTCGCCCGCGTCGATCACCACGCGCGCCTCCTCGCGCGCCGCCCGCGCGGCGCCGATCAGGCCGACGGTGTCCTGCAGGGTGCCGATGTCCGGCTGGCCGTGGACCACGCACACGAGGGCCGTCTCCGCGTCGACCGCCGCGCCGAGCGCCGCCGGCGCCACGCGGCCGACCCCGTCGACGGGGACCGTCGCGAGCCGCGCGCCCCGGCGCTCCGCCGCACGGCACGCGGCGACGGTGGCCGGGTGCTCCACGGCGCTGAGGACGACGCCCGGTCCGAGGCGGGCGTTGGCCGACAGCAGCCCGGTGACGGCGAGGTTGCGCGCCTCGGTGGCGCCCGAGGTGAAGACCACCTCCCCGGGGTCGGCGCCCACCAGCGCGGCGACGGCCTCGCGCGCCCGGGCGATGGCCGCGGCCGGGGCGCGCCCGGCATCGTGCAGGCTCGACGGGCTGCCGAACTCCGCGCCGAGGAAGGGCAGCATCGCCTCGCGCACCCGGGGGTCGAGCGGGGACGCGGCGGCGTGGTCGAGGTAGGCGGCCGGGCCGCTCACCGTCCCTCGGCCAGCCGGTGGGCGAGCAGCGACGGCAGGCCGGCCTGGAGGATCGCGTTCTGGGCGGCGGCGACGTCGTAGGGCGTGCGGCGGAAGTGCATCGTCCCCGCCTCCGGGTCCCAGACGGCCCAGGCGGCGCGCGCGTCGTGGTCGCGCGGCTGGCCCACGGAGCCGGGGTTCACCAGCCAGCGGCCCTCGGTCAGCGGCATCGGGCCGGCCGGCGGGGGCAGGTGCTCCTCCATCGCGCCGTCGGGCGTCAGGCGCCACGCCGAGGGGATGTGCGTGTGGCCGATCAGCGTCAGGGGCACCCGTCGCGCCTCGAGCGCGTCCCGCGCCTGCTCCACGCTCAGCACGTACTCCCACACCGGGTCGCGCGGGCTTGCGTGGAACATCGGGACGGCGTGGTCCGGGTCGGCCGGGGTCAGCCTCCGCAGCCGGGCGAGGCCGGCCGGCCCGAGCGCCTCGCGCGTCCACACCACCGCGTCGCGTGCCAGGTCGGCGAAGACGTCGAGCGAGGAGGCGCCGGTCGCGCCGAGGTCGTGGTTGCCCGCGATGCAGCGCGAGCAGCGGTCCATCACGGTGGCGAGGCAGTACGAGGGGTCGGCACCGTAGCCGACCACGTCGCCGACGCACCACAGCTCCGACACCCCGGCCTCCCGCGCCGCCCGCAGCACGGCGTCGAGCGCCTGCCGGTTGGCGTGGACGTCGCTCAGGATCGCGATCGGCGGCGTGGCGGACCTTCGGGGGATGGCGGGGGGTCGGCCGCTACGATAGCCGGGTGCGGGGACGCCGTCGCAGGCCGGTCCGAGGGATGCCCGACGGCCGCGAGGCCCGGGCCGCGGCGCTGGCCGCGGTGGCGGTGGCGGGCGCCGGCGGCATCGTCGCCCTGCTGCGGTGGCGCCTCTGGAGCTCGGGCGTCCCCGACGTCGACCCGGCGCCCCTCGCCGACTGGTTCGACCCGGGGGAGCTGGGCCGCAACCGCGAGTTCCGCCGGGGCGTCTGGACGATGGCCGCGATCGGCGCCCCGCTCGCCGCCGCGACGACCGTCGCCGTCGCGCTGGCCGGCCGGCGCTGGCGGCCGTCGGTGGTGCGTGCCGCGCGTGCACGGCCCTGGAGGGCGGGGCTGATCGCCGGCGCGGGCCTCGCCGTGGCCACCACCGCCGCGGCGTTCCCGCTGTCGGCCGTCCGCTACGCCTGGGGGCGCGACTTCGGCGTCATCACGCAGCCGGTGCCGGCCTGGCTGCTCGACCTGGCGAAGGGCCTCGGGATCTCCATGGTCGTGACCGGGCTGCTCGGCGCCGGCGCGGCGGTGCTGATCTCCCGCCTGCCCCGGGCCTGGTGGGCCGTCCTCGCGGGCTTCGTTGCCGCGTTCGTCTACCTCACCTCCCTGCTGTCGCCCCTGGTGCTGGAGCCGCTCTTCCAGCGCACCGAGCCCCTGCGCGACCCGCAGCTCAGCGCGCAGGTCCTGGCGATCGCCGAGCGGGCCGGCGTCGAGGCCCGCGACGTGAAGGTCAACGACGCGAGCGCCCGGACCACGGCGGCCAACGCCTACGTGTCGGGGCTCGGCGGCAGCCGGCACATCGTGCTCTACGACACCCTGCTGCGCGACTTCCCGCCCGACCAGGTGCGCATGGTGGTCGCGCACGAGCTGGCCCACGTGGAGCGCCGGCACGTGCTCAAGGGCTCCACCTGGGGCGCGCTGCTGGCGGTGCCCGGCTGCCTGCTCGTCTTCGCCGTGGTGGGCTGGCGCACCGGCTTCGGGCCCGCCGGGCGCGGCGCGGAGGGCTGCGACCTGGTGCTGCGGCGCCTGGCGATCGCGGCCGCCGCCGCGTCGGTGATCGGGTTCGCCTCGGCGCCGCTCGCCACCTGGGTCAGCCGCGCGTACGAGCGCGAGGCCGAGTGGCGGGCGCTCGAGCTGACGGGCGACCCCGCCGCCGCCATCGGCCTGCAGCAGGGGCTCGTGGAACGCGGCCTCGGCGTGCCCGACCCGCCGGCCGCCGTGCGCGTCTGGTTCGGTACGCACCCCACGGCGCTCGAGCGCATCGGCATGGCGCTGCGCTACCGCGACGGCTGGGGCTGATGGGCCGGCGGGCCCCCCGGCTGCAGATCGCCTGCGTGGGGCGGCTGCGGCCGCCGCTCGACGCGCCGGGGCGGCTCTACGAGGAGCGCGTCGACCGGATGGCGGGCCTGCGCGTCGACGAGGTGGCCGCCGAGCCGCTGCAGCGCGGGGAGGAACGCGCGCGGACCGCCGAGGCCGAGCGGCTGCGCGCGCGGCTGCTGCCGCGCGCGCTGCGCGTCGCGCTCGACCCCGAGGCGCGCCCGCCCGCGTCGAGCACGGCCTTCGCGTCCTGGCTGGAGCGCCGGATGGCCGACCGGCCGGTGGCGTTCGTGCTCGGCGGCGCGGTCGGGGTGGCGCCCGCGCTGCTCGACGAGTGCGACGAGCGCCTGTCGCTCGGGCCGCTCACGATGCCCCACCAGCTCGCGCGCGTCGTCCTCGCCGAGCAGCTCTACCGGGCGCTCTGCATCAGCTCGGGGCACCCCTACCCACACTGACGGCGGCCCTCAGGGTTCCAGGGGCGGGTCCCCCAACGCCTCGCGCAGGCTGTCGAAGCGGGCGATGTTGCAGCCGTTGGCGCGCGTCACCTCGATCGACACCGGCTCGCCGTCGACCGTCCCCTCCACCAGGTAGCGCTGCGGGCCGCCGTAGAGCAGCGTGCAGGCCTCGTCCGGCTCGGGCGTGAGGGTCGGCAGCAGCGCGATCACCCGGGTGCAGACGGCGTCGGCGGGATCGCAGTCGAGCGTGCGCGCCTCGACGAGCCGCTCGCCGTCGTACTCGCTCACGGCGAGCTCCGTGGCGGGGGCGTCGTCGTTGGCGGGGGCCGTGTCGTCGCCGCACGCGGCGGCGAGGAGGGCGAGGGCCGCCACGAGCGCCGCGGCCGCGGCGCGGTAGGCTCCGCGGCCGTGCCCGACGCGCCCCTCCTGATCCCGGTCCGCGACGCGCTCGCGGCGGCGGCCGCCGCCGTCGCCGGCGCCCCGCCCGCGGCGGTGCCGCTGGCCCCGCCGGCCTCGCCCGAGATGGGCGACATCGCCAGTCCCGTCGCCATGACCCTCGCGAAGGCCGCCCGGCGCCCGCCCCGCGAGATCGCCGAGGGCATCGTGGCCCGCCTCGGCGAGGATGCGCCGGAGTGGCTCGCCGGCGCCGAGGTGGCCGGTCCCGGCTTCGTCAACCTGACCCTGTCCCCGGCGTGGTTCGCCCGCGCCGTCGCCGCCCTCGAGGCCGCCGGCGACCGGCACGGCGCCGGCCTCGTCGCGACGCCGCGCGACGTGCTCATCGAGTTCGTCTCGGCCAACCCCACCGGGCCCCTGCACGTGGGGCACGCCCGGCAGGCCGCCCTCGGCGACTCGCTCGCGCGGCTGCTGGCCTTCGCCGGCCACCGCGTCACCCGCGAGTACTACGTCAACGACCACGGCCGGCAGATGCGCATGTTCGGCGCCTCGGTGGCCGCCCGGTACGCGCAGCTCTGCGGGCGCGAGGTCGCCGTCCCCGAGGACGGGTACCACGGCGACTACGTCACGCGCATCGCCGAGACCGTCCGCGCCGAGATCGGCGACGTCCACGCCGACCACGCGCTCGCCTCCCAGGAGGCCCTCGACCTCTTCACCGCCCGGGGCGAGGAGCTGATGCTGGAGTCGATCTTCGGCCAGCTCGAGCGGTTCCGCGTCACCTTCGACCGGGTCTTCTCCGAGCGCTCCCTGCACCGCGAGGGGCGGGTGGCGGCCGGCGTCGCCGCCCTGCGCGCGGCGGGCGACGCCTACGAGGCCGACGGCGCGGTGTGGTTCCGCACCACCGACTACGGGGACGCCAAGGACCGGGTGCTCGTGCGCTCCGACGGCGAGGCCACCTACCTGGCCGCCGACGTCGCCTACCACCTCGACAAGGCCGGACGGGGGCACGACCTGCTGGTCGACGTGCTCGGCGCCGACCACCACGGCTACATCGCCCGCCTTCGCGCGGTGCTGCACGCCGGCGGTTACGACCCCGACATCCTCGAGGTGGCCCTGGTGCAGCTGGTCTCGCTGCTGGAGCGCGGCGAGGCGAAGAAGATGAGCAAGCGCGCCGGCACGGTCGTGACGCTCGGGGACCTGCTCGACGACATCGGCGTCGACGCCGCCCGGTTCTTCCTGGTCCAGCGCAGCCACGAGACCTCCCTCGACCTCGACCTCGACCTGGCGCGCGAGCAGAGCCAGGAGAACCCGGTCTACTACGTCCAGTACGCGCACGCACGCGTGCACAGCATCCTGGCGCAGGCGCCGGACCGCACGGACCCTCCGGCCGATCCGCCCGCCGCCCTCGACCCCGCCGAGCGCGCCCTGGTGATGCGCCTGGCCGACTGGCCGGTGGCCCTCGCCGAGGCCGAGGAGCGCCGCGCCCCCCACCGGGTCGCCGCCTACCTGATCGACCTCGCCCGTGACTTCCACGGCTTCTACCACCGCTGCCGGGTGATGGGGGAGGAGCCCGCCGTCGAGGCCTTCCGGCTCTCCCTCTGCCGCGCCACCGGCGGCACCGTGCGCGCCGGCCTCGGCCTCCTCGGGGTGACCGCGCCCGAGCGCATGTAGGCCCGCTGCGGGGGGCGTCCCGGGGCTCCCGGCGGGGCGTGGTACCTTTTCCGGGCTTCGCGGATGTAGCTCAGTTGGTAGAGCGTCGGCTTCCCAAGCCGAAGGTCGCGGGTTCGAACCCCGTCGTCCGCTTCACAAAAAGCCCCGCTAATGCGGGGTTTTTTCTGTCAACGAGACAGATGCTAGAACCGCAAGCGGATGCGTCGAAATACGGTGCGGGAGCCTCCCGCACCGTCACGGACGGTGCGGGAGACGGTGCGGGAGACGCGCTTGGCGCCCGCCTTCGGGACCGTTCGCGGCGGAGCGTCGCGGGGGCGATGCCGCCGGCGCCGGTCGGAGGCGATGGGCGCGGCCCGCGGGTGCGTCCGAGGACTGCGACTGCAAGCACCTAGAGCACTTCTCGCTCCGAAGTCCAGGCTCATCATGGCGCCGGGGGCACTCACCCGAGAGAGGGTTCACGCTCGTCGCGGCCGAGGTGCATGTGCGCAAGAGGGCATGGCCGCCCAGGCGGCCCCTCGGCGCTCCGCGCAGCGAGCGATGTGCAGCACGGGCGCCGCTCGGGCCGCCTGACTAGAGCGACCGGGCTCGCGAACTCAGGCGGGCTGGACCTGGCCGGTGACCGGTGTCGCGTTCTTGGCGTTGTCGAACATCGGCGACGTCCGCTCGGCCGCCTGGCGAATCTCCTCGAGCTGTGCAGGCGTTGCGTCGGAGTCCACCAGGACCGTGTAGCGCAGGTTCGTGAACCCAGGTCGGACGTCGTCGTCCAGGGCAAGATAGCCGCGCAAGTCGTAGTCGCCGATGACGTCGATGCGAAGGTCGCGGAACTCGACGCCGCGCCTGGCCGCCTGCGTAACCCAGCCGATCGTGAGGCAGGTTCCCACGGAAGCGAGCAGCAGCTCCATCGGGTCCACGGCCTGGTCGGTTCCCCCGAGGGGCGCGGGCTCATCGGTCTCGATGGAGAACGAGCGGGCGACCGTCCGCGCGCGCGCACCGTCCTCCCAGGACGTCACCGTGCTGAAGGTCCCCCGCCCGACCGTTGGGTCCTCGGCCACGGCAGAGCGCGTCGTATCGAAGGCGGACAGGTCAAGCGTGGTGCAGCTTCGCGCCATGTCGTCTCCCTAAATCTAGGAATACCGAAGAGATTCCCAAGAATAGCGGACCGGCGGCTCCCGCTGCCCGCGCCAGAACCAGGGAGGGTGGCCCGGTCGAGACCAGGCTGGCTCGAGTTGAGACCGGACCCGGCGAACGGTGTCCAGGAAGACCCGAGGGGAACAGAGGGGAACACCTTGACCTGGCTCTCGATGTGGCGGCGCCCCCTCCCCGGAGGCTCGACCTTGTGGCGTCGCCGGCCCGGACCTCCGACGGCGTGAGAGCGGCGGACGGCGGCGCGTTCACGGCTTTAGGCGCCACCCACGCGAGAACAGCACGACCGCGCCGAGCGTGACGGCGGCGCTGACGAGCACGGTGACGGGCAGCGAGACGGCAAGTGTCGTCTCCTGCGCCCCGGAGAGCCCGGCCCGGGTGGCGTCCACCAGGTAGTAGAGCGGGTCCAATCTCGTCAGGGTGGCCCATGGCTCTGATAGGCGCGCGATCGAATAGAAGACCCCGCCCACCAGGGCGAGTGGCGCGATGACAAGGTTCGCGACGAAGGCGTGTTGGTCGAAGCTGTCGGCCCAGAGTCCGGTGATGACGCCGAGCGCGCTGAAGGTCACGCCGGTCAGCGCCAGCGTCGCGACGGCGAGCGCGGGCTGGTGGAGCCCCGTGTCGGCGAACGGCAGCGCGAGCGCCGCCACGGCGCCCGCGGCGAGCCAGCCGCGCACGAGGCCCCCCGCCATGTAGCTCGCGGCGATCTCGGCCGGGCGCAGGGGGCTGCTCAGCACGTCATCGAGGTAGCCCTCGTTCTTGGCCTGGAAGAGACTGGTCGACGCGTTGGCGAACGATTGGCCGGCGACCGTCATCACCAGAAGGCCGGGCAGGATGAACGCCAGGTACGACAGCTCCTCAGCCTGCCGGAGGCGATCGCCGAGGGCGCCGCCGAAGACCGCCAGGAAGAGAACCGCGGTGACCACCGGCGGCATGATCGTCTGGGTCCAGAGCCGTAGCACCCGGCGCACCTCCCGCCCCGCGAGGGCCAGCGCCCCCCGGCGCGACACCCGACCGAGATCCGGCTCGACGAAGGGTCGCATCAACGCATCGCCGCGACGTAGGCGTCCTCGAGACGGCTGCCGCCGAAGCGCTCGCGCAGTTGGGCTGACGTCCCCTCGGCGATGATCTGCCCCTGACGGATGAAGGCGATCCGCTGGCAGAGCGCCTCCGCCTCCTCCAGATAGTGGGTGGTCAGTAGGACGGTCGTGCCCTGGTCGCGGTGCAGCACGCCGAGGTATCGCCATAGCTCGTGGCGCAGGTCGAGGTCGACGCCGGCGGTGGGCTCGTCCAGGATCACCAGCGCCGGGCGGTGGGTGAGCGCCCGGGCCAGCAGCAGCCGGCGGCGCATGCCTCCCGAGAGTCGGTTGGGGCGGGAGTGTGCCTTGTCGGCGAGGTCGAAGACCTCGAGCAGCTCGTCGGCGCGGCGGTCGGCCTCGGCGGCGGTCATCCCGAAGTAGCGGCCGTGGTACGAGAGCACCTCGCGCACGCTTAGGAAGCGATCGAGGTGCACGTCCTGGGGCGCGAGGCCCATCAGCAGGCGGGCGCGGCGAGAGGAACTCACGGCGTCGTGGCCGAAGACGAAGATGCGCCCGGCCGGCGCGCGCACAAGGCCACTGGCCATCCCGATGAGGGTCGTCTTGCCGGAGCCGTTCGGCCCCAGCAGGCCGAAGAATGCTCCCTCCGGCACGCGCAAATCGATCCCGCGCAATGCTGCCGTGCCGTCGTCGTAGACCTTCTCGAGTCCGACCACCTCCAGGGCCGGGCAAGCGGTGTCCCTCCGACGCGCGACGTCGCAGCGAAGCGGTTCGGCCCCTGAGCGACGCCCCCAGGAGAGCGCTGCCCGGTTCACGTCGTGCTCGTCTTCTCGCGATGCCCGGATCACCGTGCGTCGAGCGCCTCGACCCCCTTGAGCACCGCCTCGCTGTAGGTCGGGAACTGGGCCACCGTGTCGCGCAGCACATCGAGGCCGATCCTGGCCTTGATCGCCAGGGCGACCTGGTGCATCCACTCGCCCGCGAGCGGCGCGACGGCCCATGCGCCCACCAGCACCCGGTCGCGCGCGTCGGCCACGAGGCCGAGCGTCCCGCGCGGATTGCGTTCGTAGGTCCAGGGCCGGGCGATCGAGTCGGCCAGCTCGATGCGGGAGGTGAGCACCTCGAGCCGGCGCCCGCGAGCCTGGTCGGCGCTCAACCCCACGGCGGCGATCTCGGGATCCGAGAAGACCACGCGGGGGATCGCCGAGTAGTCCGCGCGGGCCGGGCGCCCAGTGATGTCATCGCAGGCGATGCGCGCCTGGTACATGCCGACGTGCGTGAAGAGCATCACGCCCGTGACGTCGCCGATCGCCCAGACGCCCTCGCCGGCGCGGCAGCGCTCGTCCACCGCGACGCCGTTCTCGCCGACCTCGACCCCGAGGCGCTCCAGGCCGAGCCCGGCGACTCGCGGGCGGCGGCCCGTCGCCACCAGCAGCTCCCGCCCCCTCACCTGGGCGCCATCCGCGAGGTGGAGCACGCGATGCTCCCCACGCCGCGACACGCGGGTCGCCCGCGCGCCCAGTCGCACGTCGATTCCCTCCTCGCGCAGGGCGCCGACCATGATCTCGCCGACCGCCGGATCCTCGCGCGGGATGAGCCTCTCGTCCGCCTGCACGATCGTCACGTGGGCGCCGAGGCGGGCGAAGAGCTGCCCGAGCTCGATTCCCACCGGTCCGCCGCCGAGGATGACAAGGCTCTCAGGAACCTCGCTGGCCGTGGTCGCCTCGCGGTTGGTCCAGTAGCCGGCCTCCTCGAGGCCCTCGATCGGCGGGAGCTTCTGCTCGCTGCCGGTGGCGACCACGATCCGCTCGGCCCCGAGCACCTCGCCCGCTACCTCAAGGCGCCCCGGGCCGAGGATGCGCCCCGCGCCCCGGCGGACCGTCACGCCCATGTCGCGGTAACCGGCGACCTGCCTGGAGTCGTCGAGGTTGCGGACCATGAAGTCGCGGTAGTCGGCGATCTCGCCCCAGGACAGGGCCGGCTCCGAGGTTCCCGCGGTGCGCCGCGCCTCAGCCTGGGCCTCCGGCGCCCTCAGGAGGGTCTTGCTAGGGATGCACGCCCAGTAGGCGCACTCGCCCCCGACCAGCTCGCGCTCCACGAGCGCGACCCGCATGCCCGCGGCTGCGAGGCGCGAGACGGCCACCTCCCCGGCGGGGCCGGCTCCGACCACGACGGCATCGAAGGGTGCGCTCATCGGCGATCTCCTCGCTGAGGACGATGGACGAGGGTGCAGACACGGGCCAAGCGGTCGCCGGGACGGGCGGCCGCCGATCGTGGATCGGGCCCCGTGATGAGGTTCCCGCCGGGTCGGCGCCTCATGCGGCGGGCGCCGGGGGCAGCCATGGACCGGACGGCGCTCACGCGGCGCAGCAGGAGAGCCTGGCGATGTCTCGCGTGAAGGTCTGGGCCGCGAGCCTGAGCGACTCGGCCATCGTCAGGTACGGCGCCCAGACGGCGCCGAGCTCCTCGACGCTCATGCCGCGCTCGATCGCGATCGTCGCGGCGAACACGACGTCGGCCGCGTTGGACGCGACGACCGTCGCCCCGAGCAGGCGACCGCTGCCGGCCTCCGCCACGAGCTTGGCGAGCCCGCGCGTGTGGCCGTTGACCAGCGCCCGCGGAACGGCATCCATCGGAAGGACGCGAGTCTCGACCTCGAACCCGGCCTCGCGTGCCAGCGACTCGGTCAGCCCGGCGACCGCGATGTTGGGCTCGGTGAAGATGATCCGCGGCAGCGAGCCGAACTCGAGCCGACGGCCGCCCTCGCCGAGGGCGTTCTCGGCGGCGGCAGCGCCGCCCGCGGCGGCGACGTAGACGTACTCGGGCTGCTGGGTGCAGTCGCCGACGGCGAAGATGCCCGGCACGCTGGTGCGCTGCTCGGCCGAGACGAGGATGTGCCCGGCCGCGTCGGTCTCGACCCCGACGCGCTCGAGGCCGAGGCCGCCGGTGTTGGGCGTGCGGCCGGTGGCGATCAGGATCTCGTCCACGCGCAGCTCGAAGGGCTCGCCCTCTCCGTTCGCGCCCCGAAGGACCTTGGCGTCCCCCTCGAGGCTGACCGCCGCGGTCGTGTGGTGCTCGAGGACGGCATGTCCGGCCTCGCGCAGCACGTCGCGGATCACCTCGGCGGCCTCCGGCTCGGCGGCCGGCGCCAGTCGGTGGCGCGCGATGAAGGTCACCTGCGCGCCGAACTCGCCCAGCATCTGGCCGAGCTCGAGCCCGACCGAGCCCGTGCCGAGCACCGCAAGGCGGGCGGGCGGGCGCTCCAGCTCAAGGGCCGAGGTCGAGGTCAGGTAGCCGGCCCCCTCCAGGCCGGCGATGGCGGGGACCGAGGGCCGCCCTCCGACCGCCAGCAGGATGGCGCGGGCCCGCACCGCCTCACCGGCGACGCCCACCGTGTGCGGGTCGAGGAGCTCCGCGTGGCCCCGGCGAAGGCCGATCCCGTACTCGTCGAGCAGGTGCTCGTACTTCTCCGCCCGCAGGCGCTCGACGAGGGCCCGCTTGCGGCGCTGGGCGCGGCGCATGCGCTCGGGCTCGCCGTGGGCGGCAGCCGCATCGACCAGCAGGGCCTTGGAGGGGATGCAGCCCAGGTTGACGCAGGTGCCGCCGATGGTGCCGTGCTCGACCATCAGCACGCTGCGGCCGAGGTCGCGGGCGCGGATGGCGCCCGCGAAGGCCCCGCCGCCGGAGCCGACCACGACAAGGTCGACGTCGAAGTCACCGCTGGCCTCAGCAGCGTCTGCGCCGATCTCGCGCATGGCGGCAAGCCGGTACTGAGTGCCGTCAAGGGCCGCCCGGAGGTTCGCCTCGCCGGCGCCGTCCGCGTCCAAGAGCGCGCGCCCGGCGCGCCAGTCGACCTCGACGCGCTCGGCGCCGGCCGCCTCGAGCGCCTCGCGCACGTGCACGGCGCAGCGATCGCAGGTCATTCCTTGCACGTCCGCCTCGTGTCGCGTCATCTCGAACCCCTCGTCGCGGTGGCTGGCCCCCGAATCGCCTCGAGTGTCCGGCCGTTGCCATTCATCCGTTTTCGCGTATCATCGACTTTAACGGATGAAAGAGAGGTGTGTCGATCGCCCGTCCCCGGATCATCGAAGCGCCCCCGTGCGCGCTGTCTGACACCGAGCTCGCGGCGCGGCTGTTTCGCGTGCTCGGTGAGGCCAGTCGACTGCGGATCCTCGAGCTGCTGATCGACGAGGGCGAGCTTCACCAGATGGAGCTGGTGCGTCGCCTGGGGGCCACCCAGAGCAGGATCTCCGAGCACCTGGCCTGCTTGGCGTGGTGCGGCTTTGTCGCCGTTGCGCGCACCGAGGGCCGGCGCACCTATTACGAGGTCGCCGACCCTCGGGTCGCCGAGCTCATCGCGCGCGGTCGCGCTCTTCTGGCCGACAACGCCGCCGAGATCGGCTGCTGCCGGATCGCCGGCGCCGGTGAGCGATGACGGCGGACGGCATGTCTGACGACGTGAGCTCCACCCGCTCGACCTGGCGAGGGGACTCGATGCCGGACTCGACCACGAGGGCGAAGGGATGGCTGGGGGCGGTGGTGGGGATTGGGGGCGTCGGGCTGGTGGTGGCTTGCTGCGCCGCGGGCCCCCTGATCGTCGGCGCGGTCGCGGGCGCCGGGGTCGGCGGACTCGTCGCGGGCCTCGGCGGTGCGCTCCTTGTCGGCGCGCTGGTGGCCGGGGTCGTTCTGATCGCCCGGGCGCGGAGCCGACGCGGCGCCTGCGGACCCGATGGCTGTAGGGCTCCGCTCGAGCGAGGAACGACCGTCTCCGATTGGGACGGAGCGTGACCAGCAAGTGGGCCACGCACGGCCGCCGCTCATCACGGAGGTCGGCTCGCGGTCACCCCGGTCGGCGTCAGCGCCGGCGCGGGGGCTCGGGCAGCGTGCTGGCGCGGCATTCTCCGGGGCCCCCAGGTCCGGCAAGAGAGGCTAGGTTTAGGCCGCAGGGTTCGGGCACGACGCCGTTTGAACCGGCCAGCTGTAGCCGTGTTGTCAACGGCTGAAAGCGGACGCACCTTCAACGGTCGAAGACCGATTCGTTAGTCAAGTCCCGTTATGTGGTGGACTTTCCGGCGCCGGCCAGCGCCCCCTCCAAGGCTGGCTGGTCGGCGCCGACGGGCCCGCAGGGCCCGTTCTCGCAGTTGGGCAGGATCAACGCCATCGAGGCATGGCTGATGTAGCGGTGCTGCACCAGCCACTCGTCGTTGATCTCGACCAGCACCCCGGCCGCCAGGCGAAGCAGCGAGGCGTCGTCGGGGTAGATGCCGACGACATCCGAGCGGCGGGCGATCTCGCGGTTGACCCGCTCGAGCGGGTTGGTGCTTCGGATCTTCGACCAGTGCTCGTGAACCGGGCCGACCGCATCGCGGAAACCTCGCTCGCGCTGAGCCTGATCCTGCGCCGCACGCCGTTCGTGGTCTCCATGCTCGGCTTGCTCTCCCGCGAGCCGGGCGGCGGAGCGCCCGCCTGCCGCGAGGCCCACCCCCCCGGCGGCGGCGTGGATCCCGAGGCTGCCCCGGGCCACGGATTGTGTCGCCTGGGCGGCTCGCGCGCGCTGGTCTGACCATGAAGACGGAGGTGCCGACGAGGCTGGGCGAGCGCGTCGCGGTGGAAGCCACCGGCGTCCGCGCACTGCGGGAGCAAGGACGGGGTAGACGACCGGAGCTCCGCAGGATCCGGGAACCGCACACTCGACGGTGCTCGCCGACCGGAGCTGAGACGATGCCGCCCAGCGCCCTCAGGTGAGCGGCGGCGCGGCCTCGGCGGACAGCCGGCGACGTGCGCGGTCGATCTCCCACGCTGCGGTGATGAGCCCAATGTGGCTGAAGGCCTGGGGGAAGTTGCCCAGAAGCTCGCCCGTACGGGCATCCACCTGCTCTGCGAGCAGGCCGAGGTCGTTCGCGTGGGCGACGAGGCGCTCGAACAGTTGCTCGGCGCGCTCCACCTCGCCCAGCAACGCCAGACACTGGACGAGCCAGAACGAGCAGAGGATGAAGGTGCCCTCCTCGCCGCGCAGGCCGTCGGCGTTCAGGCCCGCGTCGTTGCGGTAGCGCAGCACGAGGCCGTCGTCGGTCAGCTCGCGCGCGATCGCCTCGATGGTGGCGCGCATGCGCTCGTCGTCGGCGGGCAAGAAGCCCACGATCGGCATCAGGAGGGCTGAGGCGTCGAGATCGTCGCTCTCGAAGGCCTGTGCGAAAGCCCCCCGCGCGCGGCTCCATCCGCGCTCGACGATCGCGTCACGGATCCGGTCGCGTTCGGCGGCCCAGACCTCAGCCCTCGCGAACCCGCCGAGCCTCGGCGCCAACTCGACGGCCCGGTCCAGCGCCACCCAGCACTGAACCTTGGAGGACACGTGGTGGCGTGGCTCACCGCGCATCTCCCACATCCCCGCGTCCGGCTCGCGCCAGAGAGCGGCGGCGGCATCGGCCAGCCCGGCGGCGAAGTGCTGAATCTCAGGATGGAGATCCCCGAGATGCTCGCGATAGAGGTGGATCGCATCCAGTAGCTCGCCGTAGACGTCCAGCTGCGTCTGGTCCCACGCGCCGTTGCCGACCCGGACCGGATGCGAGTCGCGCCAGCCGCGCAGGTGGGGGAGGGTGCGCTCCGAGAGATCGTGCTCGCCGCCGATCCCGTACATGATTAGCAGCGCGTCCTGGCCGCCGCCTCCGGCCGAGCTCGTCATGAACGAGACGAAGTCCGTGACCTCGTCAGGGCACGTGCCCACAAAGAGGGCCCGCATGGTGAGACTCGCGTCGCGGATCCAGGCATAGCGGTAGTCCCAGTTTGCTCCCCGCCCACCTGCTCGGGTAGCGATGTCGTCGGCGCCGCCACGATCGCGCCCGTGGGCCGATAGCTGAGGCCCTTGAGTACCCGCGAGGAGAGGCGGATCAGGTCGCGGTGCGGCCCGCGATAAACGTCATGAGCGGCCTCCCAGGAGCGCCAGCCCTCGATCGTGTCGGCGAGCCTCTCCGGCACGGCCTGCGGGGCGCAGGTCTCCGGCGGCCGGCTCTCCGCCGGTGTCCAAGCCATGCAAAAGCCGACCCGCTCCCCGGCGCGCACCGTGAACACGCCGTGCAGCGTGGCGTCATTGACCGCAAGCGGCAGCGCGGTGCTCAACGCGAACTGGTTGGGCCCGCCGAACGTGCGCGCGCCGGTGTCGGTGACCCGCAGGAGCGGGCGGACGAGCCCGTACTCCGGCCGCGGGGCGAGCTCCATGACGACCTCGACCGTCCCGGCCAGTCCCTCCACCAATCTCAGTAGCTCGTGGGGCGCACCGACCCCGAGGTCATGCCCCCGCTGACCGTGGATGAACCCGAGCGCGTCGGTGAGACGGATCGCACCCGTGGCCGTCGTGAGGACCGTCTCCAAGACGAGGGTCCGCGCCGGTCTTGATCGCCTCGAAGACATCGGCGTCGGCGTCCGAAGCGGTGACGATCACGATCCGCGTCTGCGGCCGCTCCGCCTTGATCAAGCGTGTCGCTTCGAGACCGTTGCAGTGCGGCATCGCGATATCCATCATGATGAGGTCGGGGTCTAGGCGCCGTGCCGCCTCCAGGGCCTCGAAGCCGTTCGCGACTTCTCCCGCCACCTCCATGCCCGAGGCCCGGAGAAGGCTCGCCATCCCCGCGCGAAACAACGCGTGGTCGTCAGCGAGCAGGATCCGCATCGCCTGCGGTCTCCCTCTCAGGCCGCAGCGGCAATCGCACGCTCACCCGCGTGCCGCGCCCCGGTTGGGCGTCGAGCTCGAACCGGCCGCCCAGCGCCTGGGCCCGCTCGCGCATCGTCTGCAGCCCGAATCGCGGCCAGCCGGTCCGGCCTGGTTCCACTGGGTCGAACCCGATGCCGTCGTCGGCCACCTCGACGGTCAGCGTGTCCGCGTCCGCGGCGAGCCGCACCACCGTTGTGGCGGCGGCCGAGTGCTTTCGTACGTTGCGAAGCGCCTCCTGCACGATGCGGAGGAGCTGGATTTCCGTCGACGCCGGCAGGTTGAGCGCATCCAGATGGTCACCCACCTCGAGACGCAACGCCGCGTCCGTCATCGGCTGGTATTCATCGAGGTAGCGCCGGACCGCGGGCACGAGGCCGGTGTGCGGCAGAGAGACGCGGAGCCCCAGGATCTCCTCTCGCACGTCGGCGTACACCTGCCGGACCGCGGTCTCCATCGCGGCAAGCTCGATCTGCGCGTCCTCGGTCCGATCTGCCCTCAGGAGTGTGCCGACGGCATGGGTCTGAACGTTGACGTAGCCGAGCACTTGGGCTAGCCCGTCATGCAGGTCCCTGGCGATCCGCATGCGCTCCTCGAGCACGGCACCGTCGAGAACCCGCGTGTGCAGGCGCGAGTTCTCGACGGCTAGCGCTACTTGCTCGCCGATTCCCTCGAGTAGGCCGAGCTGCTCGTCGCCGAGGTGCTTCGCTCGGTCGCGAGAAGCTACGCCGAACACACCCACGGTCCTGCCGCGATGCGACAGCGGCAGTGCGCAGTAGGTATGGAAGCCGAGCGCTTTCACCGACTCGCGCAGGAAGCGTTCGTCGCGCGGAAGGTCGTGCACCACGACGGCATGGCCCCTCTTGGCGGCGAGTCCGGGAAGGCCCTCGCCGGGCTCGAAATGCGTGCGCTCTCGAAACGCCTCGGCGCCGAGACCGTGGTGTTGGGCAAATGTGAGCGTTCCGTCTTCCCCTTGGAGCCAGACTTCGGCCGCATCGGCCTCGGTCGCCAGAAGAATCGCGCGCGCGGCCTCGCTGAGCACGTCGTCGAGCGTGATGGACGAGGAGACGGCGCGTCCGACCGAAAGGAGGGCGCGGAGGTCCTGGTTTCGCCGCTCAAGCTCGCGATTCTGGTCGACGATGCGCCGCTCGAGCGAGGCGACCAGTGTGAAGAGAGCGTGGGCGAAGATGGCGATTCCGGCCGCCGTCACGACCAGCACCAACAGGATCTCGGGGAAGCGGTGGTACTGGCGGAAGACCGTATGCAGTAGCGCCCACAGCACCGCCAAGAAGGCGAGTGGTGCGATGATTCCGATAAGCTTGAGACGGTCGAAGGTCACGGGACCGAAGTGCAAATCAGCGCTCTGGTGCCCAGCGCGCGGCCCCCCCGTTCTGTCCCCGCCGCCGCCCGGGACTGCCTGCGAGCCAACCCGACCCGGGGCCTTGCTCTCGGGCGTCGGCGTGGCCGGCCGCGGGGCCTCCGCCATGCCCGCCGTGGACCGGTGCACCGCTCGAAGAGCGGGACCACGTCGTGCGCGGCGGCCTCCATCCCCGCCACTGTCGGGCCAGCCTCGAACGCGATCATCGGGTCGATGGGTCGCCACATTCCCGCGCCTGGGGGCCCCGGGGCCGGGCTCGGAGTGCCCTCATGTCCAACTTCGCCGCGGCGCCCTGACGGGATCTTGATCGAGGCAATCGTCGAGACTTGACCCGTGCCTCGTAGCGTCCCTCTCACAGCGTTCGAGGACGAGGAGGATGGCGGGGTCACAATGGACGGATATGGGATGTGGGGGGCCTTCGTGGTCATCTCCTGGGTCGCGCCCGTCTTCCTTGTCGGGCTGACGATCGCGTGTCTCTCCCCCAACCTCACGGGACGGTGTGACCACCACGGAGTGGTCCGCGGCGCCGGGCCCAGAGCGTCTGGCTCGTGACGCTGCTCGTGGCGTTGGCCGCACTCGGTTCCTCCCTCGCGTGGGCCCCGACACGCGGAGACGACTCCCGTTGGGGTATGAGGAGCTAGGGCACGGAGATGATGGGCTATGCCGCCGGCGACGACCGCACGCCGGGGAGGGGCCTCGCGCAGGCCCGTCTGCAGGCCGACGGCCTCGCCGGGCGACTCGACCTGAAGGTCGGCGAAGTCATGCGTTCAGCAACGGCTTCTATGCCGAGCTGATGAGCGGAAGGGCACAGTTGCATCAGGTATGATGCCCAACAATCATGTTGACGTTGCGCGCCGCGAAGGGGCCCGACTACTACGAGCGGCCCGAGTTCGCCCGCGACGACTACTACTCCGTGCGCGGTGAGGTTCGGGGTGAGTGGGCGGGGCGTGGGGCGGAGGCCCTCGGTCTGTCAGGGGCACCCGACGAGGGCGACCTCGGGGTGCTCCTCGACGGCCGCGACCCGGCGAGCGGAGCGGTGCTCGCCGGCAGCGCCCGCCGCGCCGGCGGCAACGTCGCCTTCGATCTGACCTTCGCCGCGCCGAAGTCCGTCAGCGTCCTGGCGGCGGTGGGGGACGAGGTCGTCCGCGGCGCGGTGCTCGACGCGCACGCCGCCGGGGTGTGCGCTGGCCTCGACTACCTGGAGCGCCAGACCTGCTTCGTCCGGCGTGGGCGCAATGGCACATCACGGTTCTCCCGGCAGAAGGGTTCGTCGGCGCGCTCTACGTCCATGAGATGGCCCGCTCGGGCGATCCCCACCTGCACGCGCACCTGGTGATCGCCAACCGGGTTAAGGGTCCCGACGGCCGCTGGAGCGCCCCCGACATGCGCCCGGTCTACTCCCACGCCAAGACCGCCGGCACGATCGCCGACGCGGTGATGCGCGCCGAGCTTCGGCGAAGCCTCGGCGTTGAGTGGGGCCCGGTGACCAACGGCATCGCCGAGCTGGTCGCGGTGCCCGCCGAGGTGCGCGAGCACTTCTCTGCCCGCCACGCCGAGATCATGCAGGAGGCGACCGCCCGCGGGCTCACCTCGCGGGCCGGCATCGCCGCCATCCAGCGCGAGACGCGCGACCGAAAGAGGGTCATCGCGCGAGCCGAGGCAGTCGCCGGCTGGCGCGCCCGCGCCGCCGAGCACGGCTTCGGCGAGCACGAGCTGCGCCGCGCCCTCGGCCACACGCGCGCCACCACCGCAGCCGGCTACACCGAGCGCCTTCGCGCGCAGGCGCGGCGCATGCTCGGACCCGACGGCCTCACCCGCCAGAGCTCCACCTTCACCCGCCGCGAGGTGATCCAGCAGCTCGCCGACGCCCACCCCGAGGGCGCAGCGCCCGGGCGCCTCGAGCGCTTGGCCGATGACTTCCTCGCCCGGACCTGCGTCGCCCTCGCGCGCGCGGGCGACGCCTCGAGCCCCGGCCAGCGCGAAACGCTCTACACGACTCCCGACATGCTGCGCGTTGAGGTGGGCCTCATCGACGCGGCCACAGGCCGCGATCCGAATGGGCCGGTCGTGGCCGACGCCCGAGATGTCGAGACCGTGATCACGCAGCACGGGAGCCTCGGCGCCGATCAGGAAGCCGCCGTGCGCCACCTCACCACGGGCGAGGGCCGTGTCCGCGTCATGGAGGCCCGCGCCGGCACCGGCAAGACCTTCACCCTCGCCGCCGTGCGCGAGGCCTACGAGCGCTCGGGCGTTCCGGTGATCGGCGCCGCCTGGCAGGGCCAGGCCGCCGATGTCCTCGAGCGCGAGGCGCGCATCGCCTCCCAGACGGCGGCCATGCTGCTGCGCCGGATCGAGCGGGGAGAGGACGACGCCATCCCCGCTCGTTCCGTGATCGTGGTCGACGAGGCCTCGGCGATGCCGACGCGCGCCCTCGAGCGCCTCGCCCACGCCGCCGCCTGGCGCTCGGCGCGCCTGGTCCTGGTCGGTGACCGCGCGCAGCTTCCGGCGATCGACGCCGGCGGCGGCTTCGCCGCGGTCGCCGATCGCCTCGGCGCGGTGGAGCTCACCGAGAACCGCCGCCAGCAGACCGACCTGCAGCGCGAGGTCGCACGTCATCTGGCCGAGGGCCGAGCCGACGAGGCCGTCCGCCTTCTCTCCGAGTCAGGGCGCCTGCAGTCCTTCGACGACGCGCGCGACGCGCGCGCCGCTGTTGTCGCCGCCTGGGCGAAGGCCGAGCTGGAGTCACCCGGGCGCAACCTAATGCTGGCTCACGATCGCCACGACGTCGCCGAGCTGAACCGACTGGCACGCGAGTGGCGCGAGCAGTGGGGCTTCATCTCCGATCGGCGGATCACGGTCGCCGGAACCGAGTGGGCGATCGGCGATCGGATGGTGTGCCGCAGAAACGACTACTCCCTCGGGGTGCGCAACGGCACCCAGGGGGCCGTCGTCGACCTCGGCCGCCGCGCCGGGCACCTCGATCTCTTCACCGACTACGGGGAGATCGTCCGCATCCCCGCCGACTACCTGCCCCACGCCCGCCACGGCTTTGCGCTCACCGGGCACGTCTCCCAGGGAGAGTCAGTCGATCGCACCTTCGTCCTGGCGAGCCCCGAGCGCGGTGGGGCCGAGTGGGCGTATGTCGCAGGATCCCGCCAGCGCCACGACCTCCAGGTGTTCGTCGTCCACCACGAGGCGGGGAGCGTCGGGGACGCGCTCGCTCGCGCCTGGTCGCGCTCGCAGGCCAAGTCGCTGGCGCTCGACCTGGTTGGTCCGGCGGATCGGGGATCGGCCATGGACGCGGCTCGTCGTGACCTCGATGCGGCCACGCCCGAGAGGCTGCTCGCCCGCGTCGAGGAGCTGCGCACTGCGCGCGAGTTTGCGCGGCATGAAGTGGCGTCGGCGCCCACGGACGAGCTGGCCCGGGTCGCCGAGCTGCGGGCGGCTGTGGTGCGCGCCGAGCAGGGAGCGAGGGAGGCGGAGCACCGCCGGGCGCGTCTTGACGAACGATTCCGCGGCATCCCGGCGTGGCGCCGAGGTGAGCGAGCGCCGTTGCGCGCGGGCATCGAGCGGGCACGTCGGGACGTCGAGCGCCACCGGGCAGATGCTCTCGTGGCCCGGGTGGAGTTGACACGCCTTGGCCCGGCGGTTGAGCGCGTTGCGGGCGTCGAGGGTGGGCGCCGGCGCATCCATGGGCTCAGCGAGGAGCTGTCCAGGGTCGAGGGTCGGCTTGACTCGTGGAGGGTCGGCGTCGTGCCCGGTCGTGAGCGATCCGACCTTGTTCGACGTCACGAGCGACGCCCGGTGGATCGGGGCCGCGATCGATAGAAGTGGCCGCTCGAGGGAGTTCGCGAGGGCGCCGGGAGAAGTACGGCAGGAGCCGCTCGCCGAGACGGTAGTTATACTTTCCGCTGCGAAAGTATTGCGCGACGAAGATCACGCTCGATGACCTTCACTTTTCTTGGACCCGACTCCCTTGAGGCGCAGCTCGCCACCGTGCTGCGGCGACTCGCCGACGGCGAGCCCCCGAGCCGGATCGAGGTCGCGGCCGTTGATATCAAGGAGGAGCCCGGTCGGCGAGCCGCGGGAGGGAAGACCCTTGCTGGCCGGCGCGAGAACGACGCGGCGGCGCGCTACCTCGCGGGTGAGATGGCCTGCTTCGCCAACACCCCCGGTGGTGGCGCGATCATCCTCGGAATCGCCGACGACGGCACGAGGATCGGCACCGAGCTCGACCACCAGTGGCTCCGCCATCGCATCTGGGAGCTGACCGAGGGACGCCTCACGGTCGAGGTCCGCGAGGGCGCGCTCGAGGGGACGCGTCTGCTCGTGCTGACCACCCGCGAGGCGATCGAGCCGATACGCCACAACGGCCGGGTGCGCTGGCGCGTCGATGACAACTGCGTTGACATCGACCCCACCGCCTGGCATTCGGGCCGGCTGCAGCGGACCGGCGCCGATTGGTCCCTGCAGGCGTCCGGGCACCGGCCCTCGGATGCGAGCCCCGTGGCGATCGAGATCGCTCGGCGCTACCTGGCGGCCGATGTCGGCTCCGGTGATGAGCGCGACGATCTCGCCGAGGCGACCGACCCCGACTTCCTGCGTCGCCTCAACCTCGTCACGCCGGAGGGCTTCCTCACCAATGCCGGCTCCCTGCTGTTCGTCGCAACGCCTCATCCGGGCGCCGACTACATCCGGCGCGAGGTGCCCGGGGCCGACAGCACCCAGCGGATCGCGAGTGCGGGCCCCCTGATCGAGCAGATCTACGAGGTCGAGCGGGCCAGTCAGGCGTCCAATCGCCTCGTCCATGCGCCCCGGGGCTTCGCCCATGGCCAGCTGCGTGCCATCCCCGAGCGAGCGATCCGCGAGGCGATCGTCAACGGCCTCGTCCACCGGGACTGGCTCTCGGCCGAGCCGACCACCATCGAGCACGTGGGTGACACTCTCAGTGTCACCTCGCCGGGGGGATTCATCGGGGGAGTCTCGTCGGCGAACATCATCACGCACCCGGCGGTGCCGCGGTATCGCAGTCTGGCCGAGGCCGTCGCGGCGCTGCGGCTCTGCGAGCGCGAGGGGGTCGGCGTCGATCGCATGGTCCGCGACATGCTCGCCATCGGCAGGGGAGCACCGGAGATCTCGGAGATCGCCGGGCCGTACGTACGGGTTTCGCTGCTCGGGGGCGACCCCGACCGCGAGATCGTCGAGTTCCTCGCCTATCTGGAGCCGCCGCGCGCCGCTCAGGACGTCGATTTGCTCCTTCTCCTCGAGCATCTCACCCGGAGCGGATGGGTCGATGTCGCGCGCGCCGCGCCGGTCCTTCAACGAAGCGTCTCCGAGACCGAGGCCGCGATCGGGCGGCTCGAGGCCGCGTCGGTCGCCGGCGATCCGGTGATCGCTCGGATCAAGGGCCTGCCCGCCGACCATCCCGCCGGGTATCGACTGAGCGATCCGGCGCGGAGGCGGCTGGCGGGCCGACTCTCGGGGATCACCGCGCCCGGGGCCCGCGAGGGCGTGCTCCTCGGCTGGGCTCTGGCGCGCGGGCGTGTGTCGAGCACCGAGGCGGCGGACCTCGCCGGCGTCAGCGTGCCCTACGCGGGCCAGCTGCTCGGCGGCTTGGAGTCGGACGGCGTCCTGCTACCCGGTCGCGCGCAGCGAATGGGGCGAGGCTTTTTCTACGTCCCCGCGCGCGCGTCGTGACGATCCGAGCGAGGTTGACTCCCTCGCTAGACAGTCCATTGCAGTTGGGCGCATACTGTGCGAGTGGATCGAGCATTCGCTGTCCAACCTCGCGTCCGGCAGTCTGTCGCCCATGAGCGGCGGCGAGCCAGCGCACCCGGTCCTCACGATCGACGAGGTGGCCGACTGGCTCGGCATGCACCGCAACTCGGTTCACCGGGCCGCGCGGCAGGGGCGCCTTCCGGCGCGCCGGGTCGGCAAGGAGTGGAGGTTCCTCGCCGAGGCGGTCGCCGCCCGCTGGACGCCGGGGCGCCGGTTGCGCGGCCCGGCCGAGCCCGCTCTCTCCGGCCCCGCCTTCCCCGAGTCGCCGGTCGAGCTGTCGGCCACAGAGGCGGCCGAGTTCCTGCGCGTCGAGCCGAACACCATCTACCACGAGGCCGCCGCCAGCCGCCTTCCGGCCTGGAAGGAGGGGCAGGAGTGGCGCACGAGCGCCTCGGCCCTTCGGCAGTACCTCTCCTCGGATCCCGATCCATCCGGGCGCTACGTGCGGGGCGGAGGACACGAGACGCAGTAGGCGGCGCTCCGTGGTGAGGCGCCGCCAGCCGCCGCCGCTCGCCTCATCCGAGCACTACCGGGTGAAGGCGCTCGAGCAGACGCTGGAGATCCTCGACCTGCTCGCCGAGAGCCCGGGTCTCGCGCTACCGGCGATCGCTCAGGCGATCGGCCTCGCCACCCCGAACGCCCACAAGCTGATCCTGCACCTCCAAGAAGCGGGCCTGGTGGAGACAGGCCTCATCGACAAGCGCTATCGCCTGGGGGCCCGTCGCCTGGCGGAGCTCACCGAGCGCGCGCTTGCGACCGCGAGCCACTGGGAGGCGTTCCGGGCGAGCGTGCCGGCGCTGAAGGAGCGGACCGGCATGCACGGCCTCATCGCAAAGCTCGTGGGATCGCGGGTCGTCTACGTCGAGCAGACCCGCGGCCCCGACCTGGTCGCCGGCCGGGCCTTCCCCGCCCACGCGACGGCGCTCGGAAAGGCCCTCCTGGCCGAGGCACCCGCCTCCGTCCTTGATGAGGTGGTGCTCGATGCCTGGAGCGCCAGGACGATCACCGAGCGCACGGAGCTCGAGACAGAGCTCGCCCTGACCAGGCAGCGCGGCTGGGCGCTCGAGGACGGTGAGCTCGACGCCCCCCGGCGCTCGATCGGCGCGGTCGTGCGCGATCACCGGGGCACGGCGGTCGCGGCGATCGGGATCGGCGGCTTCGCCTCCGAGCTCCCCGACGAGCGCCTGCCCGAGCTGGTGGGTCACGTGCTCTCGGAGGCACAGAAGATCACCGGTGCCCTCGGAGGTGCGCTCGGCGCGCTCGCGCCTCCGCGTCTCGAGATCACCGTGCTCGGAGCGGTGGAGCCGCCCGTGCCCCCGGCACCGCGGACGGACACGCCGAGCGGGCCGCGGAGCGCGAGGAAGGCTCGGGCCAGAGAATGACCAACCCGCTGCCGGAGATCGTCGGCGTCGAGGTTGTGATGCGCCGCTACGGGCTGCGCGACCGGCGCTCGGCCCGGCGCCTCATGGACGACGCCGGCGCGTTCTTCGTCTGCGGGCGGCTGGTCATCCGCCGCGAGGACCTGCTCGCCCACGAGGAAGCACTCCGGGCGGCGCGGCGTCCCCGGGACGCCGGGGCGCACGATCCGCGGAGCCTGAGCCCGACGCCGCGGGGGATGGGCCGGCGAGGGAGCCCGCGCTCCGCCCCGCTCCAGCCGGGCTGGTGGCGCGATGGATCTGGTGGCGATCGCGATGCCGCCTAGCCTGATCAGCGGGAGAGGGAGGAGCCGATGACGACCGAGAGCGGGTCGCGGCGGGGTTGGCGAGAGACGATCGAGCCGGGGCTCTACCGGGCCCATCGCCTCGCCTGTCCTTCCAGTGGTGACCACCGATCGGGGCGGCGTTGCCGTTGCCCGTTCCAGGTGAAAGTTCCGGGCGCGGCACCTGGCGCGACGCGGATGGTGAGCGTCTCCGGGTCCGTCGCGGAGGCGCGGGCGGAGCGGCGACGGCTGCTGGCCGCCGGACGACCGGAGCTGGCCATTCAAGAAGCGCTGGCTCCCGCCGGGGTGCTCGACGAGCTCGCCGTCGCCTACTTCCGCGCCAAGAGTGCCGTCCTCGCGCCGGCCACCATCCAGGCTCACGAAGAGAGCTATCGGTTGCGGATCACGACGGCCCTCGGCCACCTGAGCGTTGCCGAGGTCGACCGCGCGACGTGCGAGGTCTACCTCGCCGAGCTGGTCGCCACCTCGCCGTCGCGGCAGATGGTCGAGAAGACGATCAAGGCGCTGCGGGCGATCCTGAAGGCGGGCGTTGAGTGGGGGTGGACGCCGCAGAATCCGGCCGCCGAACTGCGGCTGCCGCGGCCCGACGCATCGGCAAACTCCGCCGTCACCCGCGTCCTGACCGTCGGCCAACTCGCCGAGCTCCTTGTCGCGGCCGCCCCGAACCCGCGCGTCGAGTCGATGCTCCGGATGGCGGGCGAGGCCGGACTCCGCCGTGGCGAGGTGATCGGTCTGCGATGGCCGGACATCGATCCCGCCGCGCGGCGCGTCAGCGTCGAGCGGGCGGTGTGGCAGGAGCGCACACGTGGGCCGAACGGCGAGCCCGGCCGGAAGATCGTGAAGAGTCCCAAGGGCGGCCGCTCGCGACGGGTCGCGATCTCCGACGGGATCGTGGAGGCCCTCCGCCGGTGGCACGAGCGTTCGGTCGTCGAAGGTAGCGCCGACGCGGGTGGCTATGTCTGGCCCGGAGTGGACGGCGGCCCGATGGGCGCCGACAGCCCCGGGCAGGCCCTGGAGCGGGTGCAGCGGAGGGTCGGCCTGATCGACGCGGCCGGGCGCCCGCTGGTCAGCTTCCACGGGCTCCGCCACACCGCCGCGAGCATCATGCTCTCGCGAGGTGTGCCGCTACTCGTGGTGTCCCGTCAACTCGGGCACCGCAACCCGAACGTGACGGCGGAGGTCTACGCCCACCTGCTCCACGACGCGCAGCTCGACGAGGCGATGAGCGCCTTCGCGCCGCGCACGGACGGTGCGGGAGACGGTGCGGGAGATCGCCGCACGGTCGGGAACCCGCTTCGCGACTAGCATCTCAGGGGACAACACGGCGGCTTCCCAAGCCGAAGGTCGCGGGTTCGACCCCCGTCGTCCGCTTCTTCTTTCGTCCTTCGTCTGGTTCCTCCCTCTGGGGGAACTTCGTCGGCAAAGAGGTCCTCACCGTCGAGCGAGCGGCGCGTGCGCGTCCGGCCCGCCCGCTAGCCCGGATCGTGCAACAGGCTCCGGGAACCACCCTCCGGGCCTGATGTAGAAG
>VFQN01002329.1_pt1 | contig 29561 bp, 29 predicted proteins | sample 3512371 | NCBI WGS metagenome assembly VFQN01 (sample SAMN10412370, study PRJNA504923) | tailings metagenome | isolation source: Replicate 2 from Balatoc abandoned mine | place: Philippines: Itogon, Benguet | collected 2017-08-28 | reverse complement strand
GTCCACAATGAATCGCGAGATGAAGCTAGCGCTATATCTGCTAACAAAACAAACACAAGGAGGCAAGTTGTTCTGATTTTCATAGCTTTTTGAGATTTAAACTTCGTCAGTTTACTGAAAACAACTAGACCCTATCGGCTGAAAAAACCGCTCAAGCTGGTAAACTGCTTTTTGGTGGAACGTTAACACTAAAAGATGGTAGTGGTGATTATGAATTTTTGGAATATATCAATAGACATTAGCCATTATTCAAAGATAAACAATCTCGGATGGCAAACAAAATCATCGACGCTGATACTTTGTAAGTACCGCCGATGGTGACTTATTACTACGCACTAAATTATTAAAAACAGGAACAATAGTAGTAAGTTGTACCATTTTTTCCTCCCACTTAAACAAGGGAACCTCCAGTAAATCAGCCACAGAGGGACCCAACAAAAAGCGCATTTGTGCTACAGGCAAGTTTCGCAAAGCTTCTGTAGGTGCTTGCTGACGCAACACTTCCATCAATGCCTTGGTGAGTCCCGTGCCTGCTTCCGAAGCTCTAAACTGCCGCTTGGCGATGGCGCGGTCGAGATGGTAGGCTTCTCTCAAATGCTGTGGTAATAACTTCTCCTCCAATCCTAACAAATACCCCACCACATTCCAAAAATGAAGATACGCTTCTTCGTCTGCCACCGAGGCTAAAATCCCTAGTTTGCGTAGCCCTTTGACGACAATGTACGAAAACGCCAGATTGGTACCTGCCATATCTTCCTGATTCACAGGCAGGCCCCATGCCTCTTTCCATTGTCCAGAATGAACCGTAAAATAACGTACGACGGCGTGCATCAAGCGTATTTTGAGGATTTTGGTAAGATTACGGCCGTTGGGCCAATCACGCTCTTGCATGATACCAAACACAAACTCACCCGTTTCTTCAAGACGCTTAAAGGTATCGTTTTTGATACGCTGCGAAAGCCAAAGCACTTGCGCCCCTTCTGCCGCTGCATAACAATACGGCAGTGAATAGCAGCCTAATATGAGGGCAATTTGTTGATCGTATTTCCAGAAAAAAGCCAACGCCTGTTGCATTTGTCTACTGTCGGCAAACGACGGGAGTTTTTGGTATTCCTCAAAAAACTGTTTTACATAAACAGGCCCTTGGTCGGTCGATAAGTCCTGAAAATCGCCCAAATAACGCATAAAACGCCCCAATCCTTCCCGGCCTTGGTCTTGTGCTAATTGGGCAATCACCCTATCGGCCGCAGGGTCGCCTTGTTGGCGATAAAGTGATAAAAAATTGTCGTCAAAAATACGAGAAGTGGGGATGCTAGTCATCGGAAAAACTATAAGTGTCTGTCTCCTTACAAACAACTTTTCCCCCCCAACGGTTTAAACAATAAATGGCTTTATGACGCGTGCGTTTTGTTTTTTGAGTTCTACAAAAAGACGATTGAGCATTTCTTCGTCGCGGTATGTGCCGATAATCGACCCCCCAGAGCCCGTAAATGACGCCGCCGCCCCACACGCACGCGCAGTATCAACCATGGCCTGATTGCGCTCCGTAATCGTCATGATTTGGCCTCTAAAGTTGAAGTTTTGATTTACCAAATCATGCAATTTTTCATAATCTTGATTTTTGATAACCTCACGCCCTTCACCTGCTACATTGGCGATGCTTTGTAGCGTACCCACAACGTGCGGGTCACCCTGCTCCCACCGCTGACGAATGGTATTAAGGACTTTTCCCGAGACTTTGCTCAAATCGGTTTTATAAGCAATATATAGCTTAGGCAACAAACGGGGGTCAATAGACTCATAGTAACCGTACCCTTGGCTTTCTATCAAATCCCTTGAAAAATCCATGTACACACAACCTTCATAACACTGAATGACTCTATCTTGAAGCCCAGCCGTGATTCCTAGCTCCTCTACTTCGGCTTTCAAGGCCAACGTCGGCAAAATTGGCAAAGGAATTTCCACTTTATAAAATTGCATTAGCGCCCGCAAAGTAGCTACCACAATGGCACTTGACCCCGCCAAACCCACCTGCCGTGGAATAGTAGTACGATAGCGCACCGTGAAGTTTTGGTTGGAAAGCCGAATACCTTCTTTTTCGCAATACTCCACAAATTTTTTGATAGCCGCTTTTATGAGAGGAATTCCACCGTGGTACCCTAACGTGCTGATGGTATCGCGCAGATGAAATATATTTTTGAAAATGTGTGAATCTTGGACTTGCGGCTCAATCTGTAGCTCGGGCGATTCGTGTAAAGTAATCGAAGCTCCAAAGTTACGAACAGAAATAGAGATGGTCTTTCCAAAATAACCGTCGGAAGGGTTTCCTAGTAGCCCTGCACGGGCGTAAGCGCGGGTTTCAATCATTTTATGGTCAAACAAAATTAGATTGCGAAACTTGACAAGTGTTAGGTCAATGCCCCTAAGGCTTGTCAAGTTTTAACAGATGTTGAAAATCTTTATCTCGCAAAATAAAGCAAAAAACCCGTCAGATATTGAAAATCTCTCGGGTTTCGTCTCAAGCTAACAATTAATTTATGTTTTCAGGCTTTTACTTCTTGGTTTTTATCTCTAAAACACCGTTTTTACCTTTATCACCGTATTTTTTTATTGCCCCTTCTCCTTTTAGTACATTGACACTTTCTATTTTGTTAGGTCCCATTTTGCGAACCTCTTCTTGTGAAGATTCTTTATCATCTACCAAAAAATAAGGTAAATCATCGGTATGAAGACCTAAAAAATTTGAAGCAGAAGGGTCGGTAAGTCTAAGAGTAAAATTCTTGTCGTCATTTTTGGCAGCCGCTTTTTTCGAAATGATTCTTACAACCCCATATTTTGCCTCTGCCCCATAGATACGAACCGCCGCGTCGTTTTTCACGACCTCAATCGATTCTATATCATCTGGATTCAAGGCTTCTACTCCCTTTTTAAAAGGTGCCCCATCTAGCAGTATCAAAGGTTCTTCATTAGGATTAGATGCATGTCCCCATTGTATTTTTACTTCCTTACCACGGAGGTTTGCCTCGTCGTTTGTTTCATTTTGCGCCGATTTCTTATCCAATTCAAAATGAATGGGCAAATTGTATCTTACATTGACAGGCTTGCCGTCTTGCATTCCAGGCTTCCAAGCCGGCATGGTTTTTACCAAACGTAGTGCCTCCTCATCACATCCAAACCCAATCCCCTTTATCACCCTTATATCGGTAAATGACCCATCTTTGAGCACTACAAAACTGATAAATACTTTTCCACTTACATACGCACGCTTTGCGGGTGCAGGGTATTTCATGTTAGCTTGGATGTATGGGCCTAGGGCTTTCATGCCCCCTACAAACTCTGGACTTTGCTGTACTACACTATACACCTTGTCTCCATTTTTTAAAAGCTCAGGTGGTGGCGGAAGAGTAGCCTCTTTTTTGGTGACAGGCATATTTTTTAAATTGGGGCCTTCATAAAGTGCTATTTTCATTACCTTGGTGGTATTGGCTTTGCCCGCCACCGGAATCACTCGCGTTTTAAATCCTGTAAACTCCACTAAAAGCTCGGCATTAGTAGGTATATCACTAAACACAAAGGCTCCTTTGCTATCGGTGCTAGTGCCTCTTTCGCTCCCATTCAATATGACACTCGCGCCGGGTATGCCTTTGCCATCTCTAGCATCCACAACGGTCCCTTTGACCGTCACCATCCCTTGGTTTGATATTTCGACGACATCTGGCTTAATCTCAATAACTTCTACCGAGCGAGCGGCAACCATCGAAATCAACGCTCCTGCTACTGGTACTGCCAGAAGATACCTTCCTAGTACCCATCTCGAACTACGATTTTTGGTCAACATGGCTATTCTATTTTTAAGTTGTGATACATCAAAAAAGTTGTTGGTCAGTACTTGAGGCGGCACACCTAGCGCATAACTCGCCAACCTCCTTGCATAGCCAAAGCGGTCGCCTTCGGTAGCAAGCTCATCTGCAATAAACTCGTGAATTTCTTTGAGCGAACGTTTGTAGTAAATCAATATCGGATTGAACCAACACAATGCCTGTACAACTTCTATCAAAAGTAAATCCCAGCTATGTCGTTGTTTGATATGTACTAGCTCATGTCTCAAAATCACATCGGCATAGGCCGACGAATCCTTTTCGGCAATGACCAAGTAATTGAGGAACGAAAAAGAGGAAACATCAGCCGCTGTATTTTTGACGAGTATGTAGCCTCCTACTCGTTTTTTATAACCTTCGTTGATGAGCTTACTCAAATGCCACAATCGGTATCCTAGTCTCCCCAACATCACCAATAGCCCTACAAAATAAAGCCCTAATAGCACTGCTTCGGTCGATACAACGGGCTCAGTCTGAGGAACTACCTCGGTCATTAGCTCAGGGTCTAAATAGATAGGTGTAGTACTGGATTTTATTTTTACTTCTTCGGTGAAAGTCACCCAAGGTGCTCCAAACGACAACAACAAGGCTGCTAATAGATAAAAGCGATTGAAACTAAAATAAGTATGCTTGCGCAATACAAGCCAATATACCGCATAGAGGGCAATCATGCCTCCGCTTACTTTTAAAAGATAGGTTAAGTGTTCCATGGATATGAGTCGGGAGGTTTAGGGAGTATAGAGAGCTGTGGGTATGAGCCCACAGCTCTTTTTCGCTAATCTTTATTTTGTAACATTTTTATAATCTCGTCGGCATCTTTAAGGCTCAAATTGTTGTCTTGTACAAAAAACGAAACCAATTCCTTCAAAGAACCTGAAAAATAATTGTTGACGAGCTTGTTGGCTTCGTACGCACGGTAATCCTCCTTGGTTACAATTGGAAAATATTCATAGGTCTTACCACTGATAGCTCGGTGGTCTATAAAACCTTTTTGCTCCAGTATCCTGATAAAGGTAGAAACTGTGTTGTAAGCAGGCTTAGGTTCGGGCAAGTGCTCAATGACATCCCATACTACGCCTTTTCCCAAATCCCACAGGATTTGCATGATTTCTTCTTCAGCTTTTGTTAATTCTCTCATAGTGGTTTGTGATAGGTGGTAATACGATTCAAAGTAAAAACTAAAATATTAGTTTTCCAAATTATTTAACTAAATTCTTAGTAAAAACTCAAAAAAAGAAAAATTGGAGAAAGATACCATTGACAATCAACTACGTTACAATATTGACTATCAATACCTTACAATAAAAAACTTTAATAATCGATTTGTTTGTTATTTTTTGCGGGGGCCTCTTACGGCCACCACCGCAATTTCGAGGGCGGCCCCTCCTGGCAGATTATCAACCCCAATGGTAGCACGAGCAGGAAAATTACCTTCAAAGTACTTTCCATAAATTTCGTTGATTTTGGAAAAGTGAGCTAAATCTTTGACATAGATAGTCGTATTTACAATATCGGCTAAGTTAAGGTTAGCAGCCTTCAAAATGGCTTTGATATTGTCCATGATTTGGGCAGCTTCTGCCTCTACTCCACCCGCTACTAGTTGTCGAGTTTGGGGATTGAGACCAATTTGCCCCGCCACAAAAACCATTCCATTGGCCTCTACTGCTTGGCTATAAGGCCCAATCGGAGCAGGTGCTTGGTCTGTTTGGATGACTTTCTTTTGAGCGATGCAGAAGACGGTACTAAAAAGGAAAAATAAAGTAAAGATGTTTTTTTTCATAAAAATAGGTTTGGTTTTTAATTATTGACAAATAAGACTCCTAACTTGCCTCCCAAATTCGTATTTTTCAATCTAAAAACCAACTTTCAGCATGAGCTTCCAATCCCTCACTGAAAAAATCACAACCCTTGTCGGCGCAGATAGTGGTCTCGACGCCTCCATCAAATTTGTTACTGAAGATGGTGTTATTTTAATAGATGCCAAGCAAGTACCGAATGTGGTAAGTACCCAAGACGGGGAAGCCGATTGCACTTTCGATATTTCTACAGCCGATGCTTTGGCGCTTTTAAGCGGCGAGCTTCATCCCATGACCGCCTTTATGTCGGGTCAATTGAAGATAGAAGGAGATATGGCAGTAGCTATGAAAATCGCCCAAACGTTTAGTGCTTAAACCAAGAGAGGGGACTTAACTAACTGTTAGGTCCCCTCTTTGTTGATGTTCGGTGTTTTCAGTGAGCCGATTCCTTATTCTTTAGTGTTTTTGGTATTTTGTATTTCTGCACGAATGGCTTGAGCCAAATTTTTAAGGTCTTGCATTCCTTTACGAACACGAGTGCCGGCTGCTTGATTGCCTTTGTTATAAAACTTATCAAAGTCTCCTTCTAGACTCATTATCAAGTTTTTGACTTCATCAAATTTTGCCATAATAATTTACAAATTTTGGTTTTTAAAATGTTTCCAAAAACGCCAAAAATAGCGTCATTTAGCCGAAATTTAGTAATTCTACAATTAAACGCAACGGAAAAAAGTAAAAAATTAATGAAAATAATGCAATTTTATAAAAGACAAATATACTAAAAAGTTCAAACACCTGATAATCAGCTAATTAACAAAGAGTTGAAATTCAAAAAAAAATCTAATATTTTTCAAAAAAAAGGGCATAACAGCCTAAAAATGGGCTTTTTGGGGCTATTATAACACCTTCGTAAAGGCCGCCTCTTGCATGACTTTTAGAGCTTGATTGAGGTGCCGTTGAAGATGGGCCGTTACAAAAATCAAAACATCTCCTAAGCGAAATTTTAGCCATGTACTAAAAGGAGAAAGCACCCTAAGATTCCAATCTATACGATCCGATTTTTCGATAAAATTTGAAAAATTTTCCAGAATCTCAACAAATGTCTGCTTCACTTTGGGCACATCTAAATGATAAGGTTTGGGCTTAAACATGCTTGGAGCAGGAATCTTTACCGTAGATTTAGGGTCCAAAAACCGCAGAATCAACTTTCCATTTAGGCTCATCTCAAACTCGCTAGTTTGGGTACCAGTAGTTGAATTTTGTTCCCATTTTAGTTGAAGCTGCCTCACATAATACTGACTAGCCATATTGAGGTGCGCCAAACATTCCAAAATTCCCCATCGGTCAGGCGCAGGTTTCCAAAGGAGCTGTTGCTCGCTCAAAGTAGCCAGCTTTTCATCGTAAGTTTGGCGTATCTGGGCTAGTTGCGAAAGCAGTGAGTCTCGGGTCGTTTTGATATTCATATCATCCTAAAAGAGAAGGGGATTTCGGGGGTATCAGCTGATGCCTTCTACTTTTGTTTTATCAACTCTTCACGTATTTTTTTGGGAAGCGATAGCACCACTAACTCGTAAGAATGGTCAATCCATTCGGCAATGACGCCTGATTTTACGGAGCCATCCACGATGATCGTATTCCAATGTTTTTTGTTCATATGATACCCCGGTCTCACACAGTCATATTCTTCACGAAGAAGCAAAGCCTTCTCAGGATCACATTTCAGATTGATACTAAACGGGGTAGTATCTAGTGAAGTGAGCGCAAATATTTTGCCAATTACCTTATAGACCATTGTCTCTTCCCCAAAAGGAAACTCCTCGGTCACTCCTGCTTTGGCCAAACAATACGCCTGAAAAGTTTCAATGTTCATTGTTAGCGGGTAAAAAAGCGGTACAACATCACCCCAATACAAAACAAAAACATAATGATAGAGATACGGTTGATACCGTGCATCATTCTCAAATAGGATGTATTGGGCCGCGAAGGGTCGGGTTTTTGAAATACCCGGACAAAATATCCGAAGACTTCACTAAGTTGAAAAAATTGAATCAAGCGTTTCATCACAAAAATTGTTTTGTTGTTTAAGTTTTTGCCAAAAAATCGACTTTCTAAGTTGATAATCTTCCACTTAAAGCTTACTACAACGGCAGGCGGCAAAGTCTTATGTTGCGCTCCTACTTATTCAAAACTCTCTATCATTATATCAGAAAGCCTCTATTTCTTCGGGTTCAAACCACTTATCGTCTTCTTTGATAAGGGCTATGAGTTCATCTACGGCTTTGTCGGCAGTTACCGATTTTTTGACCACTTGCTGACCTCTGTACAGTGAAATTTTATCTTTTCCAATACCTACATAGCCATAATCAGCGTCGGCCATTTCGCCAGGGCCATTCACGATACAGCCCATGATTCCGATTTTTACGCCTTTGAGGTGGTCGGTACGCTTCCGAATCATGGCGGTCGTTTCCTGCAAATCAAACAAGGTACGTCCACACGAAGGACACGAAATGTATTCGGTTTTTGACATCCGCGTACGAGCCGCTTGTAAGATACCGAAGCCAATGCTGTTTTGCTGAGCAGCGATTTGAAGTTTGTTTTCTGTATTGAGCGAGGCTTCCAACTGAGCCGATAGCATGATACCATCTCCAAAACCATCGACCAACAATCCTCCGCAATCGGTAGCCGCAAAAAGAGAAAGTTCGTCGGCTTGGGCGGTATCGTAGGTACGATGAATCACCACAGGACAATCGACGCCTTTCGCAGTCAATTCAAACATAAAACGCCTCAACGCTGGCATAGCGTGCGCATTGTCGGTACGAAGAAGCACCACTACATTTTCTGCAATCAAACCCTGTATGTCGTCCAATTGAGTAGCATTTAGCGCCACAAAATTGAGTTTAGAACTTACCGTGGTTTTGTTTTGCCACTGTGCCCAAGTCAACAAAGGAAATTTATTGTCTTGGTCTTTCAAAGTGAGCCACACTTCATAATCCACGATTTCTTTGAGGCCCATTGGGAGCATAAAAGGCACGGGCTGTTGGGCAGTATAAATAAAATCAACCCCTAAATCATTCATTTTCCACTTGTCGGGTACGGGCAAATAATAATGCCCTATACTCCGCAAATCTTCGTACTTGTCAATGTTGATTTGGGAAAAATCTGCAATAACTCGTGGTACATTGCTACCGCCCAAATTATATACTTCCTGGGTTTTGCGGCGGCTATACTGAAAAGGATTGATAGGCGAGCCACTTACTGCTTGAATCGGTTTTGATTGTTGCGAGCGGTGCGTATAGCGGTCGATGAGTGCCCTAGCCACAGGCGCTTCAAATTCGGGGTCTTCGGTAAGGGATACACGCACGGTATCGCCCAATCCATCTTCGAGCAAAGTCCCGATTCCTACTGCCGACTTGATACGGCCATCTTCGCCTTCTCCGGCCTCGGTTACGCCCAAGTGCAAAGGATAGGGCTTAAGCCCTTCGGCATCGAGTCTATTGACCAGCAATCGATAAGCTTCCACCATCACTACGGGATTGCTTGATTTCATCGAAAGCACCACTTCATGATAGTTAAATTCTTCACAAATTCGTAAAAATTCCAGTGCCGACTCCACCATCCCCAGAGGTGAATCACCGTAGCGGCTCATGATACGATCAGAAAGCGAACCGTGATTGGTGCCAATCCGCATGGCCGTGCCATATTCTTTACATATTTTGATAAGAGGAATGAATTTTTCGCGGATTCTTTCTAATTCCCGTTGGTATTCGTCCTCGGTATATTCTATCAATTCAAAACGTTTTTTATCAGCATAATTCCCCGGATTGATACGTACTTTTTCTACAATTCTCGCGGCCAATTCGGCAGCATTGGGCGTAAAATGAATATCAGCCACCAAAGGTACAGTGTAGCCTCTCACGCGCAGTTCCTTACGGATATTTTCTAGATTTTGGGCTTCTTTGACGCTCGGCGCCGTGATACGTACATATTCGCAGCCCGATTCTACCATCCGCATCACCTGCTCTACGGAGCCTTCCGTATTCATCGTATCGACGGTAGTCATGGATTGTACTCGTATAGGATAATCAGACCCCATCGGCACTCCCCCAATGTTGACGGTGATGGTTTTACGACGCGAATACTCGGTAAGCGAGTTGGCATATTGATACGACTTTATCGCGTCTTGGAGCGATACGGTGTCGTTGAGCGTTAGCATGAATCAGATGATGGTTTACAGTTTCAGAATTTCCTTGGCAAAATTACTCATAAAACGCCAAAAAAGCGGTGATTGTTTTAGGTTTCGGCCAATACCGACAGCATGGTATGGCATTTGAGTTCGGTTTCTTGCCATTCTTTTTGGGGGTCGGAGTCTTCCGTAATTCCTCCGCCCGCGTACAGAGTAGCACCCCCCTCCTGTATTTTCATACAACGCAGATTGACGAACAAATTCGTTTCCTTTTCGACGTTTACTGGCCCCAAAAAACCACTGTAAAAAGCTCTATCGTAGTTTTCGTGCTTTTGAATGAAGTCTAAGGCTGCCTGTTTGGGCATTCCACACACGGCTGACGTGGGATGCAACAATTCGAGCATGACGGTGCCTATTTCGGGAAAGTTGATTTCTTTGGTATTTACGGCGTACTCACTACACAAGTGCATCAAATTGCCCGCTATTATCGTTTTGGGGCCTTCTTCTACGTATTCTCGAACCCTGATTTTTTTAAAACAAGAGATAATATACCGACTCACCAAGGCTTGTTCTTCGATTTCTTTTTGGGTCCAAGGTGCTTTTTTAGGCGACATCAACTGCCCATTTCCATCAAAAGCAGACTGAGTTCCGGCCAGAGCCACCGTTCGGAAAATACCCTCTTTGTCTACACTAACGAGCGTTTCGGGCGTAGCGCCGAGCCATACTTGATCGAGGTGAGGCAAATACACCAACGACACAAAAGCATTGGGATATTTTTGGTTCAATCGTTCAAACAACTGCACATACGAAAGCCCTGTGGGTAGTTCTATTTCTTTGGTACGAGAAAGAACCACTTTTTTAAGACTTCCTGCTTCGATAGCCGCTACGGCCTCTTGTACCGACTCAATATATGAAGACGAAGCCACATCGCTGTGGGTACGGTGCACCAAAGGGTGAACCTTATGATGAGGAGTCAATTCAACCAAATGAGCGCGGTTTTCCCAAGTTGCCCTTTGGGGGTCAGTGAGCGGGCGGCTGCTTTGCTCCAGCAGTACTTCATCGGAAGCCCCAAAACGAAAATACAAATCGGCTTCTATAAAAAACGAGTCATTGCCTTCTAAATTCAGAAAAGGACTTACCGCAAAACCCGCCGGTAAATCCTCTAGCACAATCTTGGTTTGGGTCAACTCTGGGTTAAAATTGATGATGAGCTGTTTTTCTTTGGCCCGGGGCAACCGCCACAAAACCGCCGCCCACCCCAACTCTTGTGCCGCCTGCCAGCCCGCTTCGGGCTTTAAAGCTACTTGAGTGAGTTTATTTTCAATCGTCATCTCCTTAATATGCGTGTCCAACATTACTTATTCACAACATTCTTTTTACAAAAAAGGTGTCATTCTTTTTGTCAGCCTCTTCCCTTTCTTCGCTTCCCTCAGAAAGGAGGCAAGCTAATTTGTTTTTTTTATAAAAGAACAGATTCAATGCTTTTGTTTTAAAGACGTCACCTAATTTTTTTATCATTTCAGTAGGGGGAGCCTTGGCGTGGGTTGTCATTAAGACATAAGTATCAATAAAAACCATACTTTACAGACAGCCATGAAAACCATTTTTTTAACACTCCTCACAAGTTTTGTCTTTTTTGGGTTTAACACTCGTTCGCCCAAAACCAACTTTCCCGAACCGCCTGCGTCGGCCAATCGCCTTTTTTATATTCAGCGCAGCAACAACGCCAATACGGTGATTTATGATGCCAACCTCATCGCCGACAAAAAAATCAATCTCCAAAAACCTATTGACGTATATTGGATAAGGTACGCCGAAAAAGGCCAAAAAGAAGGCCTTTCCAATCTCCAATGGCAACTTGCTTATGGTTATAAAACCCATACTGCCAATCCTACCTCTAACACCGTAGAGATTACCCTCAATGCCTTCAAAAATCGCCCAATTATCCTTGATTATCACCAAGGCAAATTGGCTGCATTTACCCAAATCAAAGGTTGTAGGGCTTCTTTACAAAAAGTATTTGTACAACTTGCCTCCACTGCCTTGATTCCGAAAGTAGCTTATATCGAACTATTTGGCTTCGACTCCGTCAAAAACCAAGCCGTTTATGAACGCATTTATGTATGATATTTGGGGTTCGATTTTATGATTTTCTAACAGCCATCCAAAACCATTTTTTTTCAAAATTTTTGTTTTTCTTAGTATGACTCCTCAGCAATTTGAACAAGATTTGCAGCCGATATTGCTTTATGCAGCTCCGTTGATTTTTTTGTGTGTAAGGATTGAATATTGGCTTCTGAAGCACGATGACCACCACCACTACGATACCGAAGACCTAAAAGCCTCGGTTGGCATCGGTATTGGCAGTTTAGTTATCAATGGTCTCCTCAAAGCCTTCATTGTGGGATTGAGTTTGTTTTGTTATGAAATCGTCCCGTGGCGTATTCCAAATACGTGGTGGGCGTGGGTATTGGCCTATTTAGGGATTGACATTTGCAATTATTTTGCGCATTTTATTGCTCACAAGCAGCGGATTTGGTGGGCTACGCACGTCACGCATCATTCGTCAGAGCATCTCAATCTAGCGACCTCTTTCCGTAATTCATGGACGCAGCACATAAAAATCATTTTTTTCTTACCCGTTTGGCTTTCTGGTATTCATCCTGTCATTACGTTTACTTGCTATCAGCTCGATTTGCTGTATCAATTTTGGATACATACCGAAGTGATTCACAAACTACCCCGTTGGTTTGAATATATTTTTGTGACTCCCTCCCATCACCGCGTACATCATGGCAAGAACGAAGCTTATCTTGATAAAAACTTCGGCACAACTTTCATCATTTGGGATCGACTTTTTGGGACATTTCAAGAAGAAACCGAAAAACCCGTGTATGGTCTTACAAAACCTGTGACTTCTAAGAATGTGGTTTATCTCAACTTCCATGAATGGCGCGACATCGTGAGGGATGTGCGAAAAGCCAAAAACTGGCGCGAAGTAACGGGGATTTTATTTGGCCCGCCTTAATTTTTTGGTGAATACGCGCCCCAACAAGGCCCAAATTGATTTTCTTTGTAGTGCCTTTGAAGAAGGCGTTTTCACCACAATATTCTAAAAATGACGAATTTACTCAAAACTCAAATTGGACGGCTACGCATTATTGGTTTTATAGAAGGGGTTTCATTTTTGTTAATCCTTTTTGTGACAATGCCGTTGAAATACTACGCTGCCATGCCACAGCCCAACAAAATCATCGGAATGGCACATGGCGTCTTGTTTGTATTGTATGTATTGGCCGTGATACAATGTAAGATTGAATACCAATGGTCAGCCAAAAAAACAGGATTAGCACTCTTGGCGTCTATTATTCCTTTTGGTACCTTTTGGGCCGATGCAAAACTCTTCAAAAAGGAGGCATGATTTCGACCCCTGGGTTGATATATACATGAGTTTTCTTGGAAAATTTAACCACTAGCATACAAGAGGTCTCAAATAGAAGCTATTCTGGCATAACAGCATCTTTATTTGCTGCCTCGGAGAGGCTGAAAGTTTGTAGATAAGTACTTACGCATAATTAGGTAAGACTTTCCAAGTTTATAACTCTTCTGATTATCAATAGTATAAGCCTAAAACCGCGCGGCGGACCGTTTGGAAAGTCTATTTTTGCTCAATTACTTAACTATGATATGTGATTAAGAATAGAAAAACCTTCTGTTTACATTTGAGAGTTTGAGCCTACTCAAATACAAATCAGAAGGTTTTTTTAGGAATCATCTAAATTCGGGGTAACTCATGTTTATTCTATGAGTAGCCTGATTACAAGCCAAACGCAGCTTTTACGGCGTCAACATAATCAAGTTTTTCCCAAGTGAAAAGCTCTACTTCCACTTCAGCCCGTTGCCCAGCGTTTTCAAATACTTTGGTTACCACTTTTGGCTCGCGGCCCATGTGACCATAAGCGGCTGTTTCTGAATAAATTGGGTTACGAAGTTTGAGCCGCTGCTCAATCGCGTAAGGACGTAAGTCAAATACATTTTCTACGATTTTTGCGATTTCGCCATCGCTCAATTTCTTACCATTTTCGCCTTTTACTTTGGCAGTTCCGTAAGTATTTACGTACAAACCGCAAGGCTTAGCCACCCCAATAGCGTATGATACTTGTACCAACACCTCATCGCACACACCCGCCGCTACCAAGTTTTTGGCGATATGGCGCGTAGCATAAGCCGCCGAGCGGTCTACTTTTGAAGGATCTTTACCCGAGAAAGCACCACCACCGTGAGCGCCTTTGCCACCGTAAGTATCTACGATAATTTTACGGCCTGTCAAACCAGTATCTCCGTGAGGGCCACCGATAACAAATTTGCCAGTTGGGTTGATATGATAAGTGATTTGGTCATTAAACAATTTGCGCAATGAAGGCTTCAACTTTGCTTTTACGCGGGGAATTACATAGCTGATGATGTCTTTGCGAATCGTAGCAAGCATAGCTTCGTCTTCTGCAAAATCATCGTGCTGCGTCGATACTACGATAGTATCAATACGAATAGGCTTATTGGTGTCAGAGTATTCGATAGTTACCTGCGACTTAGCGTCGGGGCGGAGGTATTTGATGCGCTTGTTTTCGCGACGAATAGCCGCAAGTTCTTCCAAAATCTTGTGCGACAAATCGAGCGCCAAAGGCATGAAGTTGTCGGTTTCGCGCGTGGCATACCCAAACATCATCCCTTGGTCACCAGCCCCTTGGGCATTGGCTTTGCTTTCAAAATCGTCATTGGTTTTACGGTCAACCCCCTGATTGATATCGGCTGATTGCTCATGGATAGCCGAAAGAACACCACAAGAGTGTGCTTCAAACATATACTCAGCTTTGGTATAACCAATCTTAGCCACTACTTCGCGGGCTATCTGCTGAACATCAAGATATGTTTTGGTATTTACTTCACCTGCTAATACAACCTGCCCGGTCGTTACAAGGGTTTCACATGCTACTTTTGAGGTGGGATCAAACGCCATGAAGTGATCAATGAGAGCGTCTGAGATTTGGTCAGCTACTTTGTCGGGATGGCCTTCCGATACAGATTCTGAAGTGAATAAATAAGACATTCTATTTTGTGATTTACAAAGTATAATTATTTGAAGTATTCTCCGAAGGATGAATTTTAGGGAACAAATTTAGGTTATTTTCACAGATAAAGAAAAAAGAGCGAAATTTGTAATTGATTACAGAGATTAGTTATCTGTTAAATGTTATCCATTAACCGTTATTTTTTTGACTAAATAACTAGCTACTATACACATAGCCGCTAAATAACTGACAACATATGGTAAAGATAGGAAATATAGAACTGAGTGAGTTTCCATTGCTTCTTGCTCCCATGGAGGATGTATCCGACCCTCCGTTTCGGGCAGTATGTAAAGAAGGCGGTGCCGATTTGATGTACACCGAGTTTGTATCATCTGAAGGGCTAATTCGAGATGCGGCTAAGAGTGTACAAAAATTAGATATTTTTGAGTATGAGCGTCCTATTGGGATTCAGCTTTTTGGGAGTGACATCGAAACCATGGGCGAATGCACCAAAATTGCGACCAAAGCTAGTCCTGATTTGATTGATATCAATTACGGCTGTCCCGTCAAACAAGTCGCTTGCAAAGGGGCTGGGGCGGCTTTGTTACAAGATATTCCGAAAATGGTCAGAATGACCGAAGCCGTAGTAAAAGCAACTCACCTGCCCGTGACGGTCAAAACACGCTTAGGCTGGGATGAGTCCACCAAAAATATCCAAGAAGTAGCCGAACGCTTGCAAGATATTGGTATCAAGGCACTTACTGTTCATGGGCGCACCCGTGTGCAGATGTACAAAGGAGAGGCTGATTGGACGTTGATTGGCAAAATCAAGGAAAATCCACGCATTCAAATTCCGATTTTTGGAAATGGTGACATCGACAGCCCCGAAAAAGCCTTAGAATATCGCAATCGCTTTGGTATAGATGGTATTATGATTGGAAGAGCGAGTATTGGGTACCCGTGGATTTTCAACGAAATCAAGCATTTTATGAAAACAGGAGAGCATTTGGCTCCTCCTACCACGGCCGAGCGCGTACGTGTCTGTCGCAAACACCTTGATTTTTCAATCCGCTGGAAAGGCGATAAAACGGGTATTTTTGAGATGCGCCGCCACTACGCTACTTATTTCAAAGGACTCAACAATTTCAAACCCTACCGTATGCGGTTGGTAGAAGCTCCTACCTACGAAAAAATCGTCGCCATCTTGGAAGAAGTGGCCGAGGTGTATGCTTTGGAGATGGTATAATCTTCGTTGTAAGTTTTCGTTAATATCAGACATTATCCTGGCCCAAGCGAGGATTTTTTCTAAAATCTTGTTCCAATGCAGTCATTCCTTCTAAATACGCCCACTGTTGTTACGAGCAAAATTTGTTTGTTACTTATGGTAGCCTTTCTTGCCATAGATGCTTCTGCCCAAAAGAAAAGCTTCAAACAAGGTGTGAAAGGAAAAGTAATTTGGAAAGCCGGCAATCTCATGCCTTCTCCCGACGCACCAAGCCGTTTGGCTACAGGCACACCCGTGGTGCGAGAGGTGTATATCTATGAACTCACGTCTTCAAAACAAGCCGAGACAGACGAAGGAGGGGTATTTTATAAAAATATTCAGACAAAACTCATCAAAAAAGTGAAGTCTGATAAAAAGGGAAATTTTTGTGTTGGCTTAGCTCCAGGTTATTATTCGGTGTTTGTCAAAGAAGACAAAGGATTGTACGCCAATCTCTTTGACAATGCCATGAACCTCAACCCCATTCACATCACCCAAGGCAAGTGGGAGAAGCAAGATTTGGTGATAGACCATGAAGCGGTATACTAGTGCTACTTATGGGTTTTGACTCAAAGCATACACCGCAAACGAACCTAGCCAATGCTCTCCGCCGTATTCGCCACTGGCAATTTGGGGCAAAGTGAGATTGATAAAATTTTGGGCGCTTTTGAGCAACTGTGCTCTACGCGGGTCGTTTTTTGGTAATGCCTTAGCAATTCCTTTCATACACCACGCCCTACTCAGCGACAAACCGTCGAGGTGAATAATCTGCATATCGCTGCGGTCGCTCACCACGGGCGGTTGAGCAATATTTTTGAGACCTGCGGCAGGCATAAATCCATTGAACCATTTCAGAAAATCGGCTTGGGGCAAAATGCGCCGCATCAAATCGGCCACTTCCAAACTTGGCGACAAGAAATCTGAGCCATCAGGTTCCTGAATAGCAGGGGCGTTGGTATTGTTGAGATAAAAGTATTTGGCTTTCTCTACTATTTGTTTTTCAAAATTTGTGTTTTTGACGGTACGAGCATAATCCAACGCAAACACCAGCCCAAAGGCCGTATTTGGATGCACACCTGTGCGATTTGGGTAGGTTTGTTTGGGCAAAAATGCCGTCCAAAGATTTACGATTTGCTCCGTAAGAGGGCGTAAATTTTGGTGCCATTCACGCGCTTGGGGGTCATCCCAAGTATGGAGTTCTTCGTCCAATTTCAACAGCCATGCCCAGCCATACGTACGCTCGAAAGTACGCGAGAGCTTGAATTTAGTAAAATAAGCGGCTTCGGCTTTCATTTTGTCGGCCCCAAAACTTTCGGCCAATACCTTCCGAATTTCAGCCTCTTCGGGCAAATTCTTAAAATTCTTCAACAACTTCACCAACATCCAATGCCCATGTACCGAAGAGTGCCAATCCAAACACCCATAAAAAGCAGGATGCAATTCTTTGGGCGTCATTTTTGCGTCTGCTTCGGCTTCTATCGAATGCCCTGTTTTGTTAGGATATTCTACATGAATACAATGCAAGGGGAGTTTAGCCAAAAACGAAGCCCCTGGAGGAGTGAGGCTTAGTTGGTCGTTTTGAAGAGATAAATAGGGGTTTTGTGCCACAGAAACAAAAGATAGCAATCCAAGTAAGTAGGAGAGATATTTCATTTTATTGATAGTCAACAAATTACGAATCAAAATTGAACAATTACGGCGACTAATACCAAGAAACGCCCACTAACTTACTAATTTTAGCGGTCAGAAACTTAATATATGGCTTATTTTGAACGTCTCTTCCAAAACCGCTACTTTGTCATAGCTCTTTGTTTATTGCCTTTGGTGCTGTATGCTTTGTTTTTTGGGGCGATTGCCCTCAACGTCAATTACGTGGCATATGATGACATCCACGTACTCCAAATCGTGGAGCAATGGCAACATGCTGCTACTTGGCGCGAAAAGCTTGATTGGCTCACGGTGGGCTTTCCTGAGCACCGGATTGTATTTACGCGTACGGTAGTTTTGCTGTCTTACTTTCTGACGGGTACTGTCAATTTCAAGTCTTTGATGATGATTAGCAATCTACTTTGGATAAGCCAATTAGTGTTTGTGTATCAAATTTTCAAAAAAACCACCTTACCACTTTTTTATTTTATCCCAGTCTGTTGGATTGTATTGAATGTACATTCATTCGAAAATATATTTTGGGGAACAAGCTCGCTTGGCAATTTTGGATTGTTGTTTTTTGTGATGGCAGCGGGCTATTTCTATGCTAAATCATCTATACGGTCTCTCTCTTGGGCGTTACTTTTCTCATTTTTGGCAACTTTCACTTATGGCAATGGCCTCCTTACGTTTCTGATTGGCATATTGCTTTTTTTAGTTACTCAGCGCTGGCGCGAAGCGGTTTATACCCTAGGCGGTTTTGTATTTACGATGCTCCTTTATGCGCTTACGCGCGCGCATGCTTCGCCTAGTGGTCTGGACCTCACCCAACCCTCCAATTACCTCCATGCCCTGAGTTGCTTTTTGGCTTTTATTGGGTCGTCTGTCAACTTTGATGCTTATGCTCCTACTTCACTTGCGATGTGGCTGTCGGTAGGTTGGGGAGCCGTCTTAATAGCTACGATGCTCTGGTTTATCACGCCCAAAATTGTAGGCTTACTCAAAAAAAACAACTCTCTGACATTCAATCAAATAGAGCTATTTGCTTTGTTTTTATTTCTGTTTGTGTGCTTGTCTGCCTTGGGAGTAGTCTACAAGCGAGCGGAAGGCGACGGACTTGTTGGGATGTTTAAAGGACGCTATCGAATGTATCCTACTTGGGGTATCTTATCAGCTTATCTTTTGGTGATTAGTCATTTGTCCAAACCCAAAAAGTGGGTATTCCCGAGCTTAGTGGCCACGAGCATTGTTTTCAACTTGTTGGTTTTGTATTATGCTATTGCTCCTGCGGTCAACAACCGACGTGCGGCCGTAGCTCAAGAATTTAATTCTATGTACAACGAGGATTTGCTGGGTCTGAAAATGTTTGATTTGACGGGTCAGGATTTTTTACGTTTACAAAAACTATATCAACCTGATTTGTTTTTCCAGCGTGAACTTACCTTTCCGCTCGTACCTGTCCAAGACCAAACTTTTGCGCTTGATTCAGTCTATTTTGTGGGAAACAATCTACAGATACTTTATGCCAAAGATTTCATCAGACCTACCCACAGCTTTGACGATGGTGTTTATGTCATCTTATCATCATTGGCCCATACTTATATGTGTGCGGGGAGTCAGCAAGCGTTACCACTCAAAACTTTCATCAGAAGAGGGTGGTATTGGGAAAAAGGCTTTAGCGCCGGTTTCAATCGGGCATCGGTAGCCACAGGAGAATATAGTATCTATGTGTTGCTACGAAAAAATGGCAAAAGTCAACTGCTAGACACTCAGCGCAAAGTGAATTTTTAGGGATATATGTTTCAGAAAATCAGGGAGTATTTATATCCTGAAGTATTTCTAACAAATCGGCACTTTCTAGCAAATTTTTGACGGGATAGAAAGCACTTTTTTCGGGAGTAGCTTTCATCCCAAAAAGCGGCTCACCGTGGCGGCTCAATACCCCCACCCATTCGCCTTCCTTGGAGTTGTCGGCAAAATGCTGCCACATATAATCATTGACACGCTGCCAATGTTTGAGAAGTGTTCGGTCATTAAGTACTTGATAAGCGCGCAGTAGAGCCGTAGTGGCTTCCAACTGCACCCAAGCATATTTATAATACGCCTCGGGCTGTGTAGGGGGCAGGCTTTTTATATCCAACCAACCAAAATAACCCCCATAGGCTTCGTCCCAAGTGGTTTCGGCAAGGTAGGCCACGTGCTGAGCTAGTTGTTGTCTGATACGTCTTTTATTGGTTACTTTTGTCAATTCATAAAAGGCATTAAAAGCCTCAAACACTCGTCCGGGGTGAATATGCCGCCCTTCTAAGCAGTCCGAATATCCCCCTTCCGAAAATACATTTTCAAGAAGAATATCGGCACGAGGCTCCCAAAAGTGCTTCATCAATTCCTGAAATAGCTGCTCGGTCTTTTCTTTAAATGTTTTTTCGCCGATGATTTGCTTGACACTTACCAACGCTTTCGCCAAAGCACTCAACTCACTGATATTTTTCAGATACCTACCCGACATCACATCGTCGGCTCGTTTTTGGAGTCTTTTTTCACGTTTACGAAATGCTTTGGTCAACGTTTTTTTGGCATTTTCGGCATATATCTCATCTTGAGTGATTTGGTACAATACACTCCAACACGACACCGCTGCTGCTTCTGCCTTAGTATCTACAACCTCACTCACGCCATGCCCCATACAATCGACTACTGCCCACCAATTTTCTTTGGCATCCATACCATATTGCAGCAAAAAATCCGCCCCTTGGGAAGCACATTTTAAGTATTGAGCGTCCGAAGATTGTTGATATAGCTTGGCAAAAGCCCAAGCTTGTTGAGCATGCCATTCTATCCATTTGTCAGAAGTACACACCTCTCCTTTGGATGAGATTACACAAAAATACCCTCCATAACTAGGGTCTATTCCAAACTCCAACCAAAACGGAATCAAGCGCTGATAAAGGTCTTGGCGATATTGAAGAGCGTAAGCTGATAGATTCATAGTCACAAAAATAATAAAAGCTCAGAAGACTGAGCTTCCGAGCTTTGAAAGAAGGCACTTATTGAGTTTTGAAAAAGAGATAAATAGAATTTTTGGTCTCATTCCTATTTGTTACAGTGTTAGCTAAGTTTCTTTAAATTTTACCCGCCGATTGGCGCAGATTGAAATCGCAGACAAACGCAGATTATTGGCTATATGCCCCCCTTTTTCGGCGAAAATCTGCGTTTGTATTATTCAGCGCACTTCTGCGGGTAAAAAACAAAACTTTTTAACTAACAATGTATTTATCAATATTCAAAGCCAACCCTATATTTTTTCAAAAGTGAGAATAGTATTCACTTTTTGATTTCCGCCCCACTCTACTGGAATCGGCAATTCTCGTTTTTCGGTCCAAGTCATTTTTGTACCTTCTACCACAAAATCATATTCATTTTTTTGACCAGTATCATCACTCGAAATAATAAGTTTTTTGTCTTTGATTTCCCATTTAGAAATTCCTTGTTTATCTAAATCAATACCCACCAAATCAGCTTCGCAATCGGCGGGTACATTTAATAACGTAGTGGTCCCGTCTTCCCGAAAATGAAACGTAACTTTCAGAATACAGGGATTAAGTACGCCCGTCAAATCCGATATAACCCCCAACACAGGAGGGTCTACTTTGTAGCTTTTCATTTTCCATTGCCCTACGATTGGCGGTGGCGCAGGCTTTGGGATGGGTTCTGCGCCTTCTTTTTGGACATCACAAGAACTAACGAAAAAAACCAAAGCCAGAAGATATGCTACTTGCTTCATATTTTATTAGGTATATTTTTCAGACCCTCTAATATACTGAAAAGATTTTTATAGATATTGCAACTCCCTACAATTCTTATCCAACACATGCTATGAGCCAAGTCCCCCTTACCCAGCTTTTGGCCTCCATTAGAGAGGGCTATGTGGCCTCAAAAAAATTCAAATCTTTACAAAAAGAAATTGTCTTATCTTACGCTGAGGCATACAATCTCCCCACCAAAACAGCCAAAGCAGCTACTCGTGACACTTTAACTGCCTTGGTCTTGAGAGCCCAAAAAGATCCTTATTTCAATGAAGAAATGCTACAAAGTGCTATCAACGAGTATACCCTAGACCAAGCTTTGCTAAGAAGATTTCGGAAGCTTCAAGAATTGCCCCCTCTAGAGTCCATAGAAGAACACATGGATAAGACTATCAAGTATATCTATCAAGCCTGTGAAATACACGCGCAACTCGAAAAAGCTCACGGTCATCCACCAGGGGACTTTACTAATTGGGACGACCTAATAGACGATGCTAAACGGCAAGTGTTTAATATCTTTTTGCACAATATTAGAAAACCGCATTTTAGACTCTATTCTACGCTCAGAACTTACGTCGATGGTATTGCTAAAATTGTTGTCAAACAATTAATTCGGAAGCCTAACACTCATCAGAAAAAAATATCACATGATATTTCGTTTCGCTGGGAATTAATTGTAAACGCTACACACCTTAGTCGTTTTTTTTCTTTTTTGTATGCTTCTCTAAAAAACACCAAAGGTGAACAATGCGAGGATTTTTTACGTGACAGCTTCAAACTTTTTAATATTATTGTTGCAAACGAACCGATTCATAGCCAAGATTTATTACATTTAAAAACTAGTATTATCCATAAAGTAGGAGAAAACTTAAGTTATCAAAATCCTAAATCCTCAGAAAACAAATTCAGAAAATGCTACCGAGATTTTGTAGCATACAATTTAGAACAACTCTCCAAAAATAGCCAATGGTTTCAAAATCCATTATTTACAAAAGAATACATAAAAAAAGAGGTCGCCAGAAGGAAAGCAGAAATTGAGCTTGCTAGAATTCAAAAAAAACAATCTAACGATAAAAGGAATCTCAATGGAACCAAATAATATCGACCTAATCGAAGCTTACCTAGACGGCACACTTTCTGACGACGAAAACGCTCAAATTGAACATCGAATGGCAGTGGACGAGAATTTTTATCAACAGGTACAGTATCAATTAGGAATTAAGAAATTTTATGAACACCGCTTTCAAGAAATAGAAATGCGGGCCGAAACTCTATCTCTCATTGAGAAATATGAAAAAGTTATTACTAAGGTTAAAGTCATAGAACGTGTGCGAGCTTTTGTTACTAAATATGCGGCTCAAATCGCAGTGGTTGTTATGGTAGGTATTGGTACATGGATATGGTGGAATGCCCACAATACCGAAACGCTTCTTTTGACTAAAAACATTGAAAAAGCCATTATACCTGACCCAAACAATGCCTTTGACGAGGGTGAAGAATCTATGTCTGAGAACATTACCTTACAATTGTTTGAATATCCTCGCTCCGAACCTAATAGTTATACTTATAAAAGCAAGGTCCTCAGCATCTACAATCCAGACCCAGAAATAGTGAGTGCTAAAAAAATCAAATTAGTATCTCTAGCCACGAGCTATCGGCTCGATTGCGACTCTATTTCCTATCAGTTGATTGAAAAAGAACCTGGTCGTGGTCAACTCAAACGCATCTCCCCCTAAAATCAACCTCCACCTTCAAACTCTAACCTATGAAAATCTCATTTTTTGAAAAACCTTATTCTTTATTTTTGGGAGGGTTATTTTTAACAATTAACGGATGGTGCCAAAACCCTGATCCCCTTTTACTAGCTCGAATCCAAGAAGATTGTAAATGTATCAGTATTTCAAATTCATTTGGAAGTTCGCAAGAAGCCACTAAAGTAGTTACAGAATTAGCGCAGTTGGTTGGCGAAAAAATTCAGAATGTGATTGAGGTAGGGTGTACAGCCAATGCCAAAGCCCTGATGTGCGACAACAACAAATACATCCTCTATCGTAATAGTTTTATGGAAAAAATGGGCAAGGGGTCGCCTTGGGCGGAGCGTTTCATTATGGCTCACGAAATAAGTCATCATTTTCATCAGCACACTGCCAACAAAAACTATATCAACGACCGACGTTTTCCCCAAATATTGGTTGAAAAAATAAATGATCGAGAAGTATTCTATACCTATCGTGTCAAAACTCTCCGAGGTGGAATGCTAGATACCATTAAAGTCTATAAATCTAAGTATGTAAACTTAGCGGCCTTTTATCAATACCTCAAAGAGTTTCAGGCCGATGCCACGGCAACTTGGATGGTTTATCAAAAAAAAATCACTCTCGACGAACTCAATCAAATATGGAAACAGTATACCAATGTCACCCAAAAAAATCCCTACGCATGGACTAGCCAACATCCCAGTATTTATACACGTCAGAAACAAGCAACAATGCTCTGGAAATCTTTTAAGAATGGAGAAGCCCTGCCCCCTCCCTCGCGAGGTTCAATCAAAGAAAGCCGCAAAATTAGTGCATCACTTACGCACCAATTCATAGCAAGTCAGGCTCAAAATACCTTTGGAGATTCATTAAGTCCCGAGGAGCGGCATTTTTGGGAATACATCAAAAAGACACATAAATATACCATTCAGCCTACATTTACTGCTTTTTTGTACAAATTGCCAGGTCTCAACCTACCTACTCCTACTCTGGAAAATGCCCCTAATCCCCTCCCGGCACAATTTACCCGTCTCAACTACACGGCAGGTATCAAAATAACGAGTCTCAATTGGTATAAACCCATTTGGTTTGAAGGTCTTATTCAATACAAATCATTGGATTTTTCGACCTATGAAATACAAGAAAATTTAAAGACAGCCGTCGAAGATTTTAAATGGAAAGGCCTACAAATCCTCCCACAAGTCCACTTCAACACTGTAGCAGGGCGTTTCAATTATGACCAACTCCGCCGTGGAGCCTATGCTACTGTTGGGTTTGCGGTAGATATTCCCTGCCAAATTACCTATAGCAACTACCTTACCAATCATCTGCATCAAAAGCTTGATTCTGGTATTTCAAGAAGTTTGGTCTGGGGAATCGGATTCATCCAGCTCAGTCGAGATCCCAAAATTCCAAACATACGACTAGGTGTAAGCTTGCAATCTCAAAAAATTGTTACAAGTTCTGCTACTATCAAGGTTCCTCAGGTAGGTATTCATTCTTCGGTTAGTCTTTGGTAAATTTACTTTAGGTACATCATGAAACAATACACCCTTTTTCTCCTCTTTCTATGCTTGAGCCTACTAATGGGTTGTTATGAAAAAATCGAAAATACCCGCCCACGTATTCGAGGACTAAGCGCTTTTCAAAACCAATCTCTCACCCGAAATATCGATGCCTGTTGTCTCACCTATAGCTTTGCCAATTACACTAGCCGCCTTCCTATTTTGACACAAGAGGTACTCCTCGAACAAGGCATCATTGGGTGGGCCTTCAACATGGGTAATTTTGCTTTTTCAAAAGGAAAAACAGGCGAAAAAACCGACCTCACAATTCAGTTTGTGAGTCCAGAAATGGTAGAATTCAAAATAGACACTGTACGCAGAGGATGGATTGCATCGCCGGTAGAATCACTAGGACTAGTGCACCGAAAAGACGATGGCACTTATATATTGTATCTCAATCAAGCTCATGATTGGACAGAAAATCGATTAGGGGCTATTTTATTTCATCAGTTAGGAGTGGTTTTGGGTTTGCCAGTTTCTGATGACCCTCGCTCCATCATGTATCCTTACATGGTAGATTTACCTGTGCCCATTATTGATATAAAAAGTGGTTATAAAATCGATAGCCTTTACAACAGCATCAACTGTGACAGTTGGCAAGAGATAGGAAAAATCCCCTTTCAACCTAGTTCCAATCATTCCTATCAAACCTTCAGTACCTACGAAAAAGCTTTTGTGATTATAAACGGTAGCGAAATGTGGGAATTTAGTCCTTTGGCTATTCCTCAGTGGAGTTCAAAAACTCCTCCCAATTTTAAGGGAATACCTTTCACAATTTTTGGGGTCAACAATAAAGCTTATGCCATCACTACTCCTAATACAAATCAGCATGAATGGTGGGAATATGACTTAACATCCGATACCTGGAATCGCCTTAATACCCCCCTTCCCTTTTTTAGTTCCCAACCATTGATAAGTCATTCGGTCAACGATAAAGGCTATGTTTTGTATACCGACCAAGGTCGTATAAATATTTGGGAGTTTTCGCCTACTACTAAAAATTGGGTTTCAAAAAAATCGTATCCCGTTTTACCAAATACTAGCTTACAACAAAACCTTTTAGCTACCCATACCCAAAAACTTCTTTTAGTACTTCCCCTAGACAATGAAGTAATCCGCTATGACCCCACCACCAATAATTGGATTCAGGACCCTCCTTTTCCGGGGTTTAAAAACAAAGATATACCAAGCATTTTGCTGAGTACCAAGTTTCGTACTTATGCCTACACCCCCTCTCATCAAATGTGGGAGTATGCCCTTCAATGGACGGCATTGGCACCGCCCTCCTTCAGCCCTAGCTCCGTTTTGTTTGGGCTGTCATTGAAATGTAGGGGTTATCTAATTACCAATGACGGTCGACAATGGTACTACCGACCCTAAAGCAAATTTTGCTAACACTGCCCAACTCTTAAGGTTGGGCATTTTTTTTGAAAAATAGTCGATTTTTTTTTCGGCTGAGTGATGGAAAATTTAAAGACCAGCATGGTGAAGCGAACCTCAAAACATTCGCGATCATGCTTACCACTAAAATCCTTAAAACCACCGAAGAACTCAATCGCTTCATCACTATGCAACTCGAAAACGGCGGTGCCGAAGTTACCCTCGATTATCTCCAACAAGCAGAAGTCAGAGTAACTTACCGAAAATCAAACCCCGATATTTGGATGGGAGGCTATGTAATAAGTATCCATCAAAAAAGATACCTTGATGTACTTCCTCAGGATACGCGTCAAGCTATTGAAGACAAATACCTTCCTCCCCACAAAACAGCGGAGATTAGCTGCATTTGGAAAAATCGCGCTCCGCACCAAAAACCCCAGGGTTTTGAGGTAGCACAACTTTATTGGTTTGCCCTACAAGACGGCATGCTTACAGGCCGCCCTATACTTCTAGGCGGAACAGCCCACGAAAAGATTCGCCGTATTCAAATGATTGTGTTCCGGCATTTGGCCTTTTCGGGAGAAGTCAATTTTTATGGTACTTCTCATCATGTATGGATTTATTACTGTACCCGTCTTGAGGTCTTACCTGGCTTTGTAAATTATGTCAGGATGTTTCTTTTCTAATATTTTTAAGCCCTTAGCAAGCCTCTATTCTTGATTAAAAGACTGTTTAGCAGCGATTTTGGCACTCCAATATTTCTATAAAAAAATCGCTGCTAGACACTTCAATAACCCTAGCACCTCATACCACCTAGATATTTTTTAAAAGCTTTGGTATCTTTTTTCAAAAGATGTTATTTTGTTTTCTCCAAACCTTTCCCTACCAATGACCCATTTCAACTCCCTTCCTGATACATTGCAGGTACTCATTGTTGAGGACCACTTTGCCACTTCCAACGGTATCGGCCTCTCACTTAGCCAAAATAAAAACATTGAAGTCATTGCGCAGCGTGATACTGTAGAAGAAGCTTTACTGTTTATCAATAAGTATGCTGTCGATATAGTCATCACAGATTTACATCTTGCTAGTCAAAAAACGGGCATCGAACTTGCCATGAAACTCAAACAAATCAAGCCTAGCATCAAAATAATAGTTTATACTTTTGACGAAAACCCCACTCTTATCAACGATGCTATAGCCGCCGGAGTCGATGGTTATATTTTTAAAAGCGACGACGAAGAAGTATTCTTGATTGGAATTAAAGAAGTGATAAGAGGCAAAAAATTTTTTAGTTCGAGTATACCCCAACTCTTACTCAACTTAGAGCGCCATACCAATCTTCCCCAAGACGAAGAAATCAATCCCGAATCATTCAACCTGACCAAAAAAGAAAAAGAAATCATGGTGTTGATTGCTAAACTAAATTCTAGTGCGACTATCATGAAAGAATTAAATATTGCCCCTACTACTCTTACCACACACAAGCAGAATATTTATCGCAAAATCAACCTTGAAGGCGACGCTGGTATTACTTTTTTTGCGTATAAATATGGTCTTGTGGATATGAGTGAAGTAGGTTCATCTTGATAAGAATCGCCGTACCACTATCTTGCGAAGAAACAATTTCATAGATACCACCAATACTCTCTAGCCGACGACGCAAATTTTGCAGCCCTTGTCCCGAAGATTGAGCTATATTTTGTGGTATTCCTTTACCATTGTCTCTAATTTGTAATACATAAAAATGGCTTTCGCGGTAGGAAATCAAAGCCGACTCGGTAGCTTCGGCATGTTTGATGATATTGGAGGTTATTTCAAAAACAATATAATACAATTGCTCTTGTACTCGTGGCAATAGCTCTTCTTCTTTACCACCTAGATGCATCAAAAAATGCACATTGGAAGAACTATTGAGGCGTTGAAGCAGCTCTTCCAGCACCCATTTAAGCCCTTTTTCTTCAAACTGAGGTGGACGATAATGATGGGCTATCGTGCGGATTCCTTCTAAAATATTTTTGATAATACTAAGCGCATCTTTAAAACGCTCCTCGCTCAAAGTTCCGATATATTCTTTATATAGCTTTTGGATATTTTGGCGCAACATCAGCACCTCATTGGCAAATTGATCATGAAGAAGCATAGCCAACTGCTTACGTTCTTCATCTTGCGCCTGCCAATAGGAGTTTTCGACCATCGTAATCTGTTCGCGCTGAATGTCTTTAATTTGCTGTTTATTCTTCTGCCTTTCCCACTGAATCTGCATCCCTAGCCCTACTGAAAGCATGAGATATTCCATGAGAGAACCAAGATTTAGAGAATTCATGGCATAGAAACTTCCAGACGGTAGCAGTCCCGAACGGGTCAATAACAGCACTAATCCTCCCGAATAAAGCATAGTAGCGGCCAAAAAATAATAAAGCCCCGGTTTATACCCTTTTTGCGCCCGCCAACTGACGTAAGAAGCCACGATAATCAACCCTCCTACCACCGCCCCAAAGATGAGGGTTAAGGCATTTTTGGAGATTTCGACCCATCCTCCATAAATACTCAACACAACCCCAATCCATGCTATAAATAATACGTTGATGACTTTCATTAGCTTAGGAGTATAGCGAGGTAGATTGAGCATAATGCCATAAAAAGCATAAAACAGTAAAAGCATGATTAAAAAAAGCGTAAGAAAACCGTTGTTGACCATCCAACGGTTTTCGGACCAAAAATACCTCACCCCTATACAACTTCCCCGAGTAAGCTCAAAAATGAGATATAAAAATAGATACAAAGCCAAATAAAGATAGCCAAGGTAGCCTACGCTGTTTCGATTTACGAACCACAAAATGGCATGATATAGAAGTACAATCAGCATCATGCCCATATAAATCCCCCAAAATAAATTGTAAACTTCGGCGTATCGCGTAAAAGTCTTCCCTTCCCAGATAGTCAATGGTAGCAGTACCTGCCCCGCGAGTGGTCGCACTCGTAGGTATATTTCATACGATTGAGCCGGCAAAATAGGCAAGCCAAATACATAATTGTGATACGATAAAGGTCGGCTGTAGCGGCCTCGCCAATCTCCCGCTGCTTGATGTACTACTTTACCTTGTCGATTTATTACGTACAAATCCACCTCAGCATAGGCCGAATACCCCACTTCTAAGAGCCAATTTTTGAAAATATCTTCAGACGTATTCACGACCGACCATTTGAGCCAAT
>VFQN01002338.1_pt1 | contig 29565 bp, 26 predicted proteins | sample 3512371 | NCBI WGS metagenome assembly VFQN01 (sample SAMN10412370, study PRJNA504923) | tailings metagenome | isolation source: Replicate 2 from Balatoc abandoned mine | place: Philippines: Itogon, Benguet | collected 2017-08-28 | reverse complement strand
GCGCGAGGGCCGGGCGGAACACCAAGTACAGGATTAACAATGAGCACAAAGCGAGAAGTAGCAGGGCCATTACCGCAACCATTTCGGATAGATACCACTTTGTAGGCATTGGTTTGGCCAGGTTTTACCGAAAACTCATACGGTGTAACAGAAGTAGTAAAAGAAGTGTCTTTTCTAGACAAACTATCGTTGTAGGTAATCGTCCAAGGTACTTCTCCGGTAAACGCAATCGCGATTTTGGCACTTTCATTTTCGTAAACGCTTGGCGGGCCTGAAATGGTAGCTGTGGGTAATTCGCGAGCAGTAATTTGTACAGGGCTAATTTTGCCTTTTACTGTAAAGTTTGACGCAATTCCTACAACGCGTACGTAGTAATTCCCCGCAGTAGTGGTATTGGGCAAGATACCCCTCAATGGGCTGCTATTTCCTTCTGTAGTGATGGTTTGGAAACCAGCATCTTCTGGAGTTTTCGAAATCTGAACCTTAAACTGTGTATTAGAAGGGAAAAAATCGGATGAAAAATAAGGCATTGTAAATGAAGTACCAGCGCACAAATTAGTAACGCTCGGGTTGCCTACGTCTATAATAGCTACTTTTACATTAATTACCGCACTACCAGCAGGAGTGCCCTCACCGCAATTGTTTGTTATTTTGGTGATAATATAGGTCGTAGTATCCAAAGGACTTACAGAAATTGTTGTTGGATTTTGGGAGGTTGAAAGCGTCACTCCGTTAGAAAGTGTATAAGTCCAAGGAGCATCTCCCGTAAATACAATTGAAAGAGGGGCTGATTGACCTTGTGTGATATTAGAGCCTCCGCTCAGAGTTGCACTTGGCAAAGGTTTGATAACCACCGTGATTTCAGCTCTTGGGCTTTCACAACCATTTGACCCCGTTTGTGTTACATAAAATTGGTAAGTCCCTGGCGTTTGGGTTGGGGGAATATTAGGAGTGCTTTGAGAAGTTCCGCCAGTTTTGTTGGTATTATACCATTTCAGGTTATCTCCAGTGGCGCTGAGGGGTTGAGGTGCTGAATTTTGACAGCTTACTACTGGGGCACTTGTTACCGTAGGAAGCGGAGTAGTACGCACGTTTACCTTGATATCGGTGCGACCGCCACGACATCCATCTAGCACTTGAAGTACACTATAAGTACCTTCAAAACCTACATCCGTTTTTATGACAGGTGCCACATTGGTTTCCCCTGTATTATTGGGTAGAATCCATACTAGACTTTGACCAGTTCCTGCAAGTTTTGCATCCAATTCTACCTGAGGATCAAACTGACACAATAAATATTCTTGTTTTGATACGGCTGGAAAAGGAGGCAATGGTTTGGTAGTTACCTTTATTTCTGACCTAGGACTCTCGCACTCATATTGATTGGTCTGCGACACATAATAGCTCGTAGTACCTACTGTGTTAGTAGAAGGTGTAATAGCCAAACCAGACCATGTTCCTTCGGTTGGCTGGCTATACCATTTTAGATTTTGTCCATTCGCAGTGAGGGGTTGTGCAACGGCAGTATTACAATAAAAAATAGGCGAAGGAGCACTAGGGCTACCAGGGGTAGGATTGACTCTATACGTAAACTGCTGGGCACTAGCGGTACAGTTCGCAGTAGAGGCTACTACGCTAATCGTGGCTGTAAGTACATCCTGAGAATTATTAATAACCCGGTATCCTCCATTGATATTTCCTGAGCCGCTTGTCCCAAAACCAATATCATTTGATGACGACCAATTGAAGTTTGTATTGGGAGTTTCACTAGAGAAATTAAGCGCAACCCCTGTGCTATTGGCACAAATCTGGTTTGGATTTGGCAGACTAGCTCTAGGCGTAGGATTGACAGTGATGGTAAACTTACCTTCTTTTCCTGCGCAACCATTTGCGGTAGGATTTATGGTAACGGTGGCTGTGACGGCACTTGTCACGGGGCTTGTCACGGTATACCCTCCCACATTACCTGAGCCGCTCCCCCCAAAACCCACATCTGCGGTACTTGTCCATGCAAAAGTAGTACCAGGAGTAGGGCTTCCGAAATTGATAGGAGCACCACCTGTACCTCCACATAGGGTAAGGTTATTGATGGTATTGACGGTAGGAGTAGGATTGACTGTGACATTAAACGAGCGGGAGGGGCCGGTACAAGTAGCTGTTTGAGCGGTGATATTAACCGTAGCTACCACGGGAGTAGCACCTATATTGACGGCTGTATAAGCTGCAATATTACCAGTACCACTAGCCCCAAAACCAACATTAGCATTAGATACCCAATTGAAACTGGCACCGGAGGTGGGACTTGAAAAACTAATGGCGGAACCAGAGGCGTTATTGCAAAATACAGCATTGCTAATATCATTGATTCTTGGAGAAGGGTTGACAGTCACGGTGAATGTTTGCGCACTTCCCACACAAGTATTAGCGGTGGGAGTTACCGAAATAGTACTTACTACTGCGGTAGGACTTCCATCGATAGCTGTATAATTAGGGATATTTCCAGATCCTGAAGTACCAAAGCCTACATTTGTGCTACTTGTCCAAGCATAGGTAGTACCAGGAGTAGCACTACCAAATGGAATAGAAGGAGCAGCAGCATTGCCACAAAAGGTAGCGTTGGAAATAGAATTGACAACGGGGGTAGGATTGACAGTAACTGTAAAAGTGGTAGCTGGCCCTGTACAAGTTCCAGTAGTAGGAGTTACAGATACTGCGTTAGTCACCGAGTTGGTGCCTGTATTGGTAGCCGTAAATGCCGCAATATTGCCCGAGCCTGAAGTACCAAAGCCTGAATTGATTGAGCTTGTCCAATTAAATGTGGTACCACTTACGGGGCCCGAAAAGTTAATAGCACTTCCCGCACCACCATTACAATAAGTAGCATTAGACACTGTGTTAACTGTAGGGCGTGGGTTAATGGTTATTGTAAAAGTTCGAGGAGAACCCGGACATCCATTGATTGAAGGCGTAACAGTGATAGTAGAAACTACTGCTGTGGTATTATCACTTATGGTAGTGTAGCCACCTATATTGCCTGAACCAGAAGTGCCAAAACCTACATTGACACTACTTGCCCAACTAAATGAAACACCACTAGTAGGGCTTGTAAAATCAATACCGCTTACTGGCACACCTCCACAAAAGGTAGGGTTGGCCATTGCATTTACACTAGCAGTAGGGTTTACTGTGACGTTGAAAGTACGGGCGGGGCCAGTACATGAATTTGCCGTTGGCGTTACAGAAACAGTAGCTACCAAAGGATTCGCAGTACTATTTGTAGCAGTAAAAGCTGAAATATTTCCAGAACCTGAGGTACCAAAACCGACGTTGGAGTTGCTTGTCCAAGCAAATATTGTACCGGCGGTTGCGCTGCTAAAATTAATGGCTGAGCCACCTGCTCCATTACATAGTGATACATCCGAAATTGTATTTACAAAAGGTGTAGGTTTTACAGTTACCGAAAAACTTCTTTGAGTACCTGCACAGCCCCCTACTTTTGGAGTTACGGTTACGGTAGCTACTACCTCCGAGCTACTACCATTAGAAGTGACATAGGCTCCTATGTTTCCACTGCCAGAGGTACCAAATCCAACGTTTGCACTGCTTACCCAATCAAAAGTAGCTCCTCCACTGGGACTAGAAAAGCTGATAGCGGCTCCTGAAACTCCATTACAGTAGTTGGCATTCGATATTGCATTGACAGTAGCATTGGTGGGATTAACAGTTAACGTAAATGAAGTAGGGGTTCCTGCACAACCATTGGCTGTTGGCGTCACCGTGACAGTAGCTGTTACAGGGCTAGAGGTTGCATTGGTGGCTGTAAAACCCGCAATATTTCCATTTCCAGAAGTTCCAAACCCAACATTGGCGGTACTTGTCCAAGCGAAAGTAGTACCAGAAGTTGAACTTGAAAAATTGATAGCACCTACCCCGCTACCATTACATACCCCACTGATATTGGAGACGGAATTGACGGTGGGAGAAGGTTTGACAGTTACAGTGAAATTATTGGATGTACCCACACAGCCGTTTACCGAAGGTGTAACCGTGACCGTAGCCGTCACGTTGCTTGAACCATTATTGTTAGCAGTAAAGCTTCCAATATTTCCATTACCAGAAGTACCAAAACCTACGTTAGCTGTACTTGTCCAACTGAATGTCGCTCCTGTCGAAGTGCTACTAAAGTTAATAGGCCCTGCTGAGGCATTATTACAAGCCTCTACACTAGTAATATTGTTTACGGTAGCCGTTGGATTAATGGTAAAATTAGGACTTTGCCCACTGACCGCATTTACCCTAACCCTAATTTTGTAGGTCGAACTTCCAGCAACATTACTAGGTAAAGTAACCGTAATAGGGCTTGCTGTACCAGTTCCTAAGTTAGTTGGAGAGCCAAATACCCCACTTGCATCTGATAGCTCCACCGTAAACGAAGAAGGAGCAGGTGTAAAACCAGTGGCACTAAACGATACTCTCGCTTGATTGCCTAAACAAAAACCACCCGTCGGAACAGCCCCCGCCGTATTTGTTACTATTACGGTGTTTATACTTTGCGCAAAACTCCGATAGGCTCCCCCGCACATTAATATAACTGCACAGCCTAGGATAAGTAGTTTTTTTAACATAATCGATTCAAATTGATTTTTCTAAAAACGCTCAAAATTACTTCTTTATTGAAAAACATTCACATTCTCACCAGCTTCACTTATTATTCGTGTTCTGCAACCGCCTCATATACTATCTCATGAATTTTTCGTCTTATTCGTTGGCTGTTGATTTGGGTGTTTTCGGCATTAGGATGAACTCTATTAGACAACATCACAAATACTAGCTCGCTTTTAGGATCTACCCATACCATGGTTCCCGTAAAACCCGAATGTCCAAATGACAAAGAGGAAGCCGAAGCTGCCACAAAAACACTTTCTCCCTTTTGAGGAGCTTTGTCCCAACCCAAGCCCCGATGATGTGCACTATCATACATACGTGCAAAGGTAGGCAAAGTCTCTTCTTGGAAATAACGTCGGTCTCCGTAAAGCCCTTTTTGCAAATTCATTTGCATCAAAATCGATAAATCATAAGCGGTACTAAAGAGCCCTGCATGGCCCGCCACGCCGCCATAGACGGCCGCCATCTGGTCATGAACGGTTCCTCGAAGCAATTGATTACGGTATGTAAAGTCGTTTTCGGTAGGGGCGATTTGTGTATCAGCAAACTTTTCTAAGGGTTTAAAACGGGTATTCATCATCCCTAATGGTTCATAAAAATTCTGACCTATAAATTCGTCTAAGGGCTGATTGGTGACGCGTTCTATTACCTTTTGTAACATCAAAATTCCTAAATCACTATACACAAAAGGATAATGTCCATTTACTGGCTTTTTGAGTGGCGATTGTACTATCCACCGCCATACTGAGTCTTTCAATGCCGCTTTTGCAAACAGCTTTGGAGCTATTTGCATGGTATATATGCTATCTCGTACCGAACTATAATATTCACTCATCAGTCCACCTCCTCCCGTTTTTGTGTTTTCCCAAAGTTTTGGATAAAAAGCCACCAACCCCGAACGATGCAAAAGCAGGTCTTCGAGGGTTATATGGGTTTTGTTGGTACCTATAAGCTCAGGCAAAAAATGTGCCGCTTTTTGCTTTATATCAATTGCGCCTTGCTCTTGTAAGTACATGACCGCCTGCAATGTAGCCGCTACCTTCGTGACAGACGCCACGTCGTACATGGTTTCGGAGGTCACTTTTTCATTGAGGTTGTCGTAAGAAAGGGTACCATAATTCTTCTGAAAAACAATTCTGCCGCGTCTAGCCACTACTATTTGGCAGCCCGGAAATATCCGCGCTTGAATTGATTTCTGCACAAGGGTGTCAATTTTTAGTAAAGTTGATGAACGCAAACCCACCTGTTCTGGAAGCCCTATGATGAGCCTATTGAGCGATTTGGTTTCTATACCCGTTCCTAAACTATACAAACCTATCGAAATCGGCAATTTACCTTTAAAAGGAAGAGCGCCGAAGATTTGCTGCGCTGCTGCTACTTCCAAATCAGGTAGATTTTCATAAGCACAAATCACCCCTGAAGTAGTAGGTAGCTGCAACAACGCATAAGGAGAAGCAAACAGACTTACGATCACCTTGGCTTTTTGCTGAATACGATTCAGTAGCTCTATAGTAGCAGGAGTGATATGAAAAGGCCGGTTGAAGTTGCGACGGGTATCATGCAAGCTCACAATCACGATTTTGGCATTACCCACTTGTGACAGCAAACTCTCAACCTCTGAATTGGTAGTAGGCTTTTCGGCATATACTATGTGATTGAAGGAGGCATATTTACTGAGTGTTTGCTGAAAAAGGTTAATACCACCTCCGCCAATGGCAATAGAGGCAAATGTACAGGTATCTATTGCCGTAATCGGCAGCAACTGATTTTCATTTTTTAAAAGAGTAACCGCTTGTTCGGCCAAATCTCGGGTCAAAGACTTAAAATTAGGCGAACTCAACGCTGCATTGACCGTTTTATAATCAACGCTTTCTCTCTTGTGCAGCCCCATCCAATATTTCGCTTTCAATATTTTACGAGCCTTTTCATCAATCATGTCTTGGGAAATTTTTCCTTTCTCCACTCCTTCCTTGATTCTTTTAATAGTCTCGGCCACATTTTCGGGATAAAGCAACACATCATTACCCGCTATCAATGCCTTGATATTAGCCTCCACTGCGGTGCGGCCACGTTTTACGCCTTGCATATTCATGGCATCCGTAAAAACTAAGCCCTGAAATCCCATTTGCTTTTTCAACAAATCAGTCACAATTTTTGAGGAAAGAGACGACGCTAAATAAGGTGTTTTATCCAAAACTGGCACATATAAATGCCCCGTAATGATTCCCGTAAGACTATCGGCGATGAGTTTTCGGAAAGGATAAAGATCCGTTTCGTCAAGACGATCTGTAGAGTGAGCTAGTACTGGTAGCGTATAGTGAGAATCGGAGTCAGTATCGCCATGCCCCGGAAAATGCTTTGCCGTAGCCATTACATTTTGATGCTGAAGACCTTTCATGTAAGCCGCCGCTTTGTTGGTGACATTTTCGCGCGCCTCCCCAAACGAACGCATCCCAATAACCGGATTTCGGGGGTTGCTGTTGATATCAGCGACTGGGGCAAAATTCACGTTTATTCCCATCCGTCTACATTGACGCCCTATCTCAAGACCCATCCGATAAATATACCGTTCGCCTGCAATAGCCCCCAGAGTCATTTGTTTAGGAAAATCTTCGATACTGTCCAAACGCATCCCTAGCCCCCATTCTCCATCAATACCTATCATAAGAGGAACCCTTGACAATGCTTGATAGCGGTTTGTCAACTTGGCTTGCCGCGACGGCCCTCCTTTAAAAAATATCAACCCACCTACTTGCTGATTTTTAATCAACAAATCTAGGTGCCTGTAGTAAGATTCATTGCGGTCAGAATGAGTGGCAATCATAAAAAACTGACCAATTTTCTGCTCCAATGACAATGAATTGAAGACACTATCTACCCATTTGTTTTCTGCAAAAACAAAGGTACTGGTAGGAGTATCAAGCTTAGTAGGTTTATGAAAGACCAAGCTCATACTACCAATTAATAGTATGCTTAAGATAGACGACTGAATCAATAAATTTTTCATAGGTACGGGGAAACACACAAAAATAAGAAAAAACCCCTTTGTAAAACCTTAAAAAAATTGTACAAAACCAATTTTATTCTCTATTTATAAACCTATGTTTATTATTAGTCAACTTTAATTTACAAAGCAGGGCTACTCTTCTTTTTGCTGATTTTTAGACACTTACTACCTCAAAACCAATAATAATCTACTCATAATATTGGCTTAACATTGGCATAATATTGTACTTCTACTTTTGTATCGAATTTTAAACACCGATATGAGAGTAAATTTTAAACAAGACAAATCCATGAGCAGATTATTACTGTTTGTTGTCCTTTCTTTCTTTTCCGCTTTTAGTTTTGCCCAAACTGGAACCCTCCGAGGCACTATCACTGATGCCAAAAACAAAGAAACTTTGATTGGCGCTACCGTAAAATTGGTAGGTACTCAACTAGGTGCTGCTACTGATATCAACGGTTTCTTTTCTATTGCCAAAATACCAGCTGGCAAATACACCGTTGAAATTACGTATGTCTCTTATAAAACGGAAAACATCGCGAATGTTGCGATAGAGGCCGACAAAGTTACAGAGATAAATTCCGCACTTTTAGAAGCCGCCTCTACCCTTGATGAAGTACGAGTAGTAGCTACCCGTCAGACCAATACAGAGGTGTCGGTCATTAGCGAAATCAAAGCCTCTCAGAACATTGTGAGTGGGATTTCGTCCCAACAAATCGCACGCTCGCTCGACCGCGACGCTGCCCAAGTCGTGAAGCGTGTACCTGGTATTACAATCGTAGGCGACCGCTTCATTACTATCCGAGGCTTGAATCAACGCTACAACAATGTGATGCTTCACAACGCGTTCACGCCTTCAATGGAAACCGACGTAAAAGCGTTTTCTTTCGACGTAATTCCAAGTGGACAGATTGACCGTTTGTTGATTTACAAAACCCCTTCGGCTGATTTGCCTGGAGAGTTTGCAGGGGGAGTTGTTAAAATCTTTACTAAAAATATTCCTGACCAAAACAGCATCGTTTTTGATTATAGTCTAGGAATCCGTCAAGGAACTACTTTCCAAGATTTTAAAGCTTCAAAACAAGGTAAGAACTATTGGACAGCTTTCAACAATGGTTATTTGGACTTGCCTAGCGATTTTCCCAAAGATTTGCGAGCAGTGGGCAACAATCCTGCCCTTATCGAGCTAGCCGGACGCTCCTTGCGCAATGAGTGGGTACCGGTAAGTTCGAGTGCTTCACCTGACCAGCGTTTGTCATTGACTGGCAACTTCAAAATGAAATTAGGAAATATCCAAATCGGCAACATCACCACTGTCAACTACAGTGAAACAAGGGTAGTTACCAATACCGAGCGTAATGATTACAACATCGGAGCCAACAATCAAATCGAGACCTTGTTTGAATACGACGACAAAGCTTATGCTCGCAACAACCGCGTTGGAATTTTACATAACTGGGCTTTCCGTTTCAACAACAATCATTCGGTAGAATTTAAGAATTTGTTTAATCAAATCAGCAATGGCCGCTATGTATTCCGCTCAGGTCAGGATATTGCCCAAAACTATCGTCCAAACAATCACTCCTTTGACCAAGTGTACCGTGGCATTTACTCTGGCCAACTTACTGGAAAGCACAAATTCAATGACGACAAAACGGTGATTGACTGGGTAGCAGGATACAACAATTCTTATCGCGACCAGCCTGATTATAAAAGATACCGCTCTGATGTAGTGGATGCTACCACTGGCAAAACCGAAATATACATCCCAATAGGTCAAGCTCAAGCATACTTTCTAGGTCGTTTTAACTCTGAAATGAAAGAAAGTGGGTATACTGGTGGCGCAAATCTTACCCAAAAACTCACGGCAGGTAACAAAGAACTCGAACTAAAATTTGGTGGATTTTATGAATTGAAAGACCGCACTTTCAAAGCCCGTAACCTAGGGTATGTCAGAGGCGGAAACTTCGACCCTTCGCTAGCCGGAAGCGATATCAACCAACTTTTTCAAAATATTAGAAACGACGGTGGTATTCGGATTGACGAACAAACCAACCCCAACGACTCTTATACTTCCAAGAATACCCTTGTGGCTGGATATGGTCTTATCAATGTCCCTTTTACCAAAAAATTCAATGCCATCGTAGGGGTAAGAATCGAAAACAACCGTCAACAAATGAACAGTACGTTTTTGGGTGGTGCCCCCGCCAAAGTTGACAACAAAATCACCAGCGTACTTCCTTCAGCCAACTTGACTTACAATTTCAGCGAAAAAACTTTGCTTAGAGCCGCTTATGGCATGACTGTCAACCGCCCTGAGTTTCGTGAACTTGCCCCATTCTCGTTTTTTGACTTTGATTTCAACGTTGTGTATGAAGGAAATCCCAACCTGAAAATCGCGACTGTCCAAAACATGGACTTGCGTTGGGAAATGTACCCTACTCCGTCGGAGATTATCAGTGTAGCGGCTTTTTATAAGTACTTCAATACTCCAATTGAATCTACGGTTGATTTAGGTTCAACAGGATTGGGTTCTAAAACTTTCATTACCAACAACGCCGAAAGTGCATATAGCACAGGACTTGAGATTGAAATCAAAAAAGGGTTGGGTACATTGAGACCTGGCTCTAGTTTCCTCGAAAAAACAAGTTTGCTCTTCAACACTGCACTTATTTATAGCCGCGTAAGTTTGGGCGCAAGAGGGGTAGGGCAGTCAGACAATCGTCCATTACAAGGTCAATCTCCCTATATCGTCAATGTAGGCCTCAATTATAGTGATACAAAAAAAGACTTCCAAGTCAATTTGCTCTACAACGTGATTGGTCGCCGTATCATCGCGGTAGGTTTCGAAGCATACCCCGACTTATATGAGATGCCTCGTAATGTAGTAGACCTTACTTTCTCAAAAGGTGTAGGACAGCGCTGGACGATTAAAGGTGGTATCCAAGACCTTTTGAATCAACCTTGGCGCATCATGCAAGACTCCAACAAAGACAACAAGTTTGAGTCTGGCACCGATTTCTTCGTGCAGAAGTACCGCACTGGTCAACTTGTCAGTTTAGGATTTTCTTACCGATTGTTATAATTTCTTATCATTTCATTTCACAAAACAAAACACCGATGAACTTTCGTCGTCTAACCCAGTCAGTCCTAACATTAGGAATACTGTCATTGGCATTGGTTTTCAATGCTTGTAAAAAAGAAGAAGAAATCGGCCCCGCCCCTACTATCACAGCTGGTAATGCCACTCAAGGATTGGTAGGTGCCGTTGCAAAGATTACGGCTACTATCAACGCCCCCGAAGGATTAAAAACCCTTACTGTTTTGAAAAACGGCCAGGCTTTTGATAGCAAAAGCTATACTGGTCAAACTACCGATAGCTATTCCAAAGATTATACTATCGAAAACCTACCAATAGGCTCTAGTGTGGTATTTACTTTCCAAGCTACAGATTCTCAAAATCAAACTTCTACCGTAGCTACGCAAGTAGTGAGCGTTTCTGACGTTCCTTCTCGCACGCCTGTTGACGTAAGAGGGGTAATAACCGGAAATGTTACTTGGACAAAAGACAAAATCTACAAGCTCATTGGCTTCGTAAGAGTAGGTGCTGATACTACCGAAACCTTCTCTTCTACGGCTGCCACAGGTACTTTGACCATCGAACCCGGTACTGTCATCATCGGAGATCGTGCATCAAAAGGAACGCTCATCATCCAGCGTGGTAGCAAAATCATCGCTAATGGTACCGCTGATGCTCCTATCGTATTTACTTCAGAGCGTCCTATTGGTCAGCGTGAGTCAGGAGACTGGGGTGGATTGGTGATTTGTGGTAGAGCCGTAAACAACCAATCAACGGGTGATAAAGGGATTCAGCTCGAAGGAAGCTACAAAGGATGGCACGGTGGCTCTAACGACGCCGACAACTCTGGTTCTTTAAAATACGTACGTGTGGAATATGCAGGGGTTCCTATCAATCCCAATCAAGAAGTAAACTCCTTTACTTTTGGTTCGGTAGGAAGTGGTACAACTATGGAATACCTACAAGCTTCTTACGGTCTTGATGACTCGTTTGAGTGGTTTGGTGGTACTGTCAATGCCAAATACTTGGTAGCTTATCGCGGTCTTGACGATGATTTTGACATGGATTTTGGCTATCGTGGAAATCTCCAATTTATCATCGGTATGCGTGGTGCTACTTTGGCCGACCAGTCTGGTTCTAACGGATTTGAGGTTGATAACGACGGCCAAGGCTCTGCTGCTACTCCTATCACTGCGCCAGTTATCTCAAACGTGTCTTTGATTGGACCCAAAGAAACCAATGCGACTTCGATTAGCACTCAATTCCAAAACGGTATGCACCTTCGTCGTAACACTCAAATTAAGGTGTACAATGCAGTAGTAACTGGCTATCCTAACGGTGTTTATATCGACGGCACCAACACTTTGGCAAATGCAGGTAGTGGTAGCTTGATTCTTAATCGCGTGGTAGTAGCTGGTGTAGCCAACTGGGGTAGCAATGGTTTTGGCCAAGGATCTACTCCTGCACCGATTGGTTTTGCGGTAAGAGATATCAACACAGCCACTCCTGCGGTAGACCTCAAAGTAGGCGAACAAAAACCGTCTGATTGGTTTGCAGCACAAGCAGGCAACAAAATCCTTACTACTTATGCTGGACTGGGTCTTAGCCAAAGCTTGTTCCAAGCCGTAACCCCTACATTCACATTGAGCAATGGCGGTACGCTTGCTACTGGTGGTACCATTCCTAGTGGTTCATTCTTCTCAGCAGCTACTTTCATCGGTGCTTTTGGGTCAGAAGATTGGACTACCAAATGGTCTAATTTCAACCCCGGTACTACCGATTATTCTAAAGTAAAATAATTATTTATATTTCGGGGAGTCATTCAACGTCTGGCTCTCCGAAACTATGAAAACACATTTTTCAACTACGTTCTTTCTCTTTTTTCTTGTTTTAGCGGTCAATATCGGCTTTTGGAGTTGTAAAGAAACAAGTCCATACGAAGTGGAAAGTTATTTTTCTAACAACGAAAGAGATACTCTCCTAGCCAACATCATTACTTACACGAGTGCTTATGCTCGAGGAGCTTCCAATGCAACTCGCTTTGAGCCTCAGTTTCGCAAAGAATACGTAAGTAGATTAGGGCAGTTTAGGTTTGCTAACTATTTTGTGGCTCCTGATTCTACCCACTATTTTTTTATAATTCGCCCCGTAGGAAGTGGTATGTACCAAAGAGGAGTAGGTGGCAAATTCAGAATGGGTAAAAACCTCATGCCCGTAGATTATGAAGAACTCTGGTGCACGCCCCATTTCAAAAGCGATACCACCGTAAAAGAGCGAGGAGGGTTTTTGTTTAAAGCAATGATTAAAGAAGGAAATATAGACAAGTACCTGACCATGAAGCATTATGTCGAATGGCCCGATTCAACCCTTGTCTATGATAAAAAAATAAAAGAATGGGTCGCAACCAAACCAATGTTGCCCCAACCTTAAGATTTCATATTGGTGTCAGATTGTCAAAAAAGCCGAGGGCAGCTGTCCTTGGTTTTTTTATTGGAGTAGATTTCTGGAATAAATTCATTTTCAGATTGTTATTCCTTAATCATCGCTTCTGTCATGAAAATATACTCTGCCTACCGTTTTGTTTCTCTATGGTTTCTTTTCTTTGCCATCAGCAGCTTAAGTATTTCAAACGCCTTAGCTCAAAAAAATATCAGCACTGATATTCAAAAAGCTACTGAAGTGTTTTTACAAGGGCTTTCGGTAGAGCAGAGAAATGTAGCCAATCTGCCTTTTGATTCTGAATGGCGTTTTGATTGGCATTTTACACCCCGACAGCGCAAAGGACTTCCCCTCAAACAGATGGATGCCTCCCAGCGCCAAGCAGCTATGCAAATCCTAAAAACGACCCTCAGTGATAAAGGATTAGCCAAAGTAGAAGCCATCATAGGATTAGAACAAGTACTACGCCAAGTAGAAAAACGCCCCGAAAATGACACCTATCGAGACCCCGAAAACTATGCTTTTCTTGTATTTGGAACTCCCGACTCCAAATTGCCTTGGGGCTGGCGCGTCGAAGGTCATCATCTTTCCTTACATTTTACCATCATAAACGGGAAAATTCAGTTCTTACCCAGCTTTTTTGGAAGCAATCCCGGCGTGGTGTTGCCGGGCTATGTACAAGAGGGAAAACAAGTATTAAAAGAAGAAACCGAAAGCGCTTTTCGTTTATTAGCATCATTTGACGAGCAACAGCTCGCTCAGGTTATTATATCAGATAAAGCGCCTTACGAAATCATCACAAGCAATTCCCGAAAAGTAAATCTTCAAACAAGAGAAGGTTTGTCTTTTGAAAAAATGACCTCATCTCAACAAGCCATTTTTAAAGAATTGTTGAATGTTTATTTTAGCCGTTTTCATGTTACACTCAAAAATCAAGCCCTCCACCGCATCAGCCAAGCCAATCTCAACGAAGTATATTTTGCATGGATGGGAGACCAACGTCCCGAACGAGGACAAGGAAAGGGGTATTATTATCGTATCCACGGCCCTACATTTTTGATAGAATACGATAATACCCAAAACAACGCCAACCACGTACATTCGGTCATTCGTGACTTAACCGATGACTGGGGAGAGGATTTATTGAAAGCACACTACGAAGCCGCCCACAAAAAGTAAAGCATAGCGAAGCATGACCTCCAATTTAATGAGTTTAGAACTGATGAAAAAATAGAAACTTCGCCGCAATACCCTAATTTTGTGCGATACATTGGCTCTTGTTGTCAATTATTTTCTAAAATACTCATCGAAATGTCATCAGCCCACAAAAATTTAAGTGTCTTTTCCACCGACGGTTTGCCCGATATTAGCGGCAAGCGATTTGTGATTGTAGTAGCCGAATGGAACGCCGAAGTCACCGAAGCGCTTTATGAAGGAGCGCATAAAACCCTGCTTGCTTACGGTGCTCATCCCGACAATATCAAAAAGGTAAGCGTTCCGGGTAGCTTTGAGTTGAGTTTTGGCTCTCAAGTCTATGCCCAAAAAACCGAAGTGGATGCCGTGATTGCGATTGGGTGTGTGATACAAGGAGAAACCAAACACAACGATTACATTAATCATGCCGTAGCGCATGGCCTCACCGATGTAGCATTGAAATACAACAAGCCCGTGATTTTTGGCGTACTTACTCCCAATACCCTTCAGCAAGCCCTCGACCGTGCAGGAGGGATTCATGGCAACAAAGGCGACGAAGCCGCTATGACTGCTATCAAAATGTTGGGACTTCAATAAAAGCAATGAAAACAGTTATTATCAAATATAATGCGGGCAACGTCCAGTCGGTCATGTATGCCCTCGACCGCATCGGTGCTCAGTACGAATGGACCGATGACCCTGACACCATTCGTTCGGCCGATAAAGTGATTTTTCCGGGAGTAGGAGAAGCCAGTACTGCAATGGCTTACTTACGAGAGCGAGAGCTTGATAAGCTCATTCCTTCGCTTCGCCAACCCGTATTAGGGACTTGTGTAGGAATGCAACTTATGTGCCGTTATTCGGAAGAAAATGACACTACTTGCATGGGAATTTTCGATGTGGATGTGTTGCGTTTTCCGGTGGTAAAAGGCTTTAAAGTCCCCCAAACTGGTTGGAACGATATTTACGATTTAACAAATCCACTTTGTCAAAATCTTAACGAACACGACTACGTATATTACAATCATGGATATTATGCCCCACTATGTGAGCAGACTGTAGCCAAAACAAATTATATTTTGGAGTATTCGGCCATGCTTCAAAAAGATAATTTTTTTGCGGCTCAATTCCACTCCGAAATCAGCGGAAACGTAGGGCAACGGATTTTTGAGAATTTTCTTCAGCTATAATAAAGGTGGAAATTCTAGACAAACAATATTGGGACAACCGCTATCTCAATCAACAAACAGGCTGGGATATAGGCTATGTATCTACTCCGCTGAAGCAATATTTTGATACCCTTACAGACAAAAACATTTCTGTCCTAATTCCAGGAGGAGGTAATAGCTACGAAGCTCAATATCTACTGGAATTGGGTTTTACAAACGTAACGGTAGTCGATATTTCGGAAGTAGTATGCCAAACACTTACCAAAAAATACGCAGCCCAAGGACTAAACGTAGTTTGTCAGGACTTTTTCCAGCATGAAGGTCAATATGATTTGATTGTAGAACAAACCTTCTTTTGTGCTTTAGAGCCACAGCTTCGCTCGGCATATTGTCAAAAAATGCGGACTTTGTTAAAAACAAAAGGGGTATTAGCAGGTTTGCTTTTTAATCGCACTTTTGAAGGAGGCCCCCCTTTTGGTGGAACAAAAGAAGAATATCAAGAACTCTTTACCGAAGCAGGATTTGAGGTGATTTTTGACCTTCATCCCTCTTCTATTCCCGCAAGACGTGGTAGTGAAGTGTTTTTTAGGGCTACTTATGCTTCTTTGATTGAATAGAGCTTGGTAGATGTTATTTCACCTTAACAGGAATGTTGTAGCGGATTCCTACACCAGCCGTAAAGCCAGAACCTTTTGATACAAATTCGGCATTTTGAGTTGGTTCTTGATTGTTTCTGATGGCGACTTTTACTTGAGCAATATTGACAAGACCCATCATCTGACGAGCATATACGCTGAGAGTCCAACGACGCGACATGGCCCAATTAAAACTTGCTGATACTTCCGCATTGATAGAATGCTGCCGTACCACATTGGCGGTACCACTGTACACAAGTGAATCAGTCCAAGTATGTCTGTTGGTCGTAATGACCCCACTAAAAGGTTGCGCACCTAATGTGCTGCTGGCCGAAACATACTGTAATCCTGCTCCAAGGTGCGCGTCTAATTGGTCATGAAAAACCCTTACTCGCCACAAAGCACGAACCGGCAAAGCTACATATTGAAGCGAACTAGTACCGATAATACGGTCTTTTTGATAAAGATAAACAAGATTCAAGGGAAGTGAGTAGACACCTGTTTCAACCGATAAGTAGGGATTCAATACTCGACCTACTTTCACTCCATACATAGACATAATCCCCGACCCTCCGGCATTGTATGTACTGAGCTCTCCCGCAATCATACGCGTATGACTGCTAAATACCCCGGCATCTGCTCCTACATACCAATTGCCGCGAAAAAGCCTCGCTTGACCATATCCCGACAATGCAATCAAACATAACAATCCAACAATCGCGTAGCAGTGTTTCATAGGAAAGGGAGGGTTAGAAATCTGAAACAGAAGCTAATGTACAAAAATATCAAATCCGTTTGACAAAAAATGATGACTTGTTTAACAAACGGTATAAAAATCTCGTTTGAAGGGATAAATTATTGATTAAAAGCTTATTTTCTCTTCAAACGAGATGATAATATTAGAACCATCCAGCGCCTAAATTACGGAAAGGCCAAGGGATAGAAATCAAAATAAGAAGCAATGCTATTGAATAGTACGCAAATACCTTACCGTGGTTGAGTTTTTTGGCTTGTGAATGCCCAATAGTGATTAAAACAATCGCCACCAACATTCCTACAATATGCTCTACGGTATAAAACCGATAAAACTTATCGCTCATCATATCAAAACGTACCTTTACTCCAAAATCAAGCGCATATAGTATAAGCCCTATCAACAACTGTGTATGAGTGGCAATCATGGCAAAGAGATATACTTTTGAGTAAGGGGCATTGCGCTCTCCACGTTTGCTAAAAGCCACGAAGATAGCCGCAATCAAAAGGCCTAAAACCACATATCGGAGGCCAGAGTGTGCACGGACAAGAATTTCCATAGATTCGTCTTTTGTTTGGGTGTTTATGAGTTTGATTAGCGTGTTATTTGCTTAAATGTTGCCATCCCTGTGCCTGAATAGGGAAGCGTCCTCCTCCTTTTGTTATCAATTCTACTTGGTCGGGTTGGTTGGTCATGAATCCTACAAAGCTTATATGAGGGGAGTTTTTGATTTTTTCATAATCGCTCTGTTGAATCGTAAACAGCAGTTCATAATCTTCACCGCCGTTGAGAGCACCCGTGAGCGGGCTAAGTTTAAACTCGTCGTTGGCAAGATAAGTCTCATCCGCAATCGGAAGATTTTCTTCAAAAACTTGCGCTCCTACGCCCGATTGAGTACACAAATGAAGTATCTCTGAGGCAAGCCCATCCGAAATATCAATCATAGAAGTAGGTATCACGCCCGCATCTTGCAGCTCATATACAATGTCGGTGCGGGCTTCTGGTTTGAGTTGCCGACCTACTACATACGATTTATCTTCAAGCTGAGGCTGCATGTTAGGGTTTTCCAAAAACTCCCTTTTTTCACGTTCGAGTAGTTGCAAACCTACATAAGCGGCGCCCAAATCTCCCGTGACACAAATAATGTCGTTGGGTTTAGCGCCATTACGATAAGCTATTTTGGATTTTTCAACAACGCCAAGGGCTGTTACCGAAATCACTAATCCTGAGCGAGAAGCAGTAGTATCGCCTCCTACCAAATCCACCTTATAGGCTTCGCAAGCTGCTTGGATACCCGCATATAGCTCATCGATTGCCTCAACCGAAAACCGATTGCTAAGCCCTACGCTCACTGTCACTTGACGAGGAGTGCCATTCATGGCCGCAATGTCGGATACATTGACCGCGATGGCTTTATAGCCTAAATGCTTGAGGGGGGCATAACTAAGGTCAAAATGCACCCCTTCCACCAACATATCGGTAGATACTAGCAAGTATTCGTCTGTGCCGGTATCGATGACGGCGGCGTCGTCGCCAATGCCCTTGATAGTCTGCGAAAGTTGAGGGGTAAATTGCTGATTTATACGGCTAATCAGCCCAAATTCACCTATAGTAGATAGTTCTGTTCGAGTCATTTTAAGAAAGATGTCAGATACCTGACATTTGTTGTAAAGTAATAGTTGAAAATTTGCATTACAAGTTATCTTAACTAAATAACACGAAAACAAGTTTTCTGAAATGCTGCATTTTAACTACCCTTTTAAAATCCAAAGCAACAAAAAAGAAACAATACTTTCGCCAAGTTTCATTTATTTTTCAAGTAAATTTTAAGTAGCTTTCTTTTGCTTATAGTCTTCATAGACGCTTTTAGCTTGGTCTGTTTCAACGTGGTCATGGATATACTTTTGGGTAGTTACAACAGAAGCGTGAGCCATTGCTTGTTGTACAGCCCTCAGGTCTTTGGTCTTTTCGTAAAGATGCGTCGCTAAAGAATGCCTAGATGTGTGCATAGTCAAACCAACACCGAATCCTAATTTTTCACAAAGTTTTCTAAAATTCACATTCAAATAATTGTCCACATAAGCCAGCCTTGTATTTACGGCTTTTTCGCTTCTTGGTTCACGTGATTTTGTTACAGCATTTTCGTCTGGTATATCATAAATAAATGGCAAAAAATAACCTTGGGGTGTATGTTGCTCAGAATCCAAAATACACTCTTCTAAATAGTATTCTATAATTGGGTTTGCTACAACAGGAATAGGCAACGGACGAAACTTATTGTTTTTCCCCATCGAATACTCGACCCTATAAATCTTCTCTCCGGTCTTTAAATCAAAGGTTGTTATAATGTTTTCGCGCTTCATTTTAAGCATATCACCCACCCGGATACCCTGAAAGAAGTACAAAAGCAAATACACGTTTCTAGCATGATACTCCGCCAGCTGCACCTCTTCTTTTGTTGTTTCAATAAGTTTTTGAATGTGCCACGGATATAGGCTATTTTTTTCTTTCGTAGAAGTATCAACTGTATGCTTAAAAAAGAAGAAAGGAGTTTGTTTGGGTATTATCTCATTATCTTTGTGATAACTGTTATAGACAGCCTTTAAAATTGAGAAGTAGTTTTTTATAGAACTTCCAGTCAAACCCTTTTTTTCAAACAAAAATCTCTCAAACTCCTTTAGGAAAGAGTGTGTTAGTGCACCCACCGGCAAAGGTTTTCCATCGCCATAAAAATCTTTTAAATGAGTTATAAGAGCCGAATATTGATTTTGACGAGAAAAAGACTTTTGTTTTGGTTGTGTTTCCTTCAAATAAGCCATCAAATCAGCCGGGTCTCCTTTTTCTATATATTCTTTAATTTGCGCATTCGTTAAAGTGTCTATTCTATCTGAGTCCCTTAAAAATTTAACAACATCTAGCGCGTGATCGTAAATAGCCGAAAGTGCCACGTTGTATCGTGGCGCCAACTCCGTTCTGCGTATCCAGTTTTGAGCGTCGCGGGTCCCGTCTGGATTAAAGCTTTGTTTTTTCACATAAATACCGGTGCCAATATAAGAAGGGGTCTTAGTGCCTGATTTAAAAATATAAAGCATAACCAAAAACAGCCCATCAGCCCCGGATTTGTTGTTAATAACAAATCTTAATTTTACGTTCGTAATTGCCATTTGACTATCTTAAGGGTTGGTCCACAATAGAAATAAGCTCAATAACAAAATCAATATCCTCGCGCTTTATGGTCAGAGAGCCGGAGAAATTATTATCTATGCTCACAACCTCAAGCATATCATCAGTGCGTAAACGATTAGACACAATCCGCCTTACTAATACCCTACCAATAGTCCCAATCACAACAAACCTATCCAGCATCCCATACTCAGACGGAGGTACCACTAAACCCAACACTAAAGCGCCGGGCAACAACACAGGTTGCATATTATCGCTTGAAGCTATCTCTAAAACCAAAGCCCTGTTCACCTCCTCATTTGATAATTTATTCCTTCTGATATAGAAATAACTCTTTGAATAAATATCCTCTATCCCTATACTATTTAAGAGACTATCAAGGTATTCCTTTGATAGCTTTCTTCTGTCTGTAACCTGTACAATGGGTACACTGAATAAATCCATTTCGGGCTGATTAGAAGGCTTTAAAATTGTCTTAACCCCAAAAACAGCCTCTTCACTTACTCCGAGAGCCTTGGCGATCTTTTCTTTTACTCCGGTCTGAAAGTTTACCGTCTGTACATAATAACTTACAGAGGTTTGGGCAATTCCCATCAGTCTCCCCAGTTCTCTGTATGATATTTTATGGGAACGCAAATAATTTTTAAGCTGCTCCCCTTCATGTATAGATTTTTTCTCCGCCTTTAGAGGGGTGTGCAACTCTGGCAAAACATCACTCTCCCCACTCATATAAGAAACAGCCTCAGGTAGGTTTTTTCTTAATTGAGAGAAAAAATAAGGAGACGGTTCATGGTTGTAAATTTCAATCCTATTAATAGTACTTAATGATATTTTGATAATATCCACAAGTTGATTACGAGAGACGCCAAGCTCCCCCCTAATACTTTCTAAACGTTCGGCGTAATTAATTTTTGTGTGGTTCTGAGTTGTGGTGTTCATTTTTTTGATAGTTTCTAAGCTTATGATGTTGGAAAACTGGCACAAAGTACTATGTTTGCATAGTAATTTTCACAAAAAACTTAACTCAACTTACTTAATGGTAATGGAAAATCAAAATATAGATAGTCTCAAGAACTATCACATACCTTTAAATTGCGCCCAAACCGTCAAAGAGCTGAGCTTTTCAGAGGTATCGCTTGAGGTTGGAGTGAACTACAATACTTTGTCGAAAAAAGTACAAGCGAGGCAGGCAAAACGGCAGTTTTGGCGAGTAGTTGCAGACGCCTGCATCTATATTTTAAATAAAAAAATAGTATCTTATCAACAGAAAATCAACGAGTTAGAACAATGGAAAGCAACTCTAAACCCCTAATGGTAGTCCCGTTTGAGCTATTCCAACAAACAGTCGAAGAGCTTAAGAGTGAGATTAGGCAGATTAAAAGCGAGGTTTCTATTCACGGCGAACTCATACCCGGACTAGCTTGGCTCAGTAGGCAGCAAGCAATGAAATTCTTAAACTGTTCATCGACAAAGCTATGGGAGCTAACAAAGAAAAATAAGATAGTTACTACAACTATTGGATCAAAAGTAATGTACAAAACCGAGTCCATTAAAGGTTATTTACTATCTAATAGTACTGAAATTCAGGTTGTTAACTCAAGATTGAAAAATATTTTTTCAAATTTGCTTGATAATGATAGTATCTGAAACTATCTTTGTACAAGTCAAACATCAAGAACAAGTCAAAATGAAAACTTTAGTATCTATTGGAATCGCTATGATTTCATACACTGCTGGGTGTGAACTCTTAGCAACATCCGCCCTGCTACTGGGTGGTGTATTATACCTCTTCTTCAAACAAAAACCTCTCACAAAAAGACAGAGAGAGGATATTGATAGCTGGATAATTGTAATCCTGTCAGCTTCGATACTAATCTTTATTTGGGTATGTATCTATAAAATTTACTCAAAAAATCTGCTCTTCTAACTCTCTGTCACAATGGAACTATCAGAACTTATCAAAGACCTAGAGCAATGGGTTTTTGCGGATCAGACTGTATTATTGGTACAGCCAAAACTAGTACGTCGCTATGACGGAGGCAGTGGGGATAGATACTATTACACAATTGACGAATCAGGGGTAAGATTCTACCCTTCCACCACAACCTTTGCAAAAAAGGTACTACCTACATCACCCTATTTGGTGGCATGGTGGAAGAAACATGGAGAGTATGCAGACATACTAACTCAACAAGCAGCCGATTATGGCACGCTTATGCACATTGCCTTTGCAGATTTCTTTCTAACTGGATTTGACTACGCAACATCACGCGAACGCGTAAAAAACTACGTCGAAGCACTGGGACACCCAAAGGATTTAATTGGCGAGTGGCACCACAAGCTAAATAAAGCGGTCGCTAGTCACGCTAAATGGTGTAATGATTTCAAAGTAGAGCCAGTGGCAATTGAAATGCAACTATGTTCGGACGAACTTGGCATTGCTGGTACACTTGATTTGGTGCATTATATCACAGATCACAAAGGAAAAAGAACACTCTGTCAAACAGACTACAAGTCGGGAAATATCTACGATAGTCACGCCCTGCAACTAAGCGTCAACAAGCTAATCTTTGAAGAGAACTTTCCTCATCTTGAAATAGAGGAGCTATATAACTGGTCTCCAAAAGATTATAGAACCGGGCCAACATGGGAATTTGCAAATCAGACAAAAAACCCATACACCCCGGAAATAATTGAGTGCTTCTTAAAAATCTACAAGGCTCAATATCCCGAAAATTTTGCCGAAAAGAAGATTCATGTTTTTGAGGGTACTATTAACCCTAGCTCTGCCTTGACAGATAACCTAAAGCAAATTACCGTAACCGAATATCTAATACAAACTCTTCAATCATGAAAAAATCAACCCTAAAACACCGAAAGCCCTTCCCCAAAGTCCTCCCAATACCATCGGAAGGATTTGCAAAAAAGCTCTTTAAGCGCCTAAAGCAAAATCATATCATTGTCGAACCGTCAAACACAATATCCTCCAATGACTACTATCTTGGATGCGCTAATTGAAAGGGAGGGCTACACCCCTCCGTCAAACCTAACAGAGTTTCAGGAGGCCATTTTGTCTGCCGAAATCAACGAAACTGACATAAAATTCAAGCCACTTAACAGAAAACTGTATGTAAGTGTAAGTACGGCACTTGAAACAATAAGTTGCAAATGGGATCGAAAAAATAAGAAGATAACAAGTAATCTTTCTTACGATGCGCTACTTACCGCCCTAAAATCTATCATCGAAAACAAGGACGAAAATCTAAGAAAAAAATATCAATTCTTTGAAACTCCTTCTAGCGTCGCAGACATGATGATAGAACTTGCAGAACTCAAACCCTACCACCGATCATTGGAGCCAAGTGCCGGTAGAGGGGCTATCATAAAGGCAGCATTAAACAAAATACCAAGCATTCGATTTGATGCCATTGAGTTGTGGGACGTAAATGCTAATATTCTGCAAAGCACATTAGGGGGCAAACTCAAAACCATTGGATGTTTGGATTTTTTAGAATGGGAGCCCACCAATACTTTATATGACAGAATAATTGCTAACCCCCCGTTCGCCAACAACCAAGATATAGATCACATAAAAAAAATGTACAGCCTCTTATCCCTTGGCGGTCGTCTAGTTTCTGTCTCTTCTACTCACTGGACTTTTGCTAAAGAAAAGAAGTGTGAAGCATTTCGTGAATGGCTCATTGACGTTGACGCCAATATCTATGATATAGAAGCCAACAGCTTCGAGCATACCAAGATTGCCACCAAATTAATTGTAATCGACAAAGTTAAATACACCGATGTATCCTAAAAGCACCGAACTTCCGCCTCTCACCCAAATTATAAAAAAAGGGTCTACAATTCGAATTTACATAGCCGATTGTACATATGCCGGCACCACTTCCTACACCGCCGGGATAGCAACAGGAGAGTTTGATACAGACGGAATACCGTTTGTACTACCATACGACCCCCAAAAAACGATGTACGACTTTTATTTGCCTCAATCGAAAATAAAGTTCAGTAAAACGGCAGATAAACCCAAAATCATAATCAGAAGTTTCCCCAAAGCTGGCTATCAACTCAAATAACGTATAAACATGAACGGAAGAATAAAAACAAACCAATCTCAAAAAGAAGAGGTTGTCGAACCACACAAAAAACAGGCCCTATCCAAAGCGGGCTCTGTTAGAACTGGAACAAAAGCGGTCAATCAAAATGGACACGAATACCCGGTAAGTACTGATTATTTTGTAATCACATCCAAGTCTAAGTTTGACGCCTTTGTTCGAGCAAAATACGGAGAAAAGCCAACTCAATTGCCAATACTATTCTACTCAGACGATTTTAACGATTGTTGCTCAGAGCGGCTTGAAATTAGAGATAAATCAGGCAGATTGTTTGCCTTTGGAGACGGCGAAACCTTCGGAGTATACTCAGAAAAGACAAAAGATTTTATTCGAATTACTACCGAGAAGCGCCCTAATATTATGGACGAAGTTCGCGCTTATCTATGCGAAAATGTAACCAACGAGCAGGCTAAAAGTATAAAATGGACTCAAATCCTGACACTTCGGTTTATTATTAAAGATATCCCAATTATTGGTTACTGGGAGTTAACTACCAAAGGGTTAAAAACCAGCATTCCCAACCTTAGAGATAGGTTTGATCAGTGCTTAGAGTTGTTTGGAACAGTGCGCTGGTTTCCCTTTTTGCTAACTGTAACAAAAGTAAAAAGCAACAAACCGGGCGATTCAAGACAATACCCTATTACAGACCTAATTCCAGCATTAAGTATCGAAACTGGATTAAAGATAGCAGCCCACATTCAAGAGTCTGGCAACTTTAATCAGGCAAAATTGGCGCTTATAGATTTGAATAATCTTAATAACGAAAATAATACCAAACTACTACTATGAACACTATAGAGAGTGTTTATTCTGATGACGACTTGCGAGATAAAGTAAATCATTGGATTGATCATTATACACGCTACGGGGAAAGTCATTATTCTGACACAAAAGATTGGCGAATACTTGAAATTTATTGGGATAGAATTGTGGATAAAGTTTTGGATGAATTAGAAATCGAAGAACATGAAGTTGAGTCAATGTCCAATAGGATTGCTAGTCTTTTTTAGTATTTCAATCAACTTAAGAGTAAACCTCAAATAAACTATGAACACTTACTACAAATACTACCCAAGCGTTTTTCTAGCAAAATGCGACACCTCGCACAAAAAAGGCTCAGTCATTCAAGTGACGACAAAGTATGGAAAAGAAAATGAATGCGAAATCTTTAATCTGATATTTGAAAAAGACGGATTCTACTACTACTCAATTGTAAGGACGGATGGATTTGATGCTCAAGAGAGAGCAAAAAGAAAAGCTCAAAGATACAGTGAATGGGCGCAAAAGGCGTCCCAAAAAAGTGAAAAAGAATCGAAAAGAGCATTTGAGATGACAAAAGGAATTCCGATGGGTCAGCCTATTCTAGTAGGGCATCATAGCGAAAAAATGCACAGAAATCTGCTAGAACGTAGCTGGAATGCGCTTGGAAATTCAGTCAAACTGTCAGACAAAGCATTTTTTCATGAAGCAAGAGCAGCTTACTGGGAGAGTCGCGCCGACGAGATAAATTTATCAATGCCTGAGAGTTTGGAATACTATGAGTTTGAGCTTGAAAAGGCCAAACAAAAACATCAAGCATTAAAAAACGGAACCATTGAGCGAGATCATTCTTTTTCTTTGACGTATGCAAAAAAAGCAGTCAACGAGATTCAAAAGAAGTTAGATATCGCCCAAAAGTTATGGGGCGGTAACGAGGAATCCTTTATCTGTCAGGGTTGCCAAAACGAGGTGTCAGCGGATTATTCAATCAAAACACAAGGGTATTGCTATCTGTGCGACCCTAATGTACAATTGGAAGAGTTATTGCCAATTTTAATCACAAATAATAATCAACAATAATAATCAACAATGAGCAATCAAAAATCTATTCAGCAACTTGTCACAGAGAAGACAGTTGAAATCCTAGAAGAAAAACTAGACAAAATCGTTACTGAACAGGCTAATAAGTGTATCGAAGAAATTTTTCGAGATATATTTAGGGGTTACGGAGCAATCCCTAAGATGATTAAGGAGGAAATCGAAAAGCAACTCGAAGTTAGTTTCAAAAAAATAAAAATTGAGCCTTACGTACACAGAGTAAACACAATCATTGAAAGGGAATTATCAAACGTGATTGAAGAAAAGGCGATTGATGTCATAAAAGAAATGATAACCGAAAGCTTAACCCCAATCACAAAAACGCAGTGGAAGCTAAGCGAAATCCTACAGGTCTTTGTTGAGGAAACATTTCCAGAGGACGAAGATTACTACAATCCAACAATTACATTGAGAGAAACGAATTACGGTTCGGTTGTAATATATATCGACCAAGAGAGTAATGTGAGCGATTATAAATGCGCCTATACGCTTAGAATCGGAATGGATAACCATAAACGCCTTTGGGATTTTTCGTTTGCAGACTACAGCAAGACCCACAAACCAAAAGACAGAGACATTGTAGCAAACATAAACTCTACATTTGAAACTCTAATTTTTGGCCTATACGCAAGCAGAGCGCAGATTGAGATTGATGATTACGAAACCGAATTTTATAAGAACTGATTTAAGACTTTTACAAAGAAAGAGACGATTAGCCAAGTCACTTGATAAGATTCATTTTTTAACTCAAACAATCATCGTTATTTTTAAGCCCCATACTTAAACCACAATAACGATGATTGTAAAAACTCTCTTTCTGGCATTAACATGCTTTACCTTGTCAATTTCAGCAACATTCAGCCAAAATGAAACCAAAGAAGAAGAAACAGGTCTTTTTGTATTTGACTATGAAAAGATAAATGAGCCCTTTTACAATTGTGAACTTTTTGTATGCACCGAAAATGGGGGCGCAAAAAGCTTAGCCGTTGAAATTAGAGGCATATTTGTTTATTATCCAAAAGAAAAAGTAAAAGAGTGGATTAGTGGAATACAGGCTGTTATTGACTCAAAAACAGGTAAGACAAAAAACGGAAAACGGACATCAATTTTTATCCTCTCAGACGGCAATTCAAGTATTTATTTTAACGAAAAAGGAGAGTGTCTTATAAAGTTTGGGCCCACCGATAGGGCAATAATCACCCAAGATTCAGCAAGAAAAATAATGGAAGGCTTTAAGATGGCCTACGAAAAGCTTTAGACTAAACATGACAACAATAGCAACAACTTTTGAACAAATTTATTTTGTTGTTTATTTTGATAGTTTCTAAAACTATCATTTACCCCTAGTCAAATAAACCACTATGGCACTATACTTTAATGACACCCTTGAGTTGGCGTAGAAAATTCAATATACTATCAGTCAAGTGAACAGAACCTAAGAGAGTTACAGTCTTTGTTATGAATATCCTTCCAACCGAAATAATGAATTTATATCATCAGCGAGCAGAGGGGGTTATGACCTCTCTAACCTCATACATATCCGGTATAGCTCTAAAAGATGGTGAATTCAAAGAAACAACCGAACAGCTTATGGATAGATTTCGTCTGTCCAGACGAACAATTCAAGAGCATATAAAAAAAATGGTAGAGATAGGCTACTGGGAGAGGCACACAGACAGACTAAGCAATAGGTCAATTACAGTTTCGGAAAAATACAAGGTAACACTATACTTAGAATGCCAACAAATATTATCCTTCCTTACAAAAGATAAAGACATCTCTAATTACATTTTAGGGGCGCATTTGAACAGCAAGAGGGGCGCATTTGAACAGCAAGAGGGGGCGCATTTGAACAGCAAGAGGGGCGCATTTGAACAGCAAGAGGAGATTAACAATCTAAAAATCAACGACTTAAAAAATGAGCAAATTTCTCAAGGTTTGCAACAAAATACAGAGAGAGAGTATAGTATTATCTCTAGTAATAATATATTAATTAATAATACTCTCTCTTCCGCGCACGTACACACGCACGAGATGCAGGTTCTTAAAGACCCGGGTGTTACTGTAAACAAAATCGAATGGATTAATGCCGACTCTCTAAATATGCGATTGTCGCAAGATGATAAATCGCTCTTTATGGCTGAACATAACGGTCAGGATTTTCCAAGCCGCGAAGCCTTAAAAGCTTATGCGAGTTCTTGGAAAAAGTTAAGAGCTAAAAACAACCCCAATACCAGTAAACCACTTGGTCAACGAAAAGAGCAATTTCATTTATTGATCACTCAGTATCAGCAAGCCAATCCGGGCGAATACCCTGAACCCCACTACAAAGAGTTTGTTGAATACTGGTCGTGCCCACTTATAAACGAGGCCAAAGGTCAGCAACTTACCGATAAAACCCTCATGAGGTTTGAGGCGGAAAAAACATTTGACATAGGCCGTCGCTTGGCATTTTCTTACAAAAATATTTACCTAAAAAATCATCCCCATGGAACCGACAAATCAAAACCTTCCTCTAAATCCAGAGGAAAAGAATATGCATTCGTTGACCTTGAGGCAGCAATTGCTGCTAAAGCTGCAAAGCGAGGGTATACCAGTGAAGCAGGCATCATTGACGCGCCTTACGAAGATGTGGAATAAGGTTGTGTTTTTAATTGGTATGCGAGCCGATATAGATAGAGACGAGGATTCTAGGGAGCAACATTCAGACAACATAATATCATTGACATCTTTTTTGCAAAGAACTTTTCCTAGTGTCACTGTGGAAGAGATTGAACAAGCCTACGAAATGGCTATCAAAGGCGACCTACCAAACCCAAACCCCTCTAATGGCGAACCTGCTTTTATCAAGGCATTCCCATTGCTAAATCCCTTGCAAGTTTCTCAGATAATCGGAGCCTATCTCAAGTATCGCCACGTAAACATGACAAAGGCTTATCGAGAGCAAAAGCTACTCTCTTTGCCAGAAAGCCCCATCCCTACCCCCGAACAACACAACGAGAACCTTCTTAATTTGCTTCGTAAGGCATTTTCTGTGATTGAGTCAGGGGAAACCTATAGCGACTGGGGAAATATTCTATACGACGCCTTAGATGCAAAAAAGCGTATTTATTTTTCTGCCGAGCAAAAACATGAATTTATCGCACAGGCAAGACAAGAAGAGATTTTGGAGGCCACACAAAAAACAAACGAAGCTAGACACACAATTTTTTTTAAGGCGGCTAGCAAGGTATTGGAGAGCCTAGAATCTGAGACAGGTATTCGCGCAACGTGGATTTCAAAAGCAAAGAATTTGGCACTTAATCGACTCATTTATGAGCAGATATTTGCCGGGATAGATGCGGATAACCTTTGGAATCAAAATAATGATTAATTTTTTTGCAAATGATAGTATCAGGCATTAATATTGCATCATATTAGTTAAACATCAAAAATAAGCATTTGTACCTATGA
>VFQN01002337.1_pt1 | contig 29567 bp, 44 predicted proteins | sample 3512371 | NCBI WGS metagenome assembly VFQN01 (sample SAMN10412370, study PRJNA504923) | tailings metagenome | isolation source: Replicate 2 from Balatoc abandoned mine | place: Philippines: Itogon, Benguet | collected 2017-08-28 | reverse complement strand
CGGTACTACCGGTTTGGCAGACACGACACTTTGGCAGAAGGGCACCCTCGACCGCTGGCAAGGGCCGGGGGCCCGCCAGCCGAGGCAAACGCACACCAAAGAACCAGTCGCCCAAAAGTACATACCAGTCCTGTCATGTGCAACGCTACGGGCAGGCCTTGCCTGAGGTGGCGAAAAAATATTTTGTTGAAGACCTTGACTTGAGGCAGAGAGACCGCCGCCAAGTACGCGTCTCTCTGCTGCGTTACACAGGCGCATCGTGGGTATCACGCTGGGCACCTCTGGCCAAACCTCCCAGCCTGCTCCAGCAGACCGCAATCTTGTGCGTATGCTGTGTACAGCCACAAAAACAGCCCGCCGAATGGATGCCAAGCAAGCAAGCCGAACCCCCGACCCCACACCCTGGCAATCAACGCACAGCGGACCACGCCCGCTCTTGCGGGTGCGCACATATTGCAAGTCTCTGCGGAGCCAGTGCACAGCACGAGAAGGACACGTGTAGGAACGACTGGACCTGCTTTCAGTGCAGATGTGGTCTGGGTAAACCAGTCCACCCGTGCTTGGATTTTTGCAAATCGGACACGGCCAAGCCAGGTCAAGCCCAGCCGTAGGTTGACTCGCTCTCCCTGCCACGACCGCTGCACAGGAACTTCCCTGACTGAAGCACCCCAGCCCCCGGTCCGGAACCTCTCCCGCAATCTCGTATCGGTACCCTACGACGTGTGCGACTGATAGGCCACCTCAGATCCGCCGGGTTGTCCCCTTCACCCTTTAACATCACGTACACAGCTTGCCGCCACCAGCTCTCCTCTACGCATCCTACTGCACAGCTATTGCTCAGGCGCGCGGCCCTCCTTGGCCTCCTTGGCTAGGTACTTCTCCCACCTGGGGTTGCGAGTGTGATGAAAAGGGTGGCGTAAATCAGGCACCATGTGCATCCTTGCCGTCATCAGCGGACGCCGTGTCGGACACTTGTCTTATTTAATAATATCTGGTCTTAACAAATGTAGGACACACGCAGCGCTGCATGCTGGGCAGGGTATGAAGCTGCCACGGGCCCCCGTTGGCAGGTGTCCCTGGATGTCCCCACCTTGCACACACACCGCATGCCTACAACACACCGCCAGTTGTGATCCAAAGTCCAGGTGCTCTGCGCTGCGTCCACCAGGCGCTCCCAATCCCACCTCTACACCCTTACCTCACACTGCTAACCCACACGCACCTGCCGTGGTCCAGGTGCTCCAGGGAGGCCAGGGGCGCGATGGCGGCCAGGTAGCGCGTGAGGCCCACCAGCTCGCGGTCGGTGCCGCGCGTGAGGTGCGCCTTGCGGAAGGGGCGGATGACCAGGCCCTGCTGCGGGTTCATGATGTAGTTCCGCCTGCCGGCCGGGGGCGCGGGGCACGTGGTGGGTGAGTGTCAAGGGGTTGGGCGGTACAGGGGTGTCGGACAAGAAGTGCAGCGGATGTTGTATGTGGACAACGCAGTTGGGGGCATCTGGCGTGATGCTGCAGGGAGATCGCTGCCTGCTAGGCTGCTGACATTCCGTGCCTCCGCAAGTGGTAGCATGCTCCCCGTCCTGTTGTGCAACTTCCACCTTGCGACCCCGCCCATTGGTGTCTGCGCGCACCTGAGGTCGTCCAGCATGATGGTGTTGGCCGGGGTGTACTGCCCGGGGAACTTCTCCCACACGAACTGCGGCAAGGGCAGGGCGGCATGAAAGGAGCTTTACGGACAGGTGCCACGCGCTCGGGCAGCGACGGCAGCCAGCTCCCCAACTGTGCAGCACCAAAGAGCGCGGGGCACCTGAAGGCTTGGCCCGCAGTGGCATCAGGCGCGCCGCGTGAGGCCAAGCGGAGGCAGGTGCACATGTACATGCAGGGCCAGGGCAGGAGGGGGAGGGGGAGGCGCACCAGCCAGGGGAAGGCGAAGGAGGGCACAGTGTGGGTCGTGTGGCATTCTGCGACGCAGGCGCGTACGCAACGGTTCGGGGTCTAGGGAAAGATTGCCGCGCTGGGTGCCCCCTCATGGCTGTGGTCATATTCCATGGTGCAGAACTCCAAGGTGCTAGCACCCGCACACCAGTGGGAGTAGATTTGTGACGCCGTGCCACTGGTGCCACATGCCGTCGAGGCAATAAGCAGGAAGGCCTGCAAGCTGCTAAGCATGCAATGCCACCCCGCATCTGCTTGCCTGCGTCGGCGGTGTGCTGTCACACCCTGTCCCGTACTCCTGGCCATGCCGCCGTACTGCTGGATTGTGCCGTACGCACCTGCAGCGGCTTGCAGTCGAATACGCCGTACTTCTCCGTGTGTACGGTGACCATGGCGGTGTGGTCCAGCAGGCACAGCACCTTGTAGGCGGGGTTGCCCAGCACGCCCAGCTCCTGCGTGTGTGTATTAGCAGCAGGGCGGGGTGGCGGGCGTGTGGGTTAGGGATGTGCGGGCAGCACGGGTTGGTAGGCGGGTTCGACCAGCGCGCTAAGCGCCTGTACGTTAAGCGGCAGATAGACGTGCACGCAGGGTCACCTGGTGATTAGGCTCTGCGTTCGAGGCAAACAGCGCCAGAATGGGCAGGGTGCGGGCTGGCGTACGCCCAGGTTACCGGTACCGGACGTAAGGTATGGCACTGTCGCAATGTTTGGCACCTCCGGTGCCCCGAGCGCACTGCTCCAGCCAGGCATACCAATGCGGCGGCCGCTGTACACCGCTTTGCCGTCACGCCACGGCCTCCCTACAATGCCCTGATTGACGCACCCAAGTCCCGTCCACAGCCCTAGCCCGATCCACGTCGAGTGCCTGGACCCGCACACAGCGTCGTGGCGTTTTGTGTTACAATCCATGGTGGTGTGGCCACAGCGGACGCCCCCCGGCTCACCTTCATCTTGACCTCCACCCACTTCTTGCTGGTGGCCGACCAGATGATGATGTCGTACGACTCGTACGCTGACGTAAGGAACTCGTGCAGGTACGGCCGAGCCAGCTCCTGCGCATGCCGCAAGCAGTGCCGTACGGGTGTCGGGTGTCGGGCAAGCTTCAGCAGCCCTGGCTTGCGCACCGTGCCGTGCGCGTGCTCGCCCGCTCTTGCGCCACTCCGTCGCAACAATTTGCCCTTCTGGCTGACTGCTCGGGCACACCAGTCGTACACTGGCTGCCTTGTCGATGACTGCATGTTTCGGACCCAGTCCCTCAAGTTACGGGACACATGCAGGGCCAGGATATCCTCGGGTCAACGGAACCATGTACGGGCCCCTAGTGGCATGAACGCACTACTACTGCACATACTGCTGCCCAGCCCAGGCCAGCAGCAGCCTCCCCGCTCTGCCCCTCCAAACCCCCGACCGCGCGCACCTCTGGCCCCCACCCCTGACCCCTCAGCTACGCCCGCACCTCTGCCCCCCACCCCTGACCCCCTAAGCCACGCCCGCACCTCTGCCCCCCACTACTGACCCCCTAAGCCACGCGCGCACCTCCGGCCGCTCCGCCGTGCTGCCCAGGTCGAATATGGTGTAGTCGATGTCGATGACGAGGCACTTCTTGCCCGGCCGCGCCTCCGCCAGCAGCTTCACCTCCACGCTCTTTATGCGCCGGGCGAGCTTCTCCTGCGGTGTGAGCACGACGAGAGGTGGAGCACCCAAAAGACATCAGCAGCAGCTCAAACGCGAATAGCCCTCCTGATAAATGGATGGCTGTGTGCTCGGCGTACGAATTGGCCGTTCCCATGTCCGGTCAGGCACCGTCTGCCGCGCAAACAACATGGCCCCACATGTGGGTTACAGCCTTTGCAGCGCCGCAGTCCCCACTCCACAGAGCCAGCCGCCAGGCAGCCCACACCGGCACGCCATGGCGTCCCGCCACGTACCCCGCCCGCTCCCGCCCCCGCCTTATCCACACAGTTGGCGTCGGCTCGGCACGACGCGTGGCCACGTGCCCCTGGCCCCCCACATGCGCGCACCAGTGGATACCATGCCATGAGCTGACTGCCACACTTGCCGCCGCGCTCCGTAGGCGCAACTTGCTTCGGCCTTTCAAGCTTTTCCCTCTCTGCAGTTGCGCCCTACAGGTACGCACCTGCACCTCTGGCCGGTCCTTGACGGCCACGTTGGCCACTGCGTCGTCGGCCCCAATGTCGAAGTCGTCCTGCGAGCAGTTTTAGATGCGGCACAGGCGTTGCAGTACGACACAGACTGATCAACCGAAACGTGGTCACCATGTGGGTCCTGCTCACGATGGACAGTCCTTGCGCTGGTTTGAGAGCCCCTTGGCTTCCGGAGCAGATCCTCGCTGGTCGTCCGTACAGGCTGTACGGATCTTACCCACCTGCACCTCTGGCGCGATCTCCGCCTCAGCCGTGGTCGCAGCGATGACGGCCTCCGGGGTACTGCACGCATCAGAGGAAGCAGGTGAGGGGAAGTAAGCATGTTTGAACTCCTCCAAATACCGTATGCGTGTTTTTCCCCGTCGCCGAAGCCCGGCTAGAGCTGGCAAACCCGCGCAGTAACGAGATATGCAGCCAGTTCGGCTTTAATGGCGCTGTGCTGTGCTCAACATACAAGGATCCCCACGTCGTGGCAGAGGAGAGGCACCGTGCCGCCTAGTAGGGTCACCCCTGACCTGAAACCTGCTCGCAGGCCCGCCGCAAACGCCTTTTCCGCCCAGCTCCAACTACGTTCTGTATGTCTACAACCAATGTTGCTGTGCAGACTTGCAAGCAGTACTTTGTGGGGTCGTGTTGCACCTACCCGAGCATCATGATCTTGGCTTTGAGCTGCAGCTGCCCCACCGTGGAGTCGTCCGTGGCTGCCTTGCCGTCCTTGGTCTTGAGACCTAGGAGCTGCGCAGACGATCGCAAATGCATGCGTCCTTCAGACCTATTCGTACTGTTGGCATGCAGCGGCTGGTTGGGCCGCGGCTGTGCGTGGCTTGTAGCACAAGAGCGGCCAGCCACGTGCCTGGTAATGCTACCCACACACGCCGAGTGTGCCAAGGACAGGCTTACCTTCTGGCGCTTTGACAGCACTTTTGTTTCCTGCTCCAGCTTGTGTTTGAGGGTTGAAACCGTCTCATCTTCCTCGCACGCGACGGTAAACTCTTTCCCGCCCCATTTCACCGGTACCTCCACCGGTGACATTCTGAAACGCCCTGTGGCTCAAATTGGATTGTCAATGTTGCTTCTAACAATTGTAAACGGTCGTTAGGCCCACCGTATGAATCACAATCGGTCTGCGAGCTCAAGGGCTCTCGTTCAGGCTACTGCAATGCTGCCGTTACAACCCTTAGCCTACAGTTACTTGCACTATTCTCTTCTATGTAACGCATTGTAGACGCGGTACCCCCAACGTATACCGGAACAACCCAACTGTCCCTCTGCAGCCATCCCTGCCGTAGCCCTGCCGGTGCTGGGACCGCAGTGATGGCTCGTGCAGCCCATTTGCCACCGCTAACGTCCTTGGCAGCTCAACCACGGATCCGCCGCATTCCTTACATCACTCCAAGTGCGAACGGCGCGATACGGAACGCACCGTGGCATGACTCTGCAGTGCACTAACCCACATGCACATTCAGGTCCTTTCGACGTGTTCAGGCCTGTAGCCTGACTAGCAGACCTTACAACCTGTAGCACCACTATGTACAATTCAATCGTCCTAGCAACAGAATGGCACAGTGACTTGGGGTAACAGCCAGATAGCTTTTACGGCACGCCGGCGCTGGACCGCACCCTCACCTGCTCAGCTGGCCCACCTACCGGACTCGGCACTTCCACAGGAAATCCTAGACAGCAACCGTGCGCACTGAGCCATCTTCCTACGCGTGCGCAGCAGCCACCTCCACCCCGAGCACTGCCTCTAAACAGTCCCACCTCCCCCCCTGCCCCTCCACTGCCACCGACACCCAGGCCCCCAGACCCTGGCCCTCCAGCTGCCGGTTGATGGCATCTGCCTGGCCGTGAGACAGGAACGAAGCCATTATGGTCAACGACCCCACCCCAGTCCCTCTGTCCATTCCCTGTGCTGCTCCTGCCGCCACCGCAGTGGCCTCCGAAGGCGCTGCCACCCCCAGAACCCTGCCTCCACCAACCGCTTCCTCCTCCAAGGATAACGGCAGCTGGGGTGCAACTGTCCTGCCAGCCATCGCCACTGCCGCCTCCACCGCCTCGGGAGCCCCAGCCGCCGCCGCCGCTGCTGCTGCTGCTGCTGCCTCTGTAGGCGCCGGTCCCTGGGGCCCCACGCTGCGTGTGGCGGGCCTGGCCCGGGCACGTGCCGCCGCCTCCGCCATGTCTGCCACGTGCTGCGGGGGCAGCCAGGCCAGGAAGTCCTGCACACGAACGCCAGCGGGCACATGGGTGTTGTGCCCTGCTTGTAAATGTGACACGCGGCTAGAAGGTCGGCGCTCAAAGGGGATGTGCGTCAGTCACAACCTGGTACCGGCCTACCAGATAAGCTGCATGTGTGTGTGCTTGGACACCAGAGGGACACCTACTGGACAAGAAGCAGATGTCTGTAGTTGGCATAAGCCAATACGACGACAACTTACGTCCATCTCAAATCGGACCTCCCGCAGCTCCGCCATGTCTGCCAGCCGCATGAGGCCCTCCCGCTGTACATCGTACGACAGCAGTGCCAGGCTGCGCAGGTACGGCAGGCCGTACGCCACGGCCGCCAGAGCGTCGTCCCGTACTTGCCACTGCCAGCTGCTGGCCTGAGGCGTTAGGCGGGAGGTGACGCGACAGTGTCCACGCGAAAAGCAGGATAGCATTTCTAGAAGTGTTAATGGGCATGACATGGTTGGTGGCAAAAGGGGGAGTGCATGTCAAGGATCGACGAAGCAGGTGTCTACACGCTTACAACGGCGCAATGTACAGGGCACCCCAACGTGCCCCGAGTTTTCCAATTTGAGTACGGCTGCGCAGGTACAGCACCAGAAGGCTGGCAGCATCCCGCATGAGTCACAGGGCTACCCACACCGCACGCCAGAAACCTGTGCAATCGCCCTACAAGGCTGGCCCTTCCACAACGCGCCTTTCCCTTTCCCTCCCTCTCTGGTGCCCACCCTGCCACTAAGACCAACACATTCGTAGTCTGTTACTCTCCACCCCTCCTCAACGGGTCACGCCCACCTGCAGCGCCAGTCCCCCCAGCCGCCTGCCCAACGCCCCCGCCAGCACGCCTACCAGCTCCACCCACGCCACCGCGCCGTACACGCCCAGCGCCACGTGTCGACACGTGGCCAGGCGCGCCAGCAGCCCACACAGCGGGGGCGCGCCCGGCAGCAGCGTCGCCTGCGCCGGCACACCGCGGCCGCCTGGCCCCTCTCTGCCCGGGCTGCTGCTCCGCTCGTTGCGTCCTCCCCCGCCGCCCGCCACCACCAGCTGCTCGCCGTCCCCCTTCGCCGCACCGAACTCAGCCCTCCATGCTGCGTCACGTGGCTCAGCGCTGGTGGCAGTGTCAGAAGCGGAAGCAGCAGTAGCACTCCCAAGTCCGTGCGCTGCTGCTTGGCCAGCATCCTCGGCCCAGGAAAGCAGCTGTCCGGCTGGCCCTTCCCCTGCCGCTGCCAGCCCTGCCGCGCCCGTCTCCCCCGCTGCCCCCACGCGGCAGGCGGCACGTGCGCCTGCCACGTGCTGCTGGTCCATGCGGAGCCCCAGCTCCACGCACGACAGCTTGTGCATCCTGCAGGTCAGCAGAGGACAGCATGGCGCCCGGTGGCTGTGGGTGTGAACACCGAACACGTGGCCGTCGCTCGGTAGCTGCAGAATGCAAATCATGTATCTATCGCGTGTGGGCCTAATAGGCCTGGGGGCTTAACATCAGGCGCATTCGTTGCCGCAGGCAAGGAGCGAGTGAAGGGTGCCGTACATGCGGCACTGACGCACTCGCCGGCCATGCCAGCACAGCCGTAAGCACAGCTTTGCAGGCGCTGCTTTACTGCACACAAGCCAAAGCGTGTGGCAGTTCCGGCATGCAGCGGCGTACCCGCTTATCAGGGTCACCAGCTGCCGCCCCAGCTGCACGTCCGACAGGCGGAGCGAGCGAAGGGACTCCAAGGGAGGCGGGCGCCCGCCGTCTCGGGCGCAGCCGGTGGCACGAACCTGGCGCGGTAAGAGAGAAAGGGCAAGGCGGCAATGTGCACTGCATAGTGAGGGGAGCTGAGCAAGGCGTGGTTGGGGGCTGGGGGCCGTCATACGTAGACAGCTGGGTGCTGCCAAAGGCCCATGTTTGCAGAGGAGCATGTACTTCGCCTCACACAATGCAGGTAGGGCACGACAAGGTTTGGGCGTCGAACCGAAGAGTCAGGGGCGCATTGTGTGTGGCGTCTCTACATGTGCCATTGTCACCGAGTGCAGAAACATTGCGCGAGCTGCGAGCTACAGAGCCCAGTTCGCAGCCCGACAACGGCCCCGCACGCCGGCAGCCGGCCGCCCGACACCACACCATTTATTCTCTTAGTGCCACGCACCTTGAGCCCGGGTGCCAGGCCCAGGGCCGCCAAGTGCGTGAGTTGGCTGCACCCCGACAGCGCCTGGGGGGAGGGACGTGGGTGGGGGCCTGTCGTGGCCATGTGCACATAGCTACAGCAGGTAGTGCAGTACGCTTTAACATGCTATGTTCGCACAGAACGCGGACAGGGCAACACGTTGGCTGGCGGCGCAACATTACAGGTGCCTCCTCCAGCACCCACATCAACACGGGCCGGCCGCCGCTAACACACACCTGCAGCAGGCGCTGGTCCAGCAGCTCCTGCGGGAAAGATTGGACGAGGACTTACATGTCACGTAAGGTGGTGTTGTTTTCAACTCCTACGGTATACCGCTCCCTTCCCCTCCCCCAGCAGGCTTCACGCGTCGTGTACTGTTAGGGTTGTGCACGTAGGTGCCAGCTCTGCGACAAGATCAGCTCGTTCCACTTGGGCAAAGCAACCTTCCGTACTTAACCCTCCTTGTACACGTTGCACCCAACTCGGGAGTCCACCCGCCCCAGCCCGCCCCACACCTGGTGCAGCGACAGGGACCTCAAGCTTGCGCCGCAGCCGGCCACAGCGCCAGCCCACAACGAGACCGCCTCCCGTCGCACACTCCCCTGCTCCCGGCCTCCCCCTCCCCCCTGCTTTGCCGTTCCCCCCTGCTCCCGCTCCTGCTCCTCCACGTCCCGCCGGCCTCGTCCCCTGTCCCCCGCCCCAGCCCTGCCCTGGGCGCGCACCGCCGTGCCGCCTGCAGCACCCCCAGCCTCTGCCTCTGCCGCCGCTGGCACATTCCTCTTCGTACAGCTGTCCGTATACGCATGCAAGCGCCGCGCCGCCCGTGCCGCCGCCTGCAACCAGCACGGCCCCGCCACGGCATCCACAGACAGCAGCTGCAGGCGGGTCAGGGCGGCCAGGGCAGCGGGAAGCCCCACCATGTGCGCACCATCGCCCGCCCGCCCTGCCGGCGCTCCTGCCCCACTCCCATCTGCACTCCCGCGCATCTTGTCCATGCTGCCATGATCCGCCTCCTCACGGATCATTGGTAGCGCGTGCCGCCGCTGCCGCTGCCCACCCGCCCCTGCCCCCACTCCGCCGTGCCCCGCTCCCCGCCTATCCACACCCAAGAGTGCCTCCAGCTCCACATCCCCACCAAACCCAACGCCACCCTCCTCCTCACCCTCCTGCTGCTCCCCCTCATCCTCCACCTCCTCCTCGCCCTCCCCCGCGCCGCCCGCCCCCAGCAGCTCCCCGGGCAGTGGCGCCCACCTCAGCTGCAGCTCCGTCAGCCCCGCCAGCCGCCCCAGTGCGCCCCACGCCAGGGGCACTGCCGCCACCGCCACGGGGCCCAGCCGCAGAGCCGCCAGGTTGGACAGAAGACTGATGGCCGGAGGCGGTGGGGCAGGGGCCAAGGCGAACGAATCAGGGCCGGGTGTCTGGTGCGAGGGGATCAAGGAGGAAGGTGTTGCTGTGGCGGGAGGGGAGGGCCAGCGGGCGGCGGGTGTAGTGTCCACGGAAGGATGGGTCGCAGGGCAGGAGGAGGAGGAGGAGGAGATGGAGGAGGAGAGGTGTGATGGCGTCCACAGGCATGGCAGCGTCAGGCAGGCGGCCACAGCCCTGGTGGCGGTGGTCTCAGCGGCGGCGGCGGCGGCGGCGGCAGCGGCATGGCGGCCTGTAACGCCCGCCGGGCGCAGCGCCGCCAGCGCACACGCCACCGCCCGCCTGTCGTGTCGCACGCCGATTAGGAGGGTGCGAAGGGAGTGGAGTGCCGCTAGGGGCAGCAGCGGCGACGAATCTGCCGCTAATGCCTGCCCGCACGGGCCCGTTGGCGCGGCGCTTTGGGGCATGGACGGCAGGTGATGGGGGACTGGACGGAGGCATGGGGTCTCTGGACCTACGTTGCTGTGAACGGAGGGGCCGATGACGTCTTCCGCTACTTGTGCCGCATCCGCCTGGGACGTGCGGAGCGCATGTTGTGCGTCGCATGACGCCTGTGTGCGCTCTTGGGCGAACCCTCCTCCGGCACGTGGCTGCTGCTGCTGCTGGGCGGGTGGTGGTGCGACTGCCTGCCACGTGGGGTCGCCCCACGGCAGGCTGCGCAGGGGCGGCACTGCCACGTGGCCCGGTGGCGCGGCAGCGGCTCCGGCCCCCAAGGGCAATGCCAGCCCGCTGCCGTTGTGCCTGCTGTTGCTGACGGCCCCATGCCACAGGCCAGAAGCTGTGAGGTCGCCCTGAACCCCAACGCCTGTACTGGTTGTGCCAGGGTGCGGTCCAGGACCCATGGGGGCCCATGCATTGCCCGTGGCACCCCACTCGCCGCCCGCAGCTGCGGGCACGTGCCCACACGCCCCCTGCAGCCCCGCCGTCGCCCAAGAATCAGAAGGCGCTTGCGCCCCGGACTGACGGCCCAGGCTCTGGTCCATCCCCGGTGTGGGTGCACAGGGGATAGCTGGGCCGTACGGATTGGCACGTGGTACTGTACCTACGGGCTGAGCCTGTACGGCAGGTAGCGGCAGGCAGTCGACCTCCAGGGACTGCAGCTCGGGGTACGCGGCGGCCAGGCTGGCCGTCACGCCCGCCGTCAGGTGCGAGTACGGCAGGCCCAGGATCCTGACCTGTCGTACAGTACGGCAGACGCCGAGGCCACCTAGATGAAGCCCGCCGCTGCTGCTGCTGGTTTTAGCGCTGCTGCTGGTGGTGGTGTCTTGCGTGGCCTCCGACGGCGCTGCATCGATGCAAGGCTGGTAAGGGGGAGCAAAAAGCTGCTCCAGCACGGGTGGTGCAGATAGCTGCTGCTGCTCACCTGCTCCAGTGCTGCCGTCGGCGCCCTGCTGCCAGCCACCAGCGGGGGCGTGTCCTCGGTCCCGTGACCAGTCCACCGCACCTGCACAGCCTGCAGAGCCACCTGCCCTGGGCGCCTGCTCCCGACCGAGGCCCACTCCAAAGGCGCTCAGGTGGCCCCGCACCGCCTCCAGCTCAGCCGCCACAATCCCCGCCCTCGCGCCTCCTGTCTCTGCTGCCGCCGCATCCGAGTCCGATGCACCCGTCATGCACCTCCTGGATGCTGCTGTCGCAGGTGGCGGCCCCTCCTGCCCTTGCTCCCCGCAGGCCATCTGCTGCCGCTGCTGCTGTTGCAGCTCGCAGTGGTAGGTCACCGTTCGGGGGCCAGCGAACACGTCGTGAAGCGCCTCCCTGCCCCTTGCCGCACAGCCCCGCTGCCCCTCCATGCCATCCACTCCTGCCCCTCCTGCTGCTGCGGCTGCAGCTCCCGCTATAGTGGCTGATGCCGTTGCTGCTGTCTGCCAGGGGTCCCGGTGACCGCCCCAGCCGCCGCTGCCGCCGTCCAAAGGGAGCCCCCGGCCGCCACCCGTGCGCGCACGCACACGCACGTGCAGGTCGAGCACACACCTGCTGCAGAGTACGGTACGCAGCTCCCGGCACGTGGCACGCAGGGCGGCGCGGTCGCTGTACGGCAGCGGCAGCCACAGGTGCTGCCGTACCACGTCGGGGGGCAGCGTGCGTAGGACAGCGGCCAGGGGGCAGGGGCTAGCGGTTGCCATGTGGGCAGCGTTTGCTGTTGCTGGTGGCAGTATCACTGTTGGCGGAGATGCTATCTTGGTGGCTTGGTGCAATCAGCAAAAGAGGGAGGGGGCGGGAGGAGTGTTGGTTGCGCCGATGGTGCTGCCACCACGGGGCTAGGCCTCTGAGGCGAGCAGGGTGGTCTATCGTGTCGTATGCACGACCGTGGCTGTTACTGCTGCTGTTGTTACTGTTGCTTACACCGATTTCAGCCGCCTGTACTTGAACAGGGCTCCGTTGTGCTGTGCCGTGCCGACGGAAATTGTGTTGGCCAGCAGGGCTCCGGGAGCGGTGGCAGCAGGGGGACGGGGCAACGCGGCGAGCGCGCTGGCCCACGGTGTGTCAACAGTAGAGAATTGTGTTGCAGTTCATATTGCATGTCAAGTTGATTCCGATAGTTTTGCGACTGAGCGACTCGGTCGGTCGCACTTGTGCGTTGAACACGACGAAGGTCGGCGTTGTCGGAGCTGTGACAGTACAAGTATTTTTACGCACAACGTAATGGTGGTAGTAGAACTGCTTGCTCCGAAGCAGTGCAGCCATAGCATGAAGCTCCATGGGAATGAGGAGGCATGCGTGCGTTGCCTGGCACCCCCTGACCGGGGCCTTGCCGACCTAGGCCACCGCAACAAGTGCGTAGCCCCTGCAGCCGAACCTTTGAAACCAAGGGAGGCGGCCTGAATCACATCTAGGCAGGGAGTCACGGAGTGCACCGTGCTCCCCCGCTGCAGAGTGCGCTGAAGGGGGGTTGGCAGCAGGTCTGGCAGCGTGCCCAGTCACCTCTTCCCTCTCCCCTGTTCCCCAGCTGGTGAGTGGATCGTCAAGCGACGCTGGGCATGAGCTTGCAGCATGGTGTACAGGCCAGCTGTATACATTGTTGAACAACCATTCGGCAGTGGTCTTGGCCTTGCGCATAGAGCTACCTGTCAGCACGTTGCAGTGCACCCGTTGCTGGGGCTCCACGACCATGCTGCGCGTGCGGACCGACAGCTGTGGTAGACAGCACAGTGAACGCTTGGACATGCACAGTCGCTGAGAAACACGCAGTAAAACTCGTCGGCCAACAGCAACGCTTGCTCAATCACGCACGCCGCTTGCCTTTGTCACGGCCCATGCTCCCCCGAGAGCCGCGATACCGAACAATTGATCTTTGAAAACAAAATGTACAAATGTTGTTAGGAGTTAGAGCAGAACTGTAGGGCTATTGTGTCATCGCTTCGGAGCGGCGGTAGAAGCAGATGGGTTTCTGCAAAGTCCCTCCCAACACTGTCACGCGGTGCGTACCTCTGTATCCTGGGAGGTCACACCAGTGGGAGGCGCGGCAGCGGGCAGTCCCCTGCGGCTGCGACGGTTGGCGTGGGTCACGGTGGCCTGTCCGCCCCACCATCGGCTGGCCTTGCAACGCGCTGTGCACGTAATAAACTCGCCCCTGGCCAGCGTCAGTTACCACGTGTGTCAATCTGGGACCCTAAGCGCCACGGTTCAGGCCGTTCCGCGGGACGGCAGCATAGCGCACCAGGGGCTGCATCAGGGAGAGGTCGGGTCCAGCGCATACTTCATACACCCTCAGGATTGTGGCTTGCTGGGTTGCGTAGTCACGATTCGGGGCAGATAATCCACATCATGGGGACATATCAAGGGGGCAAATCAACATGTTGTGCCCAAAGCCACGCCGCAACCCGGCCACCTCCTCACACCCAGCACCTCCTCACACCCAGCACCACAACCACCACCACATCCACCCCACCCCGCCCTGCCAGGTACCTATGGGTTGGCGGCGTGCACGGCATGACCGTACGGCAGCTGGCGGAGATATTCGTGCCGTACGGCGCACCGGAGGTACTGCCACCGCCGCCACCGCCGCAGCAGCCAGCGGCGGAGGCCCCAGGGCAAGCGCAGCAGGCCACGGCCTCAGCGCCCAACGAGCAGGAAGCTGGCTCACCCCCCTCTGCTCCTAACACCCCACACCAGCAGCAGCAGGACCAGCAGCAGCTAGGGGTTGCACTTAATGAGCATCAGCAGCAGCAGCACGTGGGAGGGCAGCGGATGGCTGAGGACGCGTGGTTGACGAGCCATGCCTTCCTGCGCTTCGAGAGTGAGGGAGACGCAGCCGCCGCCCTGGCCGCCGTGCCGCGCAACGCCCCCTGGGCGGCGGCCGGCGGCCGCAAGCTGGTGGCCAACTACGCAGACCTGCGCCGCGACAAGGTACGGCAACTGCCCGTACGGCATCTGTACGACATGCCGCCGCTTGCGGCGGGCGCAGGTAGCATGAGCCGCTGGGCAGGGGCTGAGGCGCCCAGTTTAACGATGCTAATCCTGTCTGTGAGGATTGGCTTGCTCGCGTGCACGGTGCTGCGTATGACAGTACCTTTGTTGAAGTTGCAGGACATCCAAGCTGTTTGCCCCTGCCCCATGTCCCGCAGAGGCCGGTGCCCCGGCCGGTGGCCACCCGCAGCGATGAGCTGGGGGTCCCTGGGCTTGCGCTGGTGCACGAGTTCGTGACCCCGCAGCAGGAGGCGGAGCTGCTGGAGGCAGTGCAGGGGGTGGGGGAGGGGGAAGGGCAGGGGCAGGGGCGGGAGGAGCAGCAGGTCCAGGGGGCCGGGCAGGGCGCGGAAGGAGGAGAAGGAGGAGGAGGAGGAGGCACGGCGTGGGAGGTGATGGCGCGGCGGCGGGTGCAGCACTACGGTTTCCGGTTTGACTACGCGGTGAGGGGATGCGTTGGGGCCGGGTGTCCGGGTTCGAGGTGCCTGAAAGTGTGGGGAAAACGGGTGGTGGGTTAGCAGGTGGGTGGAGCGTGGCTCGGGCTGCGCAAGCTTGTCCTCAAGCAAGCTTGTGCTCTGGCTGAATTGCTAGATGGACCTGTAACTTGCCTTTACGGCTATACCTTTTGCGCGTGCAGACCCGCAACGTGGACCCCAGTCGGCCGTTGGGGCCCCTGCCGCCATGGGCTGCAGCGCTGGCGGAGCGGATAGCGCAGCTGCCGGAGGTGGGGTGTGGCGTGTGCTGGCATGGGGCCGCGGGGCCGGGGATGGGGCCGCGGGGCTCTGTCTAGCATAGGGCCTTGTAAGGACGAGTTCCCGGGTATCTGAAGTGGCGTGCTGAGGCATGCGTCGCTGTAAGCTGCTGATTGACACGTAAAGGGGGGCTGCCTGAAGAACAGTGGTGCAGGAAGGCATCTTGTCAACGCCGTTCCGGTGACGGCAGTATGCTTGTATGAGACTACGCGTTGTTCCCCGACCAGGTGGGCCAGAGCCTGGACCAACTGACGGTCAACGAGTACGAGCCGGGGGTGGGGCTGGCGCCGCACGTGGACACGCACTCGGCGTTCACAGGTGGGTGGCGACGCGGCGCTGCTGTCATAGCAATGCCAGACGCGGCATCGCACGGAGGCTTCACGTGCCCCACCGTGGTGCTTGTTGCTGGGTAGAGGGGAAGCTGACACCGCACGTCCACCCTGACCTCTTTCGCGCTCGACCGTCTGTGGTCCCCTCTTGCCCCCGTAGGCCTTAATCCTCACTAGTACATCACCAATGCAGGATGCAGGATGTAGACTGACCAAAATGCAGGATGCAGTTGGCTAGCTGCCTAGCATGAAAGCATAAGCACCTCGCTTTTTGAATTCTTGCCCTCGCAGGCCCCATTGTGGTGCTGTCGCTGGGCAGCGCCACCGTCATGGAGCTGCGGAGGGGCGAGGCGGCGCGGCCGCTGCTGCTGCCCCCTCGCTCGCTGCTGGTCATGGCGGGCGAGGCGCGGTACGGCTGGTGAGAGCTTGGCCGTACATCGCACACTCTTGTGTACGGCAGTACTGCGCGAGCCGCGAGGCTGACACCTGAGACCCGATGGTAGATGAACACGTACCTGCCGGCATGAGTCCACCATGCGCACAACCTTCCGTACGGCATTACTGTACGAGGCGCGGAACTGAACCTGAGACCTGGTGGTAGATGAAGACGTACCTGCCAGCATGCGTGCACGTGTACAATGATAGCCCTGCCGAGCACGCAGTGCTGGCTGGAGGGCCTTCCACTGCATGCGATGCCGTAGCTCCTATGGACCCTGCCGCAGGGCGCACTACATCCCCCACCGTGTTGCCGACGTGGTGGGGGGGCAGCTGCGACCGCGGGGGCGACGCGTGTCGCTTACCTTCCGGCAGGTGCGCGTGAGCCCGTTGCCAAGCCGAAATCGCACAAGGGTATAGCAATAGTGAACGAGTCGGATGCAACAGGTACGTCCTGTGCCGTACGGCGCAGCCTTGGCGGCGGCCTGGGCGCGTCGGCGGTGAGTGAGGTGCGGCAGATGAGCGGTTGTTGCTGTCCACGCCGCTTTGGAGGGTTCAAGGCTCGCCGCACCTCAGCACTCCAGATGCACACTGTGCACCTCAGCGCTCCGAATAACGCACATGCTGGCACCCCTGCACTACGGCCCTGCAGGTCCGCGGCTACCCCTGCGACTGCGCGTGGCCCGACTGCTGCGACAGCCAGCAGGTGCGTCAGGGGAACGCACCCTTGTGTGCACACCGTGCACCCCCTGCGCTTGAAGGCTGCGTTCCGTGTGGATGAATCCCTGCTCATGAGCACGCAAGTCCTTGTCACAGGTGTCCCGCGCGCTGCGGGTTCACTATCGGGCCAGCCATACGTGTCTTCGCTTCAGGTGGCACATATTGCTGCTACTCTGTTTGCCATGCCGCTGGAGCCGAAGCCGGACATGTCAACAACTCCGCCAAGACCACGTTCCGCTCTACAACTTCAAGGCTTTGTGTTTAGCCGGGTTAATATTGCTGCTACACCATGATGCTCCCCTTCAGGCCGCCTTGCCTCCGACGCGCATTTCGCAGCTGCCGGAGAGGCAGCAGCAGCAGCAGCAGCAGCCAGCAGCGTGCCAGGCCGCATGTGTGCCGCCAGGTGCCGAGGCTACAAGAGGGGACACAGCCGTAGGGCAGGGCCACAACCTGGCGGCAGGCGGTGTTGACGGGGGCCATGCGACGAGTGCCAGGAGCAACGGTGACACTGGCAGACGGGTAAGCTGCAGCAGCAGTGGCGATGGTGGCGGCGGCGGCGGCGGTGGCGACGATGAAGACTCGCGGCTTGCAGCACTGGAGTCCGAGTACGTGCACAAGGTGTACGACGCCATCGCACCGCACTTCAGTGCAACACGGTACGGCGGTACTCAGCACTGGCTGTAGTGGCTCATTGGAACATGCACTGTGGTATGCAGTACAGGTTCTGGTTCATGCAAGACAGGTGGTCGTGCCGTGGCGGTAACCGCGACGGCAGCCCTTACACAACCTCGCTTGATGTCTGTCTCGACTGCCACCCTCCCACCAACGCAGCTTCGCCATATGGCCCAAGGTGCGCGAGTTCATCGACTCCATCCCCGCCGGTGGCGTGGTTGCGGACGTGGGATGTGGCAACGGGAAGTACTTTGGCGTACGGCGGGACATTGCCGTGCTGGGCAGCGACATAAGCGCAGGTAAGCAGCCCGTCCAAGTTAGGGTACATATGGTGTGACACATTACCAGGCAAGACTCCATATGGCTTTACGATTCGAGCACTTGTCGATCACATTTGAGACCACGATCTTGCAGTCACGATGACTTCTGGTGTTCCTGGGACTGCTGTGCACTCACTGACACTGGGCCCTTTATGCCTGCCCGCCTTCCAGGTCTGGCCGAGGTCGCTGCCCAGCGGCTGCACCCACCCGGCCTGCCGCCCTCCGCCGCCCCCCGCGCCGACGCGCTTGTGGCCGACGCGCTGCGGCTGCCGTACCGCCCCGGCAGCTGCGACGCCGTACTGTGCATCGCCGTACTGCACCACCTGACCAGCCGCGCACGGCGGGTGCGGCTGCTGCGGCAGCTGCTGCGGGTGATGCGGCCGGGCGGCGGGCGAGCGGTGGTGACCGTGTGGGCCACGGAGCAGGTGGGCTGGCCACCTGTGCTCTGTTACTGCTATAAAAAGGAATTTACTGTTTGATCAGGGCTTGCCGGTGCTGGCAGCCCCAGACAGTGTCTTGGCGCCGGCTGTAGTGTTGCTGTGTACCTAGGCCCTCCCTTATCAGGCAGCGCTGCACCTGTTACATCAGCACACGTGATGCGGCGCGCAGGAGGACCCGGCCAAGACCATTAACAAGTGGACCCGGATAGCACCGCTGGACGCAGCTGCCGAAGGAGGGCAGGCCGCAGCCGATGTCGCCACCACCACCACCATCGCACAAAGCCTAGCTGCAACCACCTCGCCTCCATCCAATTCTGACGGGGTCAAGGCCGAGGGCGCGCACTCAACAGCTGCAACCGCTCCAACCGCCTCCACAACGGATGGCGGCGCCGACTTCTTCGTGCCGTGGCACCTGCCGTACCACCGGGCCGAGGCGGCGAGGGCGGCCAAGCTGGCGCTGGCGGCGGCCGGGCCGTCGTCGGGAGACGGGGACGGCTCCTCGGCTGCTGCAGAAGCGCCGAAGCCCAAGGTGTGCACTTAACCTTTCGCGTGCCTTCAGCAAAAGGTGGTTATGCGGTGCGCGACATAACGGTAAACGTCCACGCTACTGCACTACGAAAGTTGCGTCCTTACAGCCGCGCTCATGTACAGCTCTTGTGGGTTCCCCTCCACCACTGGAGTACCCACCACCATCAATGCACCTACCGGTGGCTGCCAACCCTGGGTACGGTAGTAGCATAGTAGCTGTCCTACTATGCCCAGGATCTCTACCTTGCGTTGCGCTGTTGGAATAGTGCTTCAGCGTCCTTGCACCCCTCTCCTTTATGGCAGGGTGCAACCAAGGCAACTCGCTGCACGTGCAAATTCTACTTACGGTGCCCCGGAACTGAATACACCCTGGCTTCCCCCGCAGCTGGACGCGACCAAGTCTGCGGTGGTGTTCCAGCGTTACTACCACCTGTTTACGCGGGAGGAGCTGCGGGGCCTGGCGGAGGAGGCGCTGGTGCTGGGGCCCGCCGGGGAAGGCCGCGGGGAGGGGATAGGGGAGGGGGAAGGGGACGGGGGCAGAAGGGATGGTGCGGGGCAGGGACCACGGCGTGGGCCGTGCGGCGTGGTGGAGGAGGTGTATTATGACAAGTCCAACTGGTGCGTGGTGTTCAGGCGGGACAGGTAGCCGGGACAGGCGGCGGGCGGGCCCAGGCCCAATGCTGGCAGGCAATGGGGCAGGATGAGCAATCTCCTAGATGCTGTGTCGAATGGAGGTCTCCTAGGTGCTGTGTCGAGTGGAGATCGGCCGGTAGGTATAGTGCATGTGCCACAGGTTGCACCTTCTTGGCTCACCAGTGCCGCTGATGACGCAACCTGAATTGGTGTTACCAAGCTGACAGGGCATGACGTACGTCCGCGGCTGTAACCGCAAATGACTCTTTTGGGGGAGCTTTCCATGGCCCCGGCTGTGCTGTAACATGTACAGAGGAATACCGTTTAAGGGCTCATCCTCGCCCCGCGACCGTATTGCAGCTGCACCTGCCTGAACAGAGCAACGCGGAGCGCCCAGGCTCCCACATCCACAGGCAGCTCGTGGACAGGCACAGCCTCCGGTGTTGGAAATGCGGTGCCCCAGGCCCCACGCTGTACACAACTGACATACACGAACGCCGCTTGAGAGCGGGAAGCATGTAAGCAGTACTGTTGCAGCGGCACAGCGGTGCGCACTCTAGCCTCATGGACACGCCAACAAGCGCAGCTGTCCTAGGGAGCGTTGCAGCGCAGGGGCATCACATGTCACAGCGCAATGTATGTCATCACCCAGCCGATACTCCACGTCAGTGTCGGACGTGGCGGCGAGGTCGCCGCTAACTTAGGCATCGCAGGGAACCCTCGGTGCAGCCACACCACCTGGAGTGTAACAAAAAATGCCAAATGCAGCCAAGTCCAGCCAGGTCCTGCAAGCCGGACCGCAGGCACGCGCTCCCGTGCCCACCGTGCTCCACCACAACAGCCACCAACCAACCCCACAGCTTGCGTCGAGCAGACCCTAAAACGCACACACCCAGATCAATGGCCCCATCCCAATGCCCCTCGAGCTTCCTCAACCACATGATGGCCCTGCTTCGTAACATTCGGAATGCTGCACGTAAAGGCAAAGGCGAATCCGCAGGCCAGCCTACCTTGCCGCCACAAATCAACCCTTGCCGCTGGACCCCTCACCCCTGTCACCTGGTCGCCCGCTGCCCCCCGCACGCCCCGGCAGGCCCTGAAGCCAGGCCCTAACCTGCTCCCACTCAGTGTCCGAAACGTAAATGCTGCTGCGGGTGGCTTCCCCCAGTAGGTCCTCCTCCTGGTGCCCCACGGGCGCCCCCTGCTCCATCAGCCACCGCAGGGCAGGCAGGGGAGCCCCCTGTCGTACGGCCGCAGTGAGCACCCCATCACCCAGCGGCACGCCCAGCCGCCGCAGGCAGTCCAGCGTGCCCTGGTCGCCGTTCGCTGCTGCGGCTGCGTACCAGGCGTTCACATGCTCACCGCTGCACGACTTGCACGTGCCCAGGTGCACAAGGGCCTCCAGTGTGGCCTGGCAGCCTGTCGCTGCAGCACCCATGGCAGCCTCAAACGGCACGCAGCCTGAAGGTAGAAGCTGCAGCAACTCGCGCCACACACACCAGGGCTGGTCGCCTTGCGCTGCCAGACTGAGCAGCTGCGCGCCGCCCTCGCCCTCCCGCTCCAGCGGCCAGCCCGCCGCCGTCAGCAGCCGTACCACCTCGACCAGCCGCTCACCGTCTGCGGCAGTGCCGCACGGCCACACGTGCACAATATCTGCCACATCGAAGCGCCCCCGGGGGCAGCCGGCCTCCAGCAGCCATCGGACCAAGGGCGCGCTCCCCCGGCCCGCTGCAACAGGGTACAGCAGGTCTTCGAGGACTCCCCCCGCCTGGTGCAGCCACGAGACAGCTTGTACAGTGGCGCACATGACTGCAAAGGGCAGGGCATCCGCCGGCACCGGGCCATGGTCCGCACTGTGCGCCAGATGCCAGTGCTCCATAAGCAGCTGCAGAGCCTCCATGTTGTCCCAGTGCACACAGCCACCGCCATGGCACGCACGCTCCACCGCACAACGTGCCCCCAGAGCCGCCCCCCGCTCAGCCAGCCACCGCAGCTTGGCCAGGCTGTCCCGCGGGGAGCCGGCCGCTGCCTCGACAACCTCCTCATCGTGCCATGCCTCGTCTCCTGCCGGAGGCAGGTACCCGCCCTCCGCCTCCAGGCGCCGGATGAAATCGAGCCGCGAGTGCCGCATCATTTGCTTCAGAGCCCTCCAGGAATTCCACTCAAAGCCGAACTGTTGACGCAACCACCGCAGGCGGGACACGTCGCCTGAGACCAGAGCGGCGCCACACACGTCCTCTGCATCTGCACCGTAGTGATTGGCATGTAGCACATCCATGGGGCTGTGGACCAGGCTCAGGGCCACCGCCCAGTCCATCTTGGCTATGGCGTCGGGCCCAGGGGACCGGGCTGCTGCCGCCGTAATGCGGCACCACGCCCTGTGCACCTGGTCATCCCCTTCCTGTCGTCGATACAGGTCAAGGCCCGGTGAGTCGGCGCCGCGGGGCTGCACACTGCTGCGCAGCCGCCTGCCCACCACCTCACACGCCGCCCGCAGACCCGCCAGGTCTAGGTGGCAGGCGGCTGCCTCCAGGGTGGCACCTGGGTCCAGCAGCCCGGGGCAGCGCTGCTCCAGGGAGGGCAGCAGGCGCGCCAGTCCCGACTCCACTGCTGCCGTGCCCACTTCCGTTGCCTCGTACTTGTCAAAACCAGCGGTTACTTGCCCATTTTCGTGCAGCCAGGCCTCAGATTGCTGCCCCTGCTGCAGCACGCGCCTGTAGTGGTCCGTTTGCAGCAGTTCCGGGAACGCGTGCGGCTGCAGCAGCTGCAGTGCAAACTTCACATTGGCCTCGCAGCCGCTGGCGGCCGCCCTGCTGAGGAGCAGCAGCTTGCGGCGAAAGGTCACCTCCTGCAGTGCCGCCTGCGCGCCCTCCAACCACCATGACAGTACGGCGGTCATGTCAGCGTGGCGCGGCAGCGGCTGGCTGGTGCCTGCGGTGCGGTGGTGCGGCGCGCTGAAGTGCTGCGCTGCGGCCTTGCAGGTGAGGCGGCCGTCCAGGGCCAGGGCGTTGGGCGGCAGGAGGGACAGGACGCGGAGGGAGACATCGTGGGGGAGGGCGGCCGAGGGTGGTGTGGAGCTGTCAGGGCCCTCCATGTTGAACACTGCAATGGTACTGCTTTGTAGCTGGACTGCTGACTGCTGTTGCGAGTTGTGCAGCCGGTTGCAATCAGTCCTGCGGGGTTGCAGGGGCCGATGGCGTCAACTTGCATGAAGGATCCTGGGTTCAGGGGCGCCACAGCTGGGGCGCCCCGTACGTACTCAGCGTGCGCGAGACGGCAGGCAGGACATGCAGGTCACAGCGGTGAAGTGCATCATGCCAATCCGTTTGCTGTGAGGTGAAAACGCGGCAGCCTGCGGCAGCCATTGCGATACGCGCTTGAGGTTTCGGGACGGAAGGCCGCCTGCTCACCCAGCTGTCGGAGGGAAGTAAGGCTCTTCGCGTGTCTGACGAGCTGTGATGAATGAAATTAAGCATGGACGGCTGCTGTGCGGCCTGACCGCGCGGGAGCGTGGTGAGGGCAGTAGGGAACCTGCGTCACACCTGCTGGTCCTCGTTCGAAGCATCAGCAACGCTTCTGCTTGAAGTGTCTCTTTTACACTGTGAGTAGCCGCTTCGACTTGTTGTTTGCGCGGCGACAGACCCATGGGCCCATGCACGTCCGGTCATGTCATGCATTCCAAGGGTCCGCCGCCTGGCCCTATCCACTGCTGCCATCAGTGGTTGCCCCCTGCTGCCGTGGAGGCAGGAGGCACCGTACAAAAGCATACAGTACAAACTCACTGCTCCAGTCGTTGCGTATCACGGATTGCCATTTGCCAAACAGCACGTAAGGCATTCGCTGCCAACTTCTGGCTCCCCTGGCCGGTACGATGGCAGGTATCACTGCACAAGCGCGGAACCGTAACATGTCAAGTGAGCTGATTCCTATCTCAAATGGTGCTGATCATGGTCAAGTACCCGCCTGCTGTCGTGGCGTGGTAGTAGGGCCCGGGTTACCTTACAAACCTGCCTCACACCTGAGACACCCCGCAAATGCTTCGCTACACCCCTGAACATGCCAGATAGACCCCGTGCAAACTCCAGCAGCCGCCGCTCGCGCTCATACAGTACTTGCTTCAGTCATTACTAGCGCTTGCAAGACGCGCACGATACCGCACCGCCTGAACCTGTATGCACTTATATACAACAGCCTTCCTAGGCCTCACAATTCGCATCAAGGACAAATTAGGTGAGGCTCAGGGATCCCCGAAAACGCACAGACCCGCTGCAAGAACGATACCGTAGATACAGCAAGGCCCAGCACTATGGAGCACACGCCTTCGGTGGGCGACAGCTTGTGCCACACCGCGCCGTCCTTCCATTGCTCCCGTCTGTACGGGTCTTGGCATAACGCACCACCCCCTCGCCACCACATGGTGTGGTGCACCAGACCCATGTAGAATACTGACCGAACCACCATGTCCTACATACCGACATCAGCTACTGTGATTTACTCAGACCTCCCATGTCACCCAGCGTGTGAGTTGGGACACACACGCGCTCCGTGTCCTTGCGCGCACTGTATTAAGCTAGGACAGCCGTGCATCCACACTTAGCTGTTAGGCACACCCAGTCTTACTAGGCACAAGCGCTACCCACACCTCGTGAACAGGCTCTATGACACCATGCAAGACGCGCGCCCCTTGCCGCCTTGCACATGCAGTCCCCGTCTTGCGAGTGGGTTGCATGCACTCCAGAAACACTATCTGCTGTTGCCATGCACCTTACTGCCCCCGCGAGGTGCGCTCCTGCAATTACCAGTACTTCATGCCGAGCGCTTCGTCGCTTCCCGCCTTAGAAGAGGGCAGCACACTGGGTGTGGAACCCGACCTCTCGCCCCGACCTGTGCAGCTGCTGGAGCTGCTGCTGATAAGAGCACTAGCCCACGCATGCAGCGCCCAGGCGCGCCTCCTTCCCCACACCAAGGTTGGCGGTGGCCACGGCGCCATGCCCTCACCCGATTATCCCCTCGCCTGCAGCTGCTGCGGGCTGGCCCCCGGCACGGGGATGCCGCTGCCACCCCCGCTTGGCCTGACACCGCCTGCGGACAGGGCCCCTCCGAAGGACCGGATGGAGGGGATGCGGCTGCCAGCCCTGGGTAAGGGGGAGCAGGTCGGTAGGGAGGTGCAGGGGGCGGGTACAAGACGTTAGGAAACGTTGGAGGCAAGAGAGCGGCAAGGGTTCTCACAGCACCAGACAGGTGGCCGCAGGGCTGCAAGGCGCCTGCCTGGCGTGGAGTGCACCGCCCAGTGGTCAGGACCCTGGTCAAGGCAGACACGTACATTGTTGTTGCCTGCACATGCGCATTGTGGTGAGCATGCTCAAACGGTAGTTGCCTCATGCACGTGTCCCGGCAGGGATGCCACTACACCCAGTCGTGCCCTTAAAGGACGGCGGCACCAGTGCTCCTGGTCAGCGCGTGCAGCGAGAGAGGGAGGTGCATTCCGGATGGCAACTCTACATACACGATCAGTGTACTGTGCGATTCATCAAGACCCACTGCGCACCCACTTAGGGCTAGGGTCCGGACGGGGTATCGACGACACGCCATTTGCCTGCGGCATCAGCTGCCCTCCACCGCCGCCGCTGGGCCTGTCGCACGGCTGCTTCGCACCGCCTCCACCCGCCTCAGCACCAGCCCCCGGCCCCGCGGCCAGTGCGTTGGCCGCCTCCATAGCCCACGCCGCCAGCTGGTCCGCGTCTGGGGACAGCAGGTCCGGTTCAGGCTCTGCTCCGGGAGGCGGCATCAGCGCTTCGGAGTCCGTCCGCACCGCCACGGGGACGTGGGCAGCCCCGCCGCGAGCAGCAGCAGCCGCTGCTACCACACCGCCGCCGCTGCTGTTGGTCCTCCGGCGGCCATCTGGGCCCCCGCCGCTGCTGCTGCCCAGGCTGCTGCTCCCCGGGACACCGGTGTTGCTGGAGGGCGCAGCCGCGACGCTGCTGCTGCTGTGGCTTCCGCCACGGGATGCCCTCTCCGCCGCCACACCACCACCACCACCACCACCAGCCATCGCAGCCCCGGCGACGCTGGTATCCATGCCAGCCTGCGCAGTTTCGCTGTGGAGGTGCGAAGCGCTAAGCTTGCCATCCTGCGCTTGTACGGCTGAGGGACTGACGCCGATGCCGCCGCTGGGGCTGCCACTGGCCCCAGCGGGGCTGGATGACCCCGGTGGGATGCGGGAGCCGGGGGAGGTTGCACTGGCGAAGGCGACTGCGGGGGTAGCTGGTGTGGGGCTGGCGCCCGCGATGCTGCCCGGGCGCGGCAGGCGGCTGGAGCTGGTCTTGGAGTAGGGGGGCGTTGAGGCGGCGGGAGGCGGGGTGACGTCTAGGCGTGGAACAGGGATGGCGGAGCGGTTGACGGAGGAAGGCGTGCGGCCGGGGGCGGCGGCGCCGCCGCTGGTTGTGGTGCGCTGCGGGGTGACGCTGGTAGGGCCGTGGCCGCCAGCGGAGGCGAATGCGCGCTGGTGGGCTGGGGAGGCGCGCTCGGACGCATGCAGGTGCTCTGATAGGTGCACGTCCTCGGGGCCCAAACCGTGCGGAGGAGCCGCGGGGTAGGTGCCATCGGGCGAGGCCATGCGGGCCGCGGCCTCCTGCCCTGCATCCCCGGCGTGGGGGCCGTGCTGCAGCTGCGTAGGCTGGCGCTGGGACTGCGGGAGCAGCTCCGTTACGTTGCCCGTGTTGGTGACCTGGGCGGCACGAGGAGCAATGCATACAGTAAGGCAGTGTTGCTGGTGTACGGGATAGCATTGCCATTTGAGCACTACTTGCAAAGCGCCGCCTAGCGGTTATACGGGCTCTGCGCTGGTCACCTACCCGCACGCTGACCGCAAGCCCTTTGCTGCCCGCCCTGGCCCCACCTGCACGGCTTTGCCCAGGCGCTGCCACGCCGCCACCTCCTTGGCCCGCGCCTGCTTTGCTGCCGCCGCCTGGAGCTGCCCCAGCGCCTCGAACCACCTGCGATGCAAACGTTGTATGCAGGCAGATTGTCAAGGTGTGTCTGCTTCACCAGATGAGTTTTGTGCTGCTTGCCTTGTGGTCTGCAGTAGCTTGCGCACTACAGGACAACTTCTTTTCGGACAACATGCAAGTGCGCCGGCGCCGCAGCAAATGCCATGGCGGCAGTGGGCGCTTACAGCGCGCTGTACTGCGTCCGCACCTGTCCACCAGCCCCGTCCGGCGCCGGGCCATGTACTTGCCGTACAGCCGCAGCAGCTGCCAGTGGTAGGCGGCGCGGTGCTCCTGGGCGGCGGCTGCCAGCGCCGCGCTCTGGGCGGCCGCGGCCGTGGCGTCGTCCGCGGAGCGCGAGGGGCGCACCCAATCCAGCGCCAGCGCCAGCACGCAGGCGGACTCGGCGGCACCTGCTGCAGCAACGGTGGCATCAGTTAGGCTTCGACACTAACAAATTAATGCGTGCGGCATGCTGTGTGGTACAGGCAGAGGTTAGAGTACTTTATACAGGTACCCGCGCCCGGGGTTTCCGGGCCGTCTGGTACTGACCGTCCGCCTTGCCGCCCGCACGGCGCGCCACGTTCCGCTGGCCCTCCAGCTGCAGCAGCCGCGCCGGGTTGAAGGAGCCGCGCGCTGGCTGTGACCCTGCGGCCGTGGCGCCTGCCTGTGCGCTGTCCAGCAGCACACCGCCGCCGCCTCCGTTGCACTGCAGCGCGGCAGGCTTGCCAGTGGACGGCAGGCAGGACAGCTGCAGGGGAGGGGCCGTGGTGCAAACAGCATATCACGAGGAGCGGTTATCGCATGCACACGCGTGATAGCTGACATGCGTGGACCAATAATAAGCCATCACGAGTCAGTACATGTTCCGCATTGATTGCGGAAAGGCAGGCTTGAGCTCCTCCGGCTGTCATACCCGTCCCACGTGTTTAGGAGGTGGCAAGACCGGACAACGCGGGCGCTGCTCCTGTTGCTTGGGGCCGTGCCACGCGGGACCTGCTTACACCGGGCTGCGCTTCTCTTCACCGCCGTCCCAGGTCCCACCTTGCCAAAGCCGTGCATCAGCAGCGCGCCGTCCCCTGGGCTGAGGGCCGCCGCAGCCCCACCGCTGAGCAGCAGCAGGCACTCATCCATGGGCCCCAGGGTGTGGCGGCAGGTCTGTGGCCAGCAGAAGAACGCGCATGGGTTGTGGGTCAACCCAGCAAGCAACGACAATCGCTGCTAGGCTGTGAAGCCGGCCCTACAGCATGCGCAGCCAGGCTGCGTGGTACCTAAGAAACTGACCCTGCTATACTGGCGTGCCTTCCTTGACCTGGCCCACACAGACAGCGCACAGCCACCTGAGCGGTACCGGTGGCCAACATATACATGCGCAACCCTCTGCCCGTCCGCGCACCTGCACGGACAGCCCCACACGGCCGCTGGGCGACTGCGCCGCCTCTGCAGCCCCGACCGCGGCCCCGTCGGTTGCAGTTCCGGCAACGTCGGGGTCCATGCCCTTAGCAGAGCCAAAGCCCAGGGCCTGAGGCGCATCTGGGTCGTCGCTGTAGCAGGGCGCGGCGGGGGCCGCAGCAGGGTTGCTGGCCGGGGTAGAGGCGGGTCCCTTGGCCGCCTTCTTAGACTTCCGGGCAGCAGCCGCAGCGGCCTTGCGCGCCGCGACGGTGGAACGCACGCTCTGCAGCAACTGCTGCACAGCGGCGTAGCTGCGTAATGCGCCGGGGCAAGACACGGATACACTTGGTTCAGTCCTCATCGTTGGGTACATGCGGATCCTTCTGGTGATTCACTACGCTAAGACGGAGACTGTTCCGCATTTAGGTCATCTGCAACGTATGTTATTTACTATCTGGCTGTAGCCGGACGAGTATCGCGAGTGTGGGGACGATACACAAGGCAGGCGGTAGCTGCATTGCCGGCTGACCTGGTTGCCGTCCCCCCGCACAGCCTCAGCGGCGTGCTGGTGGCGCTGGCAAGGCCGCCGCGCCGTTGCCCCGCGACCACGGCGCACGCGCCTAGGGCCGCCGCTGTCACCACATGGGTGCGCAGGTCCAGGTGCAGCAGCGCAGCGGTGCAACCGCACTCCAGCCGGTCCTGCACCAGCCAACCCATGCAACATACGTTGTTAATGATGCCCGTGCTGTGCCTGCTTGAGGCCGGAACGGGCTGGACGAGAGGACACCACTTGTGCATGCAGCGATGTGCCCATGCTGGATTACCGGCGAATGGCAGGGTAGTGCACGATGCCCGGCCTGGGATAGGCAACACGTTGGCGTGTACCTGAAGGGCTACGTCTGCGCTCTTGAGGTAGAGGAGGTCCAGCTGCCGCAGCGTTTGTGTCAAAACCTCTTCCAACTTCAGTCCTGCCGAGGAGCTAGCGATACGGCTGTACTCCTCGAAGCAGTGGTATGCGCAGAATTGAGCGGCGGGCCCTTCGCGGTAGCGGTGTCCATCCAACCCGTCGAACACTGCAGCTAATATGAAATCTTGTCCCACGAACAGCCGCGTGTAGGTTGTCCCTGAAGGTCCTTTCGTAGCAGAGCTCGACGACAGCACCTGCAAGGTAGGAGCGCTTCCGCACGACTGCATGAGCTTGGCAGCCAACCAGGCCCGATACAGAGCCAGCGTAGCTCGCGACGCCTCTTACCTTCAGTTCAGAGCTGATAACCTCTGGGTAGATAGTCTCCGGTGCAGCAGGCACCTGCCACGCGACAGAGCAATTCGACTGTTCTGTCGCAGCTCTAACCGCTCCCCGCGACAGCTCCCAGCTGCGTCCCCTTGAACCCGCTTACCGGTAGCTTAAGCACAGGCACTGGTACTTCCACATCAGGAAGAGACTGGCAGCACCCCATTCTGTTTTGAAAATTACAGAAGCGCTAGGCCCACGATGCGCGAAAGTTGCCGCTGATACTTCCTTCACAGAGCGACGGTTTGCCGTCCCAACATGACTATGATAGTGCCATGAATTCGCCCTTTAGGTTTGTCACTCTGTCCCAGGCAGGCTAGGTAGGGCTGCGACCTGAGAGCGCTGGAGATGAACTACTTCGGCGAGTAGGGATGCCCTGTAAATGACTGAGGTTTATAAATGTTTTCCTTGTGTGCTTCTGTGCATAGAGGTTACGGACAGGGGCAAGGCAAACGGGAACGTTGAGGCGAGCCACTTGAACATGGGGCATACGGCACTAAGGGCATGGGGCAAGGTTGGCACCCCTAATCGGCGTCGGGTGCTGACAACTTTCAGGGGCTCGGCACCGGCATCTGACGCTCAGCAATTGTGCAGCACGACAAAAGTGAGCAGGCGCACCTGTAGCAAGTTAATAAGCCGTCATGCATGTGTAACTGTTATGGAGGGATGCGTGGGGTCAAGGGAGCTTATCCCACGCACGCACACGCCCATTTTTTTTTTTCTTTTTTTTCAGGAGAAGGGTTATGGGATTATCGGAGACCTATTTTTTGCGGGTAGG
>VFQN01002336.1_pt1 | contig 29568 bp, 32 predicted proteins | sample 3512371 | NCBI WGS metagenome assembly VFQN01 (sample SAMN10412370, study PRJNA504923) | tailings metagenome | isolation source: Replicate 2 from Balatoc abandoned mine | place: Philippines: Itogon, Benguet | collected 2017-08-28 | reverse complement strand
ACCTTATCCCATCCGCACGCATAGTCCCTCCATCCCCGCCGCACGCCCCTGCTCCCCCTCCACCCCCTCACACCCTATCCGCCCGCAACCCCTCCCCGCTCCCCCCCGCCGCTCCCTTCCCAGCCCCCTTCCCTCCCCCCACCGCCCCCGGCCCTCCCCCTCCCCCCGCCCCTCCCCCCACCCTAGGCCACTTCCGGGTCCTCCACGCCATAACAGCACTGGCCCCCATGAGCAGCCCTAGCATGCGGAACGCCGACCCGTAGCCCCCCGAGTACCATACCAGCTCCCCTATGAGCCACGGCCCCAGCAGGCCCCCCAGGTTGGCCACCGCGTTGTACAGCGCCAGGGACACGGACACGGTGGAGGGGGGGCACACCAGCGGCACCACGGAGTTGATGACGCCGTTGGTGCCCTGCGGTGGGGGAGGGAGGAGGGGAGTGCAGTGGTAGGGGAGGGAGGGGAGGGGAGGGGAGCGCAGGGAGGGTGTTGGGGTGGGGTGGAGGGCGGGGGATAGGGCAGGCGCTGGGCACAGGAAATGGGGGGTGGACAGAGTGCGCTGCGGAACACGGACGTTGGTAGGGTTGTACACCGGAAGCACACCGGAAGCGCTGAAGCGTAGCGTGGAGCGGCTGATACGTCAGACCGGTGGCAATCCTGGTGCAGCGAGCCACAGTTGCTAATAGGCAAGAGCAGCACTGCCGCCTCCAACCCTCCAAGCCCAGCCCTACGCCGCCCACCTGCACGCACGCCACCGCGATGGACACTGCAATAAAGCCCAGCACCGGCGACTCAGCCGCCAGCAGCGGCAACGCCGCCAGCAGCACCGCGCCCACGCCGTACGGCACCGCCAGGTGCATCGACCGCTCCCTCCGCGCCTGCGACCGCCGGCCCAGCCACAGCGCCATGCCCGCCGCGCACGCAAACGGAATGCCCGTCAGCAGCACCGCGAACGTGGACACCGCCTGCACGCGCGCCGCCGGCTCGTCGGCGTCGGCGGCGCCGCCGCCGGCGACGTCGACCTCGCCGGCGATGCCGGCGCCTCGCGGCGCCGCCGCCGCCGTCACCACGCTCCCGCTGCGGTGGTGGTCCCAGTCCAGCTTGCCGCCCCTGGGGTCCAGGTCCTGCCCCTCCAGCAGCGCCTTGTTGATGATGGGCGCCCAGAACAGGATGCCGTGCGCCGCCATGTTCTTCAGCAGCCCCATGAACGACACGTACCACAGCCGCCAGTTGCACGCCGCCTCCGCCAGCGCGCCCCAGCCGCCGGCGCCGTCGTACGTCCCGGCGTCCTTGGCCTTTGCGTCGTCGTCGTCGTCCGACGGGGGGTAGTACGCCGGGTCTGCCGTACCCGTGCCGCCACCGCCGGCGGCGCCGCTTTCGGAGCCGGCGCTGCTGGAGGGGTCCCCTGCCTGGCGTGTGGACGCCGTGGGCTTGAGCAGATGGGAGCTGGAGGCCTTGCGTGTGGGTGGGCCCACGAGGAGCTGCTGCTGCAGGGGCGAGGTGCCCGCCGACGGCGCCTGGCCCCCGCCGGCGGCTGCCCCGCCCACGCGCTGCGCGAGCCAGTGGCGTTCCGAGGCTGTGAGGAAGGTGGCTGTGGCTAGGCCCAGCGGCAGCAGCGCGGCGGTGCACAGTCCCAGAGCTGTGGTGCCGAGTCCCTGTGGGGCGGCGAGGGGAACGGTCGGGGTTCGGAGGTGGCTCCATTTGCGTATGCAAAATTGATTCCAGGGTTTCAAGGTATGGTATGTAATGCCACACCCTGCGGTGATATAGGCGCCTGGAGGCGGTTGATGCCCGGCAAAGGCGCCTGAGATTCCCGAACCGGGCGTCGACACACACGCGTGCAGGCAGTCGCGCGCACCTCAATGATGAACAGCCACTGCCATCCTGCCATTCCCCCAGCGCCCTGCAGCTGCAGCAGCGCGGCTGCTAGCGGCGCGCTGAGCACGTTGGCGGTGGACACCGCGGCCTCCAGCACCGCAAGAGGCATGGCCATCAGCTCAGCAGGGTAGAACAGGTAGCTGTGCGGGGAAGGCGGAGAGGGGAAGAGGTGCATTTTCCTGTGAGTCCAGTGTGGTCATCGCGTAAAGGCAGCGGAGGACCGAGAGGGGGGCAAGGGAGAGGGCGCAGGACTGTTAGCAGGGGTCGTTCAATGGCAAATTGCGGATGGGAAGCGTGGTGCGGGTTAGGTCGCCAAGGACCAGGCTGGTGCGGGGTGCAGCTGGTTAACGGCTGTGTGCGAGAGTGCTGCCACCACTGCACTGTGCCGCAACTGCGCGACAGGCTCTCCGCAGCCCCTTTGCCTCTTGCTATGTTCTCGGTGCACGGGACGCACGCTGCCCAGTGCCTACACTCACAGGTAGAACCACATGCCCGGGAAGGCCCCCGCCTCCGCCACGCCCAGCAGGAAGCGCAGCGTGTAGAACTCTGTGGGGGTGGACAGCGCGGCGAAGCAGGCGGCCACCAGCCCCCACACCACAACCAGCAGGCCCAGCCAGCGGGGGGCCCCCACCTGCGGCACGGGGGGCAGGGGAGGGGGAGCTCGTGCCCGTGTGGCTGAGGGCGTGCGCAAATGCAGTGGAAGGGGAATGTCGGTGTCGAAGGCGGGGGGATGGGTCTCAGGAGCCGGGTAGTGGGTGGAAAGGGCCAGCGGGGGCAGCGGACGCGGGCGATTAGCGCTGTGCTGTGCAGGATGGGACAGGGCTGCTTCTCCACCGGCTTCCCGCTAGCCCCTACTCACAGGGCGGCGAGCGAGCAGCACAACGCAGGACCGTCACCCATGGCCCGATGTAGCGCAGCGCACCGCAATCCAGCAAGGCATTCAGGGACTCTCTCGCGGGCCTTTCCATGCCAACCCCTACCTCCCTGAGTGGATCCAAGGGCAGCCTACAGTACTTTTTGCACGTGGCCCAGGCTACCGTGTACTGAACGCTGCCTCCCCTACCCCACCTTGACCATGATCATGTTGGAGGGCACCATGAACAGGGAGTAGCCCAGGAAGAACATGCCGCTGCCCAGGCCGTACACTGGGGGTGGGGGGAGGGGAGCAAGGGAGGAGGGGGCAGGAGGGGCCACGATGGGGGAAAGGGGGCAGGGAGGCAGGGCGGTGATGCATGAGGCGCCGTCCTGTGCCGTGTAACAGTGGGTTGATGTTGTCGGCAACTATCAAGTACCTCCCAAATTTTTCCGGCGCGTGGCGGCGGGTTGGTAACGTGCACAACATCACCCCGAGTAGGACGGTTGCAGGCCAACCTGGTGCGACAGCCCGTACAGCGGTAAGCTATGGCACGCCTCACAGCAGTGGCCGGTCATACCAGGCGCCAAGGAATTAGGGTTGAGCAGCTAGGGGCGGTGGGGGCAACAAGGGTTGCCGCGGCTGTTCTATCAGCCCCAAGGATAAAGGCCCGTGCAACTGCATTAGTTGGCCCATGCGGTGCGGTAAAATTTTGTTCCCCCCATCCTTCGGCACAGCGTACTGTAGGTTAAAGCAATGCTATACAGCCAACTGAGCTGCATAGCAGGCATATCGCAACCCTATATCTAGCTGGAGGCACACTGTGACGCCGTGTGGCGTGGTGCCATGTACTGTATGTGAGCTTGTGTGGGCGGGGAGCGTGCTCTGACTCAGCAACCCACCCTGTGCATTGAAGCCCAAGTCCCTGTTGAGCTGCAGCGAGGCGAAGGCCAGGTTGGTGCGGTCCAGGTAGCAGAAGCCCGCGATGAGGGAGAAGAGAGGCAGGATCTTCCAGTGCACCTGCAAGGTGCGCGGAGGGCAGAGCTGGTCTTATTGGGGCGTGTGAGGTGAGAAGGGTGGCAGGTTGGTAGCCACGCAGGAGCTTGCCAGCGGGTAGGCTGTAGTGCCAGCTTGCCCTGCCGCACAAAGTTGTTACTTTGCACAGTTTGCCTGGTTCCTGTAGAACGTATTTACCTTGCGGTACACACTGGCCCCGCTGACGCTGGTCGGCAGGGAGTCCTCCATCGTTGGACACAACTGTCGCAGTGTAACGGAGCTCCGCGAGTCCAAGCTTTAGCCAGCCCCTTCGCTTGGTATTTAGATCAGTGTATAAGCTATCCTCATGTGGCCTGGGCGTCGCGTACCCAGCGCTCGGTATCCAGACGAAGCGCTCAGCCCAAACTGCTTCAAAATGCAAGAGAGCAGGGACCAAACATCATCCATGTTACAGTCACAATGCTTTGACCTACACTCTGTCACGTAGCGTCTGTATCTGCTACATGCAAGGGACCTCCCTTTCAATCGACCGTACAGAGGACGGGTAATTGCTGAGTGATGCCAAATGGGCCCCACATGAACTTCGAGGTTAGAATTATCGCCAAGATATACTTCCTGACATTGGTAACGCCAGACTGCCCATAGTCAGCCCTTCGTCGTCGGAGCCCCGCCTCACAGCGCGCGGCTGCAACACACCGTTTCTCTCACTGCAACATTATAAAAGCTTAGCAGCTGACATGGCGCATGAGGTGCGGGGCTCCGTTGCTTGTCGCGCCAAACGGTAACAGGAGGCAGCAGGCGGTGGCGCTCAGCCGGTGGGTGGCTGGACAAGGGTGGTACAAGAGGCCAGGGGCGGTTCAGCAGCATGCTCTGTCTGATGACTGCATTCTGCCTGATATTTCATAGCAATAGACTTCAAGGGCTACTTGCCACCCGTGGTGGGGCTGCCTGAACTTGAAGCTATGCAGCAGCCCGGGAGGCGCACGCAGGGGTGGGTGGGTAGATGGCGCGGCCTCCCGAGGACCTCCTTACGCTGCAGTAACCCTATCCCTGCACGCAGGCAACACTGGCAGGCGGCATGGGACGCGATGCATGGGCTTGGATCTGGGTGCTGGCCGCGGGCTTGGTCCGTTCCGCCGTGGCTGCGCCCTCTGCCGCTGCCTGCATGGCAGCTGCCGCCAGCTGGGCCGCCGGCCTGACGGCGAGGCTCGCACGTGGCAGCGGCAGAAGCAGCAGCATCATCATTGGTAACGGTGGCTCGCAGTGTGCCATAGAAGCAGTGGCAGCAGCAGCAGCGGAAGCAGCAGCGCAAGGAGGGAGGGCTGGCTTGGCGGGGCCGTCCCCCAGAGGCGGGCTGGTGGTGCTGGGCAGGGGCTGGTGGCAACGGGGTGACGGTGGCTGCGAGGGGCTGCAGAGGCAGCAAGAGCCTCAGCAGCAGCAACAGCAGCAGCAACAGCAGCAGCAGCAGCAGCATGGGGCAGCGCCGATGACGTGCGCTGCCGCCGCGGCGGTAACTGTCCCAGCACCCGCCAACGCTGCGGCAGCTGCAGTGCCTGCCAGCTGTGCACGTGCCGGGCACCTTTACTGGGCAGAGCGCATCCGCATGCTGACTATGGCGGGAAGCGGGTCACCTCCAGGGCCCTTATCCTCGGGCCCCACTGTACAGCCCGCCGCCCAGCGTGTGACCTCCGCCTGGTTGCCTCCGCAGTCGCCTTTCGTTGGTGGCATGGGCCGAGACGCCTCGGGGGACCACGCCTGGATAGCTGCCCACGGTAGGGCTAGCCGTAGGGGCGGGTCCTTGTGGCGTCCATGCATGGCCGTCGCTGTGCCGTACGGCATTAGTAATCACAGCTGCAGCAGTACGGCCGCTGCGGCGCCGGGGGGCGTGGAAGTGCTGCGTCCGGCGCATTGCCGTACGTTTGCCACGTGCCACCAGCCTGGTCACGCTGGCGACGGTGACAAGGCAGGCAACAGAAGCCATGGCGTTGGCTGGAGGGGCGGCGGGGCGGAGGGCCGCGGTGAGGCGGATACCGGCGTACTTGGCACCGGCAGCGGCCCTACCGACAGCCACGGCGGTGGTGGTGCGCCCACGAAGGAGGGCCCCCGAGAACCCCAGCGACACACACTGCGGATGTGGGTGCAGCAGCAGCAGCAGCATAACATACAGCAGGACAAGAAGCGAGCGGACGTCTCGCCACCTCGGCCACGGCCTGACCGGCTGGCGGCAGACCTAGCCGCGGGCTGCGTGGGTCCGCTGCGGTCCGCGGTCGCTGCGCTGGGGCTAGGCAGGAGTGGACGTGGGGAAGGGATACAGGGCCCGCCAGCTCTGCCCAAAGAAGACATAATCGGTTCCAGGACAGCATGGCAGGAGGCGGTGGCTGAGCAGGCTGCCTCTGCCATCTTTGGCATGGACCACCCGTCAGAGCCCCGTGCAGCTGCATCACCAGCGCAGCCACAGGGCGTCGAGGTACCTGCGCCTCCAACCCAGCACGGTCCGCCACCCAATCCCGGGCACTTTGGGCCACCCACCTGGACGAATGCTGCCGGGCCGTCACCAGGGGACGCCTCCGGGTCCGACTTTGAGGACAGGGATCTTCCTGCAGCTTCCTCAGCTGCAACACCCCCGCCCAGGACTGTAGCAGAGGCGGAGGCGCAGCTTCGCGCAGCTGCCGAGGCCTGCCTTGCGCGGGTCAAGGTCAAACGCGCGCGCAAGCTTGCGTACATGGACGCTGACCCGCAGCTCCGGGCTGAGGTGCTGTGCCATTTCCTGACCCGGGTGTACGGCACGGTGGGCCTGAACCCGGTTTCGGAGCTGCTTGAACGAGCTCAGGGGCAGCTGGCGGTGGAGCGGCAGGAGCGAAGGGGGCTCCGGGTGGGGGACCCTATGCCGGAGCGGGAGCACGAGCGGGAGAGGCTGCTGGGTGTTGCAAGGGAGGCTGTGCGGTGTGAGGACCTACGGGAGAGGCTGGAGCGGGCGGTGGCTTGGAAGCCCACTGGGTGGTGGGCGGAGGTGCAGGTGGTTGTGCGGGAGGCGCGGGCTCGGGGGAGGACAGGGACCGGGTGCGAGGAGGAGGCAGTGCGGCAGCTGCTGCGCGCGTCGTGTGGCCCGGTGGTGGAGTTCCTGGCGCAGGGGCTGGCAAATGCAGGCTCGCAGGGGCAGGGGGTGGAGGATGTGCGGGGGCCTACCTGCCCGACGGCGGCAGGGCAGTCGATGGTTCAGCAGGTGGGCCAAGGGTCGGCGGGGGCAGGGGCCACGAACGGCGGGGTGGGCTGTGTGGCTGAGCCGCCGGTGCGGGTTGCATCGGGCGCGCCTGGACCGGTCAAGCCTTTTGGGTCCCTCGACGTTCTGGCTATACTGTTGACAGCGGCGCTGCACCTAAGACACAGTCACGCTGCAGCAGCTACTGCTTCAGCGCCTGCAGCGGCAATGGCGGCGCCAGCGCCGCCTGCAGCGCGCAGCGGTGGCGGCAGCACCGCTGACGACAGGGGCTCCATTCTTGGAAAGGAGAGCGCCAGCAATGAGGCAACAGCTACGTCCGCCCCGGCAACCCCCGGAGCTTTCCTGCCCTGCGCGCTTGCTTCCTTCGCAGCTCGTGCCGCCAGTGCCGCCGCTGCTGCTCCTTCGCTCACAACTGCTGCAGCTGCTGCAGCCGCGGGTGGCGGCGCACCGGCATCCGGGGAAGCCACGATCCAGGCCTCAATGCAGCTGCAACCACAAGGCAGTGACTCAAATCGTTGCACGGCCTCGGCGGCTACAAGTGACACAGAGCCCGCACCCGGCGCTGTCGGTTTGAACGGTTGGGGTGTTGGGTTGCAGCAGGTCTCGGAGCTGCCCCTGGAGCACACCGCCTCGGTGCTGCTGGCCCTGGCTGATGCTGGTGTGGAGGTGCGGGGCGGTGGCGGCCCGGAGGCGCAGCTTGTACGCGCGTGCGTGGGGCGGTGGCGGCACGTGCGGGGGCCGTGGGAGGCGGACAACCAGCCCGGTGGCCACACAAAGAGCAGCAGCAGCAGCAGCAGCGCAGGAGTTGCACCAAGCGAGCATGGCGGTGGCGTCGGCGGCGGGAGCGTGGGTAAAGGGCTGTGGGACCATGGGGGGCGCGGCACGGGAGGTGTTACGGATGAGGGTGACGGGGCAGGGGGAGAGGCGGGTTCTTTGGGCGGCCGGCGAGCAGCTTGGCGCCCGAGTGTGCAGGGCTTGAACGATTCGGTTGCAGGGGGGCCAACTGACGGTGCATCAGGCGGGGAGTCGGCAACAGCGAATGCGCCGGCGAACGCCTTCGCTGTGGGGGATGTGCTCGGGCAGGTGGCCAGCCCTGGTCTTGCACGTGTGGTCCTGCGAAGCCTTCTGCGTGTGGGTTTCTACGACAGAGACCTGGTGGACCAGCTACTGCGCGTGGCGGGGCGTGAGGAGGACGGGTCACCGCTGCACATCTTCCCACCGCAGTCCGTAGTGAGGTGAGAGCAAGGGCCGTTGGGTGTGTTTGGCAGGCAGCGGGGCAGCTGTGAGGACTGATGCACACTGCTGGGCACCGTACCGTCTGATATGACCTGCTTCCGTGGCAAGGCGCAGCTACAAGAAAGCGCCTGCGTTCTGCAGGAGGGGCGTACGCTAGGCCGATTGCACTTGCCGGGCTGGACTGGGCTGTGATCGAACTTGACCCAATGTGCAATGATCCCGCAAACGTCCCACCAGACGCTCGACGCTCCCTCCTCCGCTCCTGCCGGAGCTGGTCCACCTCGCCACCCGCTACGGCCACACCCACACGCCGGCCGTGGCTAAGCCCACTGGCAGCAGCTCCTGTCAGGAGGCAGGTGGCAGTGACAGCGATGCAGACGTGCTAGGCGGAGGCCGTAGGGTCTCTGCGCGGCCAGGCCGGAAGACACCCCGGACCAGCCAGGGAGTGCCGCACGCTGCCCCGGCACGCGAGGGTGAGGACCACGGCGATGGAGCCGCTGACACAGCAGGAGGGGAACCCGGCGTGGTGCTGCAGCCTGGGGCAGGTAAGGTAGGAACTACGGGGTACACAGTGCCTCAGCAAGCGCCAATGCAGCAGCATCAGCTGCAGCAGGAGCAGCTGCTGCAAGGAGGCCGCCTGTTGCCAGACGACCTGGTGGGTACGTCTATGTGGACTGCGCTCCGCCTGGCGCAGAGCTCACCGCAAGGGTCGACCCTCTCGGCTCTGTCACAGCGCGATCGTGTGGCCTTTGCGTTGGGCTCTGTGGCCCACGCGCTGCACTCTGTTTGCGGCGCCCTGATACATGCCGCGGGTGAGGCGTTAGAACGAGGGGCAGCGGCTGCCACTCCACACGCATCGGGTGTCATGGGCGCGGAGGACGTTGCGGGCAGGAGCCCGTCACGCGCGGGGAGCGACTGCGAGGGAGAGGGGGCTGCTGCGCGGCCTGTCACGGGCCCGGCGTTTGCAGGAGGGCCGGGGGAAGGGGCGTCGGCAGGGGTTCGGGAAACAGGGAGAGGCACAGGCACAGGAAGCCTACAGGCGCTGGGCCGGAGCCTGCCACTCAGCAAGCTGGCGGTGGCTGTGCGTACCCTTCTCCGGGCCCCTGAGCTGCGCTCGGTGCTGCACGACTACGCGGACGGGGCCGCGGCTAGCAGCGGCAGTGGCGGTGGCGGCAGCGTAGGCAGCAGCAGCAGCAGCGCGTGCGTGGAGGCCAATGGCCACGTGTCTTATGCGGGCGCCGCGGTGCCGGAGTGCGAGCTGCCGACCCTGAGCCTGCTGCTCCTGGTGCGTTTGGTGGATATATACCTACACGCCACTTACACGGATTGTTCAGCATGACAAATGTACACGGGTTGACACACGGCCGACCTGCACGAGCGCTGTGACACGGTGCCCAAGCAATGGCGGAGTTATGAATGCATGGTCCCTGCATAGCACACAGGCACCTTGCATTTCCTGTAACCAGTACTGCGCGCTAGCACGTCCACAAGTCTGCAACGGCCCCTGTAACCCACGTCCTTTTTCCTCACGCAGGTTACGTCCTTGTCAGTGGAGGTCCGGCGTGCGCTGCGGCTCCTGTCCGCGCAGGAGGGGTGCCGGGGAGTGGTGCCTGTGGTGGAGCGGAGCCTGCCCGTGCACCAGCTGCATGCCTGCCTGGTGCGTCGTGTCACAGAGCTGCCCGACGCACGGCCCGAAGCGCGGCGCCTGCTCAACCGGCGGTGGGGGCGCAAGGGCAGGCGCAGGTCGAACGGACACGAGCCCCAAGTCCTGCAACAGGGCCCGCAAAATACGATGCAGCTGGGGCATGAACTGCATGTCAGGCCTCAGGAGCAGCCGGGCACGCCTCCTAGCCCCCCGTCTTACAAGTACTACCATGATTCGAGGGGCTCCTTCACTGCAGCGCAACGGGTGAGTCAGGCCAAGGGCACGCGAAACGCAAACGCTCTTTGACGTCCTTGCGTTGCTGGTGCCCGTCTTCAATGCCAGGCAGCAACGTTACCGCATGTTAGAAATGAGGAATGACCAATGCGGTCAAGGCATTCCACCCTCGAGGCTTGCCCTTGGTTTTCTCCAGGTCCACGCTTCCCAGATATCAACATAGTGCTTACATTCCTCTTTGCCATTGCTGCGTGCTCACAGGACGACGCGGCGGCGGCCTCCCTGCTCCTGGTCGACAGCCTCGCAGCCCGGCCCACAGCCACAAGCGCTGACGGCCTGGCCTCGCCCTCGCACAGAGTATTGGCCCCCGCCCCTGCCCCCGCGTCCACCGCTCCCACCAGCACCCCCGCCAGCATGACACCCACCGGCGCCTCCAGCTCACATGCTGCTACTGAGCCCGAGGCCCTGCTCCACGCCGCCCTGCGCCAGCTGCCCGCCATGCGCACCCACGACCTGTTGCGCACCCTGCGCGCCTTACAGATCGCCGGCTTGCCCGCTTCCCTTCTGTCCCCGTCGTCACGCCTCCATGTGGCCTTTACCCTCATGCACAGCCCGATGGAAACGGAGCAGCTGCTGGAGGCACTTCGCCTGGCGGTGTGGGTGTCGCAAGCACACGGGGTGGCCCCGCAGCAGGGACAGCAGGTGCAGAAGGGACACCACGGAGAGCAGCAGGTGCAGGAGCAGCAGCTGAGTAGGGGCCCGGGTTCGGGGGACATGGACCTTGGGACGCGCGGCAAGGCAGACGCAGAAGGGGTGGCTGCTGCTGGTAAAGCAGCAGCGGCGAAAACGCTGGGGGCGCAGCCGGCCTCGTCCGGAGTACTGGGTGAACCCGGAAACGGCAGCAGCGGCTACGTAAGTAGCGGCGGCAGCGGCAGCAGCAGCCCAGCGCGAGAGGATGACCCGTTGTTGCTCCCATCCCCGGCCTGTGGTGGGCAGCTGCCCGGGGCTTACCCACAGCTGGTGGACCACCTGGTGTCACGGCTGGCGGGGCCCGGGGGGCCCTGTGAAGCATGCGACGGGCAGGGAGGTGGTGGAGACATGAAGGCCCGCGCCGATGTCCTGGTGTCCGCGGCTAACACACTCCTTGGGGCGGGGGTCTACCACCGGGGGCTACTTGCTGCTGCTGCGGCGGCGGCAGCGGCACATGCGCCTGCTGTGGGCGTGGAGGGGAAGAATGCGCCGCAGCATGGCTTGCGAGCGTTGGTGGATAAGCTGGGCTTGGCCAACGCGGCACGCTTGCTCGTGTTCGCCCTCGCGCGAACGGGGCGGAGTCCGGGGGAGGCAGCAGCTGCCGACGCGGACCACGGCACTGCTGCAGCTGCACAGGCTGTGGATATCCGGGCTGAGGTTGTTGGTGGCCCGGTGGAGGCTGCGGAAACAGCAACACAGGCAGGCCGTGAGGGCGGCACTGGTGGGGAGGACAGCCGGGGCAGCGCTGCAGGGTGGCAGCCGTCCCCTCCGCCCTCGGCCTCGTCCTCGGGATCTTCCTTTTCCTCGCCACTGGCTTTCGATAGAGATGTCTCTCTGGTGCTGATGCAAAGGCTCCCGAGGCGGCTAGGTATGTCGATGTAACACTGCACACGCACGCCCTGCTGCCTGTCGCTGGAAGGACCGACTGCTGCGCACATGATGCAGTAGCTGCCGAAGCGGCTAGGTATGTGCAACTTGACGGTCCGCTGCGATGGCTGCACAACGCGTGCCCTGGCGCGCAGAGTGCTTAGGGATAGCGACTGCACCTGAGGTCTCCCCGGCTCCCACGCACCTGCGCCCACGCGTGACGACGGGCCTGCACGTCAATCGCCCACAGTGTGCCCGAACCGACTCAACCTACCCATGCGGACTGTCACGGCCACCAGGGGACTTGCAGGCTGAACATATTCCTTGCATACTTACATATTGGCATGCTGTTGCTTACGGTGTGTCAATGCAGAGGCGACAGGCCTCGTCGGCCGGCCCAGCGTGCCCGAGGATGTGTGCCTTGGGCTCCTGAAGGTGAGGGTAACTCTGGCGCTGCACGCGGTATGTCACACTGCTGCACTGGTGATAGTAGCGCCTTGTGTCGTGACGGTGGCCAAGCCGCAAAGGGAGGGCAAAACAACACATGGACCCAGCAACAACGACGTAGGGCACAGCTGTGCGGAAGCCGTTCTTTTTGTCAGCGGGCGGTGCCTATGATGTACTTGCAAAAGCACAAAGCCAGTGACCGAAATCCGGCTCTGCCCGATGTTGAGGTTCCTGTCATGCCAACAACGTTGTGATCATCACACAACCGCTCACGATGCACCGCAACGCCAGGCCCTAGGACTACAACCGCTCTTTGCACACGCAGGCGGGGGCTCCTGCGGACGTGCTGGATGACGAAGGTCCGATGGCGAAGGTGCACAGGGTTGCACTCAACGAGCTGCGGAAGCACGCAGCGCAGCTGCTGCACGAGCAGCAGCAACGCCAGGCCCAGCCGCCTGCTGCTCATGGCCCCCCGTCTGGATCACCGACATCGCTGGCGCAGGGAGGGACGGGCGCGCCAGGAGCCCGTCCAAAGGAGCAGCAGCCGCAGGGGCAGGAGCTGGCGCAGGAGCTGGTTGAAGCATCCCCAGACACGCCCCCACTCGCTGCACCTGTCGGGCAGGAGGCAGGGGCGGTGACGCTGTCCCCAGAGCGTCAGCGGGCCTTCTTGTCGCAGGTGTTCGACCCGCTGGCAGGCTATGTTGTAAAGGCAACCGCCGCCTCACTCCGGCTGTACCGCGCTTCCCCCAGGGGGGTGTCGGGTGCTGGTGTGAAACACATGGTTGAGGTGATCAGGCTGCGGTCACAGGTCCTTAGTGCTGTCATGGACCTGCAAGGTGTGGAGCAACTGCCCGAGCAGCTGCGGGTTGAGGTGGGCGCGCGGTTGGCGGCCCTGGGCAGGCAGCACTACTGGGAAGGGCAAGCCAGCCCAGCGCTGACACGTGCCGTAGTGCCTGAAGGCGGTGTGGTAGCAGCTAAGGGGCGGAGCGGCGAGCCGGAGGGGCAGACGCCGCAGCTACCGGCGCTGCTGCGAGCGCGGCGGCGGCTGAGTGGCACGATGACGTACGCGGGGCTGCGGGCGTGGGAGCGGCTGCTGCTGCCGCTGCCTGATGCGGTGGTGCTGCGGGTGCTGGAGGAGCGGCCGGAGCTGCTGGGGCAGGGGGCCGTGCCGGTTCGACCCGTGGGTCGGGAGGGCGTGCCGGTTCGACCCGTGGGTCGGGAGGGAGTACCGGTCCGCCCCCAGACAGACGTGGGCCCGGACGGCGTGTCGGAAAGCTCCAAAGGCCGCGTCATTCCTGGCCAGGAGGTGTTGCAGGAGGCGCAAGTGGCTGCCCCGCCCGAGGGTGGCATGGCTTGGCTGCCGGCGGTCGCAGTGCAGGCCGCAGGACAGGAGGGACGGGATGTGGCGGCAGGTAGTCCGCTGGAGCTGCGACAGCAGCAGGAGCGGCAGCAGGAGTTACCGGAGGGAGAGGCCGCGGTTGGGCTTATGGCAAGCCTCGAGGGGCATGGCGGCGTGCGGGAGGGCCAGGAGGGGGCGGCAGGGGCTGGGGCGGGGCGGCAGGACCACACGGAGGCGGGGCCGGTGGTCCTGGACCCCTTCCAGAAGGCCATCAACGGCCGGCTGATGGGCATGTTGCAGGTGGGGCTGTGGCGGGGGTGGGCTGCTTTGTCGCGGACCGCGCGGGGGCAGGGCAAAGAAGTGACGCAACCTAGTGGCGGTGGGCATGTTGTGGCGGGGGTGCTGCTCCTGGTGCACGTAATATGCCAGTGCTAAGCATGCTGACGGAGGCCTGCGATAGCAGCAGGTGTGGTTTGGGATGCTGTAGGATAGCCATGTACGCAGGATTGCGGGATGAGAGGGTGCGGTTGGCCATTACTGCACCGCAACAGCGCAACTCGCTTTGTCGATCTGGTCATAACGATTGCCCCTTGCCGCGTGCACCTGCGTATTCTGCCTACAGGACCCCTCGCCCGAACCTGAAACGGTGATGTCGTTGATGCGTCTGCAGCACAGGCACGGCTCTGCCCTGTCCCTGGGCACACAGGTACGGCATGGGCCTGTGGGTGTTGCTGCTTGAATGACGAGCCGGCGGTGCCGAGGCGTGCCCAAGAAGCCGACCACACGGTCGTTAAGTGCTTGTGACGTGTGACGTATGCGAAACGTGTGCGACTGACGCGTGTGACTGCCTCCTCGCCGTCGCCATTCGACAGGCCCTGCTGCTGCACGCCGCTGCTCGGTGCAGCGCCCTCTTCGACCTGGAGCAGCTGGACTCAGCAACGCAGGTGCGCACACCGCTGCATGCAAACTGTAGGACACATGTTTCCGCGTAGGAGCCGGGCATGGCCGTACAGGTGGATGGTGCGGCCCTGCGTGCGGCGCATGCAAAAGGCCCCACTGCGACTGCCAAGGATTCGGGGTAGCCCTCTATGCCGCTAGGCGCCAGCATGCGTTGTCACACGGTGTACCCTTGGTCCTCAGACCGAAAGCATCGCCTATTCGCACTGTCCCGCTCTGGGGCGGTACCTGTCCCACGCGTACATACGCGCCCGGAGCTTCCGCCTGCACTGACACCAATGAACTGCTGTACAATATGGCACCATTGGCCCTACGGCAGGCAGCGGCACGGCAGCGGCTGTACCCACCACAACTGCTCAAGGCCCTCGCCAGCCGCCTGGTGGACATCGCGGCTGCGGACAAAACCGCACGGCACAGCAGCAGCAGCAGCGGCGGGGGTAGGGATACGGACACGGGCACCGGCGGCAGCAGCGGTGGCGAGGGCTCCCTTGTCCTGGCCCCCTCGCTGCAGCTGCAGGTGGCCAGCCGGCTGCTGCACTGCTTCGCCCGGCTGCCGCCCACAGCAGAGCTGAGCCCCTCCCTCACCAAGCGCCTCGTGCGGCTGGCCGTCGCTGAGGCCACTCCCCTGGCTGCACAGCTCACACCCAGCGGCGTAGCGAGGCCCGGGGCCGGCTCCCGAGGCCAGGAGAACCCTGCACCCGGCGGCAGGGAGCAGGAGCAGCCGCAGGGCCCCGTCGAGGTGCGCACGGAGCAGGGGCAGGAGATGGCGCAGCAGCAGGTGGCGGTGGCGCGGTTGGAGGAGCTGCTGTGCGACGTGCAGGCTGTGTGCGACCGGCTGCGGCCCGGGCCTCGGAACGCGGTGCTGGACGAGGCGGCGGCGCTGAGGGCGCTGCTGGACGTTGTGCGCAGCCCAGACACCTCGCTGCAGGTAAGGCGGCTGGTGGGGAAGGCATGGCGGGTGCGTGGGGTTGAGGTGTCCTTGAGGATTAACTCGGACTGGGGCCCGCGGGGTGGTCCGCAGTCCTGGCACCTCGCTGCAGGTACGGGGCTGGGGGCGGTGGGAAGCCAGCGCGGGTAGGTGTCAACAATGGACGGCATCGGAAGGGGCGCATTAGGCACTTTCTGAGGGGGTTGTTGGCAGTGCACAATCAAATTGCTTGGGGTGCTGGAACTCATGCAACATGGAGAATTGTGTCTTGCTCGCCGCTATTCCCGCCGCAGACACTGTTCCAGGGCGTGCTGGACCTGTCGCGGGGCACGCCACCGCCGCTGCTGTACCTCCAGGTAGGCCAGGCACACAGCCACTGGCGCGACCTCAGCAGCTGCGCCTTGGTTTCCTACCGCACCTCTCGCTGCCGGCTGCCCATCATTGGCCCACGGACATCAAGTTGCCCGTGGTCACATGTACCGGTGGTATACTTTGTCGCTGAGGAATGACTACAGTGTACAGACTGGCATACAAACGAACCCTTCTGCTTCCCGTCACGTACGGAGCTACGGACCCGCTGCTTCCTGTTCGCCCACTCGTACACAGGTGCTCGTGGCGCACACGCCGCAGCTGGGCTCCGTACCGGGCCTGTCCCGCCTCATGGCGAAGTGAGTTTGGGAACGAACCTGATAGCCGCACACGCTACCGCCCGGCACACCTTGAACCCCTGGCCCCATGGCAGCCCTCGGCCCATGCGTCCCGGATGCCCCGTCACACGCACCGTCGTTACCTTGCACCTGCACCGCCGGCAGTGACCACCCCACATCCTCACGGGGCATAATTGTTCTCCAAGACACACCTCGTCACCGCCGCTACCACACCATCTCGCTCCGCACCCGCAGGCTGCTTGCGGAGCTGCAGCCCCACCTGGAGGGCCGCCCACCGCCCGTCCCCGGCCGCCCGCCCACCACCGGGCCAGTCCCCGCCCCGTCCCCAGGCCCCGGAGAGGCCCCCTGGCAGCTGGCCGACCAGCTGCTGCGCGCCGCCGAGCGCTGTGTGCCCACCGTGCGGTTTGAGCTGCTGCAGGGCCTGCAGGACAAGGTAAGGATAGGGCATGCGGGTGGGCACGGCCCCAGTCAGATGGAGCTGAGAGACATGGAATATGGTAGCTCACAATTGTAGGGGCTGCTGTGGTGAGTGCAACTTGAGCACAGGCGAGGGGCTCTGGCAAGACCAGCCTTGTGCCTCAGTTTCATCTAGCTAGCTATCATGCGCTGTACCTCCCTTGTCGTGCTTCGCCAGAGCCCTTTCCATAATAAATAGGAGGTTGTTTTGGGAACTCTTTGACTCTGACAGTAGCTCGCATGTCTGCCCCGCAGCTGCTTCGCCTGCCCTCCACCGATCTGATGCACCTGGCGGCGCGCTGCAGCCAGCTGCACCTGCTGCCCCCGCACACGCTGGCGGGCATGCTTCGGAGACTGCAGGTACGGTAGGGTGCGCACACACGCGTTGAATGGGTCCATGTTGCAACCATAGCAGCCGTATGTGGTATGTTGATACTCATGCAAATTGAGCCATCGTAGCACAACCAACCGCAACACTTGCCCGACGTGTGTGTCGCCAGGTCCACTACACGCAGCCAGAGAGGGGCGGCGCCGGCGGCGGTGGCACGGCTGGCGACCCAACCGCCAGCGTTGCGCTGCTTGGTATCCTGGACGGAGTCTGCCGCCGCATGCTGCCGTACGCCGCCAACCACCACCAACCGCCATCCGGCGCCGCCACCACCGACCGGCTAGCCGCAGTGACAGCGGCTGGGGCACTGGCGGAGAGTGCAGGCGGCGCCGCCGCCGCCACGGGGTCGGTTCCGGCGCGCGGCGGCCAACCGCTGACGGTTGACCCGCCGCAGATGTCGTCGGCGGTTGCCCACGCGCTGGCTGCCGTACTAACGGACGGCCCGCCACTGAGCGAGAGCGCCATTGTGCTGGCCACCCGGGCGGCGTGTGCGCTGGAGTCACAGGCCCTGGCGGCTCCCCCTGTGCGGTCCCTGGGGCGAAGGCAGCTGGCGCCGCCCGTCCTGGCAGCACCCGCATCCGCAACCGTGGCCCGGGCTGCAGCAGCCGGGCCCGCTAGGCGACAGGGTGTCCGCGGGGAGGAGGCGGAGCCGACACAGGGTGAAGGCGGGCAGGTCAGCAGCGGCACCACAAACTCCAGGTCAAGCGGTAGCGGCCTCCCCAAGCGCAGCGGTGGCAGCAGCAGCATCACAGGTAGTACTCTCGCACAGGCCGGCGAGCAGCGCAGCCTGCATCAGGGACCCGGCAGCCAGGCGGCCGGGCACGAGCCCGTCGCCTCCGCGAGCTCGAGCTCTTTGCCTTCCCCTTCGGACGGGCCCCAGGACGTCCGCCCGGGTCCCAAGAACGCACCTGTGGGACCTAGAGCCGGCAGTGCGGGGGCCGACGCAGAGCGCCTCCTGGGCGTGCCCCCACTCCTGCCACGTGTCAATGCCGCGGCGTTGCATCACGGCACCGTCACATCGGCAGCCGCAGCCTCGCCCCATCAAGCCACGTCCTCCAACCCACCAACCGCCGATGCGGCTTCCGAAGACCTCGCTGCCACACCGACGGCCATGGAGTCGCTTATGGCATCGCTGATGGAGGCTAAACCGGGCAGCAGGCACCACCAGCAGCAGCACCAGCAGCATGTGGATGAGGAGGGACGGCATGAGCTGGTGCAACACGTGCCTGGACCCTCGGAGCAGCTGCAGATGCTGCGCGCCGCCGCACACCCGCAGCTGGGCGACCAGCGGCTGCTGCTGCGGCTGCTGTCGCTCGCGCTGACGCAACACTGGGCCGGAAGGGCTGGGCACAGACAGCAGAGGCAGCAACAGCAGCAGCGGCAGCAGCACGAGTTGCCGTCCCAGTCCGACCGTCACCTGGTTAGGAGGAGCACGAAACACGGCAAGGAAGGGCAAGCGGAGCAGCCAGACAAAACCCCTCACCGCCCCGGCTCAGGCGAGCGCCTGTCTTGGCTCCTGCGCGTCGCGGGGGCCGTACTTGCGAACCCGCGTACGGCAGACGAGGCCGAGTCAGCTGCCGTACGGCGCTTCCGGCGGGAGCTGCAGCCACCGGGCGAGGCGGCTGGGTCCGCCGACCCGCGAATCACGCTGATGCGCGTGCAGGTCATGCTGGACGAGCTGCCGGGAGCCGAACGGCTCGCCGAGGCGGAAGACGAATGGAGCAGCGGCAGCGATGCCGACGGCGACGGGGAGGAAGGCGGCGGCAGTCTCATCCACACGGCTGCCGCAGCGGACCGTACCCACATGCACCCGCGGGCTACCGCAGCCGCCGCCAGCGGCGGCGGCAGCGGCGGCGGCCTCCGGGAGGCTCTCCGAGACCGGCTTAAGGCCCTGGTGGCCGGCCCCAGCCCGGAGGTGCTGTCTCTGCTGGCTGTAACGCCCGCCGCCATTGGCGGGCGCGCAACGCATGGCGGCGCCGCCATGCTGCTCGACCTTGTTGCACGCTTCCCTTCGCCGCCCGCCGCCGTACAGCTCGGCCGCACGCTCGCCAGCCAGCCGCCGGTTGTCGCACAGAGGGGTGCCGTACGGCAGGCAGCCCCGGCGGGCGAGGGGCCGCCGGTTGTCGCACGAACAGGTGCGGTGCGGCAGGCAGTTGAGGAGCTGTTGGACGAGATCGAGGTGGAGCTGCTCAGCGAGACGCAATCGGGGGCCCTCGCACCCCCGGCCACCGCCGCCGCCGCCGCTGCTGCTTCTGGAGCTGCTGGCCTTGCCGAGGCAGGGGCAGCGGCATGGGGGGAGACTGGCCTTGGCATGGCCTTCGGTCCGGTGCCCAGTGACGCCAATATGGAGGCGGCTGCCCATCGCAGAGAGCTGCTTATGGAAGCGGTGGGCGTAGCCGCCCACCTTCCTCCAGGGGAGGCCATGGCGAAGCGGCGGCGCAGCATGGCGGGCGCGCTGGACCGGGCTGCCGCCGAAACGGCGGCCGCGGGGCTGCTACAGCCCGAGGACCAGCTACAGCTGCTGCAGCTACTGGCGGATGGCAGGGTACTGGGGGCTCCTCTGGCGCAGCAGCTGGTGGAAAGCGTGAGCGGGTGGCTGCTGCAGGGGCAGGGGCAGCAGGATGCGGCTGGTGGTGCGTCGGAGGGTGGCGAGCACGAGCAGGCGGGAGGCCAGGGACACGTGGCAGCGTTGGCGCGTCGGGTGGAGGTCTCGGAGCGCCTGCTGGCGTTACTGCCGAAGCTCGGGATGGCGAGGAACCCCGTTGTCGTACAGCTGGACCAGCTGTACGGGAGGCAGGCGGCGGCGAACCAGCTGCAGAGGGTCGTGTCAGAGGTGGCGCTGAGGGCTGCGCGACGGGGACACGCTGCGGCTGGAAGCGCCGATACCAGTGCTCCTGCTACCGCTGCGCCAGGCCCTTCAAGTGGCAGCTGGACCGGCGGTGCAGCATATGTTGGGGCGTCAGCAATTGACGGAACCGGCGAAGGCGAATTGCAGCTGGCGGCCCCGGCTGGTGCTGGTGCCACCCAGGACCTGTTGGCTGGGCTGCGCGGGCGGCTGCTGAACTGCCTGGTGGCGGCGGACATCCCAACGCGGGTTAAGACGTTGCGTGTCTTAGCGGAGCTGGGGGCGATCGATCGTGAGGTGATGGAGGCAGCGGCGGACCGGCTACTGTCGAACCTATCGGTGAGTCTACCGCGTTTTCGCCACCTGAACGGGAATTTTTCTGCTGTTGCTCGCTGTGTGTGCGGGAAAGGAAACAGGCATACGTGCCACACTTGTGGCCGCTGTGTGGAAACGCTCCTAGAGCTGCCTTGCTTGCCATGCCGCCCCCACATCGCCAGAACTCACTCCAGGGCACACGCCTCGTGCGCACCGGCAACCCATAGCACCTATCCCCCGCACCTATCCCCCGCACCACCCCTCTGCTCCCACCCATTTGCCATGACATGCAGGGCCTCAGTTGCTGCCCCACACTAACTAGCACCTTGGCCCTTACGGCACATCAGCACCGAAATCGACCCCTCTGCTCCCACCCTGTTGCCATGCCATGCAGAGCCTCAGCCCCGCAAACTCCGCCGACCTCCTCACAGCCCTCGCGACAGCAGCTGCGCCCCGCCCCTCCGCCAGCCCTCTGCACCAACCCGCGCAACACTCCCGCGGAACAGACGCCGCCCGGGGCCCCAACGCCTCTGAGCTACTCCGCGCCCTCACAGCCCGCCTCAAGGCCCGGCCGGGGGACTTCCCCCCGCCCCTGGTGGCCCAGTGCCTCCTGGCCCTGCAGCAGCTGGTGCGGTGTGCGCACGTTGTGGACAGGGCAGCCGTGGCAGCAGCTCAGAGGCAGCTGGAACGGGAGCTGGTCGGTGCACCCTCGGCCACGTGTGGTGTGGGCGAGGTGCGGGGTGTATTAGCAGCGCTGGCCGCCGGTGGGGCAAGGGTAGGAGCAGGGGCGGGGGCTGGTGGTGGTGGTGGTGGTGGTGGTGTGGGAGTATGGGGGCAGGAGCCGTTGGCAGTGAGGCGCAGTGCAGCCAGGGAGGCCGGGGAAGGAGGAGCAAGGGCAGGGGACGGGGGCGTGGTGGGTCCGTGGTCTGGTCAGGAAACTGTGCACAAGTTAGTGGGCTTGGTGGCGGGGTCGTGGCTTAGGTGCACGGACACTCAGGAGGCTGGGCAGGCTGAGGAGCAGCAGTTGCAGCAGCAGGCCGAACAACTGGAGAAGCAGCCAGAGCGGCAGATAGATCAGCCGCCGCAACAGCATCAGCAGGAGCAACAAGAACCTGTATCGCCGCTGCCGCTGCTGTCACTGGCGGACGCCGCCGACGACCTGGCGGCGTTTACCCTGCTGGGGCTGCCGGGGCGGGGCTCTGGTGGCATTGGCAGCAACAGCGGCGACGGCGGGGGCAGCAGCAACAGCAGCAGCAGCAGCAGCTGTGCCTTGCCTACGCATTATCGCGGCAAGAGCAGCAGCAGCGGCCAGGCGAGCCATGGTGCAGCGACTGGTGCCGGGGACCTGTGGTGGCCTATCGTACGGCGTGTCGAGGACTGTGTACTGCAGCACGTGGAGAAGGGGCTGGGCACGTACCACAGGTACGGCAGAGTGTACGGCACTGGAGCCGAAGAGGCCACAACGGGCGAGCACTTGGGCGCTGACGGCACGAGAGATGAACTTCCGGAAGAGGCGGGGGCCAGAGCAGGGGTGGTGGTAGCAGGGCAGGGGCAGGGCGTGGATGCTGCGGCGTTGGTGCGTGTGGTGGGGGCGCTTGAGGATGCGGGTTGCTTGTCGGGTGGTGTGCTGATGGGTGCCGGGCAGCTGCTGGGGTGTGTAGCGAGGGAGCAGGCGGCGGCGATGGGGGGGCCGGCTCGGGTGGGGCGGGAGGGGCAGCTGGGGAGCGAGACGGATGAGGAGGAGGGTGTGGACGACTGAGCTAGTGCACATACAGGTGCGTGTCGGAGGACACGCGGGTGATGGCAGCATTGCAGGGGCTGTGCACTTGGTTTCCTCTTGTTAAGGGTCTGGTTTCCTCTTGTTTAGGGGCTTGTCAAGTAAACGGCGTGTTGTCAAGGGGGCATCTGCATTGTGGTTTGCGCCATGTCGCATGAGGTGACTCTCTACTGCGGTTTGCGTTGTACCTCTCGGTACGGGACCTAAGGCTCACGTTTTTGTTGTGGAGTGCCGTTGGTAGGTACACTCGCAGGGCAGCTGGGATGGAGGGAGGCGCAGATGTGCGCAAGGTACGAGTACCGGGCGAAGGGACCGCTTGCGGCGGAGGCGGACAGGAAGTGAAGTAGGGGGCACGTGGCTGGGACGTGTCTTGGGTGGGGATGAGGTGGGCACTAGGCACGTGCCCTGTGCTTTGTATGGAAGGCCCTCTAGCAGGGCCTTTGCGCGTCGGTGTCCTTGAGCAGGGTTTACGAACATGCAGATTGAACTGTGGTGTCTATACTGTGCCGATGGCCCAACATGCCCTCTGTACGGCATCCCTGCATGCCAGAGACCAAGAGCATGTGGGCGCGACGCGCCCAAGCCGGGATGCGCAAGAAATGTGTCTATTTATACGGTAATCTTACATTGGTGGTGGAATCCTGCCCCGGCCTGGCATGGACTAGTAGCGCCTTGGCCATGCCAGGCCATGAACACCGCACGTTTGGAACCATACCCTGGGAGTGCAACGAAAAGACCAACAGCAAAACTTGCAAGCGCTGGAACGGGATGCGCATGAAATATCAACTAGAGGTACTTTGATGTGCCTGCAATTCCAACTTGGTGGTGCCCCGAGCCGGACTGGCTCGGAACCATCAACAACTCTTTCCGTAGACTTGCGCGCACACGTGGTGCCACGCACACACGCACAGGCGGAAGCACGCCATGCAATGTATGTTGCAAGCATGTATGCGTTGCAGATGAGCTAGCCAAGGGAAGCACAGCAAAGCCGCCCTGTTCAAGTACAGGGCTAAAGCGACTTGCGAAGCGCCACAAGAAGTAAAGCGCTGTTCAGGGAGACACGACACATCGCGTGCTCAACTTTCACGGGGCATAAGCGCACACCCGCTGCACACGGTCCGATTGGCAAGTTTTGAAGAAACGGCGCGTGCCCTTGCAGCAAAGGGCCTGTAGACAGCACAAAGTATTCTGGCTGGCCATGCGCCCAAGGACAGGCATGGAACATATACCCAGCCTGTCCATCAGCACAAAACCAGCTTGGCACGTCAACCCGGCAGCTGCAAGCCGGCAGCGCGCAACTAGCAACGGCGAAACTTGCTTAAGAAGGCAAACATTTGATGCTAGAACCCTTACACCCGCGTGCAACCAGCCAACGATCCCACTACTTGAAGATGACTGACAACTCTTCTCAAACGCTGGACACTGTGTGTGCAAGCAAGGTTGGGCGCAAACTTATGGGCGCTTGCAGCAGCCACGTCAAAGTAAAGCAGAGCCGCGAAACATGCTAGACTCCGGTTTCGCACCAAGCCCATGGCAGTGGCAACCGTACTAGTGCCGTACCGTGAACTTGCCCGTGCTCATTAGTCAATACACACAGGACACAACGCGCACTAACTCATAGCCACCGATGGGCGTATCGCAAATCGCTGTTACTTGCAGCTAATACAAACGTAAACACCACGCACGTCGATGCAGCAACATGCAGTCCCGCTCCCCGCTTTGATGCCTTGCTGCCCCACCTTGGCTGTGCCCCACCGACGCAGCTGCGCGAACGGACGCACGAGCGCTAACCCACATGCACGCGTGCGCGTGTTACACGATAGGAAAACGGCGGACCCACAGTTCCCACGCCGTGCGACCCCTCCTGCACCGTACTACACACAGCCACAGCCCCGCTTCTCCTTTATCACTCCCAAAGCTCTTAATATTCCCGTGCACACCCTACCAACGCCCCGACCTTTTGTCGCTGTCGGAGAACCAAGCTTAGCCACAGCCTGCAACCGCTGCTGCCCGCCGCACTCACATGCCCTCCCCGCCCGCTGCCTCAATCACGTACGTCTTGATGGAAGCCACCAGGCCCACCCCCGACAGGCACAGGGTGATGGGGATGACGGCGATGAGCCACGCCCGCTCCAGGGAGCTCAGGCGGCCGGCCAGCAGCTTGAGCGCGAACCAGGCGGGCAGCGTGTAGGCGCAGGTGAGGTAGGTCACACTGGTCACCAGGCCCACTGCGACGGGAACGGGGTACGGCAATTTGTCAACAACGCGTAGCGGGGGTGCGTTTTGAGGCATGCTGCCCTGGGGAGTGAGAGCGTCCTGCTTTCAGCGCGTACGCGCGACACCAACCACGGTACGGCAGTCGGCTCTGCAGCTACGCATGCCATATGGGCGAAGCCCTACTCCCCGACGCACCCATCCAGGGTGCTGTAGGATGCTACGTGCGGAAAGCATGTAGCATGTACATCCAACAAGGCTAGGTAGGCAAAGGGGCAACACGCAACAGTGATGGCAGTTGCACCCACCCAGGGTGCAGAAGAAGGGCACCGCCACTGCGATGACGGTGGAGTAGGCGGCCACGAAGGCGGTGGCGGCAAGCCACTGCACGGACAGCACGAAGTAGGCGTTGGGTAACGCATGAAACCCTTGAACAGAAGGGCGCAATGTACCGGGCAGCACGAAGTAGCACGAAGTAGGCGTTGGGTGACGCATGAAAACCTTCAAGAGAAGGACAAAAGGTACGGGCAGGTACGCAGCAACGCGGCATGCAGGATGCGGCCGCTGCCGTGGCTTTGTTGCAACCGGTGCCACCCAACTCGGTCCCCCAAGTGTTAGCACCCGCCTTCGCCCTACCCCTAACCCCCCTGGCCGCAAATCGACCCTACATGCCGTCCACACCCATACCGAGTGTATGAACCCCATGCCGTGGAACCCCAGTGAGCAAAATCGCCCAATTGACGCCTGTGCCTTTGCTTCTGAAAACCTCTTAACCTGTGTGGCCCTTGCCCTCCAGGATTCAACCGGCATGGTCAGGACGTGCTATTTCGGCCCGCTTGGGGCTGGTTCGCTCAAACTCCGAAGGTCCGAAGTTGCGCTCGTGTGGCCATGAAAGCGAAGAGGTTGTAACCTAAACACCCACGGGCATGGCCAACCCGTGCATTCCCGACGCAGAAGCTGCTGCCCGCACACCACGCATTCCCCTGGCTCGCCAGAACCTAGCGTACTCACGTGGCTGCTGTGGTGATCTCCCGTGCTCGGCGCCGGGCCCTCAGCCTGCGAGCACACAGGACACAATAACACATGCATTTACATTCTGCTCACAGCAACACCGCACTTTTGCATTACGCGGACACCCAGAGGGGCCCGGAGGGGGGCTGCTTGAGCGCAGGTGTCAGGCGGGCAGCGAGCGAGTAGCGCACGCGTGTTGTGCGTTCCTGGTGCGCGTTAGCTCCCAACGCCATGTGTGACCCGTGGCTACTTGACAACGCCATCCTGATGCGCGGCAGTCCGGCTCGCACGGGATACCCAAATTCTCTGCCTATGCCGGTAGCTTGTCGCGCTTGCTGACATCCCCGGTGTACATCAATGCAAGGCCAACAGATAGACTTGTGGAGGACGCAAGGGTCCTTGCATATCCATAGCCCACCCACCTCCTCCCAGTTTGCGTCCCGGTCGTGCGCCCTCCTGCTGCTGCGCCGGATCAGCACCAGCAGGTTGTGGCTCCACACGTTGAGGTTGACCAGGTACTGCGCCAGGGCCTGAGACGTACGGCAGGGTGGGATAGGGTAGTAGCAGCAGCAGCAGCGTCAGGGCCCGGCGCTGCCTTAAACCGCACGAGCTCTGCATCAACTTACGGTACCTCATGCGCAGCTTGTCCAGCGCATCGGCCCTAATCCACAGCTGGAAATGCCATCGCAAGCATGACATGTACAGCAGATGCGTGTGTATTAGGCTTGGGCCATGCACACTGCTTGCGCCCGGGGGGAGGTGCCCTGATACGTAGCAGGTGCACGCGCCCGCATACCTGCCCACCAGGACAGACTGGCGCAGCTGTTCGCAGACCCATAAAAGCTGCACATGTTCAGCAAGTCCTGTGCTGCGTACCAACGTTGTTCCATAACCACTTGCAACGACAGCCTTTCATTTGCCTTTTCAGTGATCGTCACCTGGATAAAGATGAAGGCGGCTGCGATCTGCGCGGCCCGGCCCGGTGTCATGTTGAACACCGCGATGCCGTGGATGGAGCTGCCCTTGCTGCCGTACCCCACGGCGCCCAGGCCGCCGTACATGGCCGTCATGATTGCCGTACACGCCACCACGGAGCCGGTGAACTGGCTGGGGGTGCGCATGCTGGTCAGCAGCTCCAGGAACGCGAACTGGCCGCCGAAGGCTGCGTGCAAGGGACGAACATGGAATGCGCTTTGAAGGTCAGGACGTCTGGGAGGCAATTGAATTGCGCTAAGCCCTTCCCACGCCGATGCGCCTTGTGCACACACGCCGGCCTAATACCACTTTGCTTGACGCCAACCCCATCTCAGCCACTCCACCGCCCGGCAGAAGGTTTACATTCCAGGCAAGCCACTGCACGCCCCAAAATGTACGTCGCACCACTCACCAAACACCATGTTGAGGACGGCCATGGCGGCGGGGGTCCAGTTGCCCCCATGCAGCTCGCCCGCCACCATGTGGGTGCCGTACATGGAAGCGTCCAGCACCCGGGGGTAGTGCGGGTGGGGGCCGGGGGCCAGGGCAAGCAGCCCGGCGTCGCCAACGTCGTTGGGAGGGGCCGAGGGAGCGCCTGTCGGGATACCGTAGGGGCGCCGCAAGTGCCGTGTAATACCGTTACAGAAGCCAGGTCTGGCAAGATGTGCCAAGGACCGAACCCTGTCGCGCCAAGCCACGCAGTACACGAGGATGTGCAGCTTTGAGAACCAGGTGGCATAGCCGTACGTACTGGTGGCGCACAGAAATTGTTTCAGGTGACGGGCCCCAGGCGGACGGGCCCCTTCATTGTCGCAGCGGCGTCCTGGTGGGTGTGCACGAACCTGATACTACGGCTTGTGGCTAGTGGCCTACCCAGCTGACATGACGGAGCACAGCACCCTCTCACCCCAGTGCGCGACGAAGTCGTACACCACGATGGCCAGAGCCACTCCCTGGGCGGCGGTGCCGGTCAGGAAAAAGGAGCTGAGCTGCGTCAGGTACCTGGGGCGGGTATGGAGGTGGCGATAGGGGCCGGCGCGTGGGCACAGTGCGTATCAAATGCAGCTCGCCATGATAAGGACCAGTAGGCATTGTGTGGCCACATCACCTGGAATGTGACACAAACGCCAAAAAGTGCCAAGATCGCACACCGCCCTGTACCCACCGCCCTTCTACTCATATGACCAGGCAGCTGCATTACAGGCAAGCACGCTAGGAAGGCTGAAAGGCCAGCCAAGCGTACAACGCTTTCAGGCATCAATCCTGTTCTGCTCGGACGCATTAGCGCGGCCGCACGCACACCGTGTGCGCGCACCTGATCTGGCCCAGCAGCAGCACCAGCACCGCCACCACGGCGGAGCACTGCCACAGCGGCAGCTGCTGCTGCAGGTGCGGCGGCAGGCTGGGCAGTACGGCGTGGTACAGCGACTGCGTGGCCGCCAGGTGCAGGATGATGCAGCGCGTGGCGTCGAGCGAGTAGATCGTGCCGTACACCAGGCTGCGGCCGGTACGGCCGGCGGCAGCCTCGCCGATGTCGCCGAAGAGGACTGCGGGCAAGGCAGCGCAGGTACGGGCACGGGCACACGGAAGGGGATGGGCACTGGGGGTTGGGGATGGTGACCGTGACAGGTGGTGTGTGAAGGAGGGTTGCCCTGGCCGGGCGTGGTGTGTGTTGTGATTGGGGCTACACCTGCCAGGGTGTTCCGTGTCTGCATTGTGTTGACGTATGGTGCGTGCGTTATGCTGAGGAAGCACTTGGCAGAACCGGGCGCTGAGACGCTTGTAAGGAGGAGGAAAGGTACCGGATTTCGCCGGTATGGACTATTCCTTGCGTTGGGCTCGAGTGTGCGGCGTTGCATGAGCAACAGTAACACACACTGCCAAAAATAGTCGGCACCGAGCCGTGCAAGCGTCCCACCGCACCTGCTTTCGGAACGGCTTGGTACAAGCGCGTGAAGAGCGAGCCGGAGTACATTGTGGCAAGACACAACGTGAGCAACACGCCTGCGAAGCATCAGGAAGTAAGGTTAAGCTCCTATCCACCAGGATCCGCGCGTTGATTGCGGTCAGTCTGCATGTGCGCGTGACACACGTGGCGTGTCACGCCCTGTCCGTCAAGGCAAACGGGCAACTGCTCCGGATGGAAGTGCCTTGGCGGGAGCGACGCCTCACCAAAACCCGGAATCCAGCCGAGTCTGGCGAAGTCGCAGGGCAGAAGCCATAGGCCCCATCCGAGCTGCAGGGTGAGCAGTGCCGCCGTCGTTTGGAACGCGGTACACTTCGCAGCATCGCCATGGCTGCGGTCCGCCTGGCCGCTCTCCGCCGCGTCTTCGTTATAGTTGTACACAGCGACCTCGGGAAGGAGAGGTTGTTTGACATCGCTTGTGCCGCTGCTGCCGCCGCTGCCATCACCGCGGGACTGCGCCGATACCGGGTTGTGAGCTGACGATGTCATGGTGTTCGACCCTGCCAGGAGTCCCGACTCAAAGCTGTTGTGACCGGAGCTTAGGAGCGTGCAAGCTCCGAACGACCCTGTGACGCCAGCCAGTTCTTTTGATATCTAGTGCAGCGCTCCTCGGAGCACGGCGTAGCACTTTGGCGGGTAAACGGACGGACAAGTGATCACCGCGGCCATGTGATGAGGAGTGAGAAAAGTAAGACACTCGTGCGCCGTCTCCATGCAGATGGCTGCTTTGGCCTCGGCCTGGCCGTTAGCTGCGACGAACCAATTTGCCGAGCCCGAAACAAGGCATCGCTACATTGGGAAAAGCTTTACCAACTCCGACAAATAGGTCGCGCTCTGATTGTTGCCTCCAACGACCAAAGTTCTGTGGTCTCGGTGGTCCGTCGGCTGAGTCCTGCTGCAGAGTAACGGGGGCGCATTTTTGGAATCGTATTTATGTCTACCTGAAGGAATGATGTTGGCCTGCAGCCCACGTCGGTCCACGTGACGGTCTCGTGCTGGCAGGCACATGCCGGGGACCATGAACCCCAGTAGGCCTGGTGCATTTGCACATGCACTTGTGTACCCGCCGACCCCTGACCCTCATAATCGCCCAAGCAAGCAAGCTCTTCAAGCACCGCCGGTCATTAGTGCTTAGCCCCCCGTGGCATTATGATATAGGTGGACTGCAGGACTGGTGTTGATGAGCGGCTGTCGCCGGGGTGTGACCCCCCTGTTGACGTGCACGCAAGACGCAACGTACCCGAGACTTCGGCCCCAGGCAGGGCCAGTCCCTTCCCGACTGTAAACCTCGCTTGCTACTGGACAGGAAGCCGTGGATGGCGCTTTCCAGGGGCATTGGGCGAATGTGCTCACACGTCCGCTGACCATCTGACACGTCCCCTGCCGCTGACCGTGTGCCCGTTTGCCTGTACGTCAAGGACGGTGGGCTGGGGACAGCAAAGTAGGCGGCACAGGCGCCCGGGCGGTGGGGGCTGGAGTTTGCGAGCGTGCAGGGTGGACCAGGACGGACTGTAACGGGTCCTAGCAATCTGATGGAGCACGTTTTTTTTTTTTTTTTTTTTTCAGGAGAAGGGTTATGGGATTATCGGAGACCTATTTTTTGCGG
>VFQN01002335.1_pt1 | contig 29573 bp, 31 predicted proteins | sample 3512371 | NCBI WGS metagenome assembly VFQN01 (sample SAMN10412370, study PRJNA504923) | tailings metagenome | isolation source: Replicate 2 from Balatoc abandoned mine | place: Philippines: Itogon, Benguet | collected 2017-08-28 | reverse complement strand
CCTGCGCCACCGCCTCGACCGCCTTCATGGGCGCCTGGAAGGACGTGCTGGCCGGCACCCACGAACTCACCTTCTGCCTCGGCGTCGAGAAGCTGTTCAGCCCGGAGGCGCCGGAGCGCACGGCCGGGCTGTTCAACCAGGGCTACATCACCAGCCAGCATGACCGGCTGGTCGAGGAGATGAACCGGGTGGGCAGGATGGTCGGCTCCGAGTTCAAGCCGGGCGATGACCGCACGATCTTCATGGATACCTATGCCATGCAGGCCAAGTGGCACATGTGGAAGTACGGCACGACCCAGGCCCAGATCGCGGCCGGCGCCGCCAAGAACCACAATTACGGCGCGCTGAACGAGAAGGCGCAGTACCGCTTCCAGATGACGCCGCAGTCGGTTCTGGAGGACCGTCCCGTGTCCTTTCCGCTGACCCGCGCCATGTGCGCGCCGATCGGCGACGGCGCGGCAGCGGCGCTGCTCTGCTCGAAGGAATATCTCGACGGGCTGCCCAAGCAGGTGCGCGACCGCGCCGTGAAGATCGCCGGCGTCGGCTTCTCCGGCGGCATGTACCGCAACCTCGACCAGCCCGGCCTCACGCGCGCGGCCGCCGACAAGGCCTACAAGATGGCGGGCCTCGGCCCTGAGGACATCGACGTCGCCGAGGTCCATGACGCCACCAGCTTCTGCGAGATCTACCAGTGCGAGATGCTGCGCTTCTGTCCCGAGGGTGAGGGTGGCAGGTTCGTCGAATCGGGTGCCACCGGTCCCGGCGGCAAGCTGCCGGTGAACACGTCGGGCGGCCTGGTCTCCAAGGGCCATCCGGTCGGCGCCACCGGCCTGTCGATGCTGGCCGAACTCGCGACGCAGCTGCGTGGCGAGGCCGGGGAGCGTCAGGTGAAAGGCGCCGAAGTCGCGCTTGCCGAAAACGGCGGCGGCGTGATCGGCATGGAAGAGGCCGTGGCCTCTGTCGTGATTCTCAAGAAAGAGTAGAGGAAAGACATGACAATCCGCTTCGACAATCGCGTCGCCATCGTCACCGGCGCGGGCAACGGGCTCGGCCGCGCGCATGCGCTCCTGCTGGCCAGCCGCGGCGCCAAGGTGGTCGTGAACGATCCGGGTGGCGCCGTGGACGGCAAGGGCGGCGGGCACGCCGCGGCCGACAAGGTGGTCGACGAGATCAAGGCGGCGGGCGGCCAGGCCGTCGCCAACTACGATTCCGTCGCCGAGGCCGCGACCGCCGCCAACATCGTGAAGACCGCGGTCGACGCCTTCGGCACGGTCGACATCGTGGTGAACAATGCGGGCGTCCTGCGCGACAAGACCTTCCACAACATGACGACCGAGGATTTCGAGTTCGTCGTGAAGGTCCACTTCCTCGGCACTGCCTACGTCACCCATGCCGCCTGGCCGATCATGCGCGCCAAGGCCTATGGCCGGGTCGTCGTGACCTCGTCGAACTCGGGCATCTACGGCACCTTCGGCCAGTCCAACTATGGCGGCGCCAAGCTCGCGGTCGTGGGCTTCATGAACGCGCTCCGGCTCGAAGGCCAGAAGTACAACATCATGATGAACGCGCTGGCGCCGATCGCCGCCACGCGCATGACCGAGAGCCTGATGACGCCCGAGGCGCTGGCCAAGCTCAAGCCGGAATATGTCTCGCCGATGGTGGCCTATCTGTGCAGCGAGCAGTGCCAGCGCACCGGCGACATCTGGAGCGCCGGCGCCGGGTCCTTCGCCCGCATCGAGTATCGCGAGGCCGAGGGGCTGAGGATCGATGGCCGTGCGCCGACGATCGAGGACGTGGCCGACAATATCGAGAAGATTGCCGACGTCTCGGCCAGCCGCGTCTTCCGCACGTCCGGCGAGGAAGTCGCCGCCGTCGTGAGCGGCTCCTGAGCAACGAGGCGTCGCCGGCCGGCGCACCGGCAGCGGATCGCCTGCTGCCGGTGGAGAAATGGCTGTTGCGGGAAGGCCGGCTCGTGCGGCGACCGGAAGCATTTCTCGAGCAGCTGATGGACCGTGTGCTCGAAGCCGGCATCCCGCTCTGGCGCACCTATGTCGGCCTGCAACTCGTCCATCCGCAGCTGCAGGCGATGGGCTATCTGTGGCGGCGTGGCCAGCGCGTCGAGACGATAACCCGCGCCTATGGCGTTCAGTTCACACCGGCCTATATCGGCAGCCCGTTGCAGGAGGTGCGGGAAGGGGGCACCCCGGTCCGATACCGACTGGATGGCCTGACCGAGCGTCACCATCACGTTCTGCACGAGGTGAAGGACGGTGGCGGCACCGACTACTTCTCGCTGCCGATGCATGTCCGCCGCGACGGCCCTCTGCCCGTCGTCGCCTTCGCGACCGATCGCAGGGAAGGCTTCAGCGACGCCGACATCGACGACCTGACGCGCCTGGTCGACATGATCGGTGCGGTGACCGAGATGTACATCGAGGAGAGCGTCGCCCAGACCGTGGCCCAGACCTATCTCGGCCGCCAGGTCGGCGAGCGCATCCTGCATGGCATGATCCGGCGCGGCGACGGCGAGGAGATCCGGGCGGTCCTGTGGTTCTCCGACCTGCGCGACTTCACCGGCCTCAACGAACGCCTGCCTCCCGACCAGGTGCTGGAGCTGCTGAACAACTATTTCCAGCTGGTGGGCGACGCGCTGGCCAGGCACGGCGGCGAGATCCTGAAGTTCATCGGCGACGGCGTGATGGCCTATTTCCCGGCCGAGGATGCGCTGTTCATGCCGATGGTGACGGCGGCCGCGCTCGACGCCGCGCAGCAGCTGCTCGCCGATGCCGAAGCCGCCAACGAGGCGCGCGCCACGGCCGGCGCCGAGCCGATGAAGTTCGGCATCGGGCTGCACGTCGGGACGGTGACGTTCGGCAATATCGGCACCGAGGACCGGCTCGACTTCACCGTCATCGGCTCCGCCGTCAACCGCACCTCGCGGCTGGAGGGCCTCACCAAGGCGCTCGGCGTGCGCGTCTGTGCCTCCGCCGAGTTCAACCAGGACTGCCCACGCCCGATGAAGTCGCTCGGCAAACACCGCCTGCGCGGCGTCCGCGAACCGGTGGAGATCTTCACGCTGCCGGATTGATGACCGATCTGCTCCTGCGCGGCAGGGGCGTATGCAGGGCGATCATCGCCTCCTAGAGCTTCTTCTTCTTCGCCGCACTCTTCCTGGCGGCCTTTTTCTTTGCGGCTTTCTTCTTGGCTGGCGGCTTCGAGCCAGTGCTGCCTGGCTTTGGAAGCCCGGCGTTGTCCGTCCAGTTCCTGGCTGGAGAGGCGAAGAACATCTCGCGGCGACGGCTCTTGAAGCCACCCGGTCTGAAGTAGGAATCGGTCCAGCTGCTATCTTCCTCGAGAAACGCACCGGTAGCGTCTCCGCCTTTGAGTTCGATCTCGTTCGCCACGTCGCGAAAATAGAAGTGGCGGAAGATGCGGTCGAACTCGGTCATGAAGATATCGGTGACGCGCGTTTCACCGCGGATGAGCAGCATGTTTTCATCGTTGTTGAGCAGCGAGTTCGACGAGAAGTTCGCTGAACCGGCACAGATCAGCGGATCATCCGATAGCGGATCAATGAGCAGAAACTTGGTGTGTACGTAGAAGATATTGCCCTGGTTGGGGGCGCGAAAGTGATCCTCCTCGAGAAACCACTTTTCGAGCTCGAATTCCTTGATGGGAATGCGAGCGACAGCCTTCTTGTTCACGAACTTGTACATCTTCCCGAGTACCGCGCCGTACGAAATCACAAGATCACGATCCCCTTTTAGAGCTTCCCTCTCCGCAGCGCTCGGCGGCTGTTCCTTGAGGACGAAGCGCAGGAAGTCCCGGTCCTTCGCCAGCGGCGGCAGCAGGACGGGGCTGATTGTGAAGGCTGCCGTGAACATCACACTGTTGGTCGCATCGCTGATCCTGTCGGCATACCAGTTGAGCATGTTGCCGTTCGGTCGCGGCGAGAAGATGCGCGAGGTGCTGTCGGCCGGGGGTAGTGCAGGCGGGTCAGGCGTCAGGGTCATGACCGCCTCTCGGGCATCCGCTCTGTCGGGATCTGGCGCGAGTACCTGCCAGTACGCCAAGTATTGACGGGCCGTATCGTCATCCCTGATGCGATGTCCGACATTGGTTTGACCGAGGAAGCCCGAAGCCGTGAAGTTGGTCGAGCCGGTCCAGACTTCAATGGGTTTGGTGCCGCCTTCCAGCCTTATGATGAACTTGTTGTGCGGGATCTTGGGCTTGGCGCGAGGAAAGAGGATCTTCCTGCCGCCCTTGCTCTTGGGAATCTTTGCCTTCCTGATCGCCGCTGTGTTGGCTGATGTGTCGTGATGAATGATCTGTACATCTACGCCGCGATCCAGTGCGTTCTTGAGCGCCGCCAGAACGGGAACGTAGGTGAATTCGTAAGCGCAGACGCGAAGCGCGTCCGTGGTCGGCGTGCTGTCGATAAATTCGAGGCAGGCTTCGAGGAGGCCCCGGGACAGCCACTTGGTTTCCGGGTCCTTTGGATCGTCGGGATCATTCGGCTTCTTGTTGTCGAACTCCCGGGAGAATGCCTGGCTGGCAATGGCGCCCCGGTTGAACCAAACTCCGTGATGGCCGTCGAATTCCTTTTCGGTCGCAATGCTGATGTCGAGCGGTTCGCGCGGCTTTAGCTTCCCGGGTCGGCCATACATCGGCACGATCCTGAATCTGTATTTTGTATCGGGCGTCGCACCGTAGTCGCTCCAGATGAAGCTCTGGATCGGATGCTCCTCCGTCGTGATGACCTTGCCTTCCGCGGCAGCCAGCTTCGGGTCGGCAACCTGCGATTTGAAGACCTTCTGCGAACGTAGCCATTTGCCCGCGCCATTCGGCGATTCGCGCCGAAAGCCGAACCCCAGTAGCCCGTCTCGCAACTTCTCTTCGCAGTCCAGGGCGATCATGACCGTATTCGTGCCGGCGATTGCCTTTGCACGGAAACCACCCTTGCTCACGGTGACGCGCATTTGCGATCCCTCCCCCAAGGTGCCAACTGCGGCCGGCGAGCAGAAAGTGTAAGGGGAGAATTTTATGCAATCAACACGATTGAAAGAGAGCCGAGCTTCAATCGACTTGTCGAAACCCGAGCGCAGACTGGACGTTTCCCTTCTTATTGAAGGACATGCCCCTCCAGCCTCTGTTCGAGGCCATCCTGTAGGATAAGGGGCCGTGCGGACTTTGGCTTTAGTTGGCGCAGGAAGAAGTCAGACCTGCGTCTTCCAGCCTTCGATCCAGGCCAGCGCTTCCTCGTCGGGCAGGGGCTGCTCGGAGGCGTCGATTTCGAGACGGTCGCCGACCCTCTTCGCGCCACACAGTTCGAGGGCCTGGTCGACCTTCTTGCCGCCGCCGCAGAACGTGTCCTGGTAGGTCATGTCGCCCAGCGCGATGACGCCGTAGCGATGGCCCGACAGGTCGGGCCTGTCGCGCTGGAGCGCCTCGACCAGCGGCAGGATGTTGGTCGGGATGTCGCCGGAACCGTGGGTCGCGCAGACGACGAGGAGCACGTCGTGCGCCTGCAGGTCGGCGGCGGTCGCCGCCTTGTCGGTGACGTCGACGGCATGCCCGGCGCTCGCCAGGACGGGTTGCAGCGCGTCGGCCACCATCTGGGCATTGCCCGATTCGGTGCCGACCAGGATGAGGATCGTGGCCATGCTCCCGGATACGGGACCATGTGCCGCGATGCGACGCGACCGGATGGCGCGGCCGATTCGACCATGCCAGTCTCGCAGTCATGGAAGAAACGCCCGTTCTGTCCGCCCTCGAAGGCGGCGTATTGACCCTCACGCTCAACCGCCCGCAGCGGCTGAACGCCATGAGCCATCAACTGATTGAGACCATGAACGCCGAGCTGAAGCGTGCCCGCGAGGACGATTCGGTGCGCGCCGTGTTGCTGACCGGCACCGGCCGCGCCTTCTGCGCCGGCGCCGACCTGGCCGGCGGCGGTCCCGGCGATGCCTCGTCCCAGGGCCCGCGGGACGTCGGTGCCGCGATGGACCGCATCTTCAACCCGATGATCCGGGCGATGCGGGATCTGCCCAAGCCCATCGTCGCGGCCGTCAACGGGGTGGCGGCGGGCGGCGGGGCCAACCTGGCGCTGGCCTGCGACATCGTCATTGCCGCGCGCTCGGCCCGCTTCGACCAGGCCTTCGTGCGAATCTCCCTGATCCCCGACCTGGGGGGCACCTGGTTCCTGCCGCACACGGTGGGCGATGCCAGGGCGCGCGCCCTCGCGATGCTCGGCACCTCCGTGCCGGCCGAGGAGGCCGCGCGCATGGGCATGGTCTGGCAGGTGGTCGACGATGCGGCACTCATGGACGAGGCCGGCAAGATCGCGAGGAGGCTCGCGACCGGCCCGACCCGCTCCTATGCCGCGATCAAGGGCGCGATCAATGCCGCCGCCACCAACACGCTCGACCAGCAGCTCGACCTGGAACGCGACCACCAGCGCGAGCTCGGCAAGAGCGAGGATTTCAGGGAGGGTGTCGCAGCCTTCCTCGCCAAGCGCGCCCCCAATTTCACCGGACGTTGAGAGACGAGACATGACCTACGAGAAGATACAGATCGCCAAGGAAGACGGCCTCGCCACCCTCACGCTGAACGCGCCGGACCGGCTGAATGCCGTGTCGCGCAGGATGATCGGCGAGCTGAAGCAGTGCTGGGAAGAGCTCGCGGCCGACGCCTCGGTGCGCGCCGTGCTGCTGACCGGCGCGGGTCGCGGCTTCTGTGCCGGCGCCGATCTCGCCGATCCCGACCGTGGCAGCACTTCGGATTCGGGCGAGGCGCTCGACAAGTTCTTCAATCCGGTGATCCGCCTGATGCGCAGCGTGCCGAAGCCGATCGTGGCGGCGGTGAACGGCCCGGCGGCCGGCGTCGGCATGAGCTTCGCGCTGGCTTCCGACATCGCCGTCGCAGCCAAGTCGGCGTCCTTCCTGCAGGCCTTCGCGCGCATCGGCCTGCTGCCCGACGGCGGCAGCACCTGGTTCCTGCCGCGCCTGGTGGGCGAGCAGCGGGCGCGGGCGCTTGCGATGCTGGCGCCGCAGATCAGCGCCCAGCAGGCCAAGGACTGGGGTCTGATCTGGGACGTGGTCGAGGATGCCGATCTCATGAAGGCGGCGGGCGATCTCGCGCGCCGCCTCGCGGACGGACCGACGATGTCGCTCGCCCGCATCAAGGAGGCGATGAACCGCGCCAGCGGCAACACGCTGTCCCAGCAGCTCGACGTCGAGCGCGACTTCCAGCGCGAGCTGGGCAAGAGCGAGGACTTCAAGGAAGGCGTTGCGGCCTTCCTCGCCAAGCGCAAGCCCGCCTTCAAGGGCAAATAAGAACGACGAGAACCACGGGAGAAACGACCATGACGACGCCGTTCAAGGAGATCACCTCGGGCCTCAGGTTTCCGGAAGGCCCGGTGGCCATGCCGGATGGCTCCGTCATCCTGGTCGAGATCGCGCGCGAGACGCTCACGCGGGTCACGCCGGACGGCAAGCAGCACATCGTCGCCAAGCTGGGTGGCGGCCCCAACGGCGCGGCGATGGGGCCCGGCGGCAAGATCTACGTGACCAACAATGGCGGCTTCAACTGGATCGAGCGGCCCGACGGCCGTCTGTTCCCCGGCACCGCGCCCGCGTCCTACAAGGGCGGCTCGATCCAGGTGGTCGATCCGGAGACCGGCAAGTTCGAGACGCTGTACGACAGCTGCGACGGCCGCAAGCTCAATGGCCCCAACGACCTCGTCTTCGACGATGCCGGCGGCTTCTGGTTCACCGACCTGGGCAAGACGCGCGAATACGACAACGACCGCGGGGCCGTCTATTACGCCCGGGCCGACGGCTCGAAGATCGAGCAGAAAGTGTTCCCGCTGGAGCGCCCCAACGGCTGCGGCCTCTCGCCCGACGGCAGGACGCTCTACGTGGTGGAAACGCCGACCGCGCGCCTCTGGGCCTTCGACCTGTCGTCGCCGGGTGTCATCAAGGACGCCAACGGCCCCTATCGCGGCGAGAAGGGCCGGGTGGTGGCCGGCCTCGGCGGCTACCAGATGTTCGACTCGCTGGCCGTCGATTCCGCTGGCCATGTCTGCATCGCGACCCTGATCACGGGCGCGGTCTCGGACATCTCGCCAGATGGCCAGTCGGTGAAGCAATACACCTTGCCGGACCCGATGGTGACCAACGTCTGCTTCGGCGGACCGGATCTGCGCACCGCCTACGCGACCCTATCGATGACCGGCAAGCTCGTCAGCTTCGAGTGGCCACGTCCCGGGCTGAAGCTCGAGTACCTGAACAAGTAGCGCGTCCCGGGGGGCGCCCATTCCAGAGGACGCTCCCCCTGGCAGCGACTACCCCTTCGCCTGTCCCCGCACCTCGCGGCTGGCGACGACCTTGCCGGTGGCATAGGCCTCGTGGTTCGCATCGACGTCGGAGAGCTTGTAGCGGTAGTTCACCATCATCCCGTAGGACTGCTTGAACCCGTTGGCGCTGGTGTCGCCCAGCCAGTTCAGGCGCTCGACGACGGCGCCGTTGCCGAGATGGAAGTGCGCCACGCGGTCGAGCGCGCGGCCCTTGTCGGTGGCGGTGAGGTAGACGGCGGCGAGCCGGGTCAGGATCGGGCGCAGCGCCTTGTCGATGGCGGGAACCTCCCACCAGTTCGGCCGGGCGAGCAGATTGAGGACGGCCGCGGCGCCGTGTGCGTCGTCGATGACCGGACCGAGCGAGGCGATCTCGCTCGCGGTCAGCGCGCCGTCGCCCTCGGTCTTGAACCGGTGCTCGACATGCTGCCGCAGGCCGGGAATCGGCGACAGGGTGGCGAAATCCTTGATGTTGGGCAGGTCGCGCGAGAGCTGGCCGGCCACGCGCTTGATCAGGAAGTTGCCGAAGCTGATGCCCGCCAGGCCCTGCTGGCAGTTCGAGATCGAGTAGAAGATCGCGGTGTTGGCGCGCTTGGGATCGTGCGTCTCGTCGCGCGCGTCGAGCAGGCGCTGCACGTTCCCCGCCATGCCGTCGACCAGCGCCACCTCGACGAAGATCAGCGGCTCGTCGGGCATGCGCGGATGGAAGAAGGCGAAGCAGCGACGGTCGGAATCGAGCCGGTTCTTGAGGTCGCGCCACGAGCGGATGGCGTGGACGGCCTCGTAGGTCACCAGCTTTTCCAGCAGCGAGGCGGGCGAGGCCCAGTCGATGCGCACCAGGTCGAGGAAGGCCACGTCGAACCAGGCGCCCAGCATCGAGCGCAGATCCTCGCTCAGCGCCTTGGCGGCGGCGTCGCCGCGGCCCAGCGCCAGGAGCTCGGCGCGCAGGTCGACCACGAACTTCACGCCCTGCGGCACGCCCACGAATTCGCGCAGCAGCCTCACCGCGGGCGGCTCCAGCTGGCGGAGCAGAGTCCGGGTCGGCTCCTTGCCGGCACGCCAATGGTCGACGGTCTTCATCGCGGCCTCGCGCGGCAGGCCGTAGTCGCGCGCGAGCGTCAGCAGGAATTTCTTTCGGCCGGCAGGCGACAGCGACAGGTAAGCCTGCCCCAGTTCGGCGGCACGCCCGCGCCGCGCGGTCTCGCCGCCCTTGCCTTCGAGGCAGGCGTCGATGCGGCTCTTCAGCCGCGGAATGTCGTCATCGGGAAGATCGGGCCGGAGCGGCGCGCCCACGGCCTCGCGGGCGCCACGGGCCGTGTCGACGAAAGCAGTGCGAAGTCGTTCGAGCGTACGGTCGACGGTATTGGAAAACAGTAGGGCCATGCACCGATTATGTCATAGCGAACGTGTCACTCCAGTGGCGTCAGATGAACGCGGCTTCATGTCCATGATGCGCCGTCATGAAGCCGGCAGATCCAGCACACGCCATAGATACCAGCTTGCGACCGTGCGATACGGGCGCCACTTCTCGCCGGCCTTCCTCAACGCGTTCGGCGAGGGCAATGCGCGCTTTCGGAAGGCCTTCGCATAGGCCTTGCGCAAACTGTAGTCGTCGAGCGGCAGAACGTCCGGGCGGCCGAGGCGGAACATCAGGAACATCTCGGCGCTCCAGCGGCCGATGCCGCGGACCTTCACCAGGCGCTCGATCAGTTCGGCATCGGGAATCGTGTGTGCTTCGTCGAGCGTCGGCAGTTCGCCGCTCTCGACGCGGCGGGCGAGGTCCTGCACCGCCAGTACCTTGGCGCGCGACAGGCCGCAGCCGCGCAAGGCTTCGTCCGGCGTCATTAGGATATGGCGCGGCGTGAAGCCGTCGGGCGCGTCGGGATAGAGCGCCTCGACCCGGCCGTAGATGGTCGCGGCCGCCTTGTTGGAAAGCTGCTGGTAGACGATGGCTTCGGCCAGCGAGCCGAACAGACTGCGCGAGACCTTGAGTTGCATACGGAACGGGCCGACCGTTTCGATGATCTCAGCCAGCGCCGGGTCGGCCGCCCTCAGATGCGCGATGGCCTTCGCGGGTTTGAAGGGGAAGGGGCTCATCGGGCCGCGAACAGCGGGCCGGCGCCGACTTCGGGCGCGCCCTCGATCTCCAGCATGCGCCGCTTGGTCGAGACGCCGCCATTGGCGGAAAAGCCGCCCATCCTTCCGTCGGCGCCCAGCACGCGGTGGCAGGGCACGATGATGGCTACCGGATTCCGGCCCAGCGCCTGGCCCACCTCGCGCGAGTCGTGCGGCACGCCGAGACGCCGGGCGATCTCGCCATAGGTCAGGGTGCGGCCGGGCGGGATGGTGCGCGCCACCTCGTAGACCCTGCGATGGAACTCGGGCGTCGCCGCGAGGTCGAGCGGGATGTCGGCGAGATCGACGGCCTCGCCCGTGAGGAGGGCTTGTACGCGATCCAGTGCGCGCTGCACGCCGGCCGGCACGGACTCCACCTCGACGGCTCCGGGCCACCGACGTTTGACGCGGGCGCGTGTCGCCCCCGGGCTCGCCTCGGGAAGCTGGAGCCCGGCGATGCCGCGAGCGCTCCAGGCAACCGCGCAGGTGCCGATGGGCGTGTCGAACAGGACGAAATCGAGGGCGCTCATGGGTACGACCTTCCTCTCTAACCAGTCAACCCGTCAAGTCTGCGGTTCGGCCCACCGCTGGATTGAATGAGTGGCAACGAGTAGCTACCTTGTTTGCATGCGCATCGTCGGCATCAAGGACCTGAAGAACCAGCTCAGCGAATATGTTCGGGCGGCGGCGGCCGGCGAGACTGTACTCGTCACCGACCGCAACCGGGTCGTTGCCGAGCTCGTACCACCGGCCTCCGGGCGAAGTGCGTCTCCGGGTGATGCCTTGCTGGCGGATGCCGTGCGGCAAGGCTGGATCGCACCGCCACCGCTCTCCGGAAGCGGCATGCCACCCCGTCGTCCCGTGGCGCCCTTCGACGATATCCTGGCCGAGCTGCGCGAGGATCGCGACGCCCGTTGATCTATCTCGATACATCGGTCGCCCTGGCCCACATGCTCGCGGAAGATCGTGCACCGCCGGAGGCGCTTTGGCGGCAGTCGCTCGTGTCGAGCCGGTTGCTGGAATACGAGATGTGGACCCGCTTGCACGCGCGCGGTCTTGGTCTCTCTCATGGCGAGGAAGCGCGGGCGCTGCTCGGGCGCGTTGCCCTGATCGAGCTTGCGCCTCCTATCCTGGCGCGCGCGCTCGACCCCTTTCCCGTTCCCGTCCGTACGCTCGATGCGCTTCATCTCGCGTCGCTCGAGTTTCTGCGGTCGCGCGGTCAGACCGTCGAGCTGGCGACTTACGACGACCGTCTTGCCCTGGCGGCGCGCGCGTTGGATGTCTCCCTCCTTCCCCTGTGAGCTTCGGCAACCGTCATCAAACTGGCACCGACCGCGTCTAGCGTCGTCGAGTCGATATTAGAGCCGGAGTCGCTGGGTTGATCCATCCGCGGGCTGAGAGCAATTCGCTCCTGAAGCAGGCAGTGCGCCGCCATAAGGTCATGTCCCGCGAAGGGATGCTGGAGAAGCTGTTCGAGCGGCTGTTCCGCGGCCTGGTCTATGCCCAGATCTGGGAGGATCCGGAAATCGACCTCGAGGCGATGGCGTTGACGCCGGATTGCCACGTCGTGGCGATCGCGTCGGGCGGTTGCAACGTCCTGTCCTATCTCACCGCAGATCCGGCGCGCATCACCGCCGTCGATCTCAGCCAGGCCCATGTCGCGCTCAACCGCCTCAAGCTGACGGCGGCACAGCGCCTGCCGTCCTGGTCGGAGTACTACCGGTTCTTCGGCGCCGCCGATTCCCGCGCCAATCCGCGCGCCTACGACCTGCACATCGCGCCGCATCTCGACCAGGCGAGCCGCGCCTACTGGGAGGGCCGCAGCCTGCACCGGGGCGGCCGCCGGCGTATCTCGATCTTCGCGCAGAACGCCTATCGCCACGGCGTGCTCGGGCGCTTCATCGGCGCGGCGCACGTCGCCGCCCGCGCCTATGGCGTCGACTTCGGGAAGCTCCTCGCCGCGCGGACCATCGAGGAGCAGCAGCGCTTCTTCGACACCGTACTGGCGCCGCTGTTCGACAAGCCGGCCGTGCGCTGGGCCACCTCGAACCGCCTGTCGCTCTACGGTCTCGGCATCCCGCCGGCGCAGTACGAGGCGTTGGCCGGCGGCCGCGACATGGGCTCGGTGCTGCGCGACCGGGTCGAGCGGCTGGCCTGCGGCTTCAGCCTCGACGAAAACTACTTCGCCTGGCAGGCCTTCGGCCGTGGCTATGCGCGCGACGCCAACGGTCCCTTGCCGCCCTACCTCAGGCGGGAGAATTTTGCCGCGGTGAAGCGCGGCGCCGAGCGGGTCGAGGTCTTGAACCGATCGGTGACCGACTACCTCGCGACCTGCCCCGCCGGCTCGCGCGACCGCTACGTGCTGCTGGATGCCCAGGACTGGATGACCGACGCCCAGCTCAACGCGCTGTGGTCCGAGATCACCCGCACGGCGCGACCGGGCGCGCGTGTGATCTTCCGGACCGCCGCCGAGCCCTCGCTGCTGCCGGGTCGTGTCGCGCCCGAGTTGCTCGACCAGTGGCACTACGAGGCCGAAGCATCGCGCGCCTTCACAGCGCGCGACCGGTCGGCCATATATGGCGGCTTCCACCTCTACGTCCTGAAGCCGTGACCACGACCCTCGCGAATGCCGGTCTGATGGACCGGATCTATCGGCGCCAGCGCCACATCTACGACCTCAGCCGCAAGTACTATCTGCTGGGCCGCGACCGGTTGATCGACGGGATCGCGCCGCCGCCGGGCGGCCGCGTCCTGGAGATCGGCTGCGGTACGGCGCGCAATCTGATCGCGGTGGCGCATCGTCATCCCGACGCGCCGCTCTACGGCATCGACCTTTCGCTGGAGATGCTCGACACGGCGCGCCGTCAGGTCGCGCGGGAAGGGCTGGGCGGCCGCATCCGACTGGCGCATGCCGACGCCACGCGCTTCGACCCGGCGCTGCTGTTCGGCGTGCCGGGCTTCTCGCGAATCTTCTTCTCCTACGCGCTGTCGATGATCCCGGAGTGGGAGAGGGCGCTGGCCCAGTCGGTCGTTTGGTTGCAGCCCGGTGGCGAACTGCATCTCGTCGACTTCGGTGGCCAGGAGCGGCTGCCCCGCTGGTTCCGGGGCGGCCTGCGCCAATGGCTGGCGCTGTTCCACGTGATCCCGCGGGACGCGCTGGAGGGTGCGCTGGCGCGTCTCCCCGGCAACATCGAGGTCCACAGTTTCGAACGGCCGCATCTGGGATACGCCCAGTATGCCGTCTGTCGCCGCGCGGCCCCCTGAAATCGACAGTCCGCCATCCCCTCAAAGACATGGCGCCCCTGTCCCTGGGGCATCGCGGGGCCATTGGCAACCGCCCGCGTCGGGTGCTAACCCCACAGGAACGAATTGCCTTGAGTCGGGAGTACCCAAGATGACCGAAGCCTTCATTTGCGACGCGATCCGCACCCCTGTCGGCCGCTACAATGGCGGCCTCGGGGCCATGCGGGTCGATGACCTCGCGGCCCATCCGATCAAGGCGCTGATGCAGCGCAACGCCAGCGTCGACTGGGGCTCGGTCGACGACGTCATCTATGGCTGCGTGAACCAGGCCGGCGAGGACAACCGCAACGTTGCCCGCATGGCGGGCCTTCTCGCGGGCCTGCCGGTCGAGGTCGCGGGCGCCACGGTCAACCGCCTCTGCGGTTCCGGTCTCGAGGCGGCCGGCCATGCCGCCCGTGCCGTGAAGCTCGGCGAGGCCGATATGATGATCGCCGGCGGCGTCGAGGGCATGACCCGCTCGCCCTACGTGATGGGCAAGCCCGAGAGCGCCTTCGACCGTTCGATGAAGCTCGAGGACACGGTGCTGGGCTGGCGGTTCGTCAATCCGCGCATGAAGGCGGCCTATGGTGTCGACCCGATGGGCCAGACCGCGGAAAACGTCGCCACCGAGCACCAGATCAGCCGCACCGACCAGGACGCCTTCGCCTATCGCAGCCAGCGCCGCTGCAAGGCCGCGCAGGAGCGTGGCTTCTTCGAGAAGGAGATCGTCAAGGTCTGCGTGAAGAAGGGCAAGATGGAGATCGTCGTCGAGAAGGACGAGCATCCGCGCGGCGACACCACGATGGAGACCCTGTCCAAGCTGCCGGCCGCCTTCCGCGACGGCGGCTCGGTGACGGCCGGCAACTCCTCGGGCCTGAACGACGGCGCCTGCGCCATGATCATCGCCTCGGAAGCCGCCGCCCGGGCCAATGGCCTGACGCCGCGCGCGCGCATCCTGGGTGCGGTCTCCGCCGGCGTGCCGCCGCGCGTCATGGGCATCGGCCCGGTCCCGGCGACCCAGAAGCTGCTGGCCAAGCTGGGGATGAGCATCGGCGACTTCGACACGATCGAGCTCAACGAAGCGTTCGCCGCCCAGGCGCTGGCGGTGCTGCGGCAGCTCGGCCTCGCCGACGACGCCGAGCATGTGAACCCGAACGGCGGCGCGATCGCGCTCGGCCATCCGCTGGGCGCCTCGGGCGGCCGCCTCATGATCACCGCGCTCAACCAGCTCGAGGCCACCGGCGGCAAGCGCGCGCTCGCCACCATGTGCATCGGCGTCGGCCAGGGCATCGCGCTCGCGCTGGAGCGTGTTTAGGCCTGTTGAGAGCGCTGCGCGAAGTCGCAGCGCTCAAGCCGTCGCGTTCAAATTGATCCCGGCGCGGCGCATGTCGCTCATCATGCGCTTGCGGCTGTCGTCGAGGTCGATGGCGGCAGTCGCCTCGACCACGACGGCGACGTCGAAGCCCGCCTGGCGCGCGTCGATGGCCGACCAGGCGACGCAGTAGTCGAGCGCCAGGCCGCAGAAGACCAGTTTCGTGAAGCCGCGCGCCTTCAGGTAGCCGTCCAGGCCGGTGCGCGTCATGCGGTCGTTCTCGCGGAACGCCGAATAGGAATCGATGCCCGTGTGGAAGCCCTTGCGCACGATCATCTGGGCCTTGGTGACCTCCAGGTCGGGATGGAACGCAGCGCCCGGCGTGCCCTGCACGCAATGGTCCGGCCACAGGACCTGCGGTCCGTAGGGGAATTGCACGGTGGTGAAAGGCTCCGCCTCCTGCCAGGAGCTCGCGAAGGAGGCGTGGCCGGGCGGATGCCAGTCCTGCGTCAGCACGACATGGTCGTGGCGGGCGATCAGGCGATTGACCAGGGGGACGACGCCGTGGGCGCCAGCGACGGCCAGCGCGCCGCCCTCGCAGAAATCGTTCTGCATGTCGACGACGATCAGGGCCTCGTTCGGCATCGGTGCGCTCCGCTACAGGGGTGGGATGTCGCCCAGCGCCTGGTCGCTCTCGAACGAGGCGATCCAGGCGTCCAGGCTCTTGTTCTCGATGGCGCCGCGCAGCCCGCGCATCACGTCCTGGTAGTAGTGGAGATTGTGCCAGGTGAGCAGCATCGCGCCCAGAATCTCGTCGGCGCGGATGAGATGATGCAGATAGGCCCGACTGTGGTGCGTGCAGGCGGGACAGCCGCACCGCTCGTCGATCGGACGCGGATCGTCGCGATGGCGGGCGTTGCGCATGTTGAGCTCGCCGCGCCGGGTGAAGGCCTGCGCCGTGCGGCCCGCACGCGTGGGCATCACGCAGTCGAACATGTCGATGCCGCGCTTCACCGCGCCGACGATGTCGCCGGGGCGGCCGACGCCCATCAGGTAGCGTGGCCGGTCGGCCGGCAGCATGGGCACCGTGTAGTCGAGCGTGCCGAACATCAGTTCCTGGCCTTCGCCGACGGCCAGTCCGCCGACCGCATAGCCGTCGAAGCCGATGTCGATCAGCGCTTTCGCGCTTTCCGCCCGCAACTCGGGGAAGGTGCTGCCCTGGACGATGCCGAACAGACCGTAGCCCGGCCGCTCGACGAAGGCCCGGCGGCCGCGTTCGGCCCATTTCATGGACAGCCGCATCGAGAAGGCGGCTTCCGGCTCCTCGACCGGCCAGCTCGTGCATTCGTCGAACGACATGGTGATGTCGGCGTCGAGCAGGCGCTGGATGCCGATCGAGCTCTCGGGCGTCAGGCGATGCTGCGAGCCGTCGATCGGCGAGCGGAAGGTGACGCCGTCGGGGTCGAGCTTGCGCAGTTCCTTGAGCGACATCACCTGGAAACCGCCCGAGTCGGTCAGGATCGGACCCGGCCAGTTCATGAACTTGTGCAGGCCGCCCAACGAGGCGACACGCTCCGCGCCGGGCCGCAGCATGAGGTGAAAGGTGTTGCCCAGCACGATCTCCGCGCCAGTGCTGGCGACGGATTGCGGCATCATCGCCTTCACGGTGCCGGCGGTGCCCACCGGCATGAAGGCCGGCGTCTCTATCGTGCCGTGCGCCGTCGTGATCTGCCCGCGGCGTGCATTGCCATCGGCGCCGAGCAGCTTGTAGGAAAGACTCATCGGCGCAACAAACAACAATCGCCGTAAGAATAGAAGCGATATCGCTCGCCTATCGCGTGCGCATAAGCCTGCTTCATACGGTCGAGACCGGCGAAGGCGGCGACCAGCATGAACAGCGTCGAGCGCGGCAGATGGAAGTTGGTGAGCAGCAAGTCGACGGCGCGAAAGCGAAAGCCCGGCGTGATGAAGATGTCGGTTTCGCCGCTCCATGGTTTCACGGCGCCGTCGTGGGTGCGCGCCACGGATTCCAGCAACCTGAGGGAGGTCGTGCCGATCGAGACGATCCTGCCGCCGGCCGCGCGCGCCGCACTGACGGCGTGGGCCGTCGCTTCGGAAACCTCGCCCCATTCGGCGTGCATGGTGTGGGCGTCGGTATCGTCGACCCGCACCGGCTGGAAGGTGCCGGCGCCGACATGGAGCGTGACGCCCGCCGTACCGATGCCGGCCTCTGCCAGCGCTGCCAGCAATGGCGGCGTGAAATGCAGGCCGGCGGTGGGGGCGGCGACGGAGCCGTCGTAGCGGGCGAAGAGCGTCTGGTAATCGGCACGATCCTGTGCGTCGGCCGTGCCGCCGCGAATGTAGGGGGGCAGGGGTACCGTGCCGGTTTGTTCCAGGGCTGTGAGAAATTCGTGACCGCTCCTGTCGAACGCCAGCACGATGGATCCGTCCTCGTGCTTGGTGTCGACCCGGGCCGTGAGACCGTTGGCGAAGGTGATCGCATCGCCGGGACGCAGCCGCTTGGTCGGACGTGCGAAGGAAAGCCAACGACCGGCGCCGACGTCGCGGATCAACAGAGCTTCGAGCGAGACGTCCTGTCGGCCGCCGCTGCCGGCGCGAACGCCCTTAAGCCGCGCCGGAATGACCTTGGTGTCGTTGAAGACCAACAGGTCGCCGCGGCGCAGCAGGCCCGGCAGGTCGCGCACCGTCCTGTCGTGCAGGCCGTCCGGCGCGACATCGAGCAGACGCGCGGAATCGCGCGGCGAGACGGGCCGCTGGGCAATGAGGTCGTCTGGAAGCTCGAAGTCGAAGAGATCGACGCGCATTAACCGTCAGACAGCACCAACATCCATCACCTCGGGTGAAGGATCGTCGGCAGGCGGGTCGTTGGCAGGGTTAACCAGCGCGACGAAGCGGTGCACACCATCCACGACCGTCCGCTTCACGCGCGCCCGCGTCTCCAGGCAATGAAGGTGCGCCAGGGTCTCGCCGAAAGCGAACACGATCTGATTGTTGTCGAGATGGCGCGGGAAGAGCACCGGCACCATGTCCCAGCCCGTCGCGCCTTCGGCTCCCTTGCGGGCGATGGCGGTCGTCATGTCGTTCAGGCGGGCATCGTGATGGGCCACGAGCTGGTCGAGGCGCGTGTGCAGGCCGATGAATGGAAAGCCGTGGCTCGGCAGGACCAGCGCGTCGGCCGGCAGGCGGCGAAAGCGCGAGAAGCCATCCAGGAACCAGGTCAGAGCGTCGGCCAGCGGTTCGTTCGGCCAGACGCCGACATTGGTGCTGATCTTGGGCAGCACCTGGTCGCCGGCAATCATGACGTTGAGTTCCGGGCACCACAGCGACGCATGCTCGGGCGCGTGGCCGCGGCCCACGATGACGTCCCAGCGATGGCCGCCGATGGTGAGGGGGTGGGCGTGGATCAGCCGTTGGAAGGCCGTCGGCAGTGGCGCCACGCCCTTGGCATAGCCGCCCTTGTGGCGATGGAAATTAGCAATGCGGTCCGCCGGCACGCCGTTGCGCGCGAGATGGGCGGCGCGGATCTCGTCGCTCTCCACGAAGTCGTTGCGGGCCGCCTGGGCGCTCATGTACTCGCCCAGGGTCATCCAGAGCGGCGCGTTCCATTTTTTGCAGAGCCAGCCGGCCAGCCCGACATGATCGGGATGGAGGTGCGTGGCGATCACGCGCGTGACGGGTTTGCCGTTCAGCTTCTGGGCGAAGATCTTCTCCCAGAGATCACGCGTGTCCTGCGTATTGATGCCGGTGTCGACGATCGTCCAGCCGTCCTTTTCCTCCACCAGCCACAGGTTGATGTGGTTGAGCTGGAAGGGCAGCGGCATGCGCAGCCAGTAGATGCCGGGGGCGACGTTCTTGATGTCGCCGGGTTCCGGCACGTCGCCGCAGGGAAAACGAAGCTGGGCCAGCAGGCGCTGGGACTCGGAGAGGGCGTCAGGCATGAAACGAAACTAGATGATTCTCCCGTCCCCGTCTCCGGGGGAGGGCGCATGCCAGCCTTACGGGGCCTTGAGCGCCCGCCAGGCGATGTCCTTGCGGTAGAATCCTTCCGGCCAGTCGATCAGGTCGACGGCGCGGTAGGCGCGGGCACGGGCTTCCTCGACGGTGGGGGCCATGGCGCTGACGTTCAGGACCCGGCCGCCATTGGCGAGGATCTTGCCGTCCGGACCGGCCTTGGTGCCGGCGTGGAAGATTTGCACGCCCTCGACCCGGGCGGCCGCGTCGAGCCCGCGAATCTCGCTGCCCTTGGAATAGGCGTCGGGATAGCCCTTCGTCGCCATGATCACGGTGACGGCGGCGTCGGGCGACCAGCGCAGGTCGAGATGCTTCAGCCCACCCTCGGCGCTGGCCAGCAGCGCCGGCACGAGGTCGGACTTGAGGCGCATCATCAGGACCTGGGTCTCGGGATCGCCGAAGCGGCAATTGTACTCGACCAGCCGCGGCCCCTTGGCGTCGATCATCAGGCCGGCATAGAGCACGCCCCTGAACGGCGTGCCGGCCTTGGCCAGCGCCCGCACCGTCGGCAGCACGATCTCGTCCATGGTGCGCTGCTGCATGGCGGCGTCGAAGACCGGGGCGGGCGAGTAGGCGCCCATGCCGCCGGTGTTCGGTCCCTTGTCGCCATCGAAGGCGCGCTTGTGGTCCTGCGCGCCGGCCAGCGGCAGGACATGCTCGCCGTCGGTCAGGGCGAAGAAGCTCGCCTCCTCACCCTGCATGAATTCCTCGATCACCACAGAGGCGCCGGCCGCTCCGAAGCGGTTGCCCGAGAGCATGTCGCGCACCGCCTCGATCGCCTGGTCGACCGTCTCGGCGATGATCACGCCCTTGCCGGCGGCGAGCCCGTCCGCCTTGATCACGATCGGCAGCGGCTGGGATCTGACAAAGGCCTCGGCCGGTCCGATCTCGGTGAAGCGTTCGTAGGCGGCGGTGGGGATGTTGTGGGCGCGACAGAGTTCCTTGGTGAAGCTCTTGGAGCCCTCGATGCGGGCGGCGGCCTTCGACGGTCCCCAGGCCCTGATGCCGGCCGCGGCGAAGGCGTCGGCCATGCCGGCCACCAGCGGGGCGTCCGGAGCGATCACCACGAAGTCGATCGCGAGCCGCTCGGCCAGCGCCACCTGGCCGGGGATGTCCTCGGCGCCGACTTCCTCGACGCATTCGGCAACCTGCGCGATGCCGGCATTGCCTGGGGCGCAGTAGAGCTTCGTGCAGAGCGGAGAGGCCGAAATCGCCCAGCACAAAGCATGTTCGCGGCCGCCGCCGCCTACCACGAGGATTCGCATGGCGAGGCTTTGACCACAGTTTGCGCCGCGGGCACAAGCGGCTAGGTTCGGGCCCGGATGGAAAACCTCGACGCCCCGGCTCCGCCCTCGAACGTCCCGGAATTCTCGGTTTCCGAGCTTTCCTTCGCCCTGAAGCGCGAGATCGAGACCGCGTTCCCGCGGGTGCGCGTGCGCGGCGAGATCAGCCAGCCCTCGTTTCCCCGCTCGGGCCACTGCTACTTCCGTCTCAAGGACGAGAATGCCGTGATCGACGGTGTCTGCTGGAAGGGCACAATCCCACGCCTCGGCATCAAGATCGAGGAAGGGCTGGAGGTCATCGCCACCGGCAAACTCACCACCTATGCCGGTTCCTCGCGCTACCAGATCATCGTCGACCGGCTGGAACTGGCCGGCGAAGGCGCGCTGCTGAAGCTGCTGGAGGACCGGCGCAGGAAGCTGCAGGCCGAGGGCCTGTTCGACCCGGAGCGCAAGCGCGCCTTGCCCTACCTGCCGCAGACGGTGGGCGTCGTGACCTCGCCCTCGGGCGCCGTCATCCGCGACATCCTGCATCGCCTCAGCGACCGCTTTCCGTGCCACGTGCTGGTCTGGCCCGTGGCCGTGCAGGGCGAGAAGGCGGCGGGCGAGGTGGCCCGCGCCATCGCCGGCTTCAACGGACTGGCCGAGGACGGTCCGGTGCCGCGCCCCGACGTGCTGATCGTGGCGCGCGGCGGCGGCTCGCTGGAGGATCTGTGGGCCTTCAACGAGGAAATCGTGGTGCGCGCCGCCGCGAATTCCGCGATCCCGCTGATCTCCGCCGTCGGCCACGAGACCGACACGACCCTGATCGACTTCGCTTCCGACCGGCGTGCGCCGACGCCGACCGCGGCCGCGGAAATGGCGGTGCCGGTACGTGCCGACCTGATGACCGAGACGCTCGACTATGCCAAGCGCCTGGTCGGCGGCATGACACGCCTCCTGCGCGAGCAGTCGATGGAACTGGCCGGTCTCGCGCGCGGGCTGGGCGATCCGCGCCGCCTGATCGAGGAGCGCCAGCAGCGGGTCGATGTCAGCGGCGAGCGGCTGGCGCTGGCAACGAAACAACTGCTCGGACGACTCGATCGCGAGCTTCTTTCAGCACGGCTCATCAAGCCGGAGTTGGTGATTGCCGGAAAGGAAAAGGACCTACTGGCGCACGACAAGGCTCTCGTGCGCGCGATGGACCGCTTCAAGAGTGACACGCTTCAGAAGATCTCTCGGCAAGCTGATCGGCTTGAGCAATTCGGCGAGCGACTTAAGCGCCACGGCAGCGACCTCCTGCTGAACGGCCAGCGCCAGGTCGACCAGGCGGCGAAGCTGCTGGAGAGCTATTCCTTCCACTCCGTCCTCAACCGCGGCTTCGCTCTGGTGCGCGATCAGGATGGCCACCCGGTCCTTGCCGCCGCCGGCACCACCGCCGGCCAGACGATCAGCATCGAATTCAACGACGGCCGCGTCGGCGCCCGCGTGACGGATGGTGCAGGTGCGGCGAAACCGGTCGGCGCTCCTGCGCCGCCCAAGCGTCGTGATGGCGGCGGCACCGGCAGTCAAGGGTCGTTGCTCTGACGCACGAGCCTTGGTGAAATGAAAATTGTCATCCTGAGCGGAGTGAGGGACCTTTGGAGGTCCAGGCAAAGGTCCCTCGGCTTCGCCTCGGGATGACAGTAATGGTGTCGCGAGGGGAGAGCGCCAATGATCAGCGAACCGCTGTCGGCCGAGACGATCCGGAATTTTCTGTATGCGAGCACGGCGACCGTCTCGATGCAGCTGCTGAAGCGCGGCTTCCGCAATGTCGCGGTGAGCGGCGTCAGGCCGCTCAATCCGGCGGCGGCGCGGGTCGTCGGGCCGGCCTATACGCTGCGCTACATCCCGAGCCGTGAGGATATCGACAAGGCGCCAAGCCCCAGCGATCCGCCAAACGCGCAGCGCACCGCGATCGAGGAATCGCCGCCGGGCTCGGTGCTGGTGATCGGCACGGAGGGCAATACGCGTTCCGGCACCCTGGGCGACATCCTGGCATTGCGCCTCAAGGTGCGCGGCCTCGCGGGCGTGCTGAGCGACGGCGCGATGCGCGACTCGCCGGTGATCGGCAAGTTCGACTTCCCCGTTTATTGCCGTGCCGCCGCGGCGCCGCCCAGCATGGCCAATCTGCGGCCCGTCGAGGTGCAGGTCCCGGTCGGCATCTGCGGGGTCCCCGTCTATCCCGGCGACGTCATCGTGGCCGACGAGGACGGCGCCATCGTCGTGCCCCGGCATCTCGCCGACGAGGTGGCACGCGATTCGTTCGAGCAGGAGAGGCTGGAAAAGTTCGTCGCCATCAGGGTGGGGCAGGGCCATCCGATCTCCGGCACCTATCCGCCGAACGACGAGACGAAGAAACTCTATCAGGCGTGGATCAAGGCCGGTGAGCCTGCCGGCGGGTGAGGAGGTCCTATATGCGTGTTTCGTCGATCGCCGTGCTGCTGATGCTCGGCCTGGCCGCCTGCGAAGGATCGAACGTGGCGATGGCACCGCCGGGCCAGGACGTCGCCGGCAAGCAGTTCGCGCCGCCGCCGCCCGGCATGGGCGCGGTCTATTTCTTCAACCCGTCGACGGCCAGTCCGGTGCTCAACGTCACGGCCAACGGCCAGGAGATCGGGCGTCTAGGCACCCAGACCTGGATGCGTACGGAACTGGCGCCCGGACCCTACACGATGCGCTGCCGCGGCGGCAGCTCGGCCAACGCGATGAACATGACCATCGCGCCCGGCAACATTCGCTACGTCGATGTGCAGATGCTGCCTGGACAGTATGTCTGCACGATTCGCGAGACCGACCCGGGCTCGGGTCAGGCGGGCGTGATGAGCGGCAGCCGCGCGGCGCAGTACTAGGCCGCTGCGCCCGGGATGCGGGCGATGACCTTGATCTCGAAGTCGAAGCCCGCGAGCCAGGTGACGCCGACCGCGGTCCACGTCGGATAGGGAGCGTCGCCGATCTCCTCGTCGCGGACCTTCATCACCGCCTCGAACTGCGCATCGGGATCGGTGTGGAAGGAAGTGACGTCCACCACGTCGTCGAACGTACAGCCCGCGGCCGCTAGCACTGCGCGCAGATTGGCGAAGGCGCGCCGGACCTGATCCTCGAACACCGGCTCCGGCGAGCCGTCGTCGCGGCTCCCGACCTGGCCCGACACGAACAGGAGATCGCCGGAGCGGATGGCCGGCGAATATTTGTGAGCGTCGTACAGCGCATGCCGGCCGTTCGCCGGGAAGACAGCGTCGCGTTTTGCCATGTCGCAATTCCTCTCTGAAGGCTAACCCGGATGGTCGCCGTAGGGTCTGGTGATGAGTTCGAGCATGTGGCCGTCGGGATCCTCGAAATAGACGCCGCGGCCGCCATAGAGATGGTTGATCTCGCCCGCACCGCTCTTGTTGGGATGGGCGTAATAGGGGATGCCGTCTTCGCGGATGCGCGCGAACGCAGCGTCGAATTCGGGGTCGTCGACGAGGAAGGCGTAGTGAGTCGTGCTGGGATTGGGCGTGCCGATGAAATCCAGGGTCACGCCGTTGGACATCTGAACCGGGCGGAATGGACCCCATTGCGGGCCGGCCTCGATTCCCAGAATGCGGGCGAGGAACTCGGCCGACGCATCCTTGTCCTTTACATGGACGATCAGGTGATTGAGGGCTGGCATCGAAGTCTCCTGCGGGCACCTCAACGTAGGCAGGCCGCGGGTGACTTCAACCAGTTACGCTCTGGTGAGCAGCAGCAGGATCAGCCGCCGCCCTTCTCGCAGACGAAAGCCTTGAAGGTGATGATGTCGCTGGGGACGCCCTTCCTCTTGCAGTAGGCTTCGAACTCGTCCGGCGTCACTGGCACCATCTTGATCGCATGGCGGCGGCTGCGCCAGTCGGCCATGCGGCTCATCTCCTTCATGTGCCAGTCGGCATAGGAGCTGAGCGGATAGTGCTTCACGGTGCGCTGCAGCACCTCATGGTCGGATGCGGTCACCTTGGCGAAGTACTGGATAGCCATGACGGTCTGCCTTCAGGGATGCGGACGCCGCATCTACCCTTCCTCGGGGGCTTGCCGCAACCCACAATGAGCCGGTCGCGGAATGCCGCTAGGGCGCGGCGGCGTCGGGCAGGACGCGATTGCGCATGGGGTGCCACGCGCTGCGCGGAATGACGCGAAGCGCGTCCAGGAACTGCCTTGCGCAACGTTCCCAGGTGAAGGTTTCCGCATGCCGGCGGCAATCCTCCGGATCGCGCGACACCGCGGCGAGGCAGGCCTTGCGAAGGTCCTCGTCGAGGGCTCCCACTTTCGCATCGGTGACGACGTCGAGCGGTCCGGGCACTGGATAGCCCGCCACCGGCACGCCGGACGCCAGCGCCTCGACCATCACCAGTCCGAATGTGTCGGTGATGCTGGGGAAGACGAAGCAGTCTGCCTGTGCATAACGGTAGGAGAGCTCGCCGGCGTCGACCGAGCCGAAGAACCGTGCATTCGTATAACGGCGCTGCAGCGACTTGAGCTGCGGGCCGCCGCCTACCACCCACTTGGTGCCGGGCAGGTCGAGGGCGAGGAAGGCCTCGATGTTCTTCTCGATGGCGACACGGCCGGCATAAAGCCAGATGGGCCGTGGATCGCCGGTATCCTCATGCGGCTGCGGCTTGAAGGCGGTGATGTCGACGCCGCGCGACCAGGGCACGAGGTTCCTGAACCCGCGCGCCGTGAGTTCGTCTCGGATCGCGGGCGACACGACCAGCACCCCGGCGGACGGCGCATGGAAGCGGCGCACGAAGGCGTAGCTCCACGAGAGCGGCAGCAGGATGCGGGCGCGGACATACTCCGGGAAGCGCGTGTGATAGGCGGTCGTGAATGGAATGCCGCGGCGCCGGCAGAAGCCCCGTGCCGCCCAGCCGAGCGGGCCCTCGGTGACGAGATGGATGGCATCGGGCGCGAACAGGTTCAGCATGTGGCTGAGCCGCGACGACGGGAACAGCGACAGCCGGATTTCGGGATAGGTCGGGCAAGGCAGGGTGCGGAACCGGTCGGGGCCGAAGACCTCGACCTCGTGGCCTTCGGCGCGGAGGATGCGTGCGACCGTCTCGAGCGTGCGGACGACACCGTTGATCTGGGGCCGCCAGGCGTCGGAAACGATGGCAATGCGCAAGCGTCTACTCCGCGGCCAGCTGAACGTGAGGCAAGGGAAGCCGGGACGAGCGACGGGCCATCTCCTCGGCCCAGTGAACGATGCGCAGGCGGCCGTCGAAATCCTCGACGAGCGCGGTGCAGCTCTCGACCCAGTCGCCGTCGTTGCAATAGAGAACACCGTCGATCATGCGCATCTCGGCGTGATGGATGTGACCGCACACGACACCATCGACGCCGCGGCGCCGGGCTTCGCTCGCCACCGCGTTCTCGTAGTCGTTGATGAACTGCACGGCGTTCTTGACCCGGTGCTTCAGGAAGGCCGAGAGCGACCAGTAGGGCAGGCCGAGCTTGCGGCGGCCCCAGTTGAAGATGGTGTTGAGGCGCAGCGCCGCAGCGTAGGCCCAGTCGCCGAGGATGGCGAGCCAGCGGGCGTAGCGCACGATCCCGTCGAACTGGTCGCCGTGGATCACCAGGAGCTTCTTGCCATCCGGTGTCTCGTGAATGACCTCGTCCTCGACGCGCACGTCGCCGAAGGTGAGCTGGCAGTACTGCCGCGCCGCCTCGTCGTGATTGCCGGGGATGTAGACGACGTTGGTGCCCTTGCGGGCCTTGCGCATGATCTTCTGCACGACGTCGTTGTGGGCCTGGGGCCAGTACCACCAGCGTTTGAGTCGCCAGCCGTCGACGATGTCTCCCACCAGATAGAGATGCTCGCTCTCGTTCCGCCTCAGGAAGTCGAGCAGCAACTCTGCCTGGCAGCCGCGCGTGCCGAGATGGATGTCGGACAGGAAGATCGCTCTGTGCCGGGCGGGCTGGTTGCGTTCGTGAAGTGTCATGTGGAAGGCACGGTCATGTGGATAATGGTCGACCGACACAAAATATGTTGTGCGCGATTGCAGGGTACGCATTGGATTGTGTATGTGAGCCGTTGCGTGGAGGTGTATCGGTTGTGACTGTTCGATGACATTCGCCTCGACCCCCGAACCGGCGAAATCGGTGCTCCTCATTTTCAATCCGACGGCCGGCCGCCGCCGCCGCGGCCTGGTCGACGCGGTCGTGCGCCGCGTGCGGTCCCTGGGCTGGACGGTTGATCTGGTGGAGACGGCGGCGGCGGGCGATGCCCGTCGCTATGCCGAAGCGTGCGATGCCGGACGCTACGGCGTGATTGCGGTGGCCGGCGGCGACGGCACGATCAACGAGGTTGTGAACGGCCTCGCCGCCCGCGCTGCCACGGCACCGCCGCTCGCGCTCGTGCCGCTGGGGACCGCGAACGTCCTGGCGCAGGAACTCGGACTGGGCTCGACGGCCACCGCGCTGGCCGAGGCGATCACCGCCGGACGCGAAGTGCTGATGCATCCGGGGCAGGCCAGCGGGGCCGGGCGTCCGCGCTGCTTTTCGCTGATGGCCGGCGCCGGCTTCGACGCCAAGGTGGTGGCGGGCGTGAGCTCGGCCTTGAAGCGGCGCTGGGGCAAGATCGCCTATGTCTGGCGCTCGCTGGTCGAGGCGGGCCGCTACCGGCCGGTGCGCTACGCCGTGGAGATCGACGGCGTCTGTCACGAGGCGGCGTCGGTGATCGTGACGCACGCCCGACACTATGCCGGCCCCTATGTCGTGGCGCCGGACGCGTCGCTCGACGCGCCGCTGCTGCATGTCTGCCTGTTCGAGCGCTGGGGCTGGATGCACGCCCTGCGCTTCGGCGCGGCTCTCGTGCTGGGTGCGCTGCCGCGCACGCCGGGTTATCGGGTCGTCGCGGGCCGCGAGGTCCGGATCGCCGTCCTGAACGACGCCGGCGAACGGCGCCGCCAGCCCGTCCAGATCGACGGCGACGATGCCCTGACCCTGCCCGTCTCGATCGGTCTCTCCCGCGAAACGGTGCGACTCTTGAAACCGGCCTGATCCGACGTTGATGCCCTCGTCCTGTGCGGGGGCTGGCCGAACGGTCTATTCTCGATCCGCAGGGAGTCGAACCGGGCGCTCCACCGTGGAAGCGTCCCGGCGACAGATCGAAAGGCTTCAGTTTGGCTACAGCAGTGAAAAATAGACCGAGGAGTTCGGCAAAGGCCGAGCAGCGCGCCGCGACGATGGACCAGATCCTCGACACCGCGGAGTACCTGTTCTCGAGGCACGGCTTCTACGGCGTCACGCTCAAGGATGTCGCGAAGTCCGTCGGCGTTCACCACACGCTGATCAACTACTACTTCGAGGACAAGAAGAAGCTCTTCGAGGACGTGTTCGCGCGGCGGGCTGTCGTCACCAGCGAACGGCGCATGAAGGTGCTCGACGAGTACGAAAGGAAGGTTGGCGATTCTCCGACGGTGGAGGGCGCGCTGAGGGCCTTTCTCGATACCGATCTCGATCTCTACACCGAGGGCGGCGAGGGTTGGCGCAACTACGGCGCGCTGGGCGCCCAGGTGGCGAGCACGCCCGAATGGGGCGCCCGGATGATGGATGAGCATTTCGACCCGGTGGTGCTGCGCCTGATCGGCCTGCTCAGGAAGGCCCTGCCGGACTGCGCGGAGGAGGACATTTTCTGGGGCTACCACTTCGTCACCGGCGCCCTGATGCTGACGCTCGCCAAGACCGGTCGCATCGACAAGCTGTCCGGAGGCCTCTGCCGGTCGGATGATTACGCGGCGGTGAAGGAGCGCATGGCGACCTTCATGGCCGCGGGTTTCATGGCGGTGTGCTCGCGCAGGAAGGCTTCGACGAAGAAGGGAGGCTAGGACCCACTTGCAACGTTCGCGTTAATTCACTAGTGAGTGAATGAAGAAACACAACAAAAAACAACCACTAGGGAAGGAACGAGACCATGCGAGCACGCAACGGGATTTCCATTCTTCTTGGCCTGGTGCTGGCAGTTGCCGGCAGTGGCGTCGCCTTGGCCCAGCAGACCATCAAGGTCGCCTACACCGATCCGCTCTCGGGGCCCTTCGCCCAGGTCGGTGACGCCAATCTCAAGCAGATGCAGTACATCATCGACTTCATCAACGCCAAGGGCGGCGCGCTCGGCAAGAAGTTCGAGCTCGTGCCGTTCGACAACAAGTCGCAACCGTCGGATGCGCTGATCGCCCTGAAGAGCGCGACCGACCAGAACATGCCGTTCATCATGCAGTGCAGCGGCTCCAACATCGCCGCCGCCCTCATCGACGGCGTGAACAAGCACAACGATCGCAATCCCGACAACAGGATCATCTACCTGAACTGTGGGGCCGTCGCGCCCGAGCTGACCAACGAGCAGTGCAGCTTCTGGCATTTCCGCTTCGACCTGCACGCCGCGATGAAGGCCGAAGTGATGGTCCGCGCCCTTCCGAAAACCACGACCAAGGTCTATCTCATCAACCAGGACTACCTGTTCGGCCAGTCCGTGCAGCGCGAGCTCAGGACCTATCTCGGCAAGCTTCGGCCGGACGTGCAGATCGTCGGCGACGAGCTGATCCCGCTCGGCAAGATCAAGGACTTCTCGCCCTATATCACGAAGATCAAGGCCTCGGGCGCCCAGGCGCTGATGACGGGCAACTGGGGCCCCGACATGAACCTGCTGATCAAGGCCGGCATCGATGCCGGTGCCGACCTTCGCTACTACACCTTCTACGCCCATCTTGCCGGCGGTCCGACGGCGATCGGCGCCGCTGGCGAGAACCGCGTCCTGTCGGTGATGCCGTTCAGCGAGAACGTCTCGGTAGAGACCGGCAACAAGGACGCCGAGGCCTTCACCAAGGGCTTCCGCGACAAGCACAAGTTCGACTTCACCTCGGCCGGCTTCCGCACCATCTTCGAATATCTCCAGGCGGCCGTGAACAAGGCGGGCTCGCTCGACGCGACCAAGATCGCCTATGCGCTGGAAGGCATGTCGATCCGCGATTTCCTGGGCTTCGAGACCACGATGCGCAAGGCCGACCATCAGCTCATCGGCGAGTATTTCGTGGGCACCTTCAAGAAGGGTGTGAAGTACGATGCCGAAGGAACCGGGCTCGGCTGGGCGACCGAGGCGACGATCCTCGCCACGGACATCGATCAGCCGAACACCTGCAAGATGAAGCGCCCCTAGGCTCTGAACCAGGCT